>ERZ1023652.199-NODE-199-length-13590-cov-4.850925_pt1 | contig 13590 bp, 6 predicted proteins | sample MGYA00520879_ERZ1023652 | MGnify/ENA primary metagenome ERZ1023652 (study PRJEB33180, sample SAMEA4044469) | wastewater metagenome | place: Denmark | collected 2016-04-02 | study: EMG produced TPA metagenomics assembly of the PRJEB13832 data set (Local surveillance...
AGGAGAAATTACTTGAATTAGGATTAAGTCCTGATAGAATAACAGGATTAGAAGCAAGAGGAGAATTAGAGCCAGTATCGAGTAATGAGACAGAAGAAGGAAGATCACAAAATAGAAGAATAGAATTTAACTTAGTAAGAAGAGATTAGGAAAAGGAGGAAAGATATGAGTGGAAATTTAATACAATTAGAAAAAGCATTGAGAAAAATAGCAAAACATTCAAAGACTATAAAGTATACAAAAGGACTATTATTTGCATTTATTATGATGGGAATGTCGGCATTTTCAGCTGAAGTAACAATTAAAGATAAGGAAATAGAGCAAACAAAAACAGAAATAAATGATACAGTGAAAGATTTAAAGGAACAGTTTAGGATAGCTAGAGCAGAGAATGATAAGTTATTAAGAAATGCAAATTTAGAATTAATTCAATTAATGGAACAAGGGGATCAAGTAGTAAAGTCTGAGTGGAGTTCATGGCAATTTGGAGCAAATTATTATTATAATAGTTGGAATGGTGTGTATAAAGGAAGAGGAGATAAGGCAGAAAAGTATCCTTATGAAGGTATATTTACTAGAAGTGAAGACCCATATGAAAGATATGTTTCGCCATCAAGTGATAATTATTCACTATTACCTCGATCTACAAATCCAAGATCAGCAAGCAGTAATCAAAGAAGTGGACTTCCAAATGGATATGGTTTAGCAAGTACTAGACCGGTAAGTGAACCTATAATAGCATTTGAAGTAAGTGCGGGGATAACACCTAGAGCATTTACGGCACCAACTGTAACTCCATTGCAGGCCACACAACCGAACTTACCACAAGCTATTAATTTTAGTCCGGTAACACCGAATATTGCTGCACCGGCAGTACCTACTGTAACTATAGCGACAATATCTCCTCCAGGAACAGGTAACGGCGACGATATGTGGATTAATTCAGGCGGAAGTGTTGCACCATTAGCACAAATAGAGATGAATGGTGGAACAATGAATGTTGCTTTTTCGGGCAGAGGATTTGATTTATCTACAAATGGAATAACTATGACTGGAAGACAAGGTGCTGGACATGGAGCTACAAATCATGGAGTTCAAAATCTTAATTGGACAGGAATAGGTCAAGGTGGACAATACGCAGCCATGAAACTTGTAGGAGGTCATGAGATAAAAATAGATGGTGTGACAATAAATGCTACAGGAACTGGAACTTCTACAACAGGAGGAACTGGAGGATGGTTATTTCATACGGATGGACACAATGATAGAGGAGAGTCAACTTGGAATATAGGAACAGGATCTACAATAAATCTTAGTGGTAACACTCTGATAATGTATACATCACAATATCATGGGAATAGTAGAAGAGATAATATTGGATTTGTTAACCAAGGGAAAATTAATAGTACAGGGTCAGGAAATTACGTTTGGATAGCATTAGATGTAAGTGGAAATCAGAATAGGGTTCAGTACTTTACTAATAAAGGAGATATTATACTAAATGGTAACTCGGATGTGTGGGTATTTATGGATGGTAGAAGACCAACTACAGGCACGACTCTTGTTGATGCAGCTGGAGGAGGATATACTATTATAAATGACGGTAATCTTGAGTTGAATGGAAATGCTCAGAGAGGAATTATTGTTAATAATAAATATACTTATCCGGGATTTGAAATACTTCTTAATAGAGAAATGAAAGTAACAGGATCTGATTCAATAGGAACAGCTCTTATCGGATGGGCAAATCTTGAAGGTGGTCTTGCGAATTATAGTGGAAGTAATGCAGATAACATAATAGAAGTTATTCCTGCTACAAGTAGAGAATCAGTTTTTAAAATGGACTTATCCGGAAACAGAAATATGGGATTGTATTTTAATCACAATACAGCGAATCCATTTGTAATAGGTGATTATACATTAAAATCAACTAATGGAACTGGAAATACTCTTATATTCATAAACGATGGAGTCGTGACATTAAAACCTACGAATACAGGAGGAGTTCAAAATACTCTTGCAATAACAGGTGGTAGTGGAAATATAGGTATATTTGCAAAGGGTTCTGGAGATACTTTGACAACAGGGGCAGATATAACTATAGCAAACTCAGATAACTCAACAGGTATATTTGCGCAAAATACAGGCACTGTTACAAATACCGGAAATATATCGACATCTGGAGCTTCAGTTAAAGCTATAATAGCAGATAATACAACTGTAAACAGTACAGGAAATATAACTGTAAACGGAACAGCTTTAAGTGCTTTAGACGGTTCAGCAGGACTAGTTGCACAAAATGGAGGGACACTGAACATAACAGGAGGAACAACGAATATAACAGTTGATGGTTCGGCTTCTACAGGTCTTTATGCAGGTACAGGAAGCACTTTAAACCTGACAGGAGGAACTGTTACAACTACTGGTGGAGCATTCAATGTATTCTCTAATGGTACAGTAAATCTAGCTAATACTACTATAGATACAGGAGCATCCTCTCTGGCATTTATGGCAGGAACAGGTGGACGAATACTATTTAATAATACGACTGCCACTATATCAGGAGGATCAAATACTCCGGCAACTAGAGGAACAGCTTTCCTATATCAAGGAACAGGACATAGTTCATTCACAGCAGGTGATATAACTACATGGGCGGCAAATACATTTGGTGGAACTACAAACCAATTGACACTTAATATGAATCCTGGTTCAAGATTGTTTATTGCCTCTGGTGTTGCTATGAACTTATCAGATACAAGTGGTTCGACATTGTCAGGAGCATTAGGAGCTAATATTGTAGGAACAGATTATAAAACATTTATGTTATATAACAGTTTACTTACTTTAAATCAGAATATAAACTTGGATAATCCGAATGATCCATACAATCAGTTAGAATTATCTAATTCGTCAATTGATAACAATAATAATAATAATATAATCGGAACACAGGCAGGACAAACAGCAATAGCTCAAGAAAATCAATTGCCGAATAGAGCAGCTGTAACGATAAACAATAATGGAAACATTAATCTTTCCGGAGCAAATTCGACAGGTATTTATACTAAGTATGGAATAATTAATAATAATGCTACTGGAACAATAACAATGGGTGATACATCAACAGGTATTTATGGTGTTAATGACTCACAAATTACTAATACAGGAGTAATTACAGTAGGAAGTAATTCAACAGGTATATATTCAGAAAACTCGACTACATTAGGAGTAACAAATAGCGGTACGATATCAAGTGCCGGGACATCTTCAGTAGGTATTTTATACAAACCTGCAGCGACATTAGCCCCAGGGGCAGTAGTTTCTAACACAGGAACAATCTCTATGGGAGATTCAAGTGTTGGTATGTATGGAGAAAATACAGCTACAAACTATACATTAGCAAATTCAGGAAACATAACAGTAGGAACACACGGGATAGCAATGTTGGGATATGCTGTTGATGTAACTGGTGGTACAATAACAGTAGGAAATTCTGGAGTAGGAGTATATTCACAAGGCGGAAATGTAAATCTTACTGGAGGAACAATAGCAACAGGAATTAACGAAGCAGTGGCAGTATATACTGTTGGAAGTGGTCAAACTATAACTAACAGTGGAACGGCATTCAATTTAGGAAATACTTCTGTAGCAATAGCAAATGCAGGAACCGGTAATACAATAAATTCAACTGTAGGAAATGTATCATTAGGTGAAAATAACATATATATTTACTCAAATGATACTGCAGGTTCAGTAACAAACAGTACAAATTTGACAGCTAGTGGAAATGCAAACTATGGAATCTACTCAGCAGGAACAGTAAACAGCACTGGAAATATGGACTTTGGAGCAGGAATAGGAAATGTAGGTATCTATAGTATAAGAGGAGGTACAGCAACAAATAGCGGAACAATAACTATTGGAGCAACTGATGCGACTAATAACTTATATGGAATAGGAATGGCAGCAGGATATTCTACAACAGATACAGGAAACATTATAAATAATGGTACAATCAACGTAAATGGAGCAAATAGTATCGGTATGTATGCAACAGGACCTGGAAGTACAGCAACAAATACTGCAAACATTAACTTAAATGCAGATGGAACAATAGGAGTTTATGCTGATAATGGTGCAACTGTTAATAATAGTGGTACGATTACTACAGGAGCTGGTTCTTATACAAATGTAGTAGGGGTGTATCTTGGAACAGGTTCTACACTCAACAATACAGGTTCAATCACACTTAATGGACCAAATGCAGTAGGAGTATATTTAAAAGGTGGAACAATTGCTAACTATGGTAACATTACAGTAAATGGAAGCACTAATCCTACTGATACAGTACAATCATTTGCAACACCACCTACAAGTAAAGGAGTAGGAGGAGTTGAAATAGAAGCACCAGCAGGAGCTCAAAGTGCAACAATTTATCTAAATGGAGTAGCGCAAACACCGGTAATAATAAATACATTTGCACAAAATCCAGTGGCAGTGTCAGCTTCTAGTATCGGATTATATGTAAATACATCAGGAAAAGATTATACAAATCCTATAACTGGATTAGGAAATCTTACATCTGAAGCGGATTTAATAATCGGAATGGAAGCAACTGAAAGTACAAATAGTAAATATATCCAAATAAATGATCCTTTAATATTAGATCCGTATAATAATGTTATACGTACTAGTGGAGTAGCAAATTGGAACATTTATGGAGGTTCATTAACTTGGTTAGCGACACCGACATTAGATCCAAATGACGGTTCAATGACAAATATTTATATGGCTAAAATACCGTATACTAACTGGGCAGGAAAAGAAGCAACACCTGTAGAAAGCACAGATACATATAACTTCCTTGACGGACTGGAACAGAGATACGGAGTTGAAGCGTTGGGAACAAGAGAAAAGGCATTATTTGATAAACTTAACAGCATAGGTGAAAATGAAGCAATCTTGTTCTATCAGGCAACAGATGAGATGATGGGACACCAGTATGCAAATACTCAACAGAGAATCAATGCTACAGGAAATATTCTTGACAAAGAGTTTAACTATTTGAGAAATGACTGGTCTAACCCTTCAAAAGAAGCGAATAAGATAAAGCTGTTCGGTTCAAGAGAGGAATACAATACAGATACAGCAGGAGTAATAGACTATACAAGTAATTCTTATGGAGTAGCTTATAGTAGTGAAAATGAGACAATAAAATTAGGAAATAGCTCAGGATGGTATGCAGGGTATGTACAAAATAGATTTAAGTTTAAAGATATAGGTAAATCAAAAGAAACACAAAATATGATAAAAGCAGGAATCTATAATACAAAATCATTTGATGATAATGGAAGTTTACAATGGACGATATCAGGAGAAGGATTTGTAGGACAAAATGATATGACAAGAAGATTTTTAGTAGTAGATGAAATATTTAAGGCAAAAGGAGACTACTATACATATGGAGCAGGGTTGAAAAATGAGATATCGAAAGATATAAGAATGACAGAAAGAACAAGCATAAGACCATATGGAGCATTAGATATAGAATATGGAAGATTTACTACTATAAAAGAAAAAGATGGAGAAGTAAGGTTAGAAGTAAAAGGAAATGATTACTACTCAATCAAGCCAGAAGTGGGAGTAGAGTTTAAATACAAACAACCGATGGCAGTAAAAACTAATTTAGTGGCAAGCTTAGGAGTAGCTTATGAGAATGAGTTAGGGAAAGTAGGAGATGGAGAAAATAAAGCGAGAGTAAGATTTACAGAAGCAGACTACTTTAACATAAGAGGAGAAAAAGAAGATAGAAAAGGAAACTTCAAGGCAGACTTTAAATTAGGAATAGAGAACACAAGATTTGGAGTAACATTTAATGCAGGATATGATACAAAAGGAGAGAATATAAGAGGAGGAATAGGGTTAAGAGTTATTTATTAATTGTGTCATTAACTTAACTATTATATTAAATATATCTCGAATTATACTTTAGAATAATTATTTTACATTAAAAATCAAAAACTGTGCTAAGAATGTTTAACTTTATAGTTAACATTTGAGGTGCAGTTTTTATTCATTTTAAATATTGTAGAAGTATGGTATAATTATATATATAAATATTTTTATTTATGAACAGACTTTATATTAAAACATTTATTTTAATGCTAAAATATATAAAAATAAGAGGAGGTATTTGTTTTGAAAAAAGGAATTTCTAGAATATTTAAAAATAAAATTTTTTTATTATTTATATGCTTTATATCTTCGCTAAATTTATTTGCACTTACAGTTACGATTGAACCAAGAGACATAAATTCAAGCACAACTAATACTACAGGTCATAATGACTATTTTAATGTTTACGATAATTTTATATTTGATGTCAGTATTAGTAGTTCATACGGAGAAATAAAAAAAGGAGATAAAATAAACATTACAATAGATATTGGCATGGATACAATAGCTAATCTTAAAGTCAATGGGACAACTAATATTGGAAATTGTACTACAAGTGGGTATTATTTAATTAGCTGTGAAGCTTTAAATGATTTACCAGCAGGATTTGATGACTTTACTGTATCGGGTTCTATATCATATCCGTATTTAGGTTATCAGCAAAGCTATTTTGATAAAACATATAAAGTTGAGATTGTAGGAGCAACAACTGTTAGCAGTAAAGAAGGTAAATTTGACATCATTGATCGTAGAAGTACAAGTGGAATGCCTGGATTCTTTAAATATGGAATGCAAGGTGCTATACCAGGAACACAAAACTATGCGATAATAAAAAGAGATACAAATGGAGATTTTTTACTTTCTTATGCAATAGAATTAAATCATGATAATGCATATGGTGGGAATACAGTAAATATAGTAGATACTTGGGATAATGATATTAAATTTGAAAGTTTTGATGGAATTTTTGAATTTCAACGAAATACAACTACCGAGATTGTATCTCCTTGGTCTGGAGCGATACCGATAGTAACAAATCCAACTCCTAATTCAATGAATGTTTCCATAAATGTCCCAAATGATAAAGCTGTTGTTTTTTACTATACATTAAGGCTACCTGTAAATGATGCAAGTACAAAAATTTATAGTAATAAGGCGACTGTGCTAGAAACAGGTGAAGAATCTTATGCAAATTCTGCAATTTATTTATCTCAAGCATTTGCAGGGAGAATAAAGAAAACAGTAGATAAATCAGAAATGTATGTAGGTGATAAATTGGTATATACATTTAATTTGAGTTTTGATGTGCCAGTTCCTCCAGCATTATTTCAATTTAAAGATCAGATTGATTCTAGATTGAGAGTTGATAATATTATAGTTTCTAGCGGACTTGTAAATAAAAGTACTGGAAATTCCATAATAATTGAAGGTACAAATATTATAGATAGTACACCTAGAAAAATAATTATAGAAACAACTTTATTAAATGAAGGAAATAATGATTTAATAACTAATACTGGATATATTGGAACAGAACACACGAATTCAGTCGCTACAAAAATATTACAAAAAAATGGGGAGGTAATAGCAACAAAATCAGTGACAGATGAAAATGGAAATAATATAGCAGATAAAGGAGAAAAACTAACGTATACAATAACTCTAGAAAATAGTTCTCTAAATGATGCTATTGATGTTAATATAAAAGATAGTTTATTACTATCACTACCAAAGAATGGAATTACATTTACCAATCCATTAATAAGTGGATCTCACACATATAAGACTAATAGCTACGGAGATTATGTAATAGATAAAGTAGCAAAAGGAGAAAAAGTAACATTAATATATTCAGTAACCCTCCCAACAGATTCTAAAAATTATGGAGCAATTGGAAGATATCTAATAAATGTTGTTACATCAAATAGAACTAATCCAATACAACCAACAGATCCAACAAATCCAAATGAAATATGTCTGTTAAATAAAACATGCACAATAACGCCAACACAATCTGAATATATGAAAGATAAATTAGTAATAGAAAAATCAGTAAATAAATCAGAGGTAAAATTAGGAGATATGTTAGAGTACACAATAACTGCAATAAATATATCAAATGATAATATAGATGAGCCAATTATTGGAGATAAGTTACCATCATCTATTAATTATATTGGCGGGAGCTCGATGTATATACATTATGATATAGGTGGAAATATAATATCTCAAGGTGAAATAGACCCTTCTATATATGAAAATTACTTAGTATATGACTTTAATATGTTACTAATGCCAGGTCAAAGAATAGTTATAAAATATAAAGCGAGTGTTGGAGTAGGAGTAATCATTGGTGAGAAGTATACAAATTATGCAATAGCAACTGAGACTAACGATGAAAATACAAATACTGGTGACCAAATAAAAGATGATATAAATGAAAAGATAGAAAAATTGAAATTGACAGAAGAAAAAGTAGTAAGTAATATAGGAGAAGCAACAGTAAGAGTAGTGGAGGATAAAGAATTTGATAATATACCAATAATAGGAAAAGTATTTCATGATAGAGATGGAGATGGATATCAAGATGAAGCGATAGCAAGAGGCGTAAAAGTAACATTAGCTCAAAAAAAATTCTAATCCATTGACAGTAGAAACATCAGGAAAAACATTAGTAATAACAGATTCAATGAATCCAATATATATAGGAAAAATGGAAGGTATAACAGGGTCATCGAAGTTAGCAGGAGAAGGAAACAAAGTAGTAATAAGAAGAATAGTAGATTCTAATACTGTTGGAAATATAAATGTTACAACGTCAGAAGGAACAAATATAACATTGAAAGCAGATGGAAGCACATTACGATTGAATAAAGGAAAAGTAGCAAAAGGAAATAATAGTCAAAATATAGCTATATCAAGAAAAATAATATCAGATCAAGAAATGACAGTAGAAAATGAGGTAGTTAAAGAAACAAAAGTGATAAAGAATATAGTTTCACCGGTACATTTTGATTCAGGGAAATCAGAAATCAAAGGAGACTATATAGAAAAGTTAGATGAAGCATTAAGAGGATTAAAAGGAAAAGAAAATGTAAGAATAGCAGTGATAGGTTATACAGATAGTCAGCCATTGTCAGAAGCTTTAAAGAAGAAATACAAAGATAACAATGAGCTATCAGAAGAAAGAGCGCAACAAGTAGCAGATTATTTAGCAAAGCAATTGAATTTATCATCTGATTCGATGGAAGTTGAAGGAAGAGGAGAAAGTGATCCAGTTGTACCGAATGTACCAAGTTATGGAGAACAAACTAGACCTAACAGAAGAACAGAGATAGAGATAAGATATGATGAAATTGTGGAGAGCAATAAACCTGTAGGTAGTAAGACGATAATAAAAGGTTATATGGAAGAAATAACGATAAAGAACTTAGGATTACAAGAAGAAGGAATACCAGGAGTAAGATTGATAACACCAGAGGGACAGATAATAGAGACAGATCAATATGGAAGATATCATATTCCAAGGATTGAAAACATACCGGAAATGGGAAGAAATGTAATTATAAAAGTAGATGCGATAACATTACCAAAAGGATCAAGATTTACGACAGAAAATCCAAGAGTTAAATGGGTAACACCATATTTAATAAATGACTTTAACTTTGGAGTGCAATACAATGAAGACAAAATGTTTAGATAGAAAATAATAAGAGAGCAGCGATATATTTGCTCTCTTTTAATTTTAGTAAACTATTATTATTTATTAAATAGTTTTTTTTCATCAAATTTATAGGTATTTGATTTAATTTTATTTAACAGTCCGGATTCGCAAAGTGATGAAATCTCACGAGAAAGAGATGGACGAGTAACTTCAAATTGTTTCGAGAGTTCAGATATATTAGGTTTAAAAGTTATAATACCATTTTCATGATTTTTATATATATATGCAATAACTTTTTCATAAATAGTTTTATTCATGAAATTAAACCATATTCTTCTTGATAGTAGTTGACTTTTATTTGAAATTTCATTTAAAAAATTAGTTAATAGTATTTCATTATTAGTGAATAATGAGATTAATGAAGCTTTATTTAATGATATGATTGTTGAGTCTACAGTGGCAATTAAGTCTACTGGGAATTTGTTATTAACGCCAAAAATAAAAGCAGGTGCAATCATATTATTTGATTTTAGGAAATCTATTACAATCGTATCGCCATTGAATTTTTGCATTTCACCTCTAAGTTCGCCTTCTAAAATAATCATAATATCATTAATTTTATCGCCACGAAATGAAATTATTTCGTTTTTCTTAAATTTTTTTATTTTAAAGTCAGAAAAGTTAATAATTTCAATGATTTTATCTTTATCTAAACCTTTAAAAATAGGAATATTTTCTAAATCATAATTTTTATTTTTAAAATCTTTATTATACAAAAAACCACCTCTTTATTTATTGTAGCCAATAAATAGAAAAATGTAAATAAAAAACTTTACAAATGCTAGTATTATATAGTATAATATCGAAAGGTAGAGGCGCAAATCACTAATAGTAAATTTACGGAGATTGTCAGATCGTTGAAGTAATATTTGAAAGGAGTGTTTGCCGAAGTTATAATCTTGACAGGATTATAGCTGGTTTTATAGAAAATATCTATAAAACTGTCATTATTGATGTAATAATGGTGAGCTATCAGTAGTAATCGACTTATGCAACATACATATATAGATTATTTGCTGGTGGTTAGCTGCCGGCATTTTTTAATATAGAAATAATAAAGCAAACGGAGGGTAGATTAATGAAATTATTTGGGACATCAAAAGTTAATGAAAATGGTAATTTGGAAATTGGTGGAGTGGACACTGTTTCATTAGTAGCTGAGCATAGTACACCGCTATATGTAATGGATCAAACATTAATAGAAGAGACGATAGATAGTATGAAAGTAGCGTTTAAATCGGAAAGATTTGAAACACAAATAGCTTATGCAGGAAAAGCATTCCTTACGATGGCGATGGTAAAAATTGTTGATGAAAAAGGATTGGATCTAGATGTTGTTTCAGAAGGTGAATTATATACAGCGTATAAGGCTGGCTTTCCAATGAATAGAGTGCATATGCATGGTAATAATAAAACAACTAGAGAGCTTGAAATGGCTATAGAATTAGGAATTAAAGAGATAGTTATTGATAATGAAGATGAAATAATAAAGATAGAAAATATCTGTCGTAAAAAGAATAAAAAACAAGCAGTACTATTAAGAATAGATCCAGGAATAGAAGCACATACGCACCAATATATAAAAACATCAGGATTAACTTCAAAGTTTGGAATTTCATTGTTTCAAAAGAATTTATTTGATATTGTAAAAAGAATAAATGATAGTGAATTTTTTGAATTCAAAGGATTTCATACGCATATAGGATCTCAAATATTTCAATCTGCGTTCTTTATGTTTGCTTTAGATGAAATTTTTAAATATTTGGATAAATTGAAAAAAGAGTTAGGTATTATAGTTGAAACTGTAAATATGGGTGGTGGATTTGGTGTTTATTATACTGAAGAAGATGATCCGGCACCAATTGATGAAGTATTAAAAGAAGTAATAACATACACTGAAGCGATGGAAATAAAGTATAGAATTGGATTTAAAACACTTTGTATAGAGCCAGGGAGAAGTATCGTAGGAAACGCAGGAACAACAATATATAGTGTTGGCGGAATTAAGGAAACAGTTGGAGGGAAGACATATGTATTTGTTGATGGAGGAATGGCAGATAATATAAGACCTGCTCTATATCAAGCAAAATATGAAGCAGCTATACTTAGTAAAATGAACGAGGAACCTGATAAAGAAGTTACATTAGCAGGAAAATTTTGCGAATCAGGAGACGTATTGATAGATAAAGTGAAATTATCTAATCCACAAGTTGGAGATTTGGTTGGAATAACAACAACAGGTGCTTATTGCTATTCAATGTCAAGTAACTATAATAGATTTGCCAAACCGGCAGTTGTATTTGTTAAAGATGGTAAATCAAAGGTAATAGTTAAGAGGGAAACGTTGGAAGATTTAATAAGAAATGATGAGATGTAGTATTTTAGGTATACAGAGCAAGCTATTTGTATAAAAGGAGATAAAAATGATAATAGTTCATAAATATGGGGGATCATCTGTAGCAACAACTAAAAAAATAGTAGATATAGCTAAATATTTGGGGAGTGTAAAAGGAGCTGGTAACGATGTTGTGGTTGTTGTTTCAGCAATGGGAAAGACAACAGATGCATTAATAAAGTTAGCTCATGAAATAACAAATGATCCATCAAAACGAGAAATGGATAGATTAATGTCAACTGGAGAACAGCAAACAATAGCATTATTAAGTATAGCATTACAATCCTTGGGATATGATGCAATATCATTAACTGGTGTTCAAGCTGGTATAAAGACAATAGGTCACCATACAAAAAATACTATTGAATCAATAGATAGTGACATTATAAAAAAACATTTGTCAGAAGGGAAAATAGTTATAGTAGCAGGATTCCAAGGTGTTAATAGAAATGGGGATGTAACAACTCTTGGAAGAGGAGGTTCTGATACGTCAGCGGTTGCTCTTGCAGCAGCATTAGGAGGAAAATGTGAAATATATACAGATGTGGATGGAATATACTCTATAGATCCTAGAATATATCCTGATGCAAAGAAAATGGAAATGATATCATATGAAGAAATGATGGAGTTAGCATTTTTAGGAGCTGGTGTAATGGAACCAAGAGCAGTTGAGCTTGGAGGCAAATATGGCGTTGAAATATATGTTGGTAAGTCATTAGGAGAAAGAAATGGAACTATAATAACATCAAAGGAGAAAGTGATGGAAAAAAAATTAATAACAGGAATATCGATAAATGAGAATATATTAATGGTAAATATTGAAAATATACCTACTTATGCAAAAAATGTTTATGAAATATTTAAAGTGGCAGAGGAATTTGGAGTAAGTATAGGTATTATTAGTCAAAATGATGTAACAGCAGAAAAGGGAAGTATCGCATTTACAGCAGCAAAGACGGATGAAGCAGGATTAGAGAAAGCAATTGTTAAATTGAAAGATAAGCTAAAAGGGATAGAAGTAAATGTAAAAAAAGATGTATCAAAAGTATCTCTTGTTGGAATCGGAATGGTAAGTACTATTGGAATAGCATCTAAAACATTTAAAGTGTTATCAGAAAATAATATAAGTTTTCATCAAGTTTCAACTTCTGAAATCAGTGTCTCATTAGTTGTAGATACTGATAAAGCAAAAGATGTCGCTAGATTATTATCGAAAGAATTTGAAATATAGAACACATGTAAGAAAAGGAGAATTCGAGATGGTAAAATTTGAAAAATATCAAGGATTAGGAAATGATTTCATTATTGTAAATGAAAAAGAGCTAATAGAAAAAGGAATACCAGATTATAATGAATTTGCAGCACTTGTTTGTGATAGACATTTTGGTGTTGGTGCAGATGGATTACTTATTCTAAAATATGTAGCAAATATGCCATTTATGTTTTACTATAATTCTGATGGAAGCCAAGCACCAATGTGTGGGAATGGTATAAGATGTTTTGCACATTATAT
>ERZ1023652.200-NODE-200-length-13560-cov-4.582893_pt1 | contig 13560 bp, 15 predicted proteins | sample MGYA00520879_ERZ1023652 | MGnify/ENA primary metagenome ERZ1023652 (study PRJEB33180, sample SAMEA4044469) | wastewater metagenome | place: Denmark | collected 2016-04-02 | study: EMG produced TPA metagenomics assembly of the PRJEB13832 data set (Local...
CGTGATGAACGTACGACCTTTGTTGCCGGGCAGCTTGTCCAACGGGATCTGTACAGTGCGTTCCTCCTGAAAAACAGCCAACCGACACGCAACGAGACTGACCGCACAAAATGTAGCGCGACGTTTGATACCTTCATGGCGCACCACGACACCTGCATACAGACGCTCTGCCAATCAACCGGACGCCAGTCCTGCAATTTCGGACTGCGAGATTTTCAATTAGCTTAACAAATGTAAAGAGAAACCAAAAGGTTCAGCTGTGAGCCTTCAACGCGAATGGTGCTATCGGGCGCCTTGTTGAGAAAGTCTAAGGGCTTTTGGGAATAGAACGGAAATAGAAAAACGACATCTCCACTTTTTTGGAAATATCGCCAGTACGGTCCGTGACGTCCCAATAGCCCTTGGAACCCCCTGGATTTATCCATGGGGAGCAGTCAGAATGACGGTGTATATTGGATGTGTAGAGGAAATACAATTTGTTGCTGCTTTGCCTATTTTTGAATGACATGCTACAGCCGGACAGGTTGGGCGTCCACCAGAAAGCTTCTGATGGATGCCCAACCTGTCCGTTTTTTGCGTCGTCAGCCAAGAATGCCATTATTGGCAATCGCCGGCGACAAGGACTACAATGATTTTGAGGAAAAAGAAGTCAAAGCGAGGGGGAAATCAGATGAAAGAACTGCAGCAAATTCCCGGCATCGGCCCGAAGATGGCGGCAACACTCGTCTCATTAGGCATAAATACAGTCGCTGACCTGCGCGACAAGAATCCGCAGGAACTTTATGAGCGTTTGAACAGGATAACCGGGCAGCGGCAAGATCCCTGCGTATTGTACACTTTCCGCTGCGCCGTCTATTATGCGACCGAACCGAATCCGGATCCGGAAAAATTGAAGTGGTGGAACTGGAAAAATGGATAGGTCAGCCAAACCGTCTTCTTTACTATTTATACCTATAGGGGTATAATGATTTTTAACAAATCTGGAGAAGCCCTACAGAGTAAAGGAGATAACAATGGCGCAGGAATTTTACAAGAAAATATACACGGTGCGGGAATTTTATACGATTTTGTATGAAGGGGTCCGTACAATGAAATACATGATCAAGGCAAAAAAGAAAAAAGAATTGAGTTCGGAATTCATCGAGAGGATCATGTTGGGCGTGACGGAAGTCAATGGTTGCGAAGTTTGTTCCTATGCCCACACGAAAATGGCGCTCGAGCAGGGGATGGCTGCGGAAGAAATCAAGCAATTGTTGGCCGGATCCGTTGACGAAATCCCTGTTGAGGAAATGCCGGCGTATCTTTTCGCCCAACATTATGCCGACCGGAGAGGGTATCCGACCGAAGAATCCTGGGATCGGATCGTCGCTCTTTATGGGGAAGACAAGGCCAAAGGGATTTTGGGTGCCATCCGGGCCATCATGGTCGGCAATGCGCATGGGATCGCGTTCAGTGCTTTCTTGAGTCGTTTGAAAGGCAAAGCTGTCAAAAAGAGCAGTCTGTTGTATGAAATCACAATGATGTTGAGCATCATCGTCTATCTGCCGTTGACTTTGATCCATGCTCTAATCGACGGCCTGTTCAAGAAACCTGTCATCAGTTTCTGAGGATGCACTTGAACTAAAATCATTCTGTTTGTGGATAACGAAAAAAATGAGCTGTGGAAAACCATTACTAATGGCTTTTCCACAGCTTATTTGCGTTTAAATGGTATAACTTTCCGTCAGATCCGTTCCAGGTTCTTCAGCGACAGATCTAGGATTGCTGAAGAGTGGGTCAGCGCTCCTGATGAAAGGTAATCCACACCGGTGTCGCGCAAGATGGCGATGTTTTCAGTGGTAAGATTGCCGGAGCATTCCACCAAGGCGCGCCCGTCAACCAAACGGACGGCTTCCTTCATATCCGCCGGGGTCATATTGTCCAGCATGATGATGTCGGCTCTCGCTTCGAGGGCCTCTTTGACCATATCCAAGTTTTCCACTTCGACTTCGATCTTATGCACAAAAGAGGCATATTCCCGCGCAGCAGCAACAGCCTGCTTGATGCCGCCCGCCGCAGCGATGTGGTTGTCCTTCAGCATGACGCCGTCTGACAGGCTGAAACGGTGGTTGTGACCGCCGCCGACTTTTACGGCATACTTCTCGAAAATTCGGTTGTTCGGTGTCGTCTTGCGGGTGTCCAGCAGCGTGATGCCGCTCCCCTCCAGCAAGTCGACGATCTCGCGGGTATGTGTGGCGATGCCGCTCATGCGCTGGAGATAATTCAGGGCGGTGCGTTCGCCGGACAGGATGACGCGGATGTCACCGATGACTTCAGCCAAAAGTTCTCCTGATTGGACAGCGTCTCCATCCTGACAATGGAAAATTACTTCGGTCTTGTCGTCGAGGAGGGCGAAGGTCCTGGCGAAGACATCCAGCCCCGCGATGATGCCGTCCTGTTTGCACAATAGCTCGGCTTTGCCTTTCGTGTAGTCTGTGAAGATGGCGTTGATTGAGATATCCTCAGTAGGGATGTCTTCCTGCAGCGCCGCCAAAATCAGGCGATCCCGATTACTTTGCATGAGCTTCCTCCTCGATTCCGATTTCTTCCAATAGTTTTCTGTTTGCTTCCTTTAGGCCCGCTTCGATGGAGCGGGCATCAGGTTCGGGAAACGGATAAGGAAGCGCGCACTGGAATGACTCATCGATGGCTTGGGCGGCGCGCTTGCTGAACACCAAACTTTCCAACAGCGAGTTGCTCGCCAGGCGGTTCTTTCCATGGATGCCGTTGCAGCTCGTTTCTCCGGCTGCGTAAAGGTTCGCCAACGAAGTTTTGCTATTCAGATCGACTGCGATGCCGCCCATGAAGTAATGCTGGGCGGGCACGATCGGGATGTAATCTTCAACCAAATCATAGCCTTCCTGCAGGCAGTGGGCATGGATGCCCGGAAACCTTCCGGCGATCGATCCTTCTACGTGGCCTTTCAGGAGCATCCGGACATAGGGCAAGCGGTCCTTTTCCATTTGGGTGTAGATTGCTTTCGTCAACAAGTCACGCGGCAACAGTTCATCAGCGAAACGTTGGCCGTCTTTGCCTACGAGGATGGCGCCTTCCCCACGCAGCGATTCCGACATCAGGAAAGCTCTGCCCGAACGTCCGGTATACAACGAAGTCGGATGGATCTGGACATAATCCAGGTCCTTGACGCGGATACCGTGCTTCAGCGCGATGGCGATGGCGTCGCCTGTCAAATGTGCGAAGTTGGTCGTTTTGCTGAACAGGCCGCCGATGCCACCGGTGGCGAGCAGCGTGGACTGTGCATAAACGTTGGATAACTTTCCGGCCTGATCGCGGAGCACCGCTCCATGGCAACGGTCGCCGGCAACCAAAAGATCGACAAGCGTGCTGTTCTCAAAGATACTCACATTTTTCAGCTCTTTCACCTGTGCGATCAGTTTGCTGTTGATTTCCTTGCCGGTCATATCTTTGCAGTGCAGGATCCGGGCTCGGGAGTGAGCGCCTTCTTTGGTATAGGAGAAACCGGCTCCCTTTTTGTCGAAGGCAACGCCCAAATCGATCAGATCGTCAATGATTTCTTGTGATTGATTGATCATGGTTGCGACTGCCGCTTCATTATTTTCGTAGTGGCCAGCACGCAAAGTGTCCTCCAGGAAAGGCTCGAAATCCATTTCGTCGCGCTGGACGCAGATGCCGCCTTGGGCAAGGAAGGAATCGTTATCTTCCAAAGTTCCTTTGGTGACGATCAGGATTTGTTTGTTGCTGCTGAGATTGAGGGCTGCAAACAGTCCGGCGACCCCCGTTCCGATGATAAGGACATCATAGTTGCGCATAAGTGTTCACCTCGGCTAAATCCATCATCCGTTCCAACGGCTGCATGCCTTTCTTGCGCAATGATTCATCCATTTCCACAGCAGGTTCGAAAGTTTCCAGAGCATAGATGATTTTCTCGACCGTGTTCATCTTCATGTCGGGACAGACCTGACCGACGGAAGGGGCATGAAAGCTTTTGCCTGGGGAGCGTTTCTCCATCTCATGTATGACGCCGATTTCCGTGCAGATGATGAAATCTTGGGAGAGGCTCTTTTCGGTATAGGCGACGAGGTCCGATGTGCTGCCGACGAAGTCCGCCAAATCAAGGATTTCCTCCTTGCATTCGGGATGCGCCAAGATTTCGGCTTGCGGAAGGTCGCGTCTCATCTTCAGGACATCGACAACGCGGATACTGGTATGGATCGGACAGTAGCCGTCATTGAAGAGGAACGTCTTCTCGGGAAGCTGATGGGAAATGTATCTGCCCAGGTGCTCGTCGGGAATGAAATAGATATAGCGGTTGGGAAGGGCGGCGATGACATTTTTCGCATTGGACGAGGTGACGCAAACATCGGCGTGTGCCTTGATTTCGGCTGTGGAGTTGATGTAGCAGACGACAGCCACGTCTTCGTAAGTCTCGCGGATTTTTTGGATGTCGCGGATTTTGACCATGTGGGCCATCGGACAATCCGCCTTCAGGTCGGGCATCAGGACGACTTTATCCGGATTCAGCATCTTCGCGCTTTCGCCCATGAAGGCGACGCCGCAGAAAACAATCACTTTTTCCGTGACCTGTGCTGCAATTTTGCTCAAATAGTACGAATCCCCGATAAAATCTGCGATATCTTGAACGGCTCCAGGAACGTAGTAGTGTGCGAGAATGACGGCATCTTTTTCTGCTTTCAGTTGCAATATTCTTTCCGTAAGTTCATCCATTTGTGCGTCCCCTTTTTTAATGATAGTTTAATGAAAACGACTATATCACGTAACTTTACACGTGTCAAGACACCTGTTAAATGTGGAAAGGAAGCCTAACTTCGGTGAACGAAGGCTTCGTCGGAGTTCGGGGACCATTCCTGTTGCGTACTCCGATGAGTGTAGCTTCGTCGTAGTTGCAGTCGAAGGTTACCGATGTCCTCCGGTGAGCGTACCCGTCACCGGAGCTGTGCAATGTTTTTCAGTTTTCTTCCGGACGGAGAGCACCACGTTCGTATGCACAACGAAGAAGAGGCTGTCTTTGGATGGTAATGCCATTAACTTAAGCGATTGACAAGTAAGAGAGAGGAATGCTCAGCGCGGTAGCCATTACTGTCGAATAGGTGAGGTAGATTCGACAATTTGACACCAGATTGGACCGAGATTGTCGAATGCCGAGAAACTTTCGACAATTTGACATCCTGTCGGACCGAAACTGTCGAATATCTGTGGAACATTCAACAACTTAGCCCTGCAGTCAAGAAAAAGCGAGAATGCATCATGCATCCTCGCTTTTTTACAGTTGCTAAGTTGCTTAAATTAATGACATTACTCTGGATAAGTATTTCTTATCAATATTTTTCGAGACTCTTATTGAACGCCTGCAGATGTCCTTCCGAAGCGTTACGCAAAGCCGTGAAGGTTGCACGAACGTCATCCGGGATGTCCTGTTCGAGGAATTTATTGTACATCGCGATATTGTCAACTTCTCCCGCGGCGCAGTTATCCAGTGCCTCTCTTACATCCGCCGCACGTTGGATGTGATCGGCTGATTCGTCAGCCGGAATCGCCAAATTGTATTTTTCGAACAGAACAGTCATTTCGGTGATGTGCTGAGCTTCAGAAGAAATGATGTTGTTGAACGGAGCTTGATCTCCGAAGGTTTCCAGTACGTAGGCGTATTCTTCGTGGGCCAAGTGTTCATCTTGGATGGCGTACGTGAACATCTCTTCCATCGTCAGATTGTTGTCCGCCAAGGCGCCAACTGCACCATAGATATAGGGTGTTTCAAGCGATTCGCTTTCTTCCATGTCGCCTTCTGCGCTGTCTTCCATCATGGATTCATCTTGTTCGGAACTACTTTCGATCATTTCCGATGAGCCGACTGCTGAAGAATCATTTGTCGCGGTATCTTCGTCCGCGGAACAACCGACCAACAGTAATAGACTCAACAACGCGGCCATACCGTAGAGTTTCTTCTTGCTGTTCATTTTTTTTTCGTCCTTTCATACAAACGCTGCACGATTGAATGGGGAAGGGGATTTGAGAAGTTTTCCGACGTTGTTGAATGATGAATGGGAAGGATGAACGAAGAATGAAGAACTTGTCACCATTAAGGTACGCCTCACTCAAAAAAATGTCAAAAAATTGGACCTGTTCGGAAGAAAAATTAACCTCTCCCACGAAACCGCAATATTTGCATAGGTTCACTATTTTAGGTATTATTGATTTAGAATAATAATTTATTTATAGTGAATAATTTTGTGCATCAAGCTATCTACATGCAATTATTTTTATCAGGAAAAATGGAAGAGGAGGAAACAAATATGGAAACAAAAGCAGAAACGAGACAACTGGAAACACCCATCAAAATCACTGTCGCTGTGACGTATCTGATTATGGTTATCGTCAACGCATTGGCAAACATCCTTCCGATCAACGGGATCGATACAGGTGCGATATCGGATTCCTATCCGAACCTGTTTGCGCCTGCTGGATTGACGTTTTCGATTTGGGGCGTCATCTATTTGTTGCTATTGGGCTATACGCTTTACCAATTCGGTTTGTTCCAAGGGGATAAGAGCAAGGTGAAGACGGAATTGTTGCGTAAAATCGGTATCGTCTTTTCTGCCAGTTCAGTAGTCAACGCTGCTTGGATCTTCAGTTGGCATTACCGCATGATCGGCCTGTCGGTGATCTTGATGCTGGTGATTCTGCTTAGCCTGATCTACATCAACCAGTTGATCCTGAAGGAAAAACTCGATCAGAAAGAAAAACTGTTCATCCGTCTTCCGTTCAGCGTCTATTTCGGCTGGATCACGGTGGCAACGATTGCGAACATCACGACGCTGCTGGTCGACATCGGCTGGAATGGCTTCGGAATTTCTGAGTCGATCTGGACAATCCTGATCATCGTAATCGGGCTTGTAATCGGAGCCGTCACGATGATCCGCAACCATGACATCGCCTACGGGCTGGTGATCATCTGGGCTTATGCAGGCATCCTGATCAAGCACATGTCCCAGGACGGCTTTGCCGGGCAATACACCGGCATCATCATGACCGTCATCGCTTGTATCGTACTGATGGGCGTGGCGATCGGCTACGTGCTTTTCGCGAAGAAACAAGCGCCGACCAGCTTGAAATGATGACAATTTTGATAAAGTTATAGTTTGATTGACTTGAAACAGGTCCCGGCAACGATTCGACTGAATTGGCGCCGGGACTTGTTTTTGTGCCATTTCAGACCCTTTATGCGGCTATCGTATTGATGGTCGTGCGGATGCGGAAGTGATAAAATAAGCATGAGACAATGGGCTTCAAAAAAGGAGACGTGTATAAAATGAGCTTTGTGATTGAAATGGTGGAAACACAGGAACAACCGACTTTGGTTTTGAAAACGGTTACTCCGGTAAGTGAGCTTCCGAAAATATTGGGGAAGGCCTTCATGGACATCGTCACGCACATCATTGAATTGGGTGAACAACCGGTTGGACCAGCTTTCGTCGGCTATTTCAACATGGATATGGAAAGGCTCGAACTGGAAATCGGTTTTCCTGTATCCAAACCACTGCCTGGCAAAGGCGATATCCTTGCAGGAAACATCCCTGCCGGCAAACAGGTCAGCTGCATATACAAAGGTACTTATATGGAGATGCCGCCTGCTTATGAGGAAATTGAGAAATGGATCAAAGATCACGGCTACAAACCGCTTGGTCCCGTCTATGAGCATTATTACAATTCGCCTGAGGAAGTACCCGAAAGCGAACTGCTGACGAAAATTGTATTTCTGGTGGAGTGAGCATACGCCAATTCCTATTTCAAAAAATGAGGCGATACCTATGACAGATGTAATGATCAACAAAGAAGTGGAAGTATTTTTTACCGGAAAACCTGAAACGAGAGCATTGTTCAGGGCTGTGGAAAGGAAAATCCGGGCAATCGGACCCGCCATCATCACGGTGACAAAGACCCAGATTTCCTTCGCTACAAGAACGCAATTCGCCTGGATCTGGATGCCGCAGCCTACAGACAGAAAGCGACCGCTGCACAGTTTGGTGCTGAGCTTCGGCTGCGGGCGCCAAATTGTGCATGATCAGATTGTCGAAGCGGTCGAACCGTACCCCGGCAGATGGACGCACCACGTCATCATTGCGGAGGAAGCTGATCTGACGGATGTCTTGGATACTTGGCTACAGGAAGCGTACCGGTTTTCGGAAACACGGGGGCGACAGCAATCTTCAAAGATATAGGCAACTGAACAGCAACCGCTGTGGATCAGTTCTGTCGACAAAATAAGTGAAGTTGATCGAACGGAAACTGCGGAAGTAGGTTGAAAAAGGAAGGGCCGATGGAAATGAACAGGGAGGAAATCATCGCGTGGCTTCTGGAAGGCGATCCAGCCATCCAATATCAGACAAGGCGCGATCTGTTGCATGAGGATCCTGCGGTATTGTCCGACTTGAAAAACAGGATAGCCGAGGCGGGTTGGGGCCGTGCTTTTCTGAAACGACAACAGCCTGATGGGCATTGGGGCCGCGCGTTCTATCAACCGAAATGGACGAGCAGCCATTACACCTTGGTGGATCTGCGCAACCTCTGCATCCCGACAACACCGGAAATCAAGAAGGCGTTGGCGCTCATCCTTGCCACTTCAATCGGGCCTGATGGTGGCATTAATCCGTCAAAGGATATCGAGCAGAGTGATGTCTGCATCAACGGGATGTTCCTGAACTATGGTTGTTATTTCGGGACGGATGAGGAAAAACTCAGGTCGGTGGTCGATTTCATCGTTAGTCAGCAGCTGGCCGATGGCGGCTTCAATTGTCGCCTGAACCGATCTGGTGCCCGTCACAGTTCGATGCATTCCACGATCAGCGTCCTGGAGGGCATCCGTGAGTACATCGCTGCCGGTTATGCCTTCAGGGCGGAAGAGTTGAATCGGATTGAAGGAGAGGCACAGGAATTCCTTCTGCGGCATCGGCTGTTTAAATCCGACCATACCGGCGCAGTCATCCATCCGAGCTTTTTGAAATTGGTATACCCGCCGCGTTGGCGCTATGATATTTTGCGCGCGCTCGATTATTTTCAAAGTGTCGGTTATCCGTATGATGAAAGGCTGCAGGATGCTTTGGACATTCTGAAGGAAAAGCGACTGTCGGACGGACGCTGGAAAACGCAGGCCCATCATCCCGGCGAAGTGCATTTTCAGATGGAACAGGCCGGAAAGCCAAGCCGCTGGAATACGCTCAGATGCCTGCGAGTACTGGAATATTATGACAGGGATGCATGATGCTTTTAAAGAGCATCATGCATCCCCTGAAATGGAAGGAGAGCTAGTTATGACGGAATCCGGATTTCCCGAGGAGTGGCTCAGTTTGCGTAATCCTCAGGAATGGCATGACTGGCTGGCGCAAAAGCATGATCAAAAGGATCAGATTTGGCTAAAAATCAAAAAAGCCCATGTTAAAGGCGAGGGTGTACTGCTCGCAGAAGCGGTCGAAGAGGCGCTCTGTTTCGGCTGGATCGACGGTAAGATGTACAGTCTGGATAAGGAAAGCTTCATCATCCGCATGACTCCTCGCAGGCCAGGGAGCGTGTGGTCGCTGGTCAACCGCAAACGTGCCGAAGCTTTGATGGCGGCAGGAAGGATGACTGAAGCCGGTTTGGCGGCAATCCAAGCAGCGAAGACCAACGGAAAATGGCAAGCAGCGTATTCCTCTAAGGAAGTCCCGGAGCTGCCCGAGGAATTGGAGCAGGCATTCAAGGATGATCCGTTAGCCCGCGCGTGTTTCGAAGGCTGGCCGACCGGTGAAAAGGCCCACTATCTTTTCTGGATCGCACACGCAAAACGTCCCGATACCCGGAAAAAAAGGATTGCCGAAACGTTGGAACGGGCACAAGCCAAAAAAAAGCCATCCCCTTGAAGAGGATGACCGAGCTTGATGCGGTAGACAGTCTACAGCAGCTCCTGCGCCAACAAGGAATAGGTTTTGAGCCGCGCCTTTTGGGAATGCGGCATGCTGATGATCATCGCTTCGTCGAAACCGTACTGTTCCTGCAGATTCAGCAATGTTTCTCCGGCTTCTTTCGCGGTCCCGATAATATGCGTCTTGCGGATGTCGTTGATAAGCTGCTTCTCGATTTCCGTCAGCGGGTAAGCGGCGGCTTGTTCCGGGGTCATCAGGTGGTTGCGCATCATTCCGCGGAAAAGCTGCATCTTGAAGATTGCATACGGCAACTCTTCGTAGAGCGCTTCTTCGCGCGTATCCGCGACGATGGCATGGAAAGCGACGCTAATCTGTTTTTCTGGCATGGCTGCGGATGGGGCAAAATTCTTCTTGTAGAGGTCGAAAATACTTTTATCAAGCGTCCCGGTGAAGAACTGCGCGAATGAATAGCCGACGCCCATTCTGCCGGCCTGGACGGCACTGTTTCCGCTCGAACCCAATAACCAGGTCTGCGGAACGGTCACGTCTACAGGCGCCGCGGGAGTGTCCCGGTAAAGTGGATCCTGGGGTTTCCGGTCTTCCAAAAGATCCAATATCGTCCGCAGTTTTTCGTAATGATTCTCCAATTGGGGCGGGTTGCCTTGCGCTAATGCGTACATGGACTGACGATCGCCTCCGGGGGCACGGCCTACGCCCAAATCGATCCGACCGGGTGCAAAGCCGGACAGTGTTTTGAAGACTTCCGCGATTTTCAAAGGGGAGTAATGCATCATCATGACGCCTCCGGTTCCGACACGGATCCGATCCGTCGCGGCCGCGATGAAGGCGGCGATGATTTCGGGCGCGGCGCTCGCCATCAAATTGCTGCCGTGATGCTCGGCGAACCAAATGCGTTCGTACCCGAGGCTATCGCCTAAACGGGCGAGTTCTTTGGTGTTCTGCAGGGACTGCTCGGCGTTGCCGCCTGCTGTGATGTGGACTTGGTCCAAGATGCTGAGTTTCATAATTTCCTCCGATTCTTTATTCTGAATACATTTGTGCAAATGATTTCCAAATTATTGATAGATTGACTATAACAAACCCAGCCGCTTGGGACAAAGAATTGGCTTTTGAATTGTAAGCGGGATAGGGTGGTCACAAAAGAAAAGGAAGTGGGTAAATGAGCCTCATTCATCATATCGAAATCAATGTCAGCGATCTGACGGCCAGCAAGCAATTGTGGTCGTGGCTGCTGGAAAAGCTGGGCTTCAGCAAATACCAGGAATGGGAGCAAGGCTTCAGCTACAAGGAAGATGATACATACATCGTCTTCGTCCAGACAGCCGAACGTTTCCTGGATGGATCCTATCACCGCGGACGGACCGGATTGAACCACCTGGCCTTCGCTGTAGACACAAAGCATCAAGTGGACGAACTGTACAAAGAACTGCAAAGTCGCGGCATCCCGTTGCTGTATACCGAAAGACATCCTTTCGCAGGCGGAAAAGAACACTACGCCGTCTTTTTCGAAGACCCCGATCGGATCAAAGTCGAGGTTGCAGCAAGATCCCCATTCGGACAAACGAAGCACATCCATTAATGGCGAAAATTTAAATTACAGAAAGTGGGAAAGGCTATGGAAATCGGGATCATTGTCCACTCCTTGACGGGAAATACCTTGTCGGTAGCGGAGCGGCTGCAGGAAAGGCTGGCGGCTGACGGGCACGACGTGGAGATCGAACAGCTCAAGACCATCGGAGAGGAAAAAACAAACGAGAACAACAGCGCGAACATCACACTGAAGTCCTATCCGGATCCGCAGGCGCACGATCTCCTGATCATCGCCGGACCGGTCAGAGGAGCTTCCGCTTCCGCTGTACTGAAGCACTATTTTTCGCGGGTCGGCCAATTCGAGAACAAGCCCATGCTCCTGTTCATGACCGAGTTCTTCCCTTTCCCGTGGATGGGCGGAAAAAATGCCTTGAAGCAGATGACGGCACTTTGCGATGAACACGGCGCCGACGTCATCGGCAGCGGCGTCATCAATTGGAAGAATCCTCACCGCGAAAGGCAGATCACGGATTTGCTGCAGCAGTTCAGCGATTTGGCAACGGGGATGGACCAAAAAATCAAATAGCTGCGCTGCGCAAGATATCCGGAAAGGGGCATCAAGAGATGATAACCATCTTCAATCCCGAGGAACAGAAGTGGCCAATCAAGGTGTGGCTGGAGAATGAGGAACAAATCGGTGAGGACTGTCTGCAACAAGCGAAGAATCTGTCTAATCTACCGTTTCTGCATCAATGGGTTGTATTGATGCCGGATACACATTCCGGCTACGGCATGCCGATCGGGGGCGTCATCGCTGCCGAAAAGGTCATCATTCCGAATGCGGTCGGGGTGGATATCGGCTGCGGGATGAGTTTTGTCCAGACGAACATCCCGGTCGCACGGCTGATCGAAATCGAGACGCCGAACGGGAAGCTGGCCCAGGCGATCGCGGGCGACATCCTGCGGAATATCCCGACCGGCTTCGAGCACCATAAGAAAAAACAGCAATGTGAATCGGTCGCCCGCTTCCTCGAAGGGCTGACTCCCGAAGAAAAGGAGACGATGCCGCAGGAATTGATGAAGGAACTGGATGGAGCTGCCTATCAGGTCGGCACTCTCAGAGGCGGCAACCATTTCATTGAACTGCAGACGGACGACCAGGGAAAGCTTGGCATCATGCTGCATTCCGGGTCGCGCAATATGGGCTTCAAGATCTGCCATTATTTCAACGATCTGGCCACGGAAGTGAACAGAAAGGACCAGTCTCCGGTCCCTCCCGAGTGGGATTTGGCTTATTTTTCCACCGATAGTGATCTCGGGAAACTGTATCTGCGTTGGATGAAATTGGCGATGGATTTCGCCGAGGAAAACCGCAACCAGATGATGGAGAAGGTGCTCGATATCGTCCGACTCTGGGTGAAAAAGTACGCCGGCATCAACCACGTCAATTTGTCGGATGCCGTCCACTGCCACCACAATTATGCCGCACTGGAGGAACACTACGGCAAAGAAGTCTGGGTCCACCGAAAAGGGGCCATTCGCGCCGGTGCAGGCGAAATGGGCATCATCCCGGGCGCGATGGGAACCTATTCCTATCTGGTCAAAGGCAAAGGCAACCCGGAAAGCTTCCTTTCCTGTTCGCATGGGGCGGGCAGACGCATGAGCCGTTTGTATGCCAGGGAACAGTTCAGTGTCCAGGACACCATTCTGGATTTGAGGGAATTGGGCGTCTTTCTCGCGAAAGCCAAACGGACAGACGTCGGCACGGAATCGCGTTTTGCCTACAAGGCCATCGACTTTGTGCTCTCACAAGAACTGGATCTCGTCGAACCGGTCCGCCGCCTCAAGACCGTCGCAGTAGTCAAGGGCTGAAAAGAAAAGAGGGACAAAAATGGAACTGCAGGAAAGGTACATCGCGGCCGGCCTGAAACATATCCCGCCGACCGAAAAAGATGGAGTGGAAAAGGCCATGCGCCGCATCATCGCGGGGCGGCTGCAGGAACGAGGCAATGCTTCCGAAGAGACGGAACGCGAAGTGTTGAGAGGATTGGGGAGTCTAAGGATTCTGGCTGAA
>ERZ1023652.204-NODE-204-length-13356-cov-7.040971_pt1 | contig 13356 bp, 11 predicted proteins | sample MGYA00520879_ERZ1023652 | MGnify/ENA primary metagenome ERZ1023652 (study PRJEB33180, sample SAMEA4044469) | wastewater metagenome | place: Denmark | collected 2016-04-02 | study: EMG produced TPA metagenomics assembly of the PRJEB13832 data set (Local...
GGCAGTCAACCGGTCGCCGCACATGAGGATCTCGGTGGCCAGCTGGCGCGGCAGCGCCTGCGACAGGCTCCAGCTGGCGCCGCCATCGGGCGACAGGGCCACGTTGCTGTAGGCCATCACAAACACCGCATTGCGGGCCGCCACCACCAGGTCGCAAGCCAGTGCCAGCGAAAAGCCGGCGCCTGCCGCAGCGCCTTCGACTGCTGCAATCACCGGCTTGGGAAAAGTACGAATGGTCTCGATCCAGCTGTGCAGGCCTTCGATGCTTTGCGCCTGCACCTGCGGGTCGGCCTGGCGGCTGGCTTGCAGACGCAGCAGGTTGCCTCCTGAGCAAAACACGCCTGCGGCCCCGGTGATGACAACACTGCGCACCTCGGCGCTGCTCTCGGCCACGTTGAGTGCCTCGATGCCGGCGGCATACATGGCGGGGTCGATGGCGTTGCGCAGCTCCGGGTTGCTGAGCGTCAGAACCAGGGTCTGGCCCTCGCGGGCGGCTTGAAGTTGTGCGGGCATGGGGGTTTGCAGGCGGTGGGGTTGGCTACGTAGTCAATGCTCTTCAACGTGCGCCAGGCTCAGGCCGATGGCCCCGCGCCGGCGCAACCAGGGGCTGGGGCGATACCGCGTGTCGCCATACACCGTCTGCATGTTGAACAGCACTTCGAGGATGTTGGTGGGGCCCCAGCGGTCACCCATGGCCAGTGGTCCGAGCGGGTAGCCCAGCCCCAGCGTGACAGCGGTTTCCAGGTCACGCGGGCTGCAGATCTGCTGCTGGCAGATGTCGCTGGCAATGTTCACGATGGTGGCCACCACGCGCTGGGTGACAAAGCCACCGCTGTCCCGGATCACGCTAACGGCCTTGCCGTCGCGGGCAAAAAGGGCGTGTGCAGCGTCCCGAATATCCACGCGCGTGGCCGGATTGGTGGCCAGCACGCGCCGCCGGGTGGCAGCATCGTCAATGAGCATGTCGATGCCGATGGTGCGGGCGGGATCGAGCCGTTCCACGACCGCGACGGTGGTGATGTCAAAACCCAGCGGTGCCACCACCGAGATGGCAGTCTGCGACGGTGATGCGCCTGTTTCGATGGTGGCGCCCAGGTCCTTGAGCAGTTGGTAGAGCTCGGCGCGGCGCGCCGCGCGTGTGGAAACCCACACCGGCGGAATGCTGGCCACTTCGGGCACAGCGGGTTCGGCAGGTACCTGCGCCACGCCGTTTTCGTAGCGATAAAACCCTTCGCCCACCTTCTTGCCGAGTATTCCGCCCGCCAGACGCTGCGCAGTGATCACGCTGGGGCGAAAGCGCGGTTCTTCGTAATACTGGTGGTAGATCGACTCCATCACGGGGTGGGAGACATCCAGGGCCGTTAAATCCATGAGTTCGAACGGCCCCAGCTTGAAGCCCACCTGGTCGCGCAGGATGCGGTCGATGGTGGCGAAATCGGCCACGCCTTCACCGACGATGCGCAGCGCTTCGGTGCCAAATCCACGCCCCGCATGGTTGACGATGAATCCTGGGGTGTCTTGCGCCTGCACCGGTGTGTGCCCCATCTGACGCGCATAGTGGGACAGTGACTCGCACACTGTGGGGGCTGTCTTGAGCCCGGCAATCACTTCCACCACCTTCATCAGCGGCACGGGGTTGAAGAAGTGAAAGCCCGCCAGCCGTTCGGGCCGCCGCAATGTGGCCCCGATGGCGGTCACCGCCAGTGAGGATGTATTGGTGGCCAGCACGGCGTGTGGCCCCACCACGGCCTCCAGTTGGGCAAAAAGGGCCTGTTTGGCATCCAGACGCTCCACGATGGCTTCGATGACGAGGTCGCACGGCGCCAGGTCGGCGATGGTGGCGACGGGCTCAAGCAGGTTGCCCCAGCCCTGGGCCTGTTCATCGGAAATGCGTCCTTTGTCTTGCAGGCGCTGCCATTGGGCCTGGATGCTGCCGCGCGCCGATGCTGCGGCGTCCGGTTGCATGTCGAGCAAGAGAACCCGACTGCCGGCCTGGGCCGCTATCTGTGCAATGCCTCGGCCCATGGCGCCCGCGCCTACGATGCCCACGATGGGAAACTGATTTTTCATGGCGGCATTATGGCGTTGGCGTTTAGTGACACTTGTGTGCAAAAATGACCACACCAAAAAAAGAAATTTTTGTGAAATTACGTAACGTTATTTTTGGGGCCGGGTGTTGGGTGGTCGTTGGCAGTGCCGCAGCCATTTCGCTGGGGCAAAGCCGGGGTGCCGTCATCCTTGGTGCTCCGGTCGATCTCGTCTTTGATGTGTAACCCGACGAGGGGGCAGATATTGCCTCGTCCTGCGTCACGGCAGATGTGGCGTTTGGCGACACACCTGTTGCCGAGTCCCGGGTGCGGGTGTCTGCGTTGCCCGAGTTGCCGGGCCGCTCCCCTGCGGTGCGTTTGCAGGTGGCGGGTTCGGTGAATGAGCCCGTCATCTCTGTCACGGTGTCGGCTGGGTGCGCGGGCAAAGTCACCCGCGCCTACACTTTTCTGGTCGATCCGCCCGTTGCCTACGTGCCCGGTCGCGTGGTGAACATTGACCAGCTGGCGTCGGCCCCCCCCCGCATCAGGCCGCGATGCTGGCGCAGCTGCAGGTCGCCTCACCTCGCCGCCCGCCGTGCGCCGCAGCGTGCAAGCGCCGGCCGATCCCAGCGCACAGGCCGACGTCGCCACTCCTGCCCCTCGCAAGCCACAGGCCGCCAAGCCGCGAGTCCGCGTCGCACCGCCGCGCACGCCGCGGGTGGTTGCGCCCAAAGCACCTGCACGCGAGGTGAGCGCTGCCAAGGTGGCTGCCCCGGCCCCGGCGCCAGAGCGATCACGCCTTGTGATGGAGCCGCTGGATGCCTTGGCCGACCCGTCCGTTGCGTTGCGTCCTTCGGCTGACATGGGGGCCTTGCCGACTCAGGCGTCGGCCTCACAACGGCTGGAAGCGGCAGCGGCCTGGAAGGCCATGAACATGGCACCCGAAGCGGCGCAGCGAGATGACGAACGCGTGCGTGTGCTCGAAGCCGAAATGGCCGCCTTGCGTGCCAAATCCGCATCCGACCAAGCCAGCTTTGCTGAATTGCAGCAGCGACTTGCCTTGATCGAGAGCCAGCGCTTTCCTGCAGGGCTTGTTTATGCGCTGCTGGCTTTGCTGGCGTTGGTATCGGGCCTGCTGGCCTGGGTCTGGAGCAGGGCGCGCCGTGAATCCCGGCTGGCCATTCAGGCCTGGCGCGATTCAGTCGCGTTGAGTGCCAGGCACGGCGATGCCGGTCATCACGATCCCCATGATCTGGTGCCGCACCCCCACGATACTTGGACCCCTGAGGATTCGTCGCAGTTTGCGGAAGACACGCATATCCAGTCAGGATCGCAGCCCCTGCAGCCTGTCGTGGCACCCGCGCAAGCAACGCCTGAGCGCGCGCAGCAACCCCTATCGGTGGCAGAAACCGGGCCACGTGCTGATAGCTTCTCGCATATCGTCAACCCCGAAGCCCTTTTTGACCTTCAGCAGCATGCCGAATTCTTTGTTTCGGTAGGGCAACACGATCAGGCCGTTGAGGTGCTCAAGAAGCACATTGCAGCCCACCGCCAAACATCGCCATCGGCTTATCTTGAGCTCTTGCGGCTGTACCACACGCTGGGGCGCTCGGACGATTTTGCCCAGCTGCGCGATCAGTTCTGCAGCCACTTCAATGCGCAGGTGCCTGAGTTCTCGGCGTTCAGCCGCCAGGGCCGACCTCTGGAGCATTACCTTGATGCACTGGCCGCCATCGAAGCAGAGTGGACCTCGTCCTCCGTGCTGCAGTTGCTCGAAAAGTATCTGTTCCGCAGGGCGGGGGATGCATCGGTTGCACCGTTTGATCTGGCGGCGTTTGACGATCTGTTGCTGTTGCTGGCCATTGCGCAAACCACGCCGGCAAGCGCTCGTGGGGCAGCGCCTCCGCGCATGCGCACAACACCACTTGCTTCGCCGCTGGATGCTCTGGACGGCGCAGTGTCAGAGCCGTTGCACGTTAAATCGCCTTCGGCTGCGGCCCCCGTTGTCGATCTGCCCCTGGATTCGCTGACTGCCAGCCTGGAGTTTGATTTTGGCCATCATGCGCCCGCAGCGCCCGAACTTTCCAGCAATGCAGTCCTGAAGCCCGCCGCACCAATAGAGTCCAATGAGCTGGACCTGGATTTGTCCGATCCTCCGCATCTCACGCTCAGCGATCTGCCACCCGTTCCGGTCACGGTGGCGCCGCGTCCAGACCAGCCGATTGGCTTTGGCATGGCCAACGATCTGGTGGAAGTGCGCCTTGAACTCGAAGAGCTCGAACAACGCAAACCCGAACCCAAGGTGTGAACCGAACCCGGGGCGCTGCGGTGCCAGGTCGCTTTCGGTCATGCTGACGTGAGAACCACCCCCGCTACCGACGCTTGTGCGGCGTGGTGGGGGTGTTGCAGCCACCGGCAAATCCCCGGCAGCCTGGACGCTGACCCATTTACGCTGTCCCAGCGCCAGGGCGCTACGTTGTGGCCATGCGTGCCATTAGCTGGCGCGCAGCCTCTTCGGGGTTGGGTGCGTTGACCAGCGCCCGCACCACCGCGATAGAGCCCACGCCGGTGCCCAGCACTTCGCCAAACTGATCAGCGCCAATGCCTCCAATGGCCACCAGTGGATAGCCTTGCATCAGGCGCGCATAAGCCGCCAGGCGGCCTATGCCCTGGGGCGCCGTCGCCATTTTTTTGAGCGTCGTGGGAAACACCGCCCCCAAGGCGACATAGCTGGGGCCCACGGCGTCGGCGCGCACCATTTCTGCGTAGCCGTGCGTGCTCACCCCCAGCCGCAGGCCCGAGGCCTGCAGGGCTTGCAACTCGCTGGGTTGCAGGGCGTCGAGGTCTTCCTGCCCGAGGTGGACGCCATAGGCCCCAGCCTCAATGGCCTGGCGCCAATGGTCGTTGATGAACAGCAGCGCCTGCGTGCCTTGCACCGCCTGCACGGCTGCTGCCACCTCGCGCGCCACGGCGGCGCAGTCGTCTGATTTGAAACGCAGCTGCACGGTGGGTACGCCGGCCCGCGCCATGCGCCCCACCCACACCGCATCGGGCAGCACGGCATACAGGCCCAGCTGCTGCGGACAAGACGCAAAGGCGCTACGCCGTGGCGCTGGCTGCAGGCCAAAATCCTGCGGCTCATCAGGCCATGGCGTGGGCGCAAAATGGCCCATGCGCGCGCTGCGTGCCTGCCATGCGTGGGCCACGCACTCTGCATCGTGCGCAATGAACCCGAGTGCGCTGCAAGCCTGAAGCGCAGCCTGGTACACCGGATCTGGCGATGTGGGCGCTGGCGTGGGCTGCGCCGCAAAGCCGGGAAACGCGCTGGCATGGTGCTGCAGGATTTCTTGCAGCATGGCGTGGACATCACTCATGGGCGTCATTCGTGGGCGTGGTGCCAGAAGGGGGTGCCAAGCACGGGGGTGCTGGCCTGGGCGGTGTCCTGGGCTGCCATGGCGCCGGCCTTGCGGGCAGATCGCCCCGCCTGCACCGCGTCGGCAAATGCCCCGGCCATGGTGACGGGGTCTTGCGCCAGTGCAACGGCAGTGTTCAGCAGAACGCCGTCATAACCCCATTCCATGACCTGGCAGGCGTGCGAGGGCAGGCCCAGGCCTGCGTCCACCAGCAGCGGCACATCCAGGCGCTCGCGCAGCAACTGCAGCGCATAGGGGTTGACGGGGCCGCGCCCGGTACCAATGGGTGCAGCCCAGGGCATCACGGCCTGGCAGCCTACGTCCACCAGGCGCTGGCACAGCACGAGGTCTTCGGTGCAATAGGGCAGCACCTGAAAGCCGTCCTTGATGAGTTGCGCGGCAGCTTCCACCAGGTTGAGCGTGTCGGGCTGCAGCGTGTAGTCGTCGCCAATCAGCTCCAGCTTGATCCAGGGGGTGTTGAACACCTCGCGCGCCATGTGCGATGTGGTGATGGCCTCTTGCACGCTGTGGCAACCGGCGGTGTTGGGCAGGATGGGCACATTCAGGCGGCGCAGCAGCTCCCAGAAGCTGTTGCCCGCCTCGGCACCAAGGCTGCCTTGGCGGCGCAGCGATGCCGTGAGCATGGCCGGGCGTGCGCGCTGCACTGCGGCTTCCAGCACGCTGGGCGATGGATAGCGTGCCGTGCCCAGCAAAAGGCGGCTGGAAAAAGATTGGCCATAAAGGACCAGCATGTCGTCGGAATTGGAAGAGGTCATGGCATGCGGTGGCATCAGCCACCCGTCACAGGAGAGATGATTTCCACCCGGTCGCCGGCCTGCAGCAGTTGTTCGGCGTAGTGGGTGTTGGGCACAAAAACGGTGTTGACCGCTACCGCGAAGGGCGGACGCGCCGCCACGGCGGCAATGGCATCGGCCAGCGTGGCGCCGTCGGGCAGTTCGTGGGATGTCTGGTTGATCAGAATGTTCATGGCAACGCGCGGCTATCGTCTCCGGTGGGCAGGGCAAGATCAAAGCGGGAGGCCAGCGGCGACTGGCCCGTGGCCATGAGCTCCAGCACCACGTCGAGCATGGCCGGGGCGATCATGAAGCCATGGCGGTAAAGGCCGTTCACTTCCAGCACCCGGGGTTGCGATTGGCGCACGGCGGGCAGATTGTCGGGCAATGTGGGTCGGCACTGGGTGGCGATTTCCACAATGCGGGCTTCGGCAAAGCCGCTGTGCACGGCGTAGGCGGCGCTCAGCAGCTCCAGGGTAGACCGCACGCTGGCGGGCGACAGGTCGTCGGATTCGATTTCCGTGGCGCCAATCACAAACAGATGGTCTTCCTTGGGCGCAATGTAGATGGGGTAGCGCGGGTGCACCACCCGGGTGGGGCGCCGCAGTGTGACCTCAGGCGCGTGCAGGCGCACCACTTCGCCCCGCACGCCGCGCAAGTCCCGCCATTGGCCGCGCGCACCCAGACCGCGGCAGTCGAGCAGCCAGTCGGCCTGCCCGGGTGTGCCGGGCGAAAACTCGCCAGGGTCGCGCGGGGTGTGCCAGTGGCATCGCACCTGCAGGCGATCCATCTCATGGGCCAGGGCGGCCAGCAACTGGCGGTTGTCCAGCTGGCCTTCGCCGGGCAGGTACAACCCTTGCGTAAAGCGGTGCGCCAGGGTGGGCTCGGCAGCAGCCACACCGGCGCTGTCGAGCACCTGCATTGCGGGCAGATCGGGAATGGTGGTCTGGGTGGTTTCCAGCAGGCGCTGCAGCCGATGGGCTTCGGCGGCGTCCTGGCGGTGCCAGACGATCAGCGTGCCTTCTTGCTGAAAGAACACCGGCTGCTCCAGCGCAGCCAGCATCTGGGGCCAGCGCGTGAGGGAGTATTGGCCCATGCGCACCACCCCCGGTTCTGTCACGGCCGACTCGGCCAGCGGGGCCACCATGGCGGCAGCAATGGGCGCCGCGGCATGCTCGGCGGCCGGGCCACCGCTGTCGAAAACTTCGACAGTGTGGCCCTGGCGGGCCAGTTCAACAGCCAGAAGCCGGCCCATCAGGCCGGCACCCAGAATGACAATGGAGGAAGGTTGGAGTTTCATGCGTCCTACTGTGGGCAACAGGAGGACAAAACGGGGCTGTGCCGTTACTGGAAACTCCCCACGCCAGCATGACCTGGATCGGGTAGCGGAGCCCAGCACCCGCAGGTGCTGTGAAAACTTGTCGTTTCGTGGCTCCAGGGTCTTTCTCAGTCGCGCGCCACACTGGCGGGACACCCCTGTTTCGTCCGTAAGCCAGAATTACAGCATATCCCTTTGCGCGTCGGATTGACCTGGCGCATAGGCCATAATTTTTGCCATGACAACTCCAACCAGCTTCGCCTCTCCGCAACCGCGCTATGTGCGCGTGCTGTCCATCGCCGGTTCCGACAGCGGCGGCGGCGCGGGCATCCAGGCCGACCTCAAAACCTTCAGTGCTCTGGGCTGCTACGGCATGACGGCCATCACCGCCATCACCGCGCAGAACACGCTGGGCGTGACCGGCATTCACGGCGTACCGCCCGACATGCTGCGTGCGCAGATCGACGCCGTAGCGCAAGACATCGGCGTGGACGCCGTCAAGATCGGCATGCTGGCGTCACCCGAGGTGGTGCGCGTGGTGGCGCAGGCCATCCGCACCCACCGCCTTCCCCATGTGGTGCTCGACCCGGTGATGGTGGCCACCAGCGGCGACCGGCTGATCGCCCGCGAAACCGTGCAGGTGCTGGTGAACGAGCTCTTTCCGCTGGCCGCCGTGGTCACACCCAATCTTGACGAAGCCGCGCTGCTGCTGGGCCGCGAGATTGAAGGCATCGACGACCTCGACGACGCGGCGCGTGACCTGCTGGCCCTGGGCGCACCCGCTGTGTTGCTCAAGGGCGGGCATCTGAAAGGCGAGCGCGTGGTGGACCTGCTGGCCACGCGGGCGGGCCTGCGCCAGCGCCTTGAAAGCGCCCGCATTACCACGCACAACGGCCATGGCACGGGCTGCACGCTATCGTCGGCCATCGCCGCATTTTTGGCGCAGGGTCTCCCACTGCCGCAGGCCGTGGAAAAAGCCCGGGCCTACATCCTGGGCGCCATTGCTGCCGGTGCCGATGTGCATACAGGCCAGGGCCACGGGCCACTAAATCATGGTTATGCGCCCATAGTGCAGCGGGTGCTGCAAGATTGAGTTCGAGTCCTGCGTGGCCCGTTAAGAGCTGAAGCGCTAAAGAGGTCCTCAAACCACCTGCGCGAAATTGCTGCGCAAGTAGGCAATGATTTTTTCGGAGTCGTAGAGCCAATGGCTGTTGCCAGCTTCGTCCGTGATCTTCAGGCAGGGTACCTTGGTGTGGCCACCTTGCTGCGTCAATTCGGCTCTGGCGGGTCCTTCCGGCTGAGCGTCCACCTGGGTGATTTTCAGGGACAGGCGACGCATTTCCTGGCGCACCTTGATGCAAAAAGGGCAGGTCTTGTATTGGTACAGGGCGAGTGCGCGGCACGATTGGTCCACCGAATCTTGTCCGGCAGTGGAACGCACCATGCCCTGGGGACGCGTCAAGGCCTCCTTGAGCAGCATCACGGGGCCCAGAACAATGCGCAGGGTCTTGAAAAAGAATCGAACAAAATATTTCATGGGCCATTTTAGGCAAGCAGAGCGCTGCCCCTTTGTGGGCAGACCATGGGCTGCCCTTGCTCGAGTTCGCTCAGCGCCGAGGGCGCGTTGCGAACGCCAGCACAAAACACAGCACCAACGTGGGCAAAGCGGCGCCCAGCACTGTAGAAACCATGGGCAGCAGGTGGTAGAAAGCAATTCCTGCCAACCAGATGGCAACAGGCACGGGGTTGACCTTGCGTGCCTGCGCCAGCAATGCGGGCGCATTGGCGCCAAAAGCCAGGCGCCCCAGGATGACGCCGAACAAGGGCACAAACACCGAGCTCAGCAGCAGCAAAAACGGCTCCAGGCTGTGCATGGGCAGCACCAGCGCCAGAGCGGTGCACAACGCTGTCATGGCCAGGCCCCAGCGGCGCACGCTCCAGCGTGGCAGCAGGCTGTGGGCCGATACGGCGCCCGAATAGGTGTCGCCATAGGCGTTGTCCACCTCGTCAATCAGGATCAGCGATAGCGCAATCAACCCGCCCTGGGCCAGCAGCAAGGCCTGCACCAGATCTTTGCTGGGCAAGGTCAGTGCCACCAGCACACCCAGCGCATAGCACCACAGGTTGGCCAGCGCATAGCCCAGCCAGGTGCCGCGCAAGGCCGCGCCGCCGTTTTTGCCGTGGCGGGCGTAATCGGCCACCAGGGGCAGCCACGAGATCGGCATGGCAATCACCAGATCCAGCGCGGGCAGTACGCCCATGCCGCCTTCGCCTTTGCGGTTCCACAGCGCTTCAAAACCCTGGGCCTGCGCCAGCGACAAAAATTGCCAGCTCAGCCACAGAAGCGACACCACCACCAGCGGCAGCGCCACGCGCGCAATCACCTTGCGCACCAGCTGCACCATCGAGCCGCTGATGAGCAGCATCACCACGCCGCCCCAAAGCAGCGTGGCCAGCACTGGCCAGTGCGCGCCTGCCATGGTGGCCGATTGCTGACCGATGGCTACCGTGGCATCGCGCATCACCACCAGCTCAAACGTGCCCCAGCCCACCAGCTGCACGATGTTCAGGATGATGGGAAGCCCCGCAAAGGTGCGGCCATACACCGCATGCATCAGGCCCGCACTGGCCAGCCCGCTGTCGCAGCCCAGCTTGGCCACCCAGCCCAGCAGGCCGGCACCCAGGATGGAGCCCGCCGCGATGGCCCACAGGGCCTCTTGGGTGCCCAGCGCGGGCATCAGGTACGCGCCCACTTGCATCACCAGCAGGCCAACGCCCAGGCTGAACCACAGCGACGCGTGGTCATGCCAGGCAAAGACGCGCCGCTCGCTCGAAACGGGTGTCAGCGCCTCGTTGGCAGATGGGGTGTGGGTGCTCATGCGGGTTCCTTGGCAGTGCGGTGCGTTGCAGCGCAAGGAAGACCCGGGCCAAGCGCGGTCAAGGGCGTGGAATGGCGGACGGGCTTCCCTGCGCGAGGATGATCTCAGTCAGGTTCAAAGGGACTCTCTCAGCCCGTGCAGCGTTGGCGCTGCGGGGCACCCCTAGCGGTGCAGCGCCTTGCGGCGGTGCGGGGCGGATTCTAGCGGGGTGGGGCAGGGTGCAGGCTGGAGTGCAGGGAGACCATCCAGAAATCTCGGTTCCCGAGGCGAAATCATCCGGCCTGCAGAAGGCGCTGCTATCAGGGTCGCGCCCCATCTGCCTGGCGGTGCGGAGTCCGAAAGAGACCCCTTCGAGCCAGAAAACCTCAGGCTGCGTCCGACCGCCGGTCCTGCTCTCTTGCCTGGTAAAAACGGCTCTTTTGTGCGTACATCTCCTGATCCGCGCGATGCACCACGGCTTCCATGAACGCTCCTTCCTGAGCGCACGCAGATCCCATGGAAACCTGGATGGTGTGCCCGGGATAGAACTGGTTGTTCAACTCCAGAAGAGACAAAATTCGCTCTTGCATCGCCTGGGCGCCGCGCTCATCCGTTGCGGGTAGCAGCACCATGAATTCATCGCCGCCGATCCGGGCTGCGCAAGCCGGCGCATCCACCGCCTTGGCAAGCACCTCGCCAACGCGGCGCAGCATGGCATCCCCTGCGGCATGGCCGTGCTCGTCATTGACGGTCTTGAGGCCATTCATGTCGATGGCGATCACCGAAAGCGGCCATGGCCCCTTGCGCGACAGGCGGTTCAGCTCTTCCATATAGAAAGCGCGGTTGCGCAACTGGGTCAGCACATCATGCTTGGCCAGGGATTCCAGGTAGGCCTCGGCTTTCTTGCGCGCGGTAATGTCCACCAGCGACAGCAGAACCAATCCCCAGTTCTCGGCATGGCTGCTCATGACGGCGAACTCCAGGTGGATGTGCAGTACGTCACCCGAGAGGGCATAGTTCACCACTTCGCGCTGCTGCACCAGCTTGCCTTCCCACAAGTCCTGCAACTGCTCGGCAAAGGATTCGTACATTTCCCCCCGAAAAACCCGTGAGAGGTTCTGCAGCAGTTCTGGCTTGCCGCTTGCGCCAAACATCTCCAAGGTGCGGCGATTGACGTCGATCACGCGGATTTCCTGCATGCAGCGCGTGACGAATTCCGGATGCACTTTCAGAAAGGTTCTGAAGTCGCGGATGCCCCGGGTGCGCACTTCATCGAGCAGTCGCTTCACCTCGCTGAAGTCTTCTACCCAAAGCGATACGGGCGAGTGTTCGAACAGGTCCCGGGTATATCGCTCGCTGCGCTGCAGCTGTTCCGTGCCCCGAACCTCGGTTGTCACATCCTCCAGTGACACCAACACCCGGCTCCAGCTGTCCTCATAGCCGGGAAGCACCCGGGCGCGGACCTGAACATCCAGCCGTCGCCCGTCCAGGGCATAGTTCACTGACCGGGTCTCGAAACCCTGCTGGCCTTCCCACAGCGCAAGTAGCTCGGCCACGATGCTGTCGAGCATGTCCCCACGGAAGACCTCATGCAGCCGACTCTGCAGGGTTTGCTGATCCGCAGCCTTGAACAAGTCGAGGGTGTACTGATTGACCTGCACCACCTTGTAGGACTGGCTGCAGCGTTGCAGCCGCTGCGGATCTTCTTGCAAGAAGGCGAGCAGATCGGTGACGCCGTCCGCACGCCACTGGTCAAACAATTGTTTCAGCCCGCTGTAATCCTCCATCCACAGCGATACAGGGGCAAGGTTGAACATGTCTTCAAAGTCGAGACCTGTTGCAAGAGATTGGGTTAGCACTGACACCTCCAGCGGGCATTATTGCCTACGCCAGTCCCGCAAAATGCGCTCTCTCAACGGGTCACAGGAGATCGAGGCAGCTTCAGCAGCATCGGAGTGATCCGCTGGGTTAGTTCGCCTCGACTCCGAGCAGCTTTTGCAACTTCTCGCTGCTGGTGGTGTACTCCAGCGGCAGCTTGTGCCCCGCCAGCCACTCGGCCGCGCCAAAGGCGGCGAGCGCGGCTTCGTGGAAGCCGCTCAGAATGAGCTTGCGCTTGCCGGGGTAGGTGATGGCGTCGCCCACGGCGTGGATGCCGGGCACGCTGGTGGAGAAGGTGGCGGGGTTGACCACGAGCTGCTTGCGCTCTAGCTGCAGGCCCCATTCGGTGATAGGGCCCAGGCGCGGCACCAGGCCCAGGCGCACCAGCAGCAGGTCGAGCGGCAGGCGCAGCGGCTGGCCCTCGGGCGTGGTCAGCTCCAGCGCGGCCAGGCGCCCCTGTTCTTCGACGATGCCGCTGGCCACGCCGATGGCAACCTCGATGCGGCCCGAGGTGCGCAGGGCTTGCAGTTGCTCCAGCAGGGTGGGCGGGGCGTCGAACACGTCGCGACGGTGATGCAGGGTGGTGTGTGCGGGGCGCTGCGCCTCGGGGGCGGTGGCGCAGTCAATGGCCTGCTGCACGGCGGGTTCGTCGCCGCCGTGCACCACCACGCGCTGGCCGGCGAGGTTGGTGCTTTCGTCCAGGCGGTAGCGCAGCTGGGTGCCTTCGTAAGCCTCCAGGCCAGGCAGCTTGAGGGCGCGTGGCATGAAGGCACCTACGCCGGCGGCGATGAACACAGTGCGCGCCAACAACTGGGTGCCCTGCGCGGTGCCAACGAGGAAGCCGCCGCCTGGTTGGGTCTGCACGGTGCTCACCTGCTGGCCCAGGTGGAACGTGGGGCCAAAGGGCTTGATCTGCGCGCACAGCCGCTGCACCAGTTCGTGCCCGGTGCAGGCCTCAATGGCGGGAATGTCGTAGATGGGTTTGTCGCCGTACAGCTCGGCGCACTGGCCGCCGGGGTGGGGCAGGGCGTCGATGACGTGGGCGCGCAGGCCGTGCAGGCCCAACTG
>ERZ1023652.205-NODE-205-length-13333-cov-6.519082_pt1 | contig 13333 bp, 10 predicted proteins | sample MGYA00520879_ERZ1023652 | MGnify/ENA primary metagenome ERZ1023652 (study PRJEB33180, sample SAMEA4044469) | wastewater metagenome | place: Denmark | collected 2016-04-02 | study: EMG produced TPA metagenomics assembly of the PRJEB13832 data set (Local...
ACGCGGCTTCATCCGTGCGCAGACCATAGCGTTTGACGATTTCATTGCCTACAAGGGGGAGCAAGGCGCCAAGGATGCCGGCAAGATGCGCGCAGAAGGCAAGGAATACGTGGTCAAAGACGGCGACGTTTTGAACTTCCTGTTCAACGTCTAACCAAGGAGCGTGCGGCCTTTTGGCCCGTGTCTCTGCCCACATCCCTGCACCGCCTGGCGTTGCAGGGATTTTTTATGGCTTTATGGAACGGGCCCATGCTGCCTGCATGACCGCTTCCCATCACTTTTTCACGCCATGACTCCTGGAATCGTCTATGCCACCCTCGCCTACATGGCCTGGGGCTTGTTTCCGCTGTATTTCCGGCAGGTCGCCCATGTGCCCGCACTGGAGGTGGTGGTGCACCGCACCGTGTGGTCGCTGGTGTTTGTGTTGGCAGTGCTGGCGGTGCGCAGGCACTGGGGCTGGATGCGCGCCCTGCGGGGCCAGCCCAGGGTGCTGGGGGCGTTTGCGGTGTCGGCGCTGCTGCTGTCGGTCAACTGGCTCACTTATGTGTGGGCGGTTCAAAACAACCATGTGGTGGATGCCAGCCTGGGCTACTTCATCCTTCCGCTGGTGAATGTGGCGCTGGGTTTTGTTTTTCTGCACGAACGGCCCCGCCCCGGGCAATGGCTGGCCGTGGCGGTGGCCGCGGCCGGTGTGCTGTGGCTGGCGGTGCAGGCCGGACGCGTGCCCTGGATTGCGCTGGTGCTGGCCTTGAGCTTTGGTTTCTATGGCCTGTTGCGCAAGGTGGCCACGCTGGGTGCACTGGAGGGGCTGGCGCTGGAAACCATGATGCTGGCGCCGGTGGCGGTGGCCGCACTCGCCATGTGGTCGTCGCAGGGGCAGGGCGCGCTGGTGCAGGGGGATACGGCCACCGTGGCGTGGCTGCTGGTAGCCGGCCCCATGACTGCGGTGCCCCTGTTGCTGTTTGCGGCGGGTGCGCGCCTGATTCCCATGGCCACGCTGGGCATCCTGCAGTACATCTCGCCCAGCCTGCAGTTCGCGCTGGGGATCTGGCTGTTTCACGAGCCGTTCGAGCCTGCGCGCCTGGTGGGTTTTGTGCTGATCTGGGCGGCGCTGCTGGTGTACAGCCTGGAGGGCTGGTGGACCCGCCGGAGCAGTGCCGCAGCGTGAGCGCGGGTTGGAACAGCGGTTTGAACCACTTATTGAGTAAAATTCGGCTCTAGCGCTTATGGGGTAAGCGCAAGCTGCTATGTTTTAAGTAGCATTTTTGCTACCCTGTTGGCGCTGCGGGTGGTGGACTGGATGAGCGCCGGGCCCAGCCCGCAAGGCGGGATCGTGCGGTGGCCGCCGTTTTGTGCACCTTGCTTGCCCACGGGTGGTTGACACGCATCAATCAGCGCCCACACTGTGCGGCATTGTCTTTATGTCCGGCGCGCAGCGCTGCCCTCCATGCCCGATGCACCTGTTGACACGTTCCCGGCGCCGCCTGCATCGTCAGTACCGCCTGCACCGTCTGGTGCTGCCGTGGTGTTCCATGCGCGCGATTTGTGCAAGACCTACCAGACGGGCGAAGTGCAAGTGCGCGCGCTGCACGATGTCAACCTGGATATCGTGCGCGGCGAGTTCGTGGTGCTGCTGGGCGCCTCGGGCAGCGGCAAATCCACGCTGCTCAACATCCTGGGTGGGCTGGATGTGCCGACCAGCGGCGAGGTGCGTTTTTCTGACCACGCCCTGAGCGGCGCCAGCGAGAGCGAGCTCACCACCTACCGGCGCGAGCATGTGGGTTTTGTGTTTCAGTTCTACAACCTGATCCCCAGCCTGACGGTGCGCGAAAACGTGGCCTTGGTCACCGACATCGCGCCGCACCCGATGTCCATCGACGAGGCGATTGGCCTGGTGGGGTTGACGCCGCGCCAGCACCACTTTCCGGCGCAACTGTCGGGCGGCGAGCAGCAGCGCGTGGCGATTGCCCGCGCCATCGTCAAGCGCCCCGATGTGCTGCTGTGCGACGAGCCCACCGGCGCACTCGACTACCAGACCGGCAAGATGGTGCTGGAGGTGATCGCCCGCATCAATGCCGAGCTGGGCACCACGGCCGTGGTCATCACGCACAACGCGGCCATCGCTGCCATGGCCGACCGTGTGGTGTACCTGGTGGACGGCACCATCCAGCGCATCGAGCGCAATGCACACCGGCTCTCGCCTTCGGAGCTGTCGTGGTGAGGCAGAAAATACACCCACGCTCGCCCGCTGCGCGGGGTCCGCTGCCCCCCAAGGGCGCTGCTTTTTGCCTTGGGGCGGCCCGGCGGCAATAAATATGAAAGCCCTCGACCGCAAACTGCTGCGCGACTTGCGCCGCATGTGGAGCCAGGCGCTCACCATCGCGCTGGTGGTGGCCAGCGGCCTGGGCGGGTTCATCACCACCTTGTCGGCGGTGGAATCGCTGGCGCTGGCGCGCGACCAGTTTTATGCCCAGGGGCACTTTGCCGATGCGTTTGCCGCCGTCAAGCGTGCGCCGCTGGCGCTGGCCGAGGTGTTGCGCGGCGTGCCCGGCGTGGCCGATGTGCAGGTGACGGTGGAGCAGGTGGTGCGTGTGGAGATCGCGGGCCTGGTCGATCCCATCATTGGCCAGCTCATTGGCGTGGACCTGCGCCAGCCGCCGCGCATGAACCAGGTCACGGTGCGCAGCGGCCGCGCCCTGGCCCCGCCCGGCGCGGGGCAGGGCCGCAGCGACAGCGCCATTGATGCGCTGGTGTCCGAAGGCTTTGCCCGCGTGCGCGGGCTGCACCCGGGCGACGAGCTGATTGCGCTGGTCAACGGCAAGCGCCGCACCCTGCGCATCGTGGGCACGGCGCTGTCGCCCGAATACATCTTTGCGGGCCTGGCGGGCATGCCCGACCTGCGCGGCTTTGGCGTGTTCTGGGTGGACCGCGAGGCACTGGCCGCGGCCTACGACATGCAGGGCGCATTCAACCGCGTGGCCGTCAAGCTGGCGCCGCAGGCGTCAGAGCCCGCCGTGCTCGATGGCCTCTCGCGCCTGCTGGCGCCCTACGGCGGGCGCGACGCCCGCGGCAGGGAAGACCAGTCTTCGCACGCCATGCTCGACAACGAGATCAAGGAGCAGCGCGTGATGGGCACCTTGCTGCCCGCCATCTTTCTGGCCGTGGCGGCTTTTTTGCTGCATGTGGTGCTCTCGCGCCTGGTGGCCACGCAGCGCGAGCAGATCGCTGCGCTCAAGGCGCTGGGCTATGCCAATGCGGCCATTGCCGGGCATTACCTCAAGCTGGTGGCCGTGATCGTGGTGGTGGGGCTGGCACTGGGCGTGGCGCTGGGCAACTGGCTGGGCACCATGCTGACCGGGTTGTACGCCGAGTTCTTCTTTTTTCCGGTGTTCGAGCACCGCATCGCGCCCTGGCTGATTCTGGTGGGCGCGGGGGTCACCGGCACCACAGCCCTGCTGGGCACGCTCAGCGCCATCGGAGCCACCGTGCGCCTGGCCCCGGCCGAGGCCATGCGCCCGCCTGCCCCGGGCCAGTATCGGCGCACCGTGCTGGAGCGCCTGGGCGTGCGCCGCATACCGGCCGGGCTGCGCATGATCCTGCGCAACATGGAGCGCAAGCCCCTGCGCACCACGCTCACCATCGGCGGCACGGCGGCGGCGGTGGCCATCGTGGTCATGGGCAACTTCTTTCGCGATGCCATCGACCACATCGTGGACACCACTTTTCACCTGGCGATGCGCAGTGATGTGAACGTGTGGATGACCGAACCGGTCGACGCCCTGGCCCGCCTGCAGCTGGCGCGCCTGCCCGGAGTGACAAGCGTGGAGCCCACGCGCAGCGTGGCGGTGCGCATGGGCTATGGCCACCGCAGCGAGCGGGTGGGGCTGCAAGGCGTGGCACCGGGTGCGCAGCTCTTGCGCGTGATCGACGTGGATGGGCGGCAAAGCCCCGTGCCCGATGCTGGCCTGTTGCTCACCGACCGCCTGGCCGACAAGCTCGGTGTGCGCGTGGGCGACATGGTGCGCGTGGAGGTGCTGGAGGGCCGCCAGCGCACGCTGCAGGTGCCGGTGCAGGCCACCGTGCGCGAGATGATGGGCCTGAACGCCTATGTGCAGCGCGATGTGCTCAACCGCTGGCTGCAAGAGGGCGATGTGGCCTCGCAGTTTGACGTGGCGCTGGAGCCGGGCTCGGAGGCGCGCTTTCTGGAGGCCACCAAGGCCCTGCCGGTGGTGGCGGGGGCCTTCAGCAAGGCCACGCTGCTGCGCAACATGCAGGATGTGAGTGCGCGCAATGTGCGCATCATGAGCACCATCCTCACGCTGTTTGCGGCCGTGATTGCGGTGGGTGTGGTCTACAACAATGCCCGCATTGCGCTGGCCGAGCGCACCTGGGAGCTAGCCAGCCTGCGCGTGCTGGGATTCACACGGGGCGAGGTGTCGGCATTGCTGCTGGGCGAACTGGCGATTGGCATCGCGCTGGCGCTGCCGCTGGGAATGTGCATGGGCTGGGGGCTGGTGCACCTGCTGGTAGAACTGCTCAAGAACGACCAGTTTCTGTTCCCGGTGGTCATCAGTGCACGCACCTATGCCTGGGCAGGGTTGTGCGTGGTGGCGGCCGGCCTGGCCAGCGCCCTGGTGGTGCGCCGGCAGATCGACCGGCTGGACATGGTGGGTGCTCTCAAGACGCGCGAATAGGCTGCTGCCAACAAGGCGAACAATGCAAGCAACAGGGATATGGCAATGCAAAAGAAAACGTTGATGCTGGGTGTGGGTGCGCTGGTGGTGCTGGGTGCACTGCTGGCGTGGGCTTTTGCGCCCCGGCCGCTGCAGGTAGAGGCGGCTGGCGTGGTGCAAGGCCGCTTCGAGGCGGGTATTGACGAAGACGCAAAGACCCGCCTGCGCGACCGCTACAGCATTTCGGCCCCTTTGGCCGGGCGGCTGGCGCGCATTGCACTGCGCGAGGGCGACGCGGTGCAGGCGGGCGACGTGGTGGCGCGCATCACCCCCGCCATGCCGGCCTTGCTGGACGAGCGCAGCCTGCGCGAACAGCAGGCACGCGTCACCGCCGCACAGGCCAATGTGCAGCGCGCTGCCGTGCGCATCGAACGCAGCCGGGTGGCGCAGGCGCAGGCCCGCAACGACCTGCGGCGCAGCGAACAGCTGGCGCAGCAGGGCTTTGTGGCCCCCACGCGGCTCGACACCGATCGCCTGGCGCTGCAGGCGGCAGAAAAAGACACCGACGCCGCGGTGTAGGAACAGCAGGTGGCCCGCGCCGATCTGGCCCAGGCCCGCGCTGCGCTCGACGTAGTGCAGCGCCCCGGCAGCGCACCGGCTGGCAAGGCCTTCGAGGTGCTGGCCCCCGTCGCCGGCCGTGTGCTGCGCGTGGCCCAGGCCAGCGAGGGCGTGGTGGCGCTGGGCACCGTGCTGGTCGAGGTGGGCGACACCGCGCAGCTCGAAGTGGTGGCGCCGCTGCTGTCCACCGATGCGCTGCAGGTGCGCCCGGGCAGCCCCGTGCGCATCGAGCGCTGGGGTGGGCCGGGCGTGTTGCAGGGGCGCGTGCGCAGCGTGGAGCCGGCGGCGTTCACCAAGGTGTCGGCGTTGGGCGTGGAAGAGCAGCGGGTCAACGTGCTGATCGACCTGACCAGCCCGCCCGCGCAATGGGCCGCACTGGGCGACGGCTACCGCGTGGTGGCGCGCGTGCTCACCCGCGAGGCGCCGGACGTCACCCTGGTGCCTGTGAGCGCGCTGTTTCCGCTGCCCGCCAGCGATACCGCCGCATCGGCCCCGATGGGGGATGCCGCCACGCCGCGCATGGCGGTGTTTGTGGTCGATGGCGGCCGGGCACGGCGCACGCCCGTGGTGCTGGAGGCGCGCGGCAGCACCCACGCCTGGGTGAAAGAGGGGCTGCAAGCGGGTGCCCAGGTCGTTGTGTACCCGCCCGCTGCGCTGACCGATGGTGCGCGTGTCCAGTTGCGCACCCCCTGACGGAGTGTTGGCCCATGGTCTCTGAATCCCTGGTGGAAGCCTATGCCGCCGCCGAGCAGCGCCTGCGCCAGTTGCAGCGCAGCCCCGAGGCCTTTGACCATCCGGTCGGCGCTGTCGAGTGGATCGAAACCCATATCTCCTGGCTGCTGCTGGCGGGTGACTTTGTCTACAAGTTCAAGAAGCCGCTGAAGCTGGATTTTCTGGACTTCAGCACCCCCGCGCTGCGGCGCGCCGCCTGCGAGGAAGAGCTGCGCATCAACCGCCGCACCGCGCCGGCCCTGTATCTGGGGCTGGTGGCGTTGACCGGTACGGCACACAGCCTGCAGCTGCAGCCTGCCGAAGCGGCCCCGGCCGACGCGGAACCGGCCGTGCGCATGCGCCGCTTTGCGCAGGAGGCGCTGCTGAGCCACCTGCTGGAGCAGCAGCGCCTGTTGCCCAGCCACATCGACGCCCTGGCGCAGCAGGTCGCGCAGTTTCATGCCAGTGCGGCGGTGGCCACTGCCGAGCAGGGCTGGGGCACCGCACAGGCAGTCGTGGCGCCGGTGCAGGATTGCCTGGCGGCGCTGCAGCCGCTGTTGGCGCAGTGGGTGCCCGACATGGGCCCCGCGCTGCGGCGGCTGGCGCAGTGGTGCGCCGCGCAGGGCACTGCGCTGGGGCCGGTGTTTGCGCAGCGCCTGCAGTCCGGGCGGGTGCGCGAATGCCATGGCGACCTGCACCTGGCCAACCTGGTGCTGATCGACGGGCAGCCGCAGCTGTTCGATGCGATCGAGTTCAACCCCGCACTGCGCTGGATCGACTGCGTGGCCGACATTGCCTTTTTGGCCATGGACCTGGAAGCCCGCGGCCGCGCTGACCTGGCCTGGCGCTTTCTGAACGCCTGGCTGGAGCACACCGGCGACTACGCCGGTCTGCAGGTGCTGCAGTACTACCGCGTGTACCGGGCCCTGGTGCGCGCCCGTGTGGCGGGCCTGCGGCTGGCGCAGGTGGAGGGTGAGCGAGAGGGAGAGGGTGAGGATGAGGTTGGGGTTGGGGTTGGGGGCGAGGGTGTGGGCGACAAGCGCGCGGCCAGCCTGCGGGAAGTGCGGCGCTATCTGGCGCTGGCGCTGCGCTTCACAGAGCCCCGCACGGTCGAACTGTGGCTGGCGCATGGGTTTTCTGGTGCGGGCAAAAGCACGCAGTCGCAGGCGCTGATTGCCGAGCGCGGCGTGGTGCGCGTGCGCGCCGATGTGGAGCGCAAGCGGCTGTTCGGCCTGGCGCCGCAGGCATCGAGCGCGGCGGTGCGGGGCGGCATTTATACGGCTGCGGCCTCGCAGCGCACCCACGAAGCCCTGGCGCAGGCGGCCCGCTGGGCGCTGGGTGCGGGCCACACTGTGCTGGTGGATGCCACGTTCCTGAACCCCGCCATGCGCCAGCGCTTCATGGCACTGGCGACGCAAGCGCAGGTGCCGTGCCGCATTTTGTCGTTCGAGGCGCCTTTGGCGGTGCTGCGCGAGCGGGTGCGCAGCCGCCAGCTGGCGGGGGGCGATGCGTCAGAGGCCTCGGTGCAGGTGCTGGAATCGCAATGGGCGGCGGCCCAGCCGCTCTCGCCCGCCGAAGAGGCGCTGACGGTGCATGTGGACACCACCCGGCCGGTGGACTGGAGTGCGCTGCTGCCGCGCGCCGATGGCAGCATGCCGGCTACAACGCCAGTTGCCCGGGCATGAAATACAGCAGCACGCTGGTCATGACCAGGTAGCGAAAGAACTTGCCCACCGCCATGTAGGCCAGGCAAGGCCAGAACGGCAGCTGGAGCCAGCCCGCCACGGCGCACAGCGGGTCGCCCACCACGGGCAGCCAGCTCAGCAGGCAGGTCTTGGCCCCCCATTTGCGCAGCCAGACGCGCGCGCGGCGCTCGGTGCGGCTGAGTTCGCGCGCCGGTTTGGCATCGGCGCCGGTGGGGTGGTTCAAACGGCGGTGGCGCCGTGCCGCATCCCAGGCGCGGTGCGCCCCAAGGCCCATCCACCAGCTCACCCCGCCGCCCAGGGTGTTGCCCAGCGTGGCAACGCCAATGGCGGGCCAGAACAGGTCGGGGTTGAGCTTGATCAGGCCAAACACCGCAGCCTCGGAGCCCACAGGCAACAGCGTTGCCGAGACAAACGACACGATGAAGACCGTGCCCAGGCCGAATTGCGGCAAGGCGAGCCATTCCAGCAGCTGGTGCATCCAGATTTCCATAGGCATCAAGTGTAGGGTGGCAGCCGCACGGGCGGCGGGCCCTGAGGAACCAGTCCTACAAGGCACTGCGCCGTTTGGCCACGGCACCGATGCGCCAGGGTTTGTATCTTCAGGTCAGTCCAACCCTTGGCAGATATCGGAAGGCTGCAATGCACCACTCTCCACGGTCCCCGTCTTTTCCTTACCTTGCGCATTGGCTCTCGGTGGTCTCCGGCATCTGCCTGGCGGCATGTGTGCAAAGCCCCCAGGCTGCTGTGTCCGCCAACGCGATGCCCCCCGTGGCGATGGTGTGGGACACAGGAACAGGTAGCTGCGTGGTTGGCGAGCGGCTTCGCACCGCGGTGGCCAGCGTGCGCACCGTGCTGCGGGCGCAAGGGATGGCGTTGAAGACATCTTGCCAGGCCGGCCAGGGTGCACTGGGGGTCCGGGTGGATGTGGTGGATGGCCTGCTCGCCAGCGCCGTGGTGCGTGGCCCGCTTGCCGAGGGCGAGCCCGTGGACATGGGCACCCCTGCGGGGGTGATCGGCGCGAAGGCCGGAAACGACAGCGAGGATGTTTCGCCCGATGTGCAGCACAACCGCCAGTGGTTGCGAGCGCTGATGGCGCGCCACCAGTTCGACAACCTGCCGAACGCCTGGTGGCATTTTGCGCACCAGGCTGCGACGCAACCGGCTGTGGCCGAAGTGGAGCTGGCGGAGCGTTGAGCCCGTTGCCCTGAAGCGGCGCAATGGGGACGGCGACCAAGGGGCCGGTCGTCGCATTTTTTGCAGAGTTTTGACGCGGCGGCGCATTTCGGTTGCTGAAATTTTGAGCAGGTACAATCCTGCCTCCTTTTTCAGCAATCGCTGCTGCCCTCCATCACGCCCCCTCCCATGCAGATCGGCCACATCCCTTTGGCGAATCGCTTGTTCGTCGCCCCCATGGCGGGCGTCACGGACCGGCCGTTTCGTCAGCTGTGCAAGGCGCTGGGCGCAGGCTATGCGGTGAGCGAGATGGTCACCTCGCGCAAGGACCTGTGGAACAGCCTCAAGACCTCGCGCCGGGCCAACCACGAGGGGGAGCCGGGGCCCATCGCCGTGCAGATTGCCGGCACCGAAGCGCAAATGATGGCCGAGGCCGCTGTCTTCAACATCGACCGTGGCGCGCAGATCATCGACATCAACATGGGCTGCCCGGCCAAGAAGGTGTGCAACAAGTGGGCGGGCTCGGCGCTGATGCAGGACGAGGCGCTGGCCGTGGAAATAGCCGCTGCCGTGGTCGAGGCCTGCGCACCGCGCAACGTGCCCGTCACGCTGAAGATGCGCACCGGCTGGTGCCAGCAGCACAAGAACGCCGTTTCGCTGGCGCGCCAGTTCGAGGCCGTGGGCATCCAGATGCTCACGGTGCACGGCCGCACGCGTGAGCAGGGGTACAAGGGCCAGGCCGAATACGACACCATTGCCGCCGTCAAGGCCGCAGTGCGCGTGCCTGTGGTGGCCAATGGCGACATCACATCGCCCGAGAAGGCGCGCCAGGTGCTGGCCGCCACCGGGGCCGATGCCATCATGGTCGGCCGCGCCGCCCAGGGCCGGCCCTGGATCTTTCGCGAGATCGGCCATTTTCTGACCACGGGCGAGCACCTGGCGCCGCCGTTGGTGGCCGAGCTGCGGCGCCTGCTGCTCGATCACCTGCACGACCACTACAGCCTGTACGGCGAAGGCACCGGTGTGCGCAGCGCGCGCAAGCACATTGCCTGGTACCTGCGGGCCTTGCCGGGGGGCGAGGCCTTGCGGCAACACATCAATACGATAGAAGACTGCACCACGCAGTGGCAGGCCGTGGCCGACTATCTGGATGCCCTCGGGCAACAGATGGACCGGCTGCCCGCCACCACCGACGCGGATGCGGAACCAGAAGAACAAGAGGGAATGGCAGCATGAGCAAGAAGAGCATCGAAGAATCCGTGCGCGAGAGCCTGCACAGCTACTTTCGCGACCTGGGCGGCGAAACGCCCGATGGGATGTATGACATGGTGGTGCGCCTAGTCGAAAGGCCGCTGCTGGAAGTGGTGATGAGCCAAGCCGACAACAACCAGTCACGTGCCGCCGAATGGCTGGGCCTGAACCGCAACACGCTGCGCAAGAAGCTGGTCGAGCACAAGCTGCTGTGAGCTTTTTGCTATATAAATAATAGCTATTAGCGCTTGATGGACGGGCGCTAGAGCACGATTTCATTCAAACTACGACCACCACCATGAACGCACTCCTCTCCGTCTCCGACAAGACCGGCATCGTCGAATTTGCGCAAGCCCTGCACGCGCTGGGCATCAAGCTCTTGTCCACCGGCGGCACCGCCAAGCTGCTCGCCGACAAGGGCCTGCCCGTCACCGAGGTGGCCGAGGTCACGCAGTTCCCCGAGATGCTGGACGGCCGCGTCAAGACGCTGCACCCCAAGGTGCACGGCGGCCTGCTGGCGCGCCGCGAGCTGCCTGAGCACATGGCGGCTTTGAAGGAACACGGCATCGACACCATCGACCTGCTGGTGGTCAACCTCTATCCGTTTGAAGCCACCGTGGCCAAGGCCGGTTGCACGCTGGCCGATGCCATCGAGAACATCGACATCGGCGGCCCCGCCATGGTGCGCAGCGCCGCCAAGAACTGGAAGGACGTGGGCGTGATCACCTCGGCCGACCAGTACGAGGCTGTGCTGGCCGAGCTGAAGGCGGGCGGCAAGCTGTCCGACAAGCTGCGCTTCGCGCTGTCGGTGGCGGCGTTCAACCGCATCGCGCAGTACGACGGTGCGATCAGCGACTACCTCTCGTCCGTCACCTTCGACGCCGAGAAGCTCTCCGAGGCCTACGTGCCCCAGCGCGCGCTGTTCCCCGGCCAGAGCAACGGCATCTTCACCAAGGTGCAGGACCTGCGCTACGGCGAGAACAGCCACCAGCAGGCCGCGCTGTACCGCGACCTGCATCCCGCGCCCGGCTCGCTGGTCACCGGCGTACAGCTGCAGGGCAAGGAGCTCTCGTACAACAACATTGCCGACGCCGACGCTGCCTGGGAGTGCGTCAAGAGCTTCGAGGCCGCTGCCTGTGTGATCGTCAAGCACGCCAATCCCTGCGGCGTGGCCGTGGGCCTCGATGCATTGACGGCCTACAGCAAGGCCTTCCAGACGGACCCGACCAGCGCCTTCGGCGGCATCATTGCGCTGAACCGCACGCTCGACGGCGCGGCTGCGGCGCAGATCAGCAAGCAGTTCGTCGAGGTGCTGATGGCGCCCGACTTCACGCCCGAAGCGCTGGAAGTGTTCAAGGCGAAGGCCAATGTGCGCCTGCTCAAGATCGCGCTGCCCACACGCGGCGGCCAGACCGACTGGGAGCGCGGCCGCAACGCCATGGACGCCAAGCGCATCGGCTCGGGCCTGCTGCTGCAGACGGCCGACAACCATGAGCTGGCGCTGACCGAGCTGAAGGTGGTGACCAAGAAGCAGCCCACACTGGAAGAAATGGAAGACCTGCTGTTCGCCTGGAAGGTGGCCAAGTACGTCAAGAGCAACGCCATCGTCTTCTGCAAGGGCGGCATGACCATGGGCGTGGGCGCGGGCCAGATGAGCCGCCTCGACTCGGCCCGCATCGCCAGCATCAAGGCGCAGCACGCGGGCCTGACCCTCCAGGGCACGGCAGTGGCGAGCGACGCCTTCTTCCCTTTCCGCGACGGCCTCGATGTGGTGGTCGATGCGGGCGCCACCTGTGTGATCCAGCCCGGCGGCTCGATGCGCGACCAGGAAGTGATCGATGCCGCCAACGAGCGCGGCGTGGCCATGGTGTTCAGCGGCGTGCGTCACTTCAGGCACTGAATTCGGTACATCCCCCTGAGGCGCTGCGCGCCTTCCCCCTTCTCTCGAATGGCTGCGCCGTTCGGGAAGGGGGACGCACCCGGCGCGGCGGGGCGGCCCTTGCGCGGGTGCGCTGGCATGAGCCTCGCCTGTGCCAACGGCTTGGGCGGTTCTACCAGTCATTGAAATGCAAAAGGCGGCTTGGGCCGCCTTTTTCTTTGCGTGCTGCCGATCAGGCCGCCACAATGCGCCCGCGCCCGCTGACACCTGCCAGCACCTTGAGCGATTTGTCGGTGCTGGCCGTGTAGGTGCGGCTGGTGATGGTGCTGACATACACCCAGTCGGCGCGGCATTCGGTGGCCGTGGCGGTCACCAGCATGTAACCCCGGCGCGAGGTGTCGCAGTATTTGAGCGGGGCAATGAGTTGCTGGAGCGCGCCCGCCAGCATGGCCGGGTTCTCTTTGGGCAGGTATTCCTCAAAACCGGGCGACGACACCGACGAGGTGGCGAACTCCACGCCCACCGCATTGCCGCCCATGTCTGCCAGCTCGTTGGCCCAGGCGTTGTGGGTGTCGCCCGACAGCACCACCAGGTTCTTGCCCAGGCTGCGGGCCGTGCCCAGCACGGTTTCGCGCGCGGCCTGGTAGCCGTCCCATGCGTCGAGGTTGTAGGGAATGGAGTGCTGGGCGAGGATGGCTTTTTCGGCAGCGGTCAGTGTGGCGGGGGCGGTCTGTGCCTTGGCCACGATGGCGGCGTATTGCGATACCGTGACGCCAGCGCCCGGCTGGATGGTCTCGACCAGGATGGGGGCCGGAATGTTCATGCGCCCCATCAGCACCTGCTGGCCCAGCACCTGCCAGGTGGCGGTGGATGCGGCCATCTGCTGCTGCAGCCATTGCGTCTGCGTGCCGCCCATGAGTTGGCGGGCGGGTGCGCCCACGGCGGCGGTGAAACCGGCAGCGTCAAAACCGCTGGCGGTAAAGAAGCGGGTGTAGTCGGCAGGTTCGTCGCGCCCGACGACGCGGGTGTCGAGCATGTGCAGCGCCAGCAGGTTGCCAAAGTTGAAGCTGCGGTAGATCAGGTCGGGCTGGGCGTTGCGTGTGGGCATCCACTCGTGGTAGGCCTGAAGGGCTGCCGCCTTGCGCGCCGCAAAGCTGCCTTCAGTGGCGCTTTGGTGGTTTTCGGCACCGGTGGCCCAGGTGTCGTTGGCGATTTCATGGTCGTCCCACACGGCAATCATGGGTGCGGCGGCATGCAGGGCCTGCAGGTCGGGATCGGTCTTGTACTGCGCGTGGCGCATGCGGTAGTCGGCCAGTGTGAGA
>ERZ1023652.207-NODE-207-length-13160-cov-13.727998_pt1 | contig 13160 bp, 14 predicted proteins | sample MGYA00520879_ERZ1023652 | MGnify/ENA primary metagenome ERZ1023652 (study PRJEB33180, sample SAMEA4044469) | wastewater metagenome | place: Denmark | collected 2016-04-02 | study: EMG produced TPA metagenomics assembly of the PRJEB13832 data set (Local...
TTTGCGCAAGGCGTCTCGCGGCTCGGAGTTTCTGTACACGCTGCGCCGGGCCAGCGGCCACACGCTGATGGCGCATGTGCCCAGCCACCACAACCATGCGGTGGGCGAATGGATTGGCAGTCGTGCGCAGGTGGACCATGTGGTGACGTTCCCCCGCGAACAGGGCAACGGAATTTAAGTCAAATCAGGCTCCAGCGCTTATCTGGCAAGCGCTGGCAGCTATGCTTTTTGACAAACCCATCCCCTTTGGGCGTGCGGACCATTCAGGATTTGCCCTTGCGCTGCAGGGCTTCCAGCGCGTTCAGGTCCACCTGCGACATGTAGCCCTGCAGGTCTTTCACGCCCATGTTGTCACCCTCGATACTGACCACCACGCCGTTCTTCAGGATGGTCTTGAACTCTGCGTGGCTGCCATCCTTGTCGTAGCGCTGGTGCAGGGTGCGCCCCCCTTCCTGCCAGGTCTTTTCGGCGCTGGTCTGGTCTTCCTTCTCGCCCTGCACCATGCCCATGGCCATCACCGCCATCTGCCCGAGGCCACCCACATCCACGATCTCCAGGCGCAACTGCTTGTCGTCGTTGCCGTATTGCGCGCTGGCCTGGCTGGTGGGCAAGCCCAGTGCGGCGCCGTCCTGCACATCAAAACCCGTGCGGGGCAGGCCTGCCAGTTTCTCCGGCAGGGCCGCCTTGAGCGACTGGGCCGCAATGGCCTGGCCCCCACCCAGCACACCCGCCGCAGCCTTGGCGGCATCGCCCGTGGCGGCGGCGATGGCGGCCGGGTCCTGGCTCTTCTGGGCCTCTTCCATCTTGCGGGCGGCTTCTTCCATCTTCTTGCCTGCAGCTTCGAGGCCGGCAGTGTCGATAGACACCTTGCCGCCGGGCGTGTTCATGGTGATGGCAGGGGCGTCGGCGCCGCCAAACAGTGCACCGCTGCGCGGCATGAACAGCGCGCTGACGGCACTGATGACCACACCCATCACGATGCCCGCCATGATGACCACCACCGTGTATCCCACCGACCTTTCCCGCGCACTGCGCTTGAGCACAGGCAAGCCGGTGCAGAGCAGGTAGTTGGTGTACACCGTTGCCAGCAGGCCCAGCATGGCAGCCGTGCTGGTATCCCCTCCCATCTTCAAGGCGTGGATCGACTTTTTCTAGCGCCCAAATGTGGAGGCCCGCGCATCCATGGTGAGCCCGAGAACGAAGATGCCCGCGAAACTGAGCACATACGACACCACTATATTCACCAGCCCCAAGAGAAAGGGCACGCAGATGGTGACGCCAACGTCCCAAAACCGATCAGCGACATGCCAATGAAGCCAGGGATGCCGACATAGCGGCCAAAGCCATCGCGTAGCTGTCGCATCCCGGACGATTGCATAGACTCTAAACGCTATCCACTCTTCATAGCCCGATCTGTTTTGAAGGAGTTGATAGAGTCCTTGCAATCGCCCCTGGGAGTGAAGCCATGTTGATAGCCCTGCACAAGAACGCCCGCACCACACCTGCAGTGCGGGCCGAGATCGCGGCCAGCGACGAGACAGCCGGTGTCCTGGCCCAACGCTATGGGATTACCGAGCAGACGGTCTACAAGTGGAAGAAGCGCTCTGTCTTTGGGGACCGTTCCCACACGGCCCATCGCCTGCAGACCGTGCTCACACCTGCGCAAGAGGTCGTGGTGGTTCACCTGCGGCGCACCTTGCTGCTGCCCCTGGATGATCTGCTGGCGGTCACGCGCGAGTTCATTTGCCCCCATGTCTCACGCTCGGGCCTGGACCGGTGCCTGCGCCGCCATGGGGCGGGCAACCTCAACGCCCTGAAGCCCCAAGAGCCACAGCCTGTGCACAAGGCGTTCAAGAGCTACGAGCCAGGCTACGTGCACATGGACGTGAAGTACCTGCCCCAGATGCAGGACGAATCGCAACGGCGCTACCTGTTCGTGGCTATCGATAGGGCCACGCGTTGGGTGTTTGTGCAGCTCAAGGCCAACAAGACAGCCGCCAGTGCACAGGCTGCGTATTTCGGACCAACGTGACCGGTGATTTCGGCATCGTGACCGAGGATTCCGGTCCATCGTGACCGATCTTGTTTTCGGTTCATCGTGACCGGCCGTTTCGGCAATGTGACCGATCATTTCGGTCATCGTGACCGCCGTTTCAGCCCACGTTTTTGTGGGGCCTGAAGCCTGGCGGTGCTGCGTAGAGAACTCAACCGGGCGTCCTACCCTCGACGGCTTTTGCCCTCAGGAGCCAGATGCCCAAACCTCGAATGTCTCTACGCATGATCAAAGACGTTATCCGCCTGAAGTGGCAGGCCGACCTCTCGTACGAGAAGATCGCTGCCACCCTCAACATCTCCAAAGGGGCTGTGACCAAGTATGTTGGCCTGGCCCATGCCGCTGGCCTTGACTGGGAGACAGTCCAGGACTGGAGCGAGCAGCGACTGACCTCGGCCCTGCTGCCCAAGGCCAACACCACTGAGCCCTACATCACCCCCGACTGGGGACGCATCCACCGCGAGCTCGATCGCAAGGGCGTCACGCTCATGCTGCTGTGGCAGGAGTATGTGGAGGCCCATCCCCATGGACGCACCTGGCGCTACACCCAGTTCTGCGGCCACTACAAGGACTTCGCCCAAACCCTCAAGCGCTCCATGCGCCAGCACCGGCGTGCCGGCGAGAAGCTGTTCATCGATTTCGCCGGATCCACGGTGCCCTTGCGCGATGGCGCGCGTGCCCAGGTCTTTGTCTCGGCCATGGCCGCCTCCAGTTGCGTCTTCGCCTGCGCCACGCCAGCGCAACGCCTGGACGATTGGGTCCAGGGCATGGTGCGCGCGCTGCACTTTTACGGGGGTGTGCCACAGCTGATCGTGCCGGACAACGCTCGCGGCGTGATCGCTTCGCCAGACCGGTACGAGCCACGTGCCAACGAGACGGTGCAGGATCTGGCCCGCCATTACGGTACATCGGTGCTGCCTGCGCGCCCACGCACACCGCGCGACAAGGCCACGGCCGAGAGTTCGGTGCAGGTCGTCACCCGCTGGATCCTGGCGCGGCTGCGTCACCAGCGCTTTGACAGCGTCGCGCAGGTTGACGCGGCCATTGCGCAGTTGCTGCCCAGCCTGAACGATCGGCCGTTCCAGAAGCTGCCGGGCAGCCGCGCCAGCGTGTTTGCCGAGCTGGACGCCCCAGCCCTGATGCCGCTGCCGCAGCAACCCTATGAGCTCGCGCGCTTCAAGACCGTCAAAGTACACATCGACTACCACGTCGAGATCGACGGTCATCGGTACAGCGCACCGCATCCGCTGGTCGGGCAGACGCTGCAGGCTCGCTTGACGCGCCACGGCATCGAGCTGCTCCTGCGCGGTCAGCGCGTGGCCGCCCACGCACGCAGCGACAAGCGCGGGGGCTTCACCACGGTGGAGGCACACATGCCTGCGGCCCACCGAGCCCACATGGAGTGGACGCCCCAGCGCCTGATCGAATGGGGCCAGCGCATCGGCATGGCCTGCGGCGAGTTGATTGCCCGTCTGCTGCAGACATACAAGCATCCCGAGCACGGCTACCGCTCTTGTCTGGGCTTGCTCAGTCTCTCGCGCAGGTACGGCCCTGTGCGCCTGGAGGCCGCCTGCGAGCGGGCGCTGGCCCTGGGCACGTTGCGCTACAGCCATGTGCGTGACTTGCTGGCCAACAACCGTGACCAGATCACGCCACAGGCCGAGTCGGACTGGACCAGTCCGGCACACGCGAATCTGCGCGGCCCGGGCTACTACCAGTGATGCCTTGCCTGTACTTGCTCGACCCAACAACCCCATTCGAACATCGCCATGCTCAACAACGCCACCATCGCCCAACTGCGCGCCCTCAAACTCGTGGGCTTCGCCGATGCCCTGCAACAACAACACGAACAGGCTGACTGCCTGAACATGTCCTTCGATGAGCGACTGGCCTTGCTGGTCGAGCGTGAGGTCTACGCCCGCAGTGACCGCAAGCGGGTTCGCCTGCTGCAACAGGCGCAGCTCAAATACCCATCAGCCACCTTGGAGGACGCCAGCTTCGAGGGCATCCGGGGGATGGACCGCTCAGCCCTCATGGGCCTTGCTCTGTCCACCTGGATTGAGCGTGGCGAGACCGTGACCCTGGCCGGCGCAACCGGTTTGGGCAAGACCTGGCTGGCTTGTGCGCTGGCCCAGTATGCGTGTCGCCAAGGGCGCTCGGCGCTGTACCTGCGCGTTCCACGGTTGGCAGAAGATCTGCGCATCTTGCATGGGGCCGGCAGCTTCCGACGTTGGCTGCAGAACCTCGCCAAGATCGACGTGCTTGTGCTCGATGACTGGGGCATCGGCAACCTCGACGCCGCCACGCGTGCCGATTTGCTGGAGGTCATTGATGACCGGGTGGGCCAGCGCGCCACCATCATCGCCCACCAACTGCCCATCGAGCATTGGCACGCCTGGCTGGGCGATCCCACAGTGGCCGACGCCATCCTGGACCGGTTGCTGCAGAGTTGCAGGCGCTTCAGTCTGGACGGCGAGTCGCGGCGGACGGGCCGCACGGCGCGCACTGCAACAGCTTCAAAAACGACCTTCAAGGAACCCAATCAAGAACTGACAGCCGCTGCAAAACCGTAAACTCGAACCCCTACGCAGCACCGCCAGCATCATGGCGGTCACGATCGCCGAAACCAGCGGTCACGTTACCGAAACAGAGCTGAAATCACCACTCAGCCCACCGGTCACGATGCGCCGAAATGATCGGTCACATTCGCCGAAATACGCACCCGACCATCCGTCAGCTGGGTTACCCAACCAAGAATGCATTGAAGGGGTGGTACCGCGAGTATCAGCAGCGGCTCGACCTGCCGCTGGGATATGCCCGTCGGGAGCCGAAGTTCTCGCAGGGCCAGAAGGCAGCGGCCATCGAGCACTACCTCACACATGATCGATGCATCGCTGCCACCATGAGGGCGCTGGGCTATCCAGGGCGTGGAACGCTAACCAAGTGGGTCCGCGAGGCATTCCCTGAAGCCAGGATGGCCCTTGTCGGCAGTGTGGGCCAGCGAAGATATCCCGAGAGCTTGAAGCACGCGGGAGTGATGGAGCTTTGCACCCGGCAGGAAAGTGCACAGGCTGTTGCCGACAGGCTCGGCGTGTGCCGGCCAACGTTGTACAACTGGAAGAACCAGCTTCTGGGGCGTGAGGCACCCGCATCAATGAAACACACCGATCGATCACCGCAGGCGCAAGAGCGTGAAGAGCTCGAGCGCCAAGTTGAGATACTGCGCCACGAAGTCAGGCAACTGCGCCTTGAGCAGGACCTCTTGAACAAGGCCAATGAACTGTTAAAAAAAGGCCTGGGCGTCGATCTGCAGCTCCTGTCCAACCGGGAGAAGACACTGCTGATTGACGCCCTCAGGGAGCACTATGGCCTGCCAGAGCTCCTTGCACAGTTGAGTCTTGCGCGTAGCTCGTACTTCTACCATCGGGCCCGCGCGGCAATCGGAGACAAGTACGTGAGGGTGCGCCAGTCCATCACCGAGATCTTCGAGTCCAATCACCGCTGCTATGGCTACCGCAGGCTGCAAGCCTCACTGGCCAGAGAGCAAGGCCCGATCTCCGAGAAGGTGATACAGCGGCTGATGAAGCAAGAGAGCCTGGTCGTTGCAAAACCCAAGAGGCGTCGGTATGCGTCTTACCTGGGCGAGATCAGCCCAGCACCAGAGAACATCATCAACCGTGACTTCCAGGCAGCAGCCCCCAACAAGAAATGGCTGACCGACATCACGGAGTTCCAGATCCCTGCAGGCAAGGTCTACCTGTCGCCGATCATCGATTGCTTCGACGGGATGGTGGTGAGCTGGACCATCGGCACGAGTCCGGATGCAGAGCTGGTCAACACCATGCTGGATGCAGCCATCGAGACCGTCACAGAGACAAGCGATCGACCAGTGGTCCACTCAGACCGCGGAGGTCACTACCGCTGGCCTGGCTGGCTATCCAGAATGAGCGAGGCCAAGCTCACCCGCTCGATGTCCCGCAAGGCCTGCTCGCCTGACAACGCAGCGTGCGAGGGCTTCTTCGGTCGGTTGAAGAATGAACTGTTCTATCCTCGGGACTGGAAGAGCGTCACAGTTGAGCAGTTCATTGAAGTGCTCGACGACTACATCCGTTGGTACAACGAGAAGCGGATCAAGATCTCCCTGGGGGCCCTCAGCCCGATCGAATACCGGGTGAGCCTTGGACTTGCGGCATAAAACCAGTCCAAGTTTTTATCCGCACCCCCACCGTGCCGATTGAATTTTGAGCCAGGGCTAATGGCCAACCTGTGAAGGTCGGCTGTGGATAAGTGTAGTGCCTTGGGTCGGTTTTGGTCTCCTTGGTGATCGAGCTCGGTGGTCGTCCGTTGAGGGCAAGCCGCGCAGGGCGAAGCCCGTAGCGGCTTGCCCTTGAACCGCTCAGAACGGCTCAGCCTTCTTGGCCTGTTCGCGTGCCTTGATGCGTTTCTTGGCCACGGCTGTGCTGTGCATGAACCTGTGGGACTCGTTGCCCGTCTCGACGATGTGGCAGTGGTGCGTGAGTCGATCCAGCAGTGCCGTGGTCATCTTGGCGTCGCCGAACACGCTGGACCATTCCTTGAAGTCCAGGTTGGTGGTGATCATCACGCTGGTCTGCTCGTAGAGCTTGCTCAGCAGGTGGAACAGCAAGGCGCCGCCTGCCTGGCTGAAGGGCAGGTAGCCCAGCTCATCAAGGATGACCAGGTCCATGCGCTGCAAGCTCGCTGCGATGCGGCCTGCCTTGCCTTGGGCCTTCTCCTGCTCCAGTGCGTTGACCAGATCCACCGTGGAGTAAAACCGCACGCGTGAGCCATGGCGCGTGATGCCCGCCACGCCGATGGCCGTGGCCAGATGCGTCTTGCCCGTGCCGGGGCCACCCACTAGCACCACGTTGTGCGCCTGCTCGGTGAACGCCATGCTGGCCAACTGCTCGATGAGCTTTTTGTCCACGGGCGAGCATTCGAAGTCGAAGCCCGCCAGGTCGCGGTGCACGGGGAACTTCGCCGTGTGCATCTGGTAGCTCACTGAGCGCATGGCCCTGTCCGTGACTTCCGCTTGCAGCAGGTGCTCCAGCAGCCAGCGCGAGCTCTCCAGCGTGGCGTGGCCGCCTTGCTTGACCAGGTCCTCCCAGGCCCCGGCCATGCCGTACAGGCGCAGCTCTTTGAACTCCTTGTCCAGCTCACGCATGATCGGCCTCCTGCATGTCGCTGCCAGCGCGCAGGCTGTCATAGCGCGCCGTGTCGGCCAGGGGTGTCTGGCTCACTTGCAGGTTGGTCGCAACCGTCTCGGGCAGGGGCTGCGCTTGCAGGCGGCCGAGCACGTTGATGACGTGCTCGGTGCTCACCCGCCCCGATGGCGGCGCACTCTCCAGGGCCAACTCCACCGCCACCAGCACGGCGTCCAGCCCTTGCTTGGGCACCTCGGCCAGTACCTGCGCCATCACCCTGTCGCCCCCCTCCTGGTGCAGCAAGCCTTTGCGCATGCGCTGCAATGGCTCGGGCAGGTCTGCAAAGGGCGCGCCGTTGCGCAGCGCGCCCGGCTTGCGCTCGATCAGCGGCACGTAATGCTGCCAGTCGTAGCGGGTCTGGTTGCGATCGCTCAGGCGCTCGTGCGTGGCCACCATAGCATCGCCGGCCACCACCACGATCTGCGCCGGGTACAGGTGTGTGCTGACCATTTGCCCCGCCCATTCGCAGGGCACCGAGTAGCGGTTGCGCGCCACCGTCACCAGGCAGGTGCTGCTCACCTTGGCCGGGTTCTCAACATAGCCATCAAAGGCCACCGGCATCGGCATCAGGTGGCTTTGCTCCAGCTCCAGCATCTCGGCGATGCTGAACGCTTTGTGCTGCGGGTGGCGCAGCTCTCGCCACAGAGCCCGGCAGCGCTCGCCCAGCCACGCATTGAGCTCGGTAAAGCTGCCAAAGCGCCGTTGCCCCGCCTCCACCCAGATGCGACGGCGGCTGTCTTGCACATCCTTCTCCACGCGCCCCTTCTCCCAGCCGCTGGCACGGTTGCAAAAATCAGGGTCGAACAGATAGTGCGCGCACATGGCTGCAAAGCGCGCATTGACCACGCGGCCTTTGCCCTTCTTGACTTTGTCGACCGCCGTCTTCATGTTGTCGTAGATGCCACGGCGTGCCACGCCACCCAGCGCTGCAAAGCTGCGGGTGTGCGCATCGAACAGCATCTCGTGGCCTTGGCTGGGGTAGGCCACCAGCCAGAAGGCCCCACTGGCACACAGCTTCATGTGCGAGACCTGCATGCGGTAGTACACCCCGCCCACCAGCAAGCCGTCTTCGCTCCAGTCGAACTGGAAGGCCTCGCCAAGCTCGAAGGTCAATGGCACGAAGGCCTTGCAGGCCGCCTGTTGGCCTTCACCTTGGCGCCACTTGCGGATGAAGTCCGTCACCCGCGTGTAGCCACCTTCGTAGCCCGCTGCCTTGATCTGCGTGAACAAGGCCTTGGCCGTGCGCCGCTCCTTCTTGGGCCGCTTGGCATCGGCCTTCAAGGCTTGCTTGAGCTCCGCCTCGTGCGCCGACAGCTTGGTCGCCTTCGCCGCCTCCCGGCGGTACTTGGGCTCGACCGGCTGCGCCTCGTCCAGCCACTTGGCCACCGTGTTGCGCGACAGGCCCGTGGCCCTCGATATCTCCCGCTTCGTCTTCTTGTCCCGGCGGTGCATCCGCCGTATCTTGCCAATCATGTCCATGGTGATCACCCTCTTCATTCCCTTGCTGCACAAAACAGCAGGGTAGGTAAAACACCTGGCTCAGTTTTAGGTCGGCATCACACCAAAAAGTGGCTCAGTTTTCGGTCGGCGTCAACATGGTAGGCAAATACCTGAGCCGTGGGGCATATCTCCAGCCGCGCTCTCGGCTCCCTGGCTAACTCCCCCGGAGATGCCCGACTACTACCACCGACCAAGAGCCCCAGCAATCAACAGAGTCACCGCGTCGCCAATACTCAAGTCGGCGGCTCTCTCAATAGCCTATCGAGAGCCAGTCCCGGCCGAACACCGCACGTCACACACCACCGGGCAAAGATCAGTACATCCACGTAGTTCTCCCCGCGCTCCAGCTTGGAGACGTAGGACTGGCCCACTCCCAATTGCTCCGCAATCGCGGTCTGGGTCAGATTGGCCTTGATACGCATCGCGCGCAACGACTCCCTTACCGCTTCGTAATCAGCATGGTAAAGGGACGTAGACATCCCCAAATCGTCTAGTCACATTCGGAATAGTCGTAATACGACTAAATGGATGTACGATTAATTTGGCATCACAAACCACGCTGTCATGGGTGCCAAGGAAAACACACACCTGAAAGGCACTATGTACGAGATCTACCACTCCGAGCACGACGACCAATGGCGCTACACCCTGGGCACGATCGGAAAGCGTCCGCTCATCACCATCGGCCTCAATCCCAGCACGGCCACTCAAGAGAAACTGGACAACACAGTCACCAAGGTGGAGAAGGTGGCCCAGCAATGCGGATTCGATAGTTTCATCATGCTGAACCTCTACCCGGTGCGGGCCACCGATCCCCAAGACCTGCCGCCCAAGGCTGACCCCGTAGCCTACGAGCGCAATCTGGAAGAAATCGAGAAGGTCATCGCCCAATACCCTGCTCCTACCATCTGGGCAGGATGGGGTGAATTGGTGATGAACCGACCATATCTCTACCGAGCCCGGGACGAACTGTTCCAACGGCTGGCGAAATATGCTCCTCAATGGCGCCGATTCGGTGAGCTGACCGCCAATGGTCATCCGCGTCATCCCGCGTCTCTGAGCTATAGCTGGACACTGGAACCCTACGAACCGGCCTGAACAGAGGGCGGGTAGCTCTACCCGCTGCTCTCCCCTCCATGCCCCCCATCACCAGGGAGCCTCCGTGTCTCGCGTCGCAAGAAAACTCGCCCCCTGCCTCGTCCCTCAAGGCAGCGTGGCTGCTCCGGACACCCCCCTCTCCGCCTCTGAAAAAAGCTATTGAAAATCAATAACATAGGAGTCATTGATATGAAATTGATAGCAACCAACTCAATAGAATTGGGGAGAGGAGAGCATCGCCTTGCCCCATGCGGGTTCCGGGACGATGAAATCGAAATTTCCCGCAAGTCCTCCAAATTCTCCAGAGTGGCGGTCAAGGAGGAAACTCGATTGACTGCACCCAACCCGCCTGCGCCACTGCAGGTCGTCTATCTCCACCAGCGCGACGCCGGGATGATCGCCCGCTACCGGGCCTGGACCAACTGGCTCTCCGAGGGCCGCACTCGCGCCGTCGAGAGTGAGCTGATCGCCATGGATGGGGGTGACCCTGCTCCAGCCCTCTCTCGTGCCTCGGTGTGCGAATGGCAGGTACTGATCTATGAGCCCCCTGGCTATCCGTGTCCTGCACCAGCGGAGGTGCAGCCATGATGCCCCGCGAACCTCGCAAGGAGCTGGGCGCGGCACAGGTCGCCGCCCTCTGGCGCCGTGGCACCAACCATGTCGGCGGTGTGCGTGGCCTGATCCTCAACGTCACGATGTACGGCTCACGCAGCTGGGTGCTGCGCTATCAGGTGGCAGGCAAACGGCGAGATCTGGGCCTGGGCTCGTATCCGTCTGTCACGCTGGCCGATGCACGGGAGGCGGCTCGGGCTGCCCGTGCCAAATTGGCACAAGGTATCGACCCCATCGAGGATGCACGCAGAGCGCGTGCCCGTCTGGTCGCGGAAATCCACACCAGCATGACATTCGGTGAAGCGGCCAAGCGCTATATCGCCTCGCATGAGAAGGGCTGGAAGAACGCCAAGCACGCACAGCAGTGGCAACGGTCGCTGGATATGTACGCCACCCCTGTGCTGGGCAAGATGCCTGTGCGGGATATCTCGCTGGCGATGGTACTCAAGGTGCTGGAGCCGATCTGGTCCAGCAAGACGGAGACGGCCACCCGCCTGCGCGGTCGCATCGAATCCATCATCGACTGGGCCATTGCACGGGGCTACCGCACCGACTCCAATCCTGCGCGCTGGAAGGGGCTGCTGGACAAGCTGTTGCCTGCTCCGGGCAAGGTGACGAAGACCACGCATTTTCAGGCGCTGCCCTATGCGCAGTTGCCAGTATTCATGGAACAGCTGGTGGGGCAGGAGGGCATGGGTGCCAAGGCCCTGCTATTCCTGATCCTGACGGCAGCCCGCTCCGGAGAAGTTCGCGGTGCCATCTGGGAGGAAGTCGATCTGGCTGCGCGGGTGTGGACGATCCCCGCTGAACGCATGAAGGCCAGCAAGGCCCATCGGGTGCCGCTGTCGGATGCGGCCATTGCACTCCTGCAAGAAATGAAAGCGCTCGCACTGGCAGCGGGACGCACCACGGGCAAGGCGTATGTATTCCCAAGCCCCAACAGCCGTGACCCCGAACTGGGTAGCCAGCTCTCAGACATGACGCTCACGGCGGTACTCCGTCGCCTGAAGCTGGAGGCGGTGCCCCATGGGTTCCGCTCCACGTTCCGCGACTGGTGCGCAGAGCAGACCGACTACCCGAACGAGGTCGCGGAAATGGCACTGGCCCATGCGGTGGGCAACAAGGTGGAGGCTGCGTATCGGCGTGGTGACCTCCTCGCCAAGCGGCAGCAGCTCATGCAGGACTGGGCGGACTACGCCCTCGGTCGCCGCGCAGGAAATATGACCGGCGGTCATAGCGCTGGTGGCGCTGTATCAACACGTGATGTGAACTGAAGGAGAACAAAAATGCGATTCCAGAATCCGGCCAATGGGCATATCGAGGAATTTGGTGAGGCCACGTGGCTGTGGGTGCTGGTCGGCGGTCCGATCTATTTTGCGTACAAGCAGATGTGGCTGCAGGCGGTGCTGTCGGCGGTGCTCGCTCCAATCACGGGATTCCTGTCCTGGGTGCTGTTCTATCCGCTGGGCATCAAATGGATCTTGCGTACCCACTACGCCAAGCTGGGATGGACTGAGATCAAGGAGGGAGAGGCGGTGGTCTCCAATCCCTCGGGAGCGCGCAGCATGGATGTGCGGATACTGACCGAGCCACCACAAGGCAACTATCGTCCACTGTCGGAGGTAGCGGTGAAGCTGACGCGCTGGTCTCCTATGGAGAGGAAATACACCCGCGAAGACGTGGATCAACGCCTCCGGGAAAAGGCAATGGCCCTCGGCGGCAATGCGGTGATCAACGTGCGCTACGACCAGAAAGATCACACCATGACCACTGCCGGGTACATCGAAGGACGGGGGCTGGCGATCATCGACGAGTCCGATACAACGACCTGTCCATACTGCGCGGAAACGATCAAGCGGGAGGCCACGCGCTGCAAACATTGCGGCTCGGATATCCCCAAGGTGGCAGCATGACCATCAGCAACATAGCAAGAAGCCACCTCCTCGTGCCGCTCTGCACGATCGTAGGAGTCTGGATGGGGGAGGCCATGGCGGGCACCTCGGAGTGCTACGCGATCAAGGATGCGGATAAGCGGGCGTACTGTCTGGCGCAAGTCAAGCGGGACCCTGGAAATTGCTACCGCATCAAGGATGGTGACAACCGCAGCCAGTGTCTGGCGGAAATCAAAGGATCGCGGGATCGCTGCTACGCCATCAAAGACCAGGACAACCGCAAGGCGTGTCTGGCTCGGACGCGATAGACAGCCCCTGCACCATGCCCAGCGATAGATAAAGCAGAAGGTAGAAATGCAAAACGGGCCACTCGGGCCCGTCTGATATGAATACTTGCAGTGGAGGGTGGGATTCGAACCCACGGTAGTGTTGCCACTACGCCTGATTTCGAGTCAGGTACATTCGACCACTCTGCCACCTCTCCTGTGTGTCGAAGCCTGCGATTCTAGCAGGATTTTTCAGGGGGCCAATACGGCAACCCCGCCCATGTAGGGCCGCAGCGCTTCCGGAATCGTCACGCTGCCATCGGCCTGCTGGTAGTTTTCCAGCACGGCCACCAGCGTGCGGCCCACGGCCAGGCCCGAGCCGTTGAGGGTGTGCACCAGTTCGTTCTTGCCCTGGGCGTTCTTGAAGCGGGCCTGCAGGCGGCGGGCCTGGAAGGCCTCGCAGTTGCTCACCGAGCCCGTCCCTTATACACACCTGACGCTGCCGACCAAACCCCTT
>ERZ1023652.209-NODE-209-length-13041-cov-5.491869_pt1 | contig 13041 bp, 9 predicted proteins | sample MGYA00520879_ERZ1023652 | MGnify/ENA primary metagenome ERZ1023652 (study PRJEB33180, sample SAMEA4044469) | wastewater metagenome | place: Denmark | collected 2016-04-02 | study: EMG produced TPA metagenomics assembly of the PRJEB13832 data set (Local surveillance...
CGTTTGCGCTTACTGGTATTGCGCTAGCAGCTATTGAATTCATAGTAGTCATCAGAAGTATCCGTCTTTCTTGCGCTTTTCCATCGAGGCGTCGCTGGTTTTGTCGTCCATGCGCGTGGCGCCGCGCTCGCTCACGTCGGCGGCCAGGGTCTCGATCACGATGTCGGCGGCCGTGGCGGCAGGGCTTTCCACCGGGCAGGTGCAGGTGATGTCACCCACGGTGCGAAAGCGCACCTGGCGCGTTTCCACCACTTCACCGTCGCGCGGTGGCGTGAGTTCGGTCACGGGCACGAGCAGGCCCTTGCGTTCGACCACCTGGCGCTGGTGGGTGTAGTAGAGCGACGGCAGGGCAATCTGCTCGCGGTCGATGTATTGCCACACGTCCAGCTCGGTCCAGTTGCTGATGGGGAACACGCGAAAGTGCTCGCCGGGCTGCAGGCGGGTGTTGAACAGCGTCCACAGCTCGGGGCGCTGGGCCTTGGGCTGCCATTGGCCGAAGCTGTCGCGGTGGCTGAAGATGCGCTCCTTGGCGCGGGCCTTTTCCTCGTCGCGGCGGGCGCCGCCGATCAACGCGTCAAAGCGGAACTCTTCAATCGCTTCGAGCAGCGTGACCGACTGGTGCACGTTGCGCGATTCGCCGGGGTGGGCCAGGCGCACGGTGCCACGCGCCATCGAATCTTCGACGCTGCGCACAATGAGTTCGGCGCCCAGCTCCTTGGCACGGAAGTCGCGAAAGTCCGTCACCTCGGGGAAGTTGTGGCCCGTGTCGATCATCAGCAGCGGGTAGGGAATGCCGCCGCCGCTGGCCTTGGTGCCAAAGGCCTTTTCGGCGCACTTGAGCATGACCAGCGAATCCTTGCCGCCCGAGAACAGCAGGGCGGGGCGTTCGAAAGCGGCGGCCACCTCGCGCAGGATGAAGATGGTTTCTTCTTCCAGCGCGTCGAGGTGGCGGTTGCTGAGGTGGCTCAGCGTGGAGGTGTCGATGCGGGCGTTCATGGGTGAATGTGCTCAGTGGTTCGGTTCAATGTCCGGGACGTATGCAACTGGCGCAGTCCAGGCGAGGGCAGCCACGCAAGGGCCGCCTCGTCGCGCTGGCTGCGTCCCCCTGCCCGCATGGCGCAGCCATGCGAGAGCGGGGGGAAGGCGCGAAGCGACTCAGGGGGGTGGTCATTTCAATGCGCCAGGTGCAGGCCGCACTCGCGGTTGTCTTCGCCCTTGGTCGGGTCCACGTAGTCGAAGTTGTTGGGCAGGCCGTGCTTCACGCAGTATTCGTGCAGGTCTTTGGATGACCAGTGCAGCAGCGGGGCGACCTTGATCAGGCCATCGGGGTTGATGCTGACGGGGTCCATCTGTGCGCGCACGGCGGTGTCGGTGGCGCGCAGGGCGGTGAACCAGACTTGCGGTGCGGTCTCGCGCAGGGCGCGGGCAAAGGGCTCGAGCTTCACCTCGGCGGTGAAGGCGGCGTGGCGTGGATCATGAAGCGCAGGCGTTGCGCCCTCCACCGCCTCGCGGTGCGCGCGGGAGCGGCGTGGCAGGTAGATCTTGAGGTTCAGCCCCAGCTGTTTCGTCACCTCGTCGGCGAAGCGGTAGGTGGCTTCAGTGTTGTAGCCGTTGTCCATCCAGACCACGGGAACCTGGGGGTTGACGCGCGTCACCAGGTGCAGGATCACGGCCTCGAACGGGCGAAAATTGGTGGTGACGATGGTGGGCTGGCCCAGGCCCACGGCCCACTCCACCAGGGCCGACGCATCGCGGCCCCAGCGGGCATTGACCTGCGCCAGGTCGAGCTCGCGCACCGCGCTCATGCCGCCTCCCGTGCGAAGAGCGGGCGCGGCTCCAACGCATCGCCCTGGTAGAAGGCGCTGTAGCGCGCAAACTGGCGCTCGGCGGCCGCCAGGTTCTGGCCCTCGGCCAGCACGGCGCTCGTGAAGCCGCTGCGCGCCATCTGCACCAGCTGGTCGATCAGCACATCGCCTGTGGCGCGGAGGTCGCCAGCAAAGCCATGGCGGCGGCGCAGCAGCACGGCCTGGCTGAACGCGCGGCCGTCGGTGAACTTGGGAAAGTGCAGCTCGATGCGCTCCACGCCCTGCAGCGCGCCGCTGGCGACGATGTCGGTCAGCTCGGCGTCGTTGGCGATCTGCAAGGTTTTTTCGGTTTCAGCGCTTGTGGGTAAAGCGCTGGCAGCTATTATTTTCATAGTGATCTGGATTTATTCGGTGATGGCTTCTTCTTGCGCCTGCTTGGGGTGGCGCGCGCCGTTGGCGGCGTCCTTGAACGGGTCGTGGCCGATGCGGCGCAGCGCATCAATGAAGAACTCGCCAGGCTTGCGCAGTGCGCGGAAGGTGGTGAGCACGGCCTCGATCACGTCGGGCACTTCCGAGGCGGTGAACGAGGGGCCGACCACCTTGCCCGCCAGGGCCGGGCCAGACAGGCGCGTGCCGTCGGCACCGCCCAGCGTGATCTGGTACCACTCCTTGCCGTCCTTGTCGACCCCGAGGATGCCGATGTGCCCGCTGTGGTGGTGGCCGCAGCTGTTGATGCAGCCGCTCATGTGCAGGTCGATGGGCCCCAGGTCAAAGACTTCGTCGAGGTCCTGGTAGCGCTCGGTGATGGCCGCGGCAATGGGCAGGCTGCGCGCATTGGCCAGCGAGCAGAAGTCGCCGCCGGGGCAGGCGATCATGTCGGTCAGCAGGCCGATGTTGGGCTGGGCCAGGCCCAGCTTGCGCGCGGCTTCGTACAGGGCGGGCAGGTCGCTTTCGAACACCCAGGGCAGCAGCAGGTTCTGCTTGTGCGTCAGGCGCGCCTCGCCCGCGCTGAACTGGTCGGCCAGCTGTGCCAGCGCGCCCATCGTGTCGGCGTCGGCATCGCCGGGTGCAAAGCCCACGCGCTTGAACGACAGCGTCACGGCGCGCATGCCGGGCAGGCGGTGGCCGGTGACGTTTTGCTGCAGCCAGCGCTGGTAGAGCTGGCCGTCGGTCTTGACGCTGCTGGGCAGGTTGGCGGGTTTCAACTCGGGAACCACAAAGTTGGCCTGCACGCGGTCCAGTTCGGCCTGGGTGATGGTGTGCGGGGCGCCGTCCTGCTCCACGATGGCCTTGTACTCGGCCTCCACCGCGTCGATGAATTGCTGGCCCTCGGCCTTCACCAGGATCTTGATGCGCGCCTTCCACTTGTTGTCGCGGCGGCCGTAGCCGTTGTAGACGCGGATCACCGCCTCGATGTAGTTGAGCAGCTGGTTCCAGGGCAGAAACTCGCGCACCACGGCGCCGATGATGGGCGTGCGGCCCATGCCACCGCCCACCTTGACGGTAAAGCCCACTTCGCCCGCACTGTTCTTGAGCGCCTGCACGCCGATGTCGTACCAGCCGGTGGCGGCGCGGTCTTCGGCGGAGCCGTTGAACGCGATCTTGAACTTGCGCGGCAGGAACGCGAACTCGGGGTGCAGCGTGCTCCACTGGCGTGCGATCTCGGCGAAGGGGCGCGTGTCCACGATGCCGTCTTCCGCAATACCTTCATACGCCTCGGTGGTGATGTTGCGGATGGTGTTGCCGCTGGTCTGGATGCCGTGCATGCCCACGCTGGCGAGCAGGTCCATCACGTCGGCGGCCTTGGTGATGGGGATCCAGTTGAACTGCACGTTGGTGCGCGTGGTGAAGTGCCCGTAGCCGTATTGGAGCGGCGCTGCGTGCAGTGTCAGGCCGGGCTGGGCGGCCTGCAGTTCGTCCTGCGTGGCCTGGGCATGGGCCAGCAGCTCGGGTGTGGGCTTGTCGTAGTCGCGGGCGATGCGGGCCAGCATGCGCAGTTGCGTGCTGCTGATTTCGCCGTAGGGCACGGCAATGCGGGCCATGGGGGCGTAGCGCTGGATGTACCAGCCGTTTTGCAGGCGCAGCGGCAAAAGCTGTTCGTCGGTCAGTTCGCCGCGCTGCCAGCGGTCGAGCTGGTCGCGGAACTGCTGGGCGCGCAGTTGGACGAATTGCTTGTCGAATTGGGTGTATTGGTACATGGGGCAATGAGCCTCTTAAATCAAAACGAGTTTGGCGCCCGCCCAGGCGAGCAGCACGGATAGGGCCGAGCGGATCAGGCGCTCGGGGGTGCGGGAAACCAGGCGCGAGCCCAGCCAGATGCCGGGCAGCGAACCGGCCAGCAGTTGCAGCAGCAGCGGCCAATCAACCGAGCCCAGCGAAGCGTGGCCCAGGCCGGCCACCAGCGTCAGCGGCACGGCGTAGGCAATATCGGCAGCAATGATGCGCGGCAGCGGCAGGTGCGGAAACACCAGCAGCAGCACGGTGACGCCAATGGCCCCCGCGCCCACCGAGGTGAAGGTGACCAGCATTCCGATCACCGCGCCCAGCAGCACCGGCAGGCTCCAGTGGCGTGGCTCGGCGGCGTTGGCCGCATTGGCGCGGCGGGCAGCCACCTCGGCAGCCTGGCGTTGTGGCGAAAACGCCAGCACCTTGTAGGCCGTGGCAGCGGCCGTGAGCAGCAGGGCAATGCCCAGCGTGCTGGTCATGAGGTGCTGCGCCTGCGTCGTGGCCGGCCCCATCCGGTGCAACAGCCACAGTGCCGCCAGTGCAGCCGGTATGCTGCCCGCGCACAGCAGGCCCACCACGCGCCATGGCACCAGGCGCTGGCGCGCCATGCTCACGGTGCCACCCATCTTGGTGAAAGCCGCAAACAGCAGGTCGGTGCCGATGGCCAGGTGGGGTTTCACGCCAAAGAAGAAGATGAGCACGGGCGTCATCAGCGAGCCGCCGCCGACACCGGTCAGGCCCACAATCAGCCCGACGGCAAAGCCCGCAAAAACAAACGCGAAATCATGCATGGCTGCGAATGTAGAGGCGGGGCTTATGAAAACAAACGATTGTTTCGTGCTGCCCTTATGCGAATAAGCTTATGCACGAGCTGTGGCGCGGGTTGCGCGGGGTTTGGTGGGGTTTTGTGCCTTGTTCTTTTGCGGCCCAGGCAAGCCGCTACCGTGCAAGCGCCACCCGCTGAACTGGTGGCGTCCCGCTTTCCGCGCGCAGCGCGAAGAAAGGCGGAAAGGCGCGAAACGCCACGGGAGGTTATTTCTCCAGCCGCGCCGTGCCCATGGCGCGCGTCAGACGCGCATCCAGTGGCAGCGGCTCGGCATTCACCAGCGCGGCCAGCAGTTCACCGCACAGCACGGCCCGCGTGAGCCCGCGCGCGCCCATGGCGGTGCAGACCCACAGGCCGGGCAGGGCCTGGGCATCGACAGGGCCGACGATGGGCAGGCGGTCGGTTGCGGTGCAGCGCACGCTGGCCCAGGCGCGCACTGCGGCACTATCCGAGGGCGATGTGCTGGCAAACGCCGCCTGCAGCGTGGGCGCCGCGTTGGGCAGCAATTCCTGCAAGCGCCGCCAGTTGGTGGCATGGGCAGCCGCCACTTCGGCGGAGGTGAGCGGCAAGGCGTCCACATCCCGTTCAAAGGTGGAACCCATGTGCCAGGCAAGGCCCGCGTCTCGCGGAACGTGGGCGACCAGGCCGCCATTTCCGTTGACCGGAAAAGGGGGCAGGGCAGCAGCCCCTGCGTCTTGCACGCCCCACGACAACTGACCGCGCACAGACTGCAGTGGCAGGGTGGGTGCTGATGAGGCTGCAAGCAACGCATTGCAGGCCGGGCCTGCGGTCAGCACCACGCATTCAGCCTCGGCAATGGTGTGGCCGTGGTCATCCAGTGCCTGCCATATTCCGGTGGCGGTGCTGTCCCCGGTGGCGGCGCTGTCGGTCGCCGGGCTGCGCTGCAGCCGCGCTACCGATTTGCGGGGGCACCAAGCGATGCCAGGCTGCGCCAGCAATGCGCGGACCAGGCGCGCGGGTTGCACCCAGCCCGCTTTCGCATGCCAGCAGGCGGGGGTGTCTTGCGCCAGCCCGGCGGCTTGCAGGGTGGGCGCGCTGGCTGCCTGGCTCCAGTCGGCACCAGGGCTTTGTTCCCAGCCTGCGGGCAGGCCCAGGTTCTGCTCGGGCCGGCGCTCCAGCACGCCGCAAGGATTCCAGTCCACGCCATCCTGCAACAACGCCTTCGACTGTTGCAGCATGGCGCGCACGCCGCTGCGCGATACGCGCGAGAAAACGTTGTCGTCCGGCGAGAGGTGGGGCGCGAACAGCCCCACCGGCAGTCCGGAGGCCCCCGCCGCCGGTGCATCGCCCATGTCCAGCACCTGCACCTGCCAGCCGCGCCGTGCCAGGCTGGCTGCCGTGGCGGCGCCCGCCAGACCTGCGCCAATCACCAGGCAGCGGGCAGGTGCAGCGCGCACGGGGCGGGTAGGGGGCGTGCGCGAAGTGCGCGGCTCCCACCGAGGATCGAAGGTGGCTTGCAGGTTGTCGCGCTTGGGCGGCACGCCCGGCACCTTCTCTACATGGAAGCCGCATTGCGTGAGCGCATCGCGCACTGCGCGCGCAATGGTCCAGGTGGCCAGGCGCGTGCCCCGGCGGCAGCAGCGCGCCACGGCCTTGAGCGTGTGCAGGTTCCACAGATCAGGGTTGTGCTGGGGGCTGAATCCGTCCAGGTAAACCGAATCCACGGTCCATTCCTGCTGGCGCAGCACCGTTTGGGCGTCGCCAATGCACAGTGTCAACAGCACGCGCCCGCCATCAAAGATGAGGCGGTGCACGCCGGGCAACAGCCCCCAGAACTGGTCGTGCAGTTCCTGGGCCAAGGGCGCAAGTTCCGGGTGGGCCGAGGCAGCGCGCAGCAGGTCAGCGGCACTGACGGGCCAGGCCTCTGTCGAGATGAAGTGCAGCAGGCGGGGGCGCTGCGCATCGGTCCGCCACGCCGCCCAGGTGACCAGAAAATTCAGCCCGAAGCCGAACCCGGTTTCGAGAATGCGCCATTGGGCCTGTCCGGCCCATGCCGCAGGCAGGCCGCAGCCGTGCAGGAAAACCTGGTGCGCCTGATCCAGCCCACCGTTTTCACTGTGATAACGGTCGCCGAAGCGGGGGCTGTACGGGGTGCCGTCCGGGAGCCAGTCAATGGGTTCGGACATGAGGAGCGATGAAAAAAGACGCGGGTCCGCGGTGGCTTGCAGGCCGAGGCCTGACCGGCACCGTCAACCGATTACCGTTGTGAATGAAACAGCTTATTGCTGCACTGGACCGCATTACGCGCTGGGCGGCACGTAGCCTGCAGCGGCGTGTGCGCCACCGCCAAAGAAATGGTTTTGACGAACCCACTTTTTGCAGCGCTGCACTGCGTTACGCGCTGGGCGGGACGTATCCCGCTGCGGCGTCTGCGCCGCCACCAAAAAAGTGGTTTTCCATCTGTCGGGCGAGGTATTGGCGGGCGCGGGCGTCGGCCAGGTTCAGGCGGTTTTCATTGACCAGCATGGTCTGGTGCTTGATCCAGTCCGCCCACGCCTGCTTGCTCACGTTTTCCCAGATGCGTTTGCCCAGTTCACCGGGGTAGGGAGGAAAGTCGAGACCTTCGGCTTCCTTGCCGAGCTTGATGCATTGAACGGTGCGTGCCATGGGATTTCCTTGTGTGATGTGCGAGCAAAAGGGTTGCTCAGATGATTTGGATATAAAGAACTGAAATCTTAGTCGTTCCAGTTTTGAAGATGGCCTTCCAGAATGCGTTTCATCGGTGTTTTGCACCGCAACCCATTCATAAAAGAGGCTTTCAATGAACTTTCGCCGCAACTTTATCAAGTTTCCCTTCGCCGTCGCCCTGGCTGGCAGTTTGGCCCTGACAGCATTGCCGTCGTTTGCACAGTCTGTGACGCTGCTCAATGTGTCATACGACCCCACCCGGGAGTTGTATGTGGAATTCAACCAGGCCTTTGCCAAATATTGGAAGGGCAAGACCGGCCAGGACGTGACCATCAAGCAAAGCCACGGCGGCTCGGGCAAGCAGGCGCGCTCCATCATCGACGGGCTGGACGCCGATGTGGCCACCCTGGCGCTGGCGGGCGACACCGATGCACTGCACAACAATGGCGGCTGGGTTCCGAAAGACTGGCAAAAGCGTCTGCCGCACAACAGCTCGCCCTACACCTCCACCATCGTGCTGGTGGTGCGCCAGGGCAACCCAAAGGGCATTAAGGACTGGGATGACCTGGTGCGCGCCGATGTGAAAGTGATCACCCCCAACCCCAAGACTTCGGGCGGTGCGCGCTGGAACTACCTTGCGGCGTGGGAATTCGCCAAGCGCAAGTTCGGCAGCGATGCACAGGCCAAGGATTTTGTTGCCGAGCTGTACGGCAACGTGCCCGTGCTCGACACCGGCGCGCGCGGCTCCACCATTACCTTTGCACAGCGCAACCAGGGCGACGTGCTGATCGCCTGGGAAAACGAGGCCTACCTGCTCGAAAAGGAATTTGGCACCAAGTTCGATGTGATTGCGCCCTCGATTTCCATCCTCGCCGAGCCTGCCGTCACGGTGGTGGACAAGAACGTGGACAAGAAGGGCACGCGCGCCGTGGCCGAGGAGTACCTGAAGTTCCTCTACACCGAAGAGGGCCAGGACATCGCCGGCAAGAATTTCTACCGTCCGGCCGTGTCCGATAAGGCCAAGGCCAAGTACGCCAAACAGTTCCCCAAGCTGAACCTGTTCACTATTGATGCCGCTTTTGGTGGCTGGAACAAGGCGGCCAAGGACCACTTTGCGGACAACGCGAGCTTCGACCAGATCTATTCGCGCAAGTAAGCCGCCGCCCCATGACTCCCCGGTCGGCCTGGCCGCAGGTGCCACGGCTGGGCACGGCGCTGTGGTGCGAACGAGTTGAGGATATTAAGCGAAAAAGGCCTTTAGCCCTTGTCGGTAAAGCGGTAGAAGCTATAAAAATAATAGCAATTCGTAGCGCTGATCAATGGCTGCGCGCAAAACGCCTCTGCATCCAGTTGCTTCGTATTAAACGGCCAAGTCCGTAACGCGGCCGGGCGCGCGAGGCGCCGCTCAGAGTTTCAGATCTGGCGGGTTGGCTGGTGGGTGCGGGGGGGCAAAGAGGTCCCAGCTGGCGATGAACAAGGCGGCAATCGCCGGGCCGATGACAAAACCGGTCAGCCCGAACATGGCCATGCCGCCCAGCGTGGAAATCAGCACCACGTAGTCCGGCATCTTGGTGTCCTTGCCTACGAGTATGGGCCGCAGGACGTTGTCCACGAGTCCGATCACGCCAACGCCATACAGCGTGAGCACCACGCTCTGCCATACGGCACCGGTGGCCAGAAAGTACAGTGCCACGGGCCCCCAGACAAGGCCTGCACCCACGGCGGGCAGCAGCGACAAAAAGGCCATGGCCACGCCCCAGAGCACGGGGCCCTGGATGCCCAGAATCCAGAAAATCAGGCCACCCAGCGCCCCTTGCGAAGCCGCCACCACGATGTTGCCCTTGACGGTAGCCCGAATGACGGTGGTGAACTTGCCGGCCAGCTGGTGCTTGTGCTCCGCGTCAAGCGGTATTGCGTGGCCAATGCGTGTCGCCAGTGCGGCGCCGTCGCGCAGCAGAAAGAACAGCAGATACAGCATGACGCCAAAACCCACCACGAACTCCAGCGTGTTCTGTCCTATGTTCAGCGCCTTGGTCGCAACGAACTGGCTGGCCTGCACTGCGAAGGAAGACAGTTTCTCCTGCACGTCGCCCAGGGTGGTGAGGTTGAAACGGTCCAGCAGGCCGGCGGCCCAGGCGGGCAGGGCGGCAATGATCTGCTGCAAATACTGGCCAAAGTTCAGCTGGCCGGATTTCAGGCGGTCGTAAATGCCGGTGGCTTCCTGGACCAGGTTCACGGTGATCAGTGCCATGGGCAAAATGACAATCACCAGGCACAGCGACAAGGTGGCAAGTGCCGCCAGATTGGGGCTCTTGGGCATGCGCCGCAGCAGCTTGCGGTGCAGGGGCGCAAACAGGATGGCCAGCACCAAGCCCCAGAACACGGCGCCATGAAACTGCCACAGGATGGCGCCGAAAGCGATGGTGACCAGCGTCAGGAGAATCAGGAAAACGCGGTTTTCGAAGGGTGAAGGCAGCATGGAGGTGCAAGGGCGGAAGGAATGTCCGTACTGTACGCGAGTGAATGCCCTGCACCCGGGCGGAATCTCGGCGGGGTGGGTAACCCCGGGGGCTGCAGGCTGGAGCGCTTTGCCGTTCGGTGGCACAATACCGCCCGTACAAAGGCCCTTCCCCAGCCACAGTCGCATCCGCCAACCGGTCCAGCCGTGTCGCGGAAGGTTTCTCAACCAGCTAATGCTTCCCCAAGGGAAGCGGAGGTCAGCGGAATATGAGCGATACGACATCCGTCTATCAAGCCTACCAAGGCAACACCTACCTCTTCGGCGGCAATGCGCCGTATGTCGAAGAGATGTATGAAAACTACCTTGCCAATCCTGGCAGCGTGCCCGACACATGGCGCGAGTACTTTGATGCACTACAGCACGTACCCGCTGTGGATGGATCCAATGCCAAGGACGTTCCGCACCTTCCCGTGGTCAACGCGTTCGCTGAACGCGCCAAGGCTGGCGGTACCAAAGTTGTGGTTGCAAGCGCTGACGCCGAAATGGGCCGCAAGCGCACCGCCGTTCAGCAGCTTATTGCCGCCTACCGCAATGTGGGCCAGCGCTGGGCTGATCTGGACCCCCTCAAGCGCACTGAGCGCCCCAACATTCCTGAACTGGAGCCCTCGTTCTACGGCTTCAGCGACGCCGACCAGGAAACCGTGTTCGACACCAGCAACACGTTCTTCGGCAAGGACAAGATGTCCCTGCGCGAGCTGCTGAACGCGCTGCGCGAAACCTACTGCGGCACCCTGGGCGCCGAGTACATGTACACCTCTGACCAGGCGCAAAAGCGCTGGTGGCAACAGAAGCTGGAAAGCATCCGTTCCAAGCCTAACTTTGGCGCCGAAAAGAAGCGCCACATTCTGGATCGCCTGACGGCCGCCGAAGGTCTGGAGCGCTATCTGCACACCAAATACGTGGGGCAAAAGCGCTTCTCGCTGGAGGGTGGTGAGAGCTTCATCGCCGCCATGGACGAGCTGATCCAGCAAGCCGGCGCCAAGGGTGTGCAGGAAATCGTGATCGGCATGGCCCACCGCGGCCGCCTGAACGTGCTGGTGAACACTCTGGGCAAGATGCCCAAGGACCTGTTTGCCGAGTTTGATCACACAGCCCCTGAAGACCTGCCAGCGGGTGACGTGAAGTACCACCAGGGCTTCAGCTCGGATGTGTCCACCCCCGGCGGCCCAGTGCACCTGTCGCTGGCGTTCAACCCATCCCATCTGGAAATCGTGAACCCCGTGGTGGAAGGCTCGGTGCGTGCCCGTATGGACCGCCGTGGCGACACCGAAGGCAAGCAAGTGCTGCCCGTGCTGGTGCACGGCGACGCCGCTTTTGGCGGCCAAGGTGTGAACCAGGAAACCCTGTGCCTGGCGCAAACCCGTGGCTATACCACCGGCGGTACCGTCCACATCATCATCAACAACCAGATCGGTTTCACCACCTCTGACCCGCGCGACATGCGCTCCAGCACGTTCTGTACCGACATCGTGAAGATGGTCGAGTCGCCCGTGTTGCACGTCAATGGCGATGATCCAGAAGCCGTGGTGCTGGCCACCCAGCTGGCCCTGGAGTTCCGCATGGAATTCCGCCAGGACGTGGTGGTGGACATCACCTGCTTCCGCAAGCTGGGCCACAACGAGCAGGACACTCCTGCTTTGACCCAGCCGCTGATGTACAAGAAGATTGCCCAGCATCCCGGCACGCGCAAGCTGTACGCCGACAAGCTGGCTGCTCAAGGCCTGGGTGAGACTCTGGGCGATGAGATGGCCAAGGCCTACCGGGCCGCCTTGGACGCTGGCAAGCACACCGTGGATCCTGTGCTGACCAACTTCAAGAGCAAGTACGCAGTGGACTGGTCGCCCTTCCTGGGCAAGAAGTGGACGGACGCTGGTGACACCGCCATTCCTCTGACCGAGTGGAAGCGCCTGGCCGAGAAGATCACCACGATCCCCGAGACCGTTACCCCACACCAGCTGGTGAAGAAGGTATACGACGACCGCGCCGCCATGGGCCGTGGCGAGATCAACGTGGACTGGGGCATGGGCGAGCACATGGCCTTTGCCAGCCTGGTCGCCAGCGGCTACCCGGTGCGCCTGTCGGGCGAAGACTGCGGCCGCGGCACCTTCGTGCACCGCCACGCCGTGCTGCACGACCAGAAGCGCGAGAAGTGGGACGTCGGCACCTACGTGCCGCTGCAGCACGTGGCCGACAACCAGGCGCCGTTCAACGTCATCGATTCCATCCTGTCTGAGGAGGCGGTGCTGGGCTTCGAGTACGGCTACGCGTCCAACGACCCCAACACGCTGGTGATCTGGGAGGCGCAGTTCGGCGACTTCGTCAACGGCGCGCAAGTGGTGATTGACCAGTTCATCGCCTCGGGCGAAGTGAAGTGGGGCCGCGTCAATGGCATCACGCTGATGCTGCCGCACGGCTACGAGGGCCAGGGCCCCGAGCACTCGTCGGCGCGGCTCGAGCGCTTCATGCAACTCTGCGCCGACACCAACATGCAGGTGGTGCAGCCCACCACGGCCAGCCAGATCTTCCACGTACTGCGCCGCCAGATGATTCGCCCGCTGCGCAAGCCGCTGGTCATCATGACGCCCAAGAGCCTGCTGCGCAATAAAGACGCCACCTCGCCGCTGGCCGAATTCACCAAGGGCGGCTTCCAGACCGTGATCGGCGACCGCGGCGACGTCAAGGCCGACAAGGTCAAACGCGTCATTGCCTGCTCGGGCAAGGTCTATTACGACCTGGCCAAGCGGCGCGAAGAGAAAGGCATCGACGACGTGGCCATCCTGCGCGTCGAACAGCTCTACCCGTTCCCGCACAAGGCTTTCGCGGCCGAGCTGAAGAAATACCCGGGCGCCACCGAAGTCGTGTGGTGCCAGGACGAGCCGCAAAACCAGGGCGCATGGTTCTTCGTGCAGCACTACATCCACGAGAACATGGCGTCGGGCGGTCTCTTATACACCACTGACGCTGCCGACGATACTCCTTGTGGACATCTCGGAGGATCGCGTCACATGTAACAA
>ERZ1023652.211-NODE-211-length-12971-cov-6.332373_pt1 | contig 12971 bp, 3 predicted proteins | sample MGYA00520879_ERZ1023652 | MGnify/ENA primary metagenome ERZ1023652 (study PRJEB33180, sample SAMEA4044469) | wastewater metagenome | place: Denmark | collected 2016-04-02 | study: EMG produced TPA metagenomics assembly of the PRJEB13832 data set (Local surveillance...
TCCAGGACCAGCACGGCGCCGTCTTCGACATTGCGGCCACGCAACTCGCGCAGGTGCTGCTGCAGGCTTTGCACGGCAAAGCGCTGCAGCGGCGCGCGCAGCGTGCTGGGCACGCGCTCTGGGGGCACCGCCCCGTCCTTGAACCGCTGGCGCAGCAGATGGCGGGCAAAGTGCGGCGCCACGCCTTCGCTGGCATCGAACGCACGGCGCTGCAGCGCGGCGGTGGTGAAGAATTCGAGCGCATCGCAATCAACCGGCAACCCCGCCGCCGGTGCTGCCCCCTTGGCACGCCGCTGCAACGGGCTGGTGCTGACGCTGGCTTGCATGTCGCGCAGCACGCCACAAGCCCGCTGCGCCACCAGCGCGGGCCGCGCATTGGGCGCGCGCACCAGCGCCGCCGCCACAGCCGCCTCGCGGTCGTCCAGCCCGTGGGCGGCCTTGCCAAACAGCGTGCGGCTCAGCGCATCAATGCCCACCAGCTCGCTGCGAAACGGTACGAGGTTGAGGTAGGCCTCCAAAATCTGGTCCTTGCGCCAGCGGCGGTCCAGCACCTGCGCGGCCACCGTTTGCCCCAGCTTTTGCACCACGGTGCGCCCGCCGGGGCCCTGGCGCCAGTCCCCGTCGAGCAAACCCGCCAGCTGCATGGTGATGGTGCTGGCCCCGCGCGTGCGCTGGTTCCACAGGTTGCCCCAGGCAGCGGCCGAGGCGGCGCGCCAGTCCACGCCGCTGTGCTCAAAAAATCGTTTGTCCTCGCTGAGCACCAGCGCCTGGCGCAGCGCGGGCGACACATCGGCCAGCGGCACCCACTGCCCGCGCCGCACCGTGGCGTCGGTACGCAGGCGCTGCAACACCTCGCCTTCGGCGGAGAGGATCTCGGTGTCGGAGGGACGAAAGTCGGCGCGGACTTCGTCGTAGGTGGGTAGGGCCCAGGCGGTAGGGATGCAGGCTGCCAATGCCAACATGGCAATCGGTGCGCGCCTGTGGGGAAAGAAGAAGAAGGAAAGAAAAGCCACGCCTATTTGTAGCAGACGCCGGAAGGCGCCGCCCGCCTGGGTGGGCATGCAGCCCGCCGATGCTTATGTAGCAAGACACCTCTGCACATCGGCGCATCGCGACACACCCTGACGCACTGAACTTCTACAGTCCATTCCACAGGGGTGCCAAGCAGCCAGATTGATCAAAAAATGAGCGCTACTTGCGCTTGCTGGGCGGGGCCAAACGACCCAAACACCATCCACTTCGAAGGACGCAGCATGCGAATTAGGCACCTGCATCGACATTGCCACCATCACGCTCGACAAAGCACCGGGCCCAGAGCCCAAACTGCAAGTCGCCATGGCGAGCTGCGGCAAGCTCAGAGCGCACGGAGACGCAAGTCACGCAAGTTCCAAAAACATTGGATTGAAGCAAAGTCGCAGCCACTTCAGGACATAAAATGTTGCATTCCACAGATAGACTCCCGCAGCATCCCCATCGGCCAGTGCACACACTAATGCCCCTCGCTCCCTCTGCAAATGGCATCCCCAAGCCCACCTCCTCCAAAAGCCCCACGGCCACCAAACTTGCACGGCGACTGAGCAGAATTTTGGCATTGCTGCACCAAGGCAACGGCATAGACAAACACTCATTAGCCAAGCAATACGAAGTCAGTGTCCGCACCATAGAACGCGATCTGGCAGACCGCCTGCACGGCATTGCAGAACAAACCAACGATGGTCATTGGCAACTCGCCCACCCACATCGCAGCACCATCCCCACCACGCAACTCAACGAATACACCCGCTTGGTGGGGGCTGCGCACCTGTTCCCAGACACCAGCTTGCCCTACCTGCTTACCCAACTAAAAAACCAGAATTCCCGCCAGACAATGCACGTGCAGCCCATGCCGCACGAAGATCTACGATTACAAGGCCCTGTCTTCGCACTGTTGCAAGGCGCCATCGAATGCCACCATGAATGTCGCTTTGGCTATAAGGGCAAGCCCCGGCACACCCAGCCATACCGACTGATTTACAAGAACGGCGTGTGGTACCTAGCCGCCGAAGAAGCGGGGCAGCTCAAGAACTTCAGCGTGGCCTTGATCGAAGGGCTGCAGGTGGATGAAACCAGCCGCTTCAACCCTAAGCGCGCGCACCAGGACTACATCAACGCCAGGGACGACGTGTGGTTCACCAACGGCACCACCGAAGTGCTGCTGCGCGTGGCGCCCGAGGTGGCCCGCTACTTCACCCGCCGCGCCCTACTTCCCCGGCAGCAGCAGCGAGCGGACCCGGATGGCTCCCTGTTGGTCACCACCCAGATCGGCCACATCAACCAGTTGATACCCATGGTGCGGTACTGGCTCCCGCATGTGCGCATCGTTCAGCCCACAGCATGGCATCAAGCGCTGCTAGACAACCTGCGCCAAACGTTGGCGCAATGGGAGCCGCAAACCGCTGGGGCCGGGCGATGAACTGCCTGCAGAAAACAACGACCACAGGTCGCCACGCATGACCTCTCACCCACTGTCCAAATCAAAGCTGATCGCATTCAGGCAATGCCCTAAGCGCCTGTGGCTCGAAATCCATCGACCCGAAGCGCGGGAAGAAAGCCGTACAACGCAAGCCGCCTTCCGCACGGGCCACGAAGTGGGCATCATCGCGCAACGCTTGTATGACCCTGCAACCGAAGGCGCAGTGATCGACTGGAAAGCCGAAGGCATGGCCGCTGCGCTGGAACGCAGCCGTAGGCTGCTCACACAACGCCAGCCCATCTTCGAGGCAGGCTTTTCCGCAGGAGGCGGCCTCGCCTTCGCCGACGTGATGCTGCCCGCCTCCGAGGGGCAAGAGCCTGCGTGGAAGATGGTGGAAGTCAAATCATCCACCTCCGTCAAGCGCTACCAGGAAGACGACGTTGCTATCCAAAGCCACATTGCCAAGGCCTCCGGCATCAACTTGTGCGCCGCCACCATCGCGCACCTTGACGTCACATGGGTCTATCCAGGGAACGGCGACTACAACGGCCTGCTCGTCGAAAAGGACATAACCGAAGCCGCTTTCGCGCGCGGCGCGGAAGTTGCTGCGTGGATTGCCGAAGCGCACAAAGTCGCTGCCCTGGCGGAGCCACCCGCGATTGCCCAAGGCCCGCAGTGCGGTACACCCTTTCCCTGCGGGTTCCGGGCACATTGCAGCCGAGCCCTGCCCGAAACGGAATTCCCCGTGACCTGGCTGCCACATGGCTCATCGGGCACACTGCAGAGTTTTTTGGCTAGAAGCGGCGCACGCGACATGCGCGAGGTGCCCGAGACCCTACTGTCCCCCATTCAGCGCCGCGTGCGCAATGTCACCCTCTCAGGACAGCCGTACTTCGACGCCGAAGGCGCCCGTCAGGATTTGCGGCACCACATCCTGCCCGCCTACTTCCTCGACTTCGAGACCATCCAGTTCGGCGTACCCCGATGGGCAGGCACACGACCATTTCAGATGCTGCCCTTTCAGTTCAGCTTGCATCGGCTGGATGCCAGCGGAGAGCTGACCCACAGTAGCTTTCTCGACCTTTCTGGCAACGACCCGTCGGAAGCCTTTGCTGCTGCGCTAGTGCGGGACTGCTCCGAACCGCTGCCCGTATTCGTGTATCACGCGGGGTTCGAGGGTGTACGGCTGAAAGAGCTGGCCCTGCGGTTCCCCGCCATGGCATCAGCGCTCATAGACATCCATGGTCGGCTGGTGGACCTACTGCCCATCACCCGAGCGCGCTACTACCACCCACTCCAGCGCGGAAGTTGGAGCATCAAGCAGGTGCTGCCCGCCTTGGCGCCCGACATGCGCTATGAAGCGCTCCCCGGCGTGCGCGACGGCGGGATGGCCATGGATGCCTATTTAGAGGGCATATCCCCCACAACCACATCGGCTCGCAAGGCCGCGATCCACGGAGAATTACTGGCGTATTGCGCGCTGGACACGCTGGCGATGGTGGAAATCTGGAGAGTCCTCTCGCAGCACGAATCAGCGACCACGTCTACCCCGTCACCAACCAAAGAGCAAACCATGCCCATGCAACCCGAAAACACACCGCAAATACAGTTCTTCGCGGACCTTATGCAGCATCTGATGGCAGGCACCATGATCCCCAAGGTGCAGGTCGAACGATCTCTTGGCCCGATCATCGGATTCTTTTTGGCCGATGCGTTGTCCGCCAATCTGCAGGAAGACATCGTGATGTTGTGCCCGGAATTCCCCATCCGGAAGGAAGGCAACAACCAATCGACAAACATCGACTGGCTCATGTTCAGCCGCACCAAGCAAGAACTGCTGCTTGTCGAATTGAAGACCACGGACACATCATTCGCGGCGTGGCAGGCCAGTATCTATGAGGATCTGCAAAACAAAATTGCCAGCACGCAGTCCGCCGTATTTCTCGCGGAAGACTTGGAAGACATCGCCGACGAATCCTTGGAACGGGGCAAATATCTGAACGTGCAGAAGATGACAGCGTCAGGATTGGGCATTACTGAAGACGCCATCCGTGAGGTCTTCGGCCGTTGCAAGCATGCCAGGGTCATTTACCTGGCCCCGAAAGCCAGCCACCCCAAGCAAAAATGGCGTGATGACTGGCTCTGGCTCTCTTTCGAGGACCTTCCCCAAGCACTAGGCGACCACCCGCACGCAGATCAGTGGCCCATTCTCCGAAACAGCCTGATCAGCCTAGACACGCTGACTCGGCGCCAGCGTAACGGGGAAGACCCATCCGCCTCTGGCGGCAAGAACTACGCTGAATTGCTCGATTTCGACGAGGCCGTGGATCGCTGTCGGTCAGCAGGAGCATCCTTGGTGCTGGGATTCGTGCAATGGCGTAAAGAATTACCCGGCATGTCTCTCGAACAGCTTCGCGCCAAGAAGTACAAAATGGATTCGGCCAACACCCCTGCAGAGGGCAAGAAGCTCGCCAGAAACTGGGTTCCCGGCGACCAATTCCTCGCACATGTCATGCGGAAAATGGAGACAGCCAGTCCAATGGGCAGCACAGAGCGCAGCAGTTAAAAAGCAGTCAGCGGCAGCAGCGTCACGTTTGAATAGTCTTCACCGAGACTGCACAACCCTCACCCGTGCATTCGGCGATTCACCAAACATCTCGGGCGCGTACAGTGCTTCCACCCGGCTGGGCGGCAAGGCGAAGTCGCCCACGTTGTTCAGGCGCACCGTGTATTCCATGGTGACGGTGCCCTTGGGCAGGTACTGGTAGTAGCTGCGGAAGGACTCGAAGCTGCGCTCTTCAAATGCGGCCCAGCCGCTGCCGCTTTGCTTTTCGCCCTGCGTGGCGATTTCCGAGTCGCGGCCCAGGCCGCTGCCCAGGATGGTGGCGCCGCCCGGGATCGGGTCGGTGATGGCCACCCAGGTCATGTCGGCGCTGGCGTTCACTTCCAGCTTCACGCGCAGCACGTCGCCACGGGTGTACTGGCCTGCGGGCAGCGATTTGTTGGCCTGCTCGACCGGTGTCACCGTCTTCTTGATGGAGTAGCCCGCCGCAAACGGCGCCTTCAGCTCCACCGCCGCGACCGATTGCAGGGTGAGCCAGGGCTTGCCTGTGCCCTGGTGGGTCACCTCCAGCGCCTCCTTGCCACCAGCAGAACTGCCGGCCTTGCCCCAGGGCAGGAACATGCTGTTGTTCTTCAGGTTACCCGGTGCTGCGGGCGCGCCAAACCAGGTGGTCTGGTGGGCGGCGCCGGTCATGTCGCTGGCCTTCACGCGCTCGACCTTGCTCCAGTCCACGCTGGACGTGTTGCCGGACATCGTGGCCTTGGTGGTGCCCGACACCGGCGTGGCCTCGAACCTGGCGCTGAATTTTTCCAGCGCCAGGCCGCCCCACAGGTTGGCCGTGGTGGTGTGCCACGCACCGGCCTGCTGGCGGCCGATGAAGCCATTGGCCAGCCGCCCCATGTCGTCCTTCCAGGTGGGGTCGTCCATCACGGCCAGCATCAGGCGGGCGGTGTTCACGTCGCCGTTTTGCATCAGCCACCACCAGTAGTCATCCTGCTCGGTGCTGAAGATGAGCTTGGTGCCCTGGAACGAGAGGCGCGCGCGCAGCACCTGCATGGCTTCGGCCAAGCGCTGGTCGCGCTGGGGCACGTCGGCCACGCGTTTGAGCACATTCACCCAGTCGATCACGGTGTGCGTGGGCCACTGGTTGGGTGCGATGGTGATGCTGCTGACCATGCGCCCCTGGGCCTTGCCGTAGCGCGAGAGCGCCTCGATGGCCGCGAGCTTGCGCATGTCCAGGTCCTTGCGCGGGCTCCAGAAGTTGCGCTCGATGCGGCCCTCGACAAACGCGATCAGGCCACGTTCCATGGGTGCGCGGGCTTCGTCGGGCAGCGCAAACGCGGGGTTGATGCTGGCTGCCTCATGCGCGGTGGCCAGCAGATAGGCGGTGAGCGTGTCGCTGCCCCGGTTGCTGTCGCCATCGCGCGGCGGGAAGTAGTTGGCCAGGCCGTCGCCATCAAGGTAGGTGGGCAGTTGCGCCACCACGGTTTGCCACAGCGCGCCGTCGCGCAGGCCCACGGCCTTGCTGGTCTTTTGCTCCAGGCAGGCAAAGGGGTAGCGCGCCCACCAGTCGCGCACGCCGGGCAGGCCTTCGGCCAGCTTGGGCTGCAGCGACATCTTCAGGCCGCCCCGGCCCGGCAAGGCATCGGCGGGCGGATTCACATCCAGGTTGAAGTCACCATGAACCTGCACCAGCGTGGCCTGCTGCACCGTGAGCGGCACGGCCGGGATCAGCTTCTGGCTGGCCTTGAGCGCGTCGCGCGCGCCGCTGACCTGGTCCTTGGCTTCGATCTCCCACAGGATGGTCTGGGCGCGGGTCTGCGCCAGTTGCGCGGGCGCGGTCACGTTCCACGCCACCTCGCGCGCCTCTCCGGGCGGGATATCGATGCTTTGCGGCTTCAAATCGAGCAGCGTGGCGCGCGGTGCCACCTCCACCTTCATTGCCGCCTTGGTGGTGTTGCGCAGCGTGATCTGGGCACGGAACTGGTCGTCCTCGCGCACCAGCGGCGGCAGGCCGCTGATGATCTGCAGGTCTTGCGTGGCGCGGATGCTCGTGCTGCCCATGCCGAACAGGCCGGTGGATGCATCGGCCACCGCCACGATCTTGAAGGTAGTCAATGCATCGTTCAACGGCACCGTCACCTTGGCCTGGCCGTTGGCATCCAGCTGGATCGCGGGCTGCCACAGCAACAAGGTGTCGAGCAGCTCGCGCGTCTGCGCCCTGCCCCCGCCACCGCCTGCGGGCACGGCCTTTTTGCCATAGTGACGGCGGCCGATGATCTCCATCTGTGCGGTGGAGGTTTCTACGCCCCAGCTGCGCCGCTGCAGCATGGCTTCGAGCAGGTTCCAGCTGGTGTTGGGCATCAGCTCCAGCAGGGCCTGGTCCACGGCGGCCAGCGCCACCTCAGCGTGGGCGGCGGGCTTGCCCCCGGGCAGCTTGGCCGTGATGGTGACCTGCGCCTTGCCCCGCACGGCGTAGGTCTCCTTGTCGGCCGTCACCTTCACGTCGATCTGGTGGGCCTGCGTGCCCACGCGGATCTCGGCCAGGCCGACGCGGAACGCGGGCTTGGACAAATCCACCAGCGCCGTGGGCGCCTGGTATTCCTTGCCCTCGTACCAGAACGAGGTCCACCATTCGCGCGGTGCCTTGAAGCCCCAGGTGAAGAAGCTGTACCACGGCACCTCGCGCAGGCGGCCGCGCAGGGCCAGCACGCTCACGTACACGTTGGGCCCCCAGTCGGGCTGCACTTTCAGGCTCACCGTGGGGTCCTGGCCGTTGAGCTGCACCACCTGCGTGTCGATGATGCCCTCGCGCTCCACCGCCACCAGGGCCGTGGCAAAGCGAAACGGCATGCGCACCTGGAACCTGGCGGTTTCACCGGGCTGGTAGCTCTTTTTCTCGGGCAGCAGGTCGATGCGGTCGTGGTCTTCACCGCCAAACCACAGCTCGCCCTGGCGCGTCACCCACACCGAAGCGGCCGACTCGCTGGTGTTGCCCACCGGGTCGGTGGCCGTGGCGACCAGCTCCACCTCGCCCGCCTCATCGAGGCGGGCCTCGCACAGCAGCAGGCCGCGGCTGTCGCTTTTGCCGGTGCACACGGTGCCCAGGTCTTTGGTTTCGGTCTGGTTGTCGTAGCTGTAGAACCCGCCCACCATGCGCTTGCGCGTGGTGGTGGTGATGCGCGCAATGGCCTGCACCTGAAGGCTGGTGTCGGGCGCGGCCTTGCCATCGTGCTGCAGCGCCAGCGCCTGAAAACGCATTTTCTGGCGGGCCGACACCCAGCCCTCGGTCTTGATGCCCGCCACCACGGCGGCGGGCCACAGCGTCTGGGTGCTGCGAATCGTCTGCACTTCGCCATTGGGGTCGGCGTAGGTGGCCTCCAGCAGCAGCTCTTGCGGCTGGCGCGCCTGGGGCACGTTGTCGATGGTGAGCTTGCCCGCGCCGCTGCGGTCCAGCGTGAGGGGCAGCTTGTCGGCAATCACGCGCGCATCCTGGCTGGCCGTGGCCTCCTCGTCGTCGCTGCGGGCGCTCCCTTGCTCGCGCTTGCGCGGGGGGCTGAAGCTGAACGCCTCGTAGTCGCTGTAGTGCAGGGCCTTGCCGCGCACCAGGGCCGATACGCGCACCGGCAGGTTGGCCGCTCCGCCACCGGCCACGTAGCTGATCTGCACATCGGTGGGCACCGAGCGCACATGCACCAGGGCCTTCTTGTCGCTGGGCGTGATGCGGCCCTGCAGCACGGGCAGGCGGAACTCTTCCACCCGAAATTCGCCCGAGCCGAAGCCGCGGCCGGTGCTGGCATCGTTGCGCAGCTCCACCTGGTACACCCCCAGCTTGGCCGCTGGCGGCACGGCAAAGCTGCTCTGGGCGCTCAGGCCGCCCGTGGCGGTATTGCGCCATGCCAGCGGCTGGGTAAATTGCTGGCCGCTGCCCACATGGGTGATGACCAGCGTGTCGGGCCGCGCGGTGGGCAAGGCAAAGCCCTGGCGTGTTTCAGAACGCAGCACATGCTTCATCGACACCGTTTCGCCCGCACGCAGCAGCGTGCGGTCAAAAATGGTGTGGGCGCGCTCGTCGGGGCGTGCCTCGGTGCTGGTGGGCACGTTAAAGCGCCAGGGCTCGATGCCGCGCTGCCAGTCGCTCCAGGTAAAGGCCATGTCCTCTACCCCATCGGTGCCTGTGTGGCGCGCGCTCACAAAATAGGCGCTGCCGCCTTCGCCATAGTCGCCCCCGTCGCTGCAGCGGCTGGGGTCGGACGACAGGCCTTCGATGCGGGCAATGCCCTGCGCGTCGGTCAAGGCGTTGGCCAGTTCGTTGCCCTTGCAGTCAGACACCCGCACCGTGGCGCCCTGCACCGGCTGGCCCTTGTCCAGCGTGGTGACCCAGGCGAGCGCATTTTCGCGGCCCAGCTTGAAATGCACGCCCAGGTTGGTGACCAGGGCCGAAGTGCGCACAAACATCGTGCGCGCATCGCCATGGCGTTCATCGAGCAGCGAGGCGCCCAGCTTTTGCGAGGCGATCTCCACCACATGGAAGCCCGGAGCCAGCGGAATGCCCACCACCTCGAACGGGCGCGGGTCATTGCTGGCGGGCTTGGGCAGGTCCAGCGTCTTGACCCCGCCCTTGCCAGCCAGCAGCGACAGCATGCGCGACTGCACGTAGTCCTTGTCGATGTCTTTGTCCAGCACCGGGGGCAGCGGGCCGGTGATGTCCTTGCGCGCCTCTTTGCGGTCCACCACATGGCTGTTGTAGCGGTGCACCTTTTTGAACCAGGCAATGATGTCGGCATCGGTGCGGGGCTTGAGGGTGCTGACCTTGCCTGCGGGGGCCTTGGGGTTGGCCGTGCCCGGCTGCAGCGCCTGCACACGCAGGGCTGCCTCGACATTGCGCAGCGTGACGGGCAGCAGCGCGGGGGGCTTGTCGGCGGCCGGGCCTTCGGCAAAGCGCTCCACCACACCAAACGGCGCCGCCGCAAACTTGGCCAGCGGCGGCATGCCGCCCGTGGCCACCTTCAGCGGAAAGTTGTCGGCGTTGCGCAGCGTACGGCCCGAGGCGTCCTTGAAATTCTTGGGCAGCTCCAGCGTGAAGGCCGCGTTTTCGGCCAGGGGCGCGGCAAACTGCACGCTGTTCACCAGGGCATCGGCCTGCGGGCCTTCGGCGCCACCGTCCAGGCGCGGCTGCAGGGTTTCGGTGGGCGATTTCAGGCGGATGGCGGCTGCCAGCTTGCGCGGCACGGGCGCATTGAAGGCCAGTTGCAGCGGCCGAATCGGCAGGCAGGCGGCCTGGGCGTTCTCGCGCTCGCAACTGAACTCGGCGGCAAAAGGCTGGCGCACCTTGTAGTCAAAGCGCTTTTCCACCGCGTTGGGCACGCCACTGGGCGTGGCCACGCCTTTGCCAAACACCAGCTGCAGCCGCGAGCCCGAGGTGAGGCGCCGGTTGCAGGCCAGCGAAACAAATTGCAGCGGATCCTTGAGCGCGCGCTGCTCCAGCCCCAGCGATTTCAGCATTTCGCTGCGCTGGTCGCCCTCGATCAGCCGCACCGGCACGCGCTCGCCCACCCCTTCCACGGCGCACCACACGTTGGCCTGCACGCTGGCCAGCGTGGCCGGTCCGTTCAGTTGCAGCACAAAAAACTGTTCTTCGTCGATCTCTTCGTAGGTGCCGGGCCGCACGCTCCGGACAAACGGGCCACCACTATTAAATTGATAGCTAATTGCGCCCGTCAATAAAGCGCCAGAGGCCGATTTGAACCCTGATTTTGTAGTGGCGGTGCAGCGCACACCGGGCGGCAGGTCGTTGTCAAAGTCGAAGACCCATTCGCGCTCGCTGGTCCAGCGGCCCGTGCCCTGGGTGGCGGCGGCATCGCTGCAACTGAGGTTCAGGGGGGCCGGCGCCTTGGGGTCGCCAAAGCGGACGGCCGCCGCGTCGAACTTGACCACCATCTGGCGCACGCGCGCCACCTCGCCCTGCGGCGAAAAGTGGGAGATCTGCAGGGCGTGCGCGCCCCACGCCATCAGCGCCAGGCTGGCAGCCACCATCCATTTTTTTGCGTTCACGCTTTCCCCTCCGAAGGTAGGGGCAAGGGTAACAAAACGGCACGACAGACCATGTGGCGTTGCATGCGCTTACGTGTTGCCCGCGCGGCCCGCCGGTGGTGGCGTTTCGATAAACGGCGACGACGGATCCATGGGGCGGCGTCCTACGCCACATGACTTTGCGCGGCACAAAGATAAGCGCCTGTCCAAAACCCCTTGTCCAGCACCCCCACAGGAGCACCCATGGCACGAACCCCTACCCCGCGCAGCGCAGCGACCAAATCGCCCGCAGCCAAACCGTCTTCCACCCAGGCCGACAGCTTCCGCGGCAACGCAGGCGAGTTGCAGCAGCAGGCCAAGGGCACCCACCCGGTGCTGACCACGCAGCTGGGCATCCCGGTCGCCGACAACCAGAACTCGCTGCGCTCTGCGCCCCGCGGCCCCACGCTGCTCGAAGACTTCGTCCTGCGCGAGAAGATCACGCACTTTGACCACGAGCGCATCCCCGAGCGCATCGTGCATGCGCGCGGCTCGGCGGCGCACGGCTTTTTTGAGCTGACGCATTCGCTCAAGCAATACACCACCGCCAAGGTGCTGACCGAAGTGGGCGTGCAAACGCCCGTGTTCACGCGCTTTTCCACCGTGGCCGGTGGCGCGGGCTCGGTGGACACGCCGCGTGACGTGCGTGGCTTTGCCGTGAAGTTCTACACGCCCGAAGGCAACTGGGACCTGGTGGGCAACAACATCCCCGTGTTCTTTATTCAGGACGCGATGAAGTTCCCCGACCTGGTGCACGCCGTGAAGATGGAGCCCGACCGGGGCTTTCCGCAAGCCGCCAGCGCACACGACACGTTCTGGGATTTCGTCTCGCTGATGCCCGAAACCCTGCACACGGTGATGTGGGCCATGAGCGATCGCACCCTGCCGCGCAGCCTGCGCATGATGGAAGGCTTTGGCGTGCACAGCTTTCGCCTGCTGAACGCGGCGGGCGAAAGCACGTTTGTGAAGTTCCACTGGCGCCCCAAGCTGGGCATCCAGTCCACCGTGTGGGACGAGGCCGTCAAGCTGCAATCGGCCGACAACGACTTTCACCGCCGCGACCTGTTCGAGTCCATCGAGGCGGGCGACTTCCCCGAGTGGGAGCTGTCGGTGCAGCTCTTTACCGATGAGGATGCGCAAGACTTTCCGTTCGACCACCTCGACCCGACCAAGCTCATCCCCGAAGAGCTGATCCCGCTGCAACCTGTTGGCCGCATGGTGCTCAACCGCTGGCCCGACAACTTTTTTGCCGAGACCGAGCAGGTGGCCTTTTGCCCCGCCAACGTGCCCCCCGGCATCGACTTCAGCAACGACCCGCTGCTGCAGGGCCGCCTGTTCTCGTACCTCGACACCCAGCTGTCGCGCTTGGGCGGGCCCAACTTTGCGCAGATCCCCATCAACGCACCCAAGTGCCCTTTCCATAACAACCAGCGCGATGGCCACATGCAGATGCAGGTGCCCAAGGGCCGCGTGAACTACGAGCCCAGCAGCCTGCAGGCCGACAGCCCGCGCGCCTCGCAGGCGCTGGGCTTTCGTCACTTTGCCCAGGCCGATGATGGTGTGAAAGGCCGCGTGCGCGCCGAGAGTTTTGCCGACCATTACAGCCAGGCGCGCATGTTTTACCGCAGCCAGAGCCCGCTGGAGCAGGCGCACATGGCATCGGCCACGGTGTTCGAGCTGTCCAAGGTGGGCACGCCCCATGTGCGGGAGGCCGTGGTGGGCCACCTGCAGCATGTGGATGCCGAGCTGGCCCAGCGCGTGGCCGACGGCCTGGGCATGCAAACCCTGCCACCTGCGCCGCCCGCAGCAGAACCCGTGCAGGACCTGCCGCTGTCGCCCGCACTGCGCATCATCGACCGCATGAAACCCACGCTGCAGGGGCGC
>ERZ1023652.214-NODE-214-length-12866-cov-3.113824_pt1 | contig 12866 bp, 10 predicted proteins | sample MGYA00520879_ERZ1023652 | MGnify/ENA primary metagenome ERZ1023652 (study PRJEB33180, sample SAMEA4044469) | wastewater metagenome | place: Denmark | collected 2016-04-02 | study: EMG produced TPA metagenomics assembly of the PRJEB13832 data set (Local...
GACTTGGACCGTTTCTTAACCTTGCAGATTGCTTTTGACTATGGTGATTTTCAGATTACGAGCTTTAGAGATCTAGATACTCTTGATTTTTCACGGCATTTACGTCTAGAGAAACGTATTTTTGATTTGCTCAAACGTTCTGGCTTTTCAGTTGGCTTTGAAACGCAAGTTAACCAACCAAAAGGTGAGGAAATCTATGCTTTTTTCACTGAAATCCTCTCACAATTTGCTAAATTAGGTGAAGTTACCCTGTCACCAAGCGTCCAAGAACTACAAATCACAGAGAATTTTGATATTGATATTGATCAAAATGGTGGCTTGCTAGAAATTAATTTTAGCTTGCCCCATGTTCCTGAGCAAGAATTTTCAAAACTCGTTGCACGACTACAGGAAAATGCGGGTTACTATGTGACTGAATCGGGTCAGCTCATTTTACTAGACGAGCAATTCGATGCTGTTAAACAAGTCTTGAATGATATGTCAGATGCGGTTCAGGTCGGTGCAGGTAAAATTGTTGTTCCAACTTTTAAAACTTTCCAACTCTCTAAAATTTTTGGAGATCAGGATGGGGTCTCATTTTCAACAAAATTTGAAGCCTTGTATGATAATTTGACTAATCCACACGCTTTTCCTTATGAAAAACCAGAACAGATTAAAGCGACTTTACGCCCCTATCAAGAAGATGGGGTGCGTTGGATGAGTATGCTCAGTAGTTATCATATGGGCGGTGTTCTTGCGGATGATATGGGACTGGGTAAAACTTTACAGTCAATCACTTATCTTGCAAGCAATCTGGCTCAAAGTGACATTGCCTTGATTGTCTCACCGTCAAGTTTGATTTATAACTGGTCAAGTGAGTTTGCGAAATTTGCGCCAGACCTTGAAGTTGTCGTTGTTGACGGTACCAAACAAGAGCGTTCAGCGTTATTAGGCAATTCTAAAACACAGATTTTTATCACCAGTTACGGTAGCTTTTTGAAAGATGTGAACATCTATCAAGAACTACAGTTGAATTATTTACTGATTGATGAAGCGCAAACGGTTAAAAACTTTAACTCTAAGACTAACAAAGCCCTATCTCAGCTTAAGGTGGATCATATCTTTGCCTTATCAGGTACACCAATTGAAAATCGGGTCGATGAGATTTGGGCGATTTTCCAAATTATTATGCCAGGTATCTTAGGGGACCGTAAGAAATTTCGTAAGCTGAAGCACGATGCGATTTCACGCATGATTCAGCCGTTTGTCATGCGTCGCCGTAAGGAAGATGTCCTTCTGGAATTACCAGATAAGCTGGAAATGATTCAGTATAGTGAACTTGAGGAGTCTCAAAAAATTATCTATCTGGCGCAACTTGAAGCCATTCAAAATCGTGTGAGAAATATGAACGACTATGAATTTTCACGTTCTAAGATAGAGATTCTTGCTGGGATTACGCGTTTACGCCAAATCTGTGATACGCCAGCCCTATTTATGTCAGATTACACTGGTACATCTGGCAAACTCAAAAGTCTGGCAGAGCTCTTGCAGCAAATCAAGGATGCTGGCCACCGGCCACTCATTTTTTCACAGTTTCGAAAAATGTTTCCACATATTGAAAAACAATTGGAGGAAGCTGGGATTTCTAGCTACCAGTTGACAGGATCAACGCCGATTAAAGATCGGATGAAAATGGTCAAGGCTTTTAATGCGGGATCGCGTGATGCGTTTTTGATTTCACTCAAGGCTGGCGGGACCGGTCTGAACTTAACGTCTGCTGATGTCGTCATTTTGGTAGACTTGTGGTGGAATCCGTCAGTTGAAGAGCAAGCGATCTCACGTGCTCACCGCATGGGGCAAACCAAAACGGTGGAAGTGATTCGCTTGATTACACGTGGCACGATTGAGGAAAAAATCATGGCGCTGCAAGATAGCAAGCGTGATATGGTGTCAACGGTCTTGGATGGTGGTGCGGATGATAGCACGATTTCTAAGGATGAAATGAAGTCGATTTTGGGGATTTAAAGGCGACAAATTCGCATAAGTCGAGATTATTCCTCAAATTTTTGGTACAATGTAAATGGTATCTCTTGTCGAGCGATAGATTAGCCGACAGATGCTATAAAACATTCTTTAACTCAAGTGAAAGTAAGGCCAAGTATGGAAAATTCGTATCCTAAAAATAAAATTACATTTCCGATTATGCCCGATGATGCGGTGTTAATACCAGATAATCGGGTGATCATGACCAATCAACAACTTTTAACCAAAAATCCTGATGCGGCGGTCGAGCGTTTCGAGTCATCTGCTGGGAACAAAACAAATCATGCGACTGCTTCATCAAGCTTGATGTCAGATGCTACAAACGAAGGGGAACAAGCGAGTTCCTTTGAGACACGTCTTCAAACACCAACGGTTAATGGCAAACGCCCATTGAGCAAAAATTTCAAGGCGACAGCAGATACAATGCCAATTAAGAAAAAATCAAGCTTGGTTGAGGATGCGAGGAAGCGTGCGCGTGAAAATGCGGTGGCACCTAAACCTGTCAAACCCTATGTCAATCCATTGGAGCGCGCATCGTCAGATGAACTAGGGATCAAAGGTCTGGCTAATAAAAAAGTGGCTCAAACGCAACACTCATTAGGCAAACCAGTCTCAGGTTTTGACAAAACAGCAGCACGTGAGTCAAATGGGTCTTTATTCGACGAACCAAAACAAGACTATTTTGCTAGTAAACATCAGCACCGTGAGAGGTTTGATACAGTTGATTAAGTCAGAGGTATCAAAACAGACACAAGCATGACAAATCGTTATCGTTAGAAAATGATACTGAAGGCGATACGACGACGTCGTAAACTTTTGTAGAAAATGAAGATGATGGTGTTCCTGTTCAGGTTCGCAAATTATCTATTTTCCTAAAAAGTTAGTCTGAAGTTCAAATAGAAAGGAATAGAGTTTCGTTAGGTTTAGAGGTGTTGGGGATTTCAAGAAAATTCTCATCATCTGTACCATTGCCCAACCCAACTTAAAGAGTAGACAAATGTCACAAAAAACTTATCATTTTATCGGAATCAAAGGGTCTGGTATGTCAGCACTTGCCCTTATGCTCCACCAAATGGGTCACAAAGTCCAAGGGTCTGATTCGACAGATTACTACTTTACGCAGCGTGGTCTAGAATTAGCGGGTATTCCGCTCCTGCCATTTGATACGAAAAATATCACACCAGATGTTGAAATCATTGTCGGTAATGCTTTCCGAGATGACAACAATGTCGAAGTGGCTTACGCCAATAAAAATGGCTACAATTATGTTCGCTACCATGAATTCCTCGGCCAATTTATGACTAACTTCACATCAATCGGCGTAGCAGGTGCTCATGGTAAAACATCAACAACTGGTCTTTTGGCTCACGTCATGCGTCATGTGACAGATACCTCTTATCTGATTGGCGATGGGACAGGTCGTGGATCAGCAGATTCTAAATTCTTTGTTTTCGAGTCTGATGAGTATGAACGTCATTTCCTACCTTACCATCCTGAATATAGCATTATTACCAACGTCGATTTCGATCATCCTGACTATTTTACAGGAATTGATGATGTCTTTGATGCTTTTCAAACCTATGCTAACCAAGTTACCAAAGGCGTGTTCGTTTACGGTGATGATAAATACCTTCAAAAATTAACGGCTAATGTACCAATTTATCGTTACGGTTTCTCTGACAGCGATGACTATATTGCAAAAGACGTGACACGGACGACCAGCGGTTCAAAATTCACGGCTTATTTCCACGACGAAAAAATCGGAGAATTTGTTGTGCCAACATATGGTAAGCATAATATCTTGAATGCCTTGGCTGTTGTTGCCGTAACTCACCAAGACGGTTTTGATGCTAAAGAAATTGCTAAGTACATGGCGACGTTTGGTGGCGTTAAGCGCCGATTCACAGAAAAACGGATTGGCGATCAAGTCATTATTGATGATTTTGCCCACCACCCGACTGAAATTGAAGCAACAGTGGACGCAGCGCGTCAAAAATATCCGGATAAAGAAATTGTCGCTGTCTTCCAGCCCCATACTTTCACACGGACAATCGCCCTGATTGATGAATTTGCGACAAGCTTGAACCAGGCTGATGCTGTTTACTTAGCACAGATTTATGGGTCAGCACGTGAAGTCGATCACGGTGATGTTAAGGTTGAAGACCTAGCTGTGAAAATTGAAAAACCAGCTAAAGTGATTACCGTGGATAATGTTTCACCCTTGCTTGACCATGATAATGCAGTCTACGTCTTCATGGGTGCTGGTGATATTCAAAAGTATGAGTATGCCTTTGAATCACTTTTGTCACAATTGACAAGTAATGTTCAATAAACTCAAATCAACTCAAATCAAAAAAGACAAACGCCAATTTTATATGAAATTGGCGTTTGTCTTCACAATCAATCTATCGTAAAGGGGATGAGAATAGACAATGAAAATCAGACAAGTTATACCAGCAGACTTAGAAGCTGCTTATAAGATAGAAGCCAGCAATTTCTCACCAGAAGAAGCTGCCAGTTATGAGGCGGTCAAATCACGAATTGCTAAAATTCCAGACACGTTTTTAGTGGCAGAAATTGACGGTCAAGTTGCGGGTTATATTGAAGGACCAGCGGTCAATGTCCGCCATTTAACAGATGATCTGTTTCAAACAGTTGTAGAAAATCCAGCAACAGGTGGCTATATTGCGGTTACCAGTTTATCTGTGGCAGAAGACTTTAAAGGCCAAGCTGTTGGAACGAAATTAATCGCAGCCTTGAAAGACTTAGCGCGCGAGCAAAAGCGTGATGGCATTACCTTAACTTGCCATGATTATTTGATTTCCTATTATGAAAAAAATGGCTTTACTAACGATGGTCAATCACAATCTACACATGGTGGTGCCGTCTGGTATGATATGGTTTGGGAAAATAAAGCTTAAACTAGAGAAAACTCGTAGGCTATCCATGCCTACGAGTTTTCTTTAAGGGAGTTATTATGAAAAAATATTTTAGGAATGGCTTAAGTATAACCAAGTAAACTTAAACGAGCCTTAAAGCAAAGCTTGAAATTCGAATTCAGGAATGTGGTATAATAAAAGCTATGAATATGGAAAAAATTGAAACGGCATTTGGCCTATTATTAGCCAACGTTCAGCAACTTGAAACACGCTTGGCAACACATTTTTACGATGCCTTGATTGAGCAAAATGTGAGCTATCTCGGTAAAGCTGTATCAGAAGACTTGCAGCAACGCAATGAGCAGTTGCGTGCGCTCAATTTGACAAAACAAGAGTGGCAAAAGGTCTATCAGTTTGCCTTGATTAAGGGTGCTAAGGACATGCACCTGCAAGCCAATCATCAGTTAACACCGGATGCAATTGGGTATATCATCAATTTCATGATTGAGACCTTATCTACCGAAACTAACTTGTCTATTTTGGAATTAGGGTCTGGGACAGGTAATTTAGCCGAGACATTATTGACTAGCATGTCAGATAAAGCACTAACCTATACTGGCTTTGAAGTTGATGATTTAATGATTGACCTGTCGGCTAGCATTGCCGATATCATGCAAACTTCAGCCCAATTTTTGCAGATTGATGCTGTGCGCCCTCAGGTTATCGAACCTGTGGATCTGTTATTGTCAGATTTACCGGTAGGCTATTATCCAGATGATGCGATTGCGCAACGTTCAGTTGTTGGCAGTCAGAGTGAGCATACCTACGCCCATCACTTGCTGATGGCGCAAGGATTCAAATATCTAAAAGCAGATGGTTATGCGATTTTTATTGCACCGAGTGATTTGTTGTCTAGTCCGCAATCCGATTTATTAAAAAAATGGTTGCAGGATTATGCCAGCGTCGCTGCTGTGATTACTTTACCAGAAGACATTGTCACTGAAAATCATACTAAGGCAATCTTTGTTTTACAAAAGTCTGCACAAGGTAAAGCACCCTTTGTTTTTCCTTTGATAAGTCTAACCAATCCTGAAATTGTGCAGTCTTTCATGACGCAATTTCGTCAGAATATGATATAATTTAAGGGAAAACGTTTTCAACACGGGCGTTTTAGCGGGCAACAAACGATATCTGAATGTCTTACTTTAATACCTTTTGGGGAAAGATGTTTAGTTGTATAAGAAAATACTACTAATACAGTCGCCTCAACATCTTAATCTAATTGAGTTTCGGCTCCTTGGTGTTAGGAAAATAGATAAAAAGTACGCAGACACTATCGTGTCTTTACGTCTTTTTCCTAATTCACTCCTGCGATTACTCGTCGCGGAAAAGAATTCTACACACCAAAACAGTCGCCTCAACATCTTAAACTAGGAGAGAATGGAAAATGTCAAAAACAATTGCGATTAATGCCGGTAGCTCAAGCCTTAAATGGCAGCTTTATCAAATGCCAGAAGAAACAGTAATAGCTAAAGGGCTGATTGAGCGGATTGGCTTGCCGGAGTCAGTTTCGACAGTTAGTTTTGAAGGCGATAAACGTGTTACCGTTAAAAACATTCACAATCATACAGAGGCTGTCGCGATTCTGATGAATGACCTCAAAGCCTTGAATATCATTGCGCACTTTTCAGAAATCACTGGCACGGGTCATCGTGTGGTTGCAGGTGGTGAGTTGTTCAAGGAATCAGTTTTGATCACCAATGATGTTGCAAACCAAATCGAAGCCTTATCTGATTTGGCACCCCTCCACAATCCGGCCAATGCTGCAGGGATCTATGCTTTCTGTGCCTTATTGCCAGAAGCGACTCACGTGGCTGTCTTTGATACCGCTTTTCATACGACCATGCCTGCGGTTGCTTACCGTTACCCTATGCCAAACGAATTCTATGAAAAATATGCAGTTCGCAAGTATGGCGCGCACGGTACTAGCCATATGTACGTGTCACAAAAAGCGGCTGAATATCTTGGTAAAGCACCCGAAGACCTTAAACTCATCACTGCGCATATCGGTAATGGTGTGAGTTTGACAGCCATTGATGGTGGAGAGTCAGTTGATACTTCAATGGGCTTCACACCACTTGCAGGTGTGATGATGGGCACACGGACTGGTGAGTTAGATGCCTCAACTATTCCCTATATTATGGCTAAAACGGGCATCACAGACGTTGCTGAAGTTATTGATACTTTCAATAAAAAGTCTGGCTTAGCAGGCATTTCTGATATTTCATCAGATATGCGTGATATTATCTCTGCTCGTGAAGCGGGTGATGAAAAAGCAACCTTAGCTTTTGATATGTTTGTTAACCGGATTCAAAAATTTATCGGACAATATTTAGCAGTGCTGAATGGCGCGGATGCCCTTATTTTTACTGCTGGGATTGGTGAAAACTCTGGTCCTGTTCGTCAAGCGATTGTTGATGGTTTGTCATGGTTTGGCTTAGACATTGATGAAAGCAAAAACGTTGTGGGTGCGGATGGTATCATCTCAACACCAAATGCCAAGGTGAAAGTACTTGTCATTCCTACGGATGAAGAACTTGTCATCGCGCGTGACGTTGAAAAATTTAAGGCAAAAGCCTAGTCATAAATGAAAACTTCCTTGACACAAATGATGTTCAAGGGAGTTTTTCTTGTTATCAAACACAATACACTTCCTTTACCAATGATTGAATAGTCCTGGAAGATATCATGTTAAGAGTTGGCACCATCAAATCAACTTGAAATTAACTTAGAAATCTGACGGAGATCTTTTAAAATTCATCAATTTTGTGGTAAAATGGATAAGATAAAGTATGAAACGAACAGTATGAAAGGTGAATTATGTCTCAAGTAAAATATAAACGCGTCCTCATCAAACTTTCCGGAGAAGCATTAGCTGGTGAACGTGGTGTCGGCATTGATATTGCGACGGTTGAGGAAATCGCTGGTGAACTGAAAGAAGTTCATGATTTAGGGATTGAAATTGCCTTGGTCATTGGTGGTGGTAATCTGTGGCGTGGTGAAGAAGCTGCAGCAGCAGGGATGGAACGTGTACCTGCTGATTATACAGGGATGTTAGGAACAGTCATGAATGCCCTTGTCATGGCAGATGCCCTTGAGCGTGCTGGTGTGACAACACGTGTTCAAACAGCGATTAATATGCAACAGTTGGCTGAGCCTTATGTTCGTGGTCGGGCCTTGCGCCATCTTGAAAAAGAACGCATCGTAATCTTCGCTGCAGGGACTGGATCGCCTTATTTTTCAACGGATACGACGGCTGCGCTCAGAGCAGCTGAAATTGATGCTGAGGCCATTCTCATGGCTAAAAATGGGGTTGATGGCGTTTATAATGACGATCCACGTACCAATACTGCAGCAATCAAGTTCGAGGAGTTGACGCATATTGAGGTGTTAAAACAAGGCTTGAAGATTATGGATTCAACAGCTTCGAGTTTGTCGATGGATAACAATATCGACCTTGTCGTCTTTAATCTCAATGAAACTGGTAACATCAAACGTGTTGTTTTGGGCGAACATATCGGAACAACCGTTTCAAATTAATTTTAAAAGAAATATAAAAGGAAGACTATCATGACAAATGACATCGTAAAAACAGCGCAAGACCGTATGAAACAATCTATTGAAAGTTTGCAACGTGAATTTGGTAGCATCCGTGCTGGCCGTGCTAATGCGAGCTTGCTTGACCGGATCACTGTGGAGTATTACGGGGCACCAACACCGTTGAACCAATTGGCTGGGATTTCTGTTCCGGAAGCGCGCGTGCTTTTGATCACTCCATTTGATAAAACGGTGATTAAAGATATCGAAGCGGCGCTAAACGCAAGTGATTTAGGGATTAATCCCCAATCTGACGGCAATGTGATTCGTTTAGTGATTCCAGCGCTGACTGAAGAACGTCGGAAAGATTTGGCAAAAGAAGTTAAGAAAACAGCTGAAGGTGGCAAAGTAGCCATTCGTAATATCCGTAAAGATGCCATGAATGATGCCAAAAAATCTGAAAAAGCCAAAGAAATTTCTGAAGATGAGTTGAAGACACTTGAAAAAGACATTCAAAAAGTGACAGATGCTGCTGTTAAAGAGATCGATCAGCACACTGCCAATAAAGAAGAAGAACTTTTGACTGTTTAATGGTATAAACAAACATCAGGCGTTGACTTGACGCTTGAATGCCTACCTTAATTTTGAGAAGTGACGAGCCCTACTATGAGGGCTTTTTTGTTTGAAAAACGGAATGTTTTGTAAATTTTTCAGGAAAATTAATTAAAAAGATTGACAGATAGATTAATTTTTGGTAGATAATTAGGTTATTGAAAATTTAAAAAACAATAGCTTTAAATAAAAAAAGGGTGGAATTAATTAAATTGAAAAAGAAAACTAAAAAACTGTATTATGCTTTGGTTGTAACGGCATTCTTAATTGTTGGGGGAGCTGGTCTTGCACCGGTATTGGCCAATAGTGATATCCATTGGGGTGGAGAAAGTAACACGCAATCTATCTCTGAATCAATAGATAAATTGTCTCAAAATATTAGAGATAAGAAGAGAAGTATCACAGATTTAGATGGTAATTTAGATCAAGCGAAGAATGATTTAAGCAAAGCGCAAAGCATCCTCGGTATGCAACAAGGTAATGTACAAGACTTGACAAATCAAGTTGAAGCTTTGAAGACAGCTCTAGCTAATAAACAAAATGAATTAAACAACAAACAAACTGAATTGAACAACAAAGTCAATGAATTGACAAAACAAAAACAAGATGAAATAAATCAAAAAATTCTCGAAATTAACCAAAAAATCGCTGAAGGTAACCAAAAAGTTGCTGAGAAACAAAAAGAAGTTGATGCGAAACAAAGAGAGTTTGATGCGAAACAAAATGAGTTAAGTGCAGCTAATCAACAACTCAATAAAATTCAAGCTGACTACAATGATCAAACGACTAAGTTAAGTGATGCTAATAAAACAATTGCTGACTATGATGCTAGACTTAGAAAAGCACAAGATGAAGTGAGTGACTTGAAAGCAAAAGCTGACAAAGCTGTTGCCGATGCTAACCAATAATTTAAAAATAAAGAGATGCCTAATGGTGTCTTTTTTTACTTGTATTAAAATTTTGGCTAATAAATGCAAAAAATGTACGAGAACAATCTCGTACATTTTTACTTTTGATCATTTTAAATTAGCTCACTTTAGCGGCAAGTGTTTCAGCAAAGGCTTCAAGTCTGACGATATCATCTTCTTCAGCAGCCAGGTCAACTTTGACACTGTCAGCGCCTTTTTCAGCTGATGTTTTTGCAAAGGCAGCTTCGAAATCATCAACTGATTTACAAAACTCATCGTAGAATGTATCGCCAGAACCAATAACACCAAAGATTTTACCTGACAGGTCTAAATCTTGCAAGTCATCGTAGAAATCAACGATTTCGTCAGGTAACTCACCATCGCCGTAGGTGTAAGAAGCGACGATTGCGATGTCAGCATCTACAAAATCAGATGCGTCAACAGTCGTACACTCGTCAATATCAACGTCGAGACCAAGTGCCTCAAGTTTTTCCGCAACGATGTCAGCAATCTCTTCGGTGTTACCTGTCATGCTAGCATATACAATCTTAGCCAAAGCCATAATAATCTCCAATTTACATTTTATATTAAGGAAATTATACCAAAATACGCTAAAAAATCAAGTTTTGTGTCTTTTTTAGTCTATTTAATTGTTTAGAAAAATAAAATAGACACTAAACCAATCTTTTATACCTTAGAAATGTATTTACTAGCGAATAAATTCCCTAAAGGTGCTAGAAATTTGATAAAATAGAAGTAGACTAAAAAAATGAGAAGGATATTTTAATAAATGATTACACTTAAATCCCCGCGCGAAATTGCTATGATGCAGGACGCTTCAGACGTTTTAGCGAGTATCCATGTCGGCCTTCGCGATATCATCAAACCAGGCGTTGACATGTGGGAAATTGAAAGCTACGTACGTCGCATCTGTAAAGAAAAAAATGCCATCCCTTTGCAAATTGGTGTTGATGAAGGCAACGTCGATCCTTACCCTTATGCTACTTGCTGCTGCCTCAACGACGAAGTAGCCCATAGCTTCCCACGTAAAGGTCACATCCTTAAATCAGGTGACTTGATTAAAGTCGACATGGTCATTGGGACAGGTGGCGGTATTGACATGAGCAAAGCTAATTTTGATGATGGTATGGCGATGAAGGCTCTGGCAGATAATTTCACCGGTGGTGTTGCGGATTCATGTTGGGCTTATGCAGTTGGGGAAGTCTCTGACGAGGTCAAACAGCTTATGGCTGTCACTAAAGAAAGTCTTTATCGTGGGATTGAAGCTGCTCAAGTTGGCAATCGCATTGGTGATATTGGTCATGCCATTCAATCATACGCAGAAAGTTTTGGCTATGGAGTTGTTCGTGATCTCGTAGGTCACGGTGTTGGCCCGACCATGCACGAAGATCCTCTTGTGCCACATTACGGTACGCCAGGCAAAGGACTTCGCCTGCGTGAAGGCATGGTCTTGACGATTGAACCAATGATTAATACTGGTGATTGGGAAATTGACCATCCAAGTAATGAACGGGGTTATACAACGTTTGACGGTAGCCTTTCTTGTCAATACGAGCATCAATTTGTTGTAACCAAAAATGGTCCAGTGATATTGACTAGCCAAGGTGAAGAAGGTACGTATTAAGCAAGCTTAAAGATTAGGGAAGGGGTGGCATGAAAAATTTAATTGAAAAAATTCTAGCATCCAGGCGTCTCAATGATTTTATGTTCTTTTATAAATCAGCTGAGATGAATTTGTCGAGCATTGCAGTCGCCTATTATCTACTATTATCCCTCTTTCCGGTCTTGATGATTGTCGGGAATATCTTACCCTTTCTTCATCTGGATACCGCAGTTATTCTTGATTTTTTACAGGATAATCTACCACATCAGCTCTATGAAACGGTGGCTAACATCGTTGAGAGTATTTTATCCAAACCGAGTACAGGTTTGCTGTCGGTATCGGTTTTGACTGGATTTTGGACTTTTTCCAAGGCCATGACAAGTTTACAAATGGCCATGAACAAAGCTTATGAAGTCAGTCATCATCGTGATTTTCTTGTCAGCCAATTTTTCTCGATCATTGCCAGTTTTGCGATTATTCTATTTCTGTTTGCCGCTGTGATTTTATCGACATTTGGTCAGACCGTGCTTGCCAAGATTTACAAGTACATCAAGTTTGACCCACGGTTATATGCCACCTTGCACAACATGACCATACCAGCAGTTGCGATTACCGTCTTCTGTGCCTTAGCCTTGCTCTACTTTATCATGCCAAATGTTAAAATTCGCAAGATCAAATACGTCATGCCTGGTACCATTTTTTCCACCTTCGTATTGGTCTTCTTGACCAATGTCTTAGGGAAATATATCGGAAGAACAACAGATATGATGGCAGACTTGAAAATTGTCGGAAGTTTGGTCGTCTTCGCTTTGATGATCTGGTTTATTTTTATCGCCAAAGTTCTGATCTTCGGTGCCATATTAAATGCGGTTTACCTGAAGCGCCATGGCGACATTGAGACAAGGCGGGGTGAAATCGTCGCCATTATCAAAAATGTCAATATTAAAAAATCTGAAGAAAAAACCAAAGAGAATATTTTTCCAATAGTTGGCGCTTCAAAAATAATGGGATATACAAATAACTATATTTTAGATGATACTAATGAAGTGCTAATTATAGGTCGAGTTGGAACTTTAGGGATAATTCAAGAATATAGAGAAAAAATATGGGTATCAGATAACACATTAATAATAAAGAGTAATTTTCAAAATTATATAAAACAGTATCTAAGTAATGTTGATTTTTATTCATTAAATAGTGGTTCAACACAGCCACTTATAACAC
>ERZ1023652.216-NODE-216-length-12851-cov-4.877476_pt1 | contig 12851 bp, 8 predicted proteins | sample MGYA00520879_ERZ1023652 | MGnify/ENA primary metagenome ERZ1023652 (study PRJEB33180, sample SAMEA4044469) | wastewater metagenome | place: Denmark | collected 2016-04-02 | study: EMG produced TPA metagenomics assembly of the PRJEB13832 data set (Local surveillance...
TCCCATAATTATTCGTGGTTGAAAGGTTAACGTCTCCACCAGCTTGGTTAAACGTTGAATTGTCTCCGCCACTGGCATCCTGTTTATTTCTCATCTTCTTTGCCTCCACTGTTGATGGAAATATTCCCACCTGCTTGATTAATGGTTGAATTTTTCCCGGCTTTGGCTTTTTGCTTGTTCACACTTGCTCCGGAATTCTTTTTAAGGAACAATCCAACTATACCGACAATCATGGTAGCTACAGCGCCTAATAACTCTTTAGTATTCTCTTGAATCCACTCAACCATTTTGAATCCCCCTGTAACATCATTTATAAATATGTTACGTCATTGGTCTCATAATGTCTATTTTATTCGAAATTTGATTAGAGGATAATTCTCCTTGAAATATTGTAAATCACCACAGTTAGAACAGCGGTGCTCAATTTGAATTTCTGGCATATAGGAATTATTACCAGTTGGCCGCAGCTCACCTATTTGGCATTCATCACAGACATAAACAACACCAAATGGTTCCACTTCTACTTCTTTTTCCACTGATTCTCACTCCTCTGTTATCCTTCTAACGCGCTGACTCTTGCTTCTAGTGCTTCAATCTTCGCCAGCAACTCCTGGACACCTTTCGTGTTAAGGGTTATCGCTTTATACAGATCGATACTTTTTCCGTCACTGCCTGAAATATATGGTCTATCCTCTGCGATAAAGCCGAGTTGCTTGTTATCCACTCCGGTTTCGACATTGGGATTCAGGTCGTATTCCACGACAGCCAAACTGCTGATTTTATCCAATGCGCTGATTTCCGAGGTTACGATATTCTGCTTAAAGTCCTCACTAGATCCGACCTCAAACGCTGAAGCAGCAATCGGTGCAAATGATAAATCAGAGTCGTGTACAACGTGAACCCGATCAATCGTTTGAAAATACATGATCGCATTTCGCGCTGTGATGCGCTGGTGGTTCGAAAGCGCTCCGGTCTCAAAATCTTTGTCCATAAAATCTATGTACTTGTCTGATCCGAAACCTCCCCGTAGAATCAGTGAAGTGTTTAACGATGTGCCTGTATTGCCTTCACCGGGCTCGAAGATGAAACCTTCTTCTGAATATCTTAAACGCCTCACCTTGGTTCCGTTTTGATAATAGATTTCCCCCTGATCAAACACCAAAATATCTCCAGTTGTCGGATTCGCGAATTGCATTATCCCTGTAATCAAATTCAGCCACATATTAGTTCCACTCAATGTTCCGGTTGAAATAGCATTGGCATCGATATTAATCGCTTGTACAGTCGCAAAATCAACTGTTCCGGCTAAAGCATCGGCACTTGTCTTTTGCAGGGCCCAAATGATACCGTCCCATCGATACATCTCTACCGCTCCGGAAGCGACGGGCTTGTACCATAAGTCGTTGATGTTGGAAGCAACCGGTTCGGCTACCCCGGTATAGATTTTCGTTTTGCCATCAGCAGCTAAGCGGATTGTGTTCAGATTTACGGCTACTGTTTCCAGCTTCCCATCAACCGTTGTATTGATGCTCTGAGCCAAACTTGCCCTCGCTTCTCCGACTTCGATTGAATCGTATTGCTGCAGCAAGTCATCCCAAACGGTTTTTATGATTTTCTCGTTTGTTTTGATGCCGTACTCTTCAAAATAGATCGTTACCCAATCGCAGACGTTCACTTCTTCAATCGCTTGCGTCGCTTCATAGTCCAAGGTTTTGGCCAGATCTACATACTTGATTTTAAGATTCACTTTCGGCACACCGATACGATTATTGATGATGTAGGCCTCGGCTTTGGCCCGGAGCTGTTCGACCGTCGTGACATCATTTCCCGAAAAATCAACGGTGAGAATTTTCCGTCTTGCATAATTGCTGACGTATTCGCTGTCTAAATAGTATTCGGGAAGCGTCAGAATGATTTCATTCTGATTGTCGTCAGTCATCACCGCATAGGGATAGATGGAGGTGTAGGTATCTGCGATATTCTCTTCTTGTTCGAGATCTGTCAGATTTCGGCCGTATGCAATGAGCGCCCCAGACTGTTTCCCGCGGTTTGCATAAAGTCTGATATCGTAGTTATCAAACATATACTCCCCGCCATACGTGTCCAACAATGAACCCTCGACACCACCGAGCGCGTCCCTTGCATTCTTGACTTCCTTGATGGACCAGGAGCCGCTGCCCGGCAGCGGAAGGAGAAACTACAATGACAAAAAGAATGAAGACAAATTATCCAAACATATACAAGTACGAAACAAAAAAAGGAACGCGTTACCAGGTCCGGCGCGCCTATGTGATCAATGGTGTGCCTGGCGAATTCGATAAATCAGGGTTCAAAACGATGACGGCAGCCCGTGCCAAGTTACGAGAGATCGAAGAATTCATTGAGAATGAAGAATTCGGGATGATCAGCAATCCCAACATAACGTTGGACGAATACTATCAGAAATACAAAGAAAAACGGATTTTCCGGAAAGAATGGACAGCCGATTCTCTTTCCAGCATCGACAGTCATTACCGGAACCACCTATCGAACCGCTTTGGCCAAACGCCACTGAAAAAAATCGATCGGCATAGCTACGAACTGTATCTGAATGAAATGCTGCACGTTGAAGGACTTGCTGAAGAATCAGTCAAGACTTATCACCATCTGATGTGCGCCATCCTGAATGATGCTGTGCGTTGCGGCGTCCTGGAGCGCAACCGGCTCTCTTACGTTAAGATCCGCAAGGAAGGCGCCAAACCGAAAACGAAGAACATCGATCTCGCGAACTACAATCTGTTCATGGATAAAGCGAAAGAAATTCTCACGAAACAGAATTATGCGATGCTCTACCTCACCACTTTCGGACTCCGTCGCGGCGAAATCATGGGCCTGACACAAAAGAACGTGGTTTTCCGGCCGGATGGGACGTTCATCAGGGTTTTACTCACTCGAACGCTAAAACGTCCTGAAGGCAAAGGAACGAAGACTCCGAGCAGTGAGCGTATGATTGCTTTGACTGAGGAAGCGGCAGCGCTTCTGGAGTATTGCATCCAGGAAGCACGAGACATCAAAGCGGACTTCGGCCAGATCCTGAACCAGGATGATTTTATCTTCTTGAATCCGAAACGAGGCGTCCCCTACTGCGTTACCCACTTGAACCGCATTATGTCCTATGTCTCGGAAGAAAGGGGCGTGAAGGCCAGTCCACACATGATGCGGCACACCTTCACCACACAAGCATCCCTGGCAGGCGTGAACGGAAGAGCCCTGGCAGATTACCTTGGACACAAAAAAACCTCCATGACGGAGCATTATACTCACGCCACAGAGGAAGGCAGTCAAAAGGTTATTCGAATCGCCAGCACCCGCATGCATGGCTAAAATGGCTATATAACAACAAAAACGCACTCGGGATTTTTTCCGAAATGGATCAAAAAATCCCGGATAAATCCCGAGTGCGCATATTTTCGCATCGTTTCAAACAGATTCCAAAAAATGGGAAATGTTGATTTAACAGCTTTTCGGTTCATTTTTAAAAATAATTGAAACGTTGAAAAGTCAACATTATTTCAGCAATTCGTACATGGCATCCGCATAAATCGCGGTCGCGCGGAAAAGATCATCCAAAGCGATGAAGTCGTTGGCTTGGTGCATCGTGTCGATGCTGTCAGGGAACATCGCCCCATAAGCAACACCGCGCTCCAACAAGCGCCCATAAGTTCCGCCGCCGATGGACTGTTCATGTCCCTTTAAGCCGGTGTGTTTCTCGTAGACAGCCAACAACGTTTTTACCAACGGATCGTCAGCCGGCACGTAATGCGGCAATTTTCCGTGTCCGCCTTTTGCGATCGTCACGCCATAAGTAGCCAAGGCAGCTTCTAACTTAATTTCGATGCCCTCTTCGGAAACGCCTTGCGGATAACGGAAGTTCAACGCCAATTCGCCGCCAGTTGATGGTGTAAAGGTGAAAATGCCGGCATTCATGGTCAATTCGCCCATTACTGAATCCGTGTAAGCCAAATTTAGTTTCTGAGCATCATGCTGCAGATGGATGCGGTCCGCGATCAATTCAAGGAACGTGGCCGCTTGTCCGCCGAAGTTGAACTTGTTCAAGAAAGTGGCAAGATAGGTTCCCGCATTCACGCCGGCAGCCGGATTCATACCATGAGCGGCTTTACCGATCAATTCGATTGTTACTTGTTCTCCAGCTACAGAAATCGTTCCTTTGACTGGATTATTTTCTAGGAAAGCAGCGAATGCCTGTTCAATTTTGTCGGCCTCCGGACTGATGAATACGGCAGTCGCATCCTGAGGGACCATGTTTTCGCGCAGCCCGGCATCAAAACTCAACAACTCGTTCTTTCCGCCTTTGTTGTCGCCTCTGAATTGGACCATGAAAGTCTGCATGCCTTTTTCACCATTGATGATCGGGAACTCTGCATCCGGAGAAAAGCCGAAATCAGGTATCCGCTCGTTTTCAAGATAGTGGTCCATGCATTTCCAACCGCTCTCTTCATCCGTACCGATGATGACGCGGACCTTTTTGGAAATCGGTAGCTTCAGGTCGCGGATGATCTTCAATGCATAGTAGGCAGCCATCGTAGGCCCTTTATCATCGCTCGATCCGCGGGCGTAGATGCGGTCATCAATGATCACGGGGACAAAAGGATCCGTATCCCAGCCGGTCCCGGTAGGCACAACATCGACGTGACCGAATACGCCCATCAATTCTTCACCTTCGCCAAATTCGATATGTCCGGCCAGATTGCCGACATTTTTCGTGATGAAACCGTCCCGTTCACCGATAGCCAAGAAAGCTTCCAAAGCTTCTTTAGGGCCTGGTCCGACCGGTGCATCAGGAGTTATTTTCGAATCATCCCTTACACTGTCGATCCGCAATAATGTGAATAAGTCCTCCAACAGTTCCGTTTTTCTGATTTCCACTTCTTTTTTCCAATTGATTTCCATGAACGCACATCCTAACTTAAAATATCATGCTATCATCATATCACTTTTGGCAAAATATCCAAATAAAAGCTTGGTATTTTGGCCCTACCGAAGACAAAATCTTAGCCTTTTTTAATCGACTCCGGCAGATGTTCCCGCAATGCCGCAAGTTCCTCATCGCGCAACGGACGGTAATCACCTTTTGCCAGTTGCTCATCCAAACGAAGAGGCCCCATCGTCAACCGTTTCAGGAAAGTGACCTCTTTTCCGCAGGCCAGCACCATCCGTTTCACCTGATGGAACTTCCCTTCTTTGATCGTTATTTCTACCTCCGAACTGTCCCTTTCTTCATCGTAGCCCAGGATTTCAAGTTTGGCCGGCAAACAACGGTAGCCGTCTTCCAGAATGATCCCTTCTGCGAAGGCCTTTTGGTCCTCTTCCGTCATCCGTCCCGCTACTTCAGCGAAATAGACCTTGTCCACATGCCGTTTCGGCGACAGCAGGAAGTGTGCTAATTGGCCGTCGTTCGTCAGCAGCAACAGACCTTCCGTATCTTTGTCGAGACGACCGACAGGAAAGAGCTCTTGCTGATGCAGTTCAAATGCCAATAGGTCGATGACCGTTTTTTGATGGTTATCCTCTGTTGCACTGAGGACACCCTGCGGTTTGTTCATCATCAAGTACATGTATTCCTGATAGTTGACCGGTTCACCTCCTACAAGAACAGTGTCCTTTTCGCTGTCCACTTTGGCTTCAGCTTTTGTTTCAACTTTCCCGTTCACCGTCACCCATTTCTTTTTCAATAATACTTTGACTTCTTTTCTGGATCCGAATCCGGAATTCGACAGCAGTTTGTCCAATCGCATGTGTTTTCTCCCTTATAAACCAAAAAGCACCCACTAAGGCTGCTTTTCGGTTTCGTTTATTTTATTTGATACGCATTTTTCTGCGCAGGCCGTTCGCTTTAGCACCCAAAATGTCATCAGCGATGCGCAATTTCAGGGTCAGAAATAAGTAAACGAAGCCTCCGACTGCCGCTACGATGGCGACTACCACCAATGCTGTCAATTTGCGATCGATTGGGATGACCAGCATACTGGTTTTCAAGGCGATGAACGCGCAGGCCGTCATGACCAAGGCCACTGCCAAAATTTTCCCGGTTTTCCGCAATGTATCAACCAGACCGAAATGGGTCAGGTGATAGATTTTCCAACCGCTCAACAGTACAGTCACGATGAAACCGATCGTCGTCGCAACCAAAGCGCCTGCCGTATCGAATAAAGCCAACATCGGATACTGCATGATTGCTTTGACAACAAGCCCTACCAGTAGATAGGAGATCATTGTTTTATGGCGACTCAAAGACTGCAAAATCGATCCGAGCACCGTGAAAAGTCCCAATACAATGCTCATCAGAGCCGATACCGCTAATAGTGTAGGACCTACCGGATGAAGCGGATAGAACACGTTGTAGATCGGTTCTGAAACGACCATCATCCCAAAAGCTGCCGGCAACATGATGAATGCGAACAATTGGATGATTTCCCTTATCTGACTCTGAATCATCCGGAGATTACCTTTCATAAATTCAGCTGCAATTAAAGGCACCGCTGCCGTGGCCATCCCGACCGCCAACGAAACGATGATCATGATCAATTTGTCGGCGTTGAAACTGAACAGACCGAATAGATCTTCTATTTCCTTACCTGTGTAGTTCGTCAGGCTTTGCATCATCGGTTTGAAGGTAACCTGGTCTATTTGCTTGGCGAAAGTGATGCCAGAGCCGATCAGGATGAATGGAATCGATTCCTGCAGCATGCTCTTGATGGCCGCAGTCGTCTGGATGTTGCTTGAAGGTTCACTGTTGGCGATCAACGGTTGATATTCCGCCATCTTCTTTTTGTAATAAAAAAGAAGGATGATGGTTGCAACAATCGCACCCACGAACGCCGCGAAAGTGGAGTGCGCAACCGCTGTGGCGATGTTGCCATCCAGCAGTTGCATCACGATGTAGGTGGCACCCAAAATGTAGATTACCCTTCCTACCTGTTCGAACACTTGCGAAATCGCGGAAGGCACCATATCCTGATAGCCTTGGAAAAAACCGCGCATCAAGCTCATGCCCGGCACCAGCAATAAGGCGGGAGCTAACGCCCGGATCACCAACGCCCCGTCTTCAGGCGAAGCCGCCGGACTGTTCTCAGCGATCATCGGTGCCAATCCGTACATCAAGGCGGCACTGACCGCACCCGTCAAAAGCATGAAGAACATGCTCTTCTTGAAGATGTCGATCCCGGTACGGTATTGATTTTTGGCATTGTACTGGGCTACTTGCTTGGACATCGCTGCCGGGAAGCCTGCTATACCGATTGAAAGGAAAAGCTGATAAGGTGTATAGCCTATCGAATAAAGGGCATTGGCTGTATTGGCCGCATCAGTCGATCCCATCAAAGCATTCCACGGGATGATATAGAGTGCGCCGATCAATCGGGAAAAAATGCTCCCGAAAGTCATCCAAAAAGTCCCCTGTACCATCTTATTGTTTGTTGTTTCATTTTCTTCTTTGACATTTCTATCTGTTGACATGTGCAACCTGCTTTCTTCCTGATGAATGAAAGAGAATAATAATACCATCACTCAAGTATTTTACCAAATATCCGTTTTTTTTCAATCTATAGTAGACTTATTTTGCAAAATCCTAACAATTTCAGAATAATCCCTGACATTTCCAGGTCGAACGTCCCATCGATTTGCATGCGTTTTCATACCATCACCTGAACGTTTATGGTAAAATGTAAGTGTGGAAAAGAACTGAGCCAATCCAGTTTTTGTCAAAATCTCAAATCACCACCACTTGGCTTTCACTTCAACCCTGTCGCTCAGGCTGCAATAGAAAAGAGGAATAAAAATGAACACCTCAAGAAAGGCGTTCAGACGTTTATTCGGAGTCATCCTTTCGCTCCTGCTTCTCTTCACCCTTTCGGCAACCCCTGCTTTGGCCGCTACCTCGCAAATTATTTATCAAGGTTCGACATCCAATAAGGTTGTTGCCTTAACGTTTGATGATGGATCGGACGGATATAACATCCAATCAATTCTGAACACATTATCAGCCAATAACATAAAAGCCACTTTCTTCCTCACCGGTCAAGGTGCTGAAAATCATCCGCAGGCAATCAAGAACATTGTCTCAGCTGGCCATGACATCGGAAACCACTCCTATAATCATCCGGATTTCACAACCGTAGCAACGACCGAAATGACAAACCAACTCACCCGAACCGAAACGATCATCACGAATCTCACCGGCAAGAGCACAAAACCATTTTTCCGCGCTCCATTCGGATCCTATAACAGTACCGTCCTACAAACTGTCGGAAACGCCGGCTATACTTACACGTTCCAGTGGACTATCGATTCGCTCGACTGGACAGGGAATTCAGCCACTGACATCTACAACCGCGTCATCAATAATATCGTACCTGGAGCCATCGTTCTGATGCACACCGGTTACGGCGCCAACGGGACGACTGCCGCATTGCCGAACATCATCAATCAGTTGCGTGCGATGGGCTACTCGTTTGTGACCCTTTCCCAACTTATGAACACCACAAGCACTCCGGGAACAGGAACGAGCTACACAGTCAAAGCCGGGGATACGCTCTATGCCATCGCTTTGCGGTATGGTGTGACTGTCCAAACGATCATTAATGCTAATGGCATCACAAACGCCAACCTGATTCGCGTTGGACAAGTGTTGACGATTCCGGGAACAAGCACGCCGACAACACCTACGCCCCCTACAACGCCGACGACTGGCACAACTTACACAGTCAAAGCCGGGGATACGCTCTATGCCATCGCCTTGCGGTATGGGGTGACGGTCCAACAGATCGTTACCGCTAATAACATCACCAACGCCAATCTGATCAGTATCGGTCAAGTATTGACGATACCTGGCACAGGAACGCCGACGACTCCAACTACGCCTACAACCGGCACGTCTTATACGGTCAAAGCCGGAGACACTTTATATGCAATTGCGCTTCGCTACGGTGTAACCATCACCCAGCTCGTTAACGCCAACGGCATAGCCAATCCGAACCTTATCCGGGTCGGTCAGGTGCTGATCATCCCTTAAGCATAACACAGAAAAAAAAGAGAACGCACACCCCAAAGCTGAAGGTGTGCGTTCTTTTTGATATGTTAAGATTAATTCGCTACAATATTGACCAATTTGCCTGGGATGGCGATTGTTTTCCTTACCGTTTTACCTTCGATGCCTTCTTTGATGATGCTGTTTTCCAATGCCATCGCGATCATGTCATCATTTGAAATATCGGACGGAACCATTTCTTTGGTTTTTACTTTGCCGTTGATCTGGAATACCACTTCGATCTCGGCTTCGACAAGGAAAGCTTCATCATATGTTGGCCATGCAACGTAAGAAATGCCTTCCGGTTTGCCCAGTTTCACCCAAAGTTCTTCACTGAAGTGCGGTGCGATCGGCGCAAGCAACTGAATAAAGCCGGTAACGTATTCGAACGGCAATGCGTCCACTTTGTAGGCTTCATTGATGAAGATCATCATCTGCGAGATTGCCGTATTGAAGTGCAGATTATCGTAATCCTCGGTTACCTTCTTGACTGTCTGATGGTAAACCTTGTCCAATTCATGCGTGTTGATGGTTGTGATGCGGTCCCGCATTTTATCGTTTTCATCCAGAAGTAAGCGCCAAATGCGATCCAGGAACTTACGGCTGCCTTCGATGCCGCCCTCGCTCCATGTCGATGATGCATCCAACGGTCCCATGAACATTTCGTACATGCGGAGCGTGTCTGCGCCATATCTTTCCACGATGTCATCCGGATTGACGACATTTCCTTTTGATTTGGACATTTTTTCATTGTTTTCGCCCAAGATCATGCCTTGGTTGTACAATTTTTGGAACGGCTCTTTCGTTGGAACGATGCCGATATCGTAAAGGAATTTATGCCAGAAGCGCGCATACAACAGATGAAGCACCGCATGCTCGGCTCCGCCTATATAAAGATCGACGTTCTGCCAGTAGTCCAATCTTTCTTTTGAAGCAAGGTCGTTGCGGTTATGCGGATCCATGAAGCGCAGGAAGTACCATGAGCTGCCAGCCCATTGCGGCATTGTGTTGGTTTCACGTCTGCCTTTCATGCCAGTCACCGGATCGACAACATTGACCCACTCATCGATGACGGCAAGCGGAGATTCCCCAGTGCCGCTCGGTTTCACCTGATCGGTCTTCGGCAACAGCAACGGCAATTCATTCTCGGGAACCGTTGTCGATGTGCCATCTTCCCAGTGTATGACAGGGATCGGTTCGCCCCAATATCTCTGTCTCGAGAACAACCAATCACGCAGACGATAGGAAATCACTTTTTCACCCAATCCGTTTTCGGACAGCCAGTCGTTCATCTTCGCGATCGCTGTCGCTTTATCCAATCCGTTCAAGAAGTCGGAGTTGATGTGTAAGCCATCTTCCGTATAGGCTTCCTCTTCGACGTTTCCACCTTCAAGAACCGGAATAATCTCCAAGTCGAATTTTTTGGCAAATTCATAATCACGCGTATCATGGGCAGGGACAGCCATGATGGCGCCGGTTCCGTATGTCGCCAATACATAATCGGCGATCCAGATCGGGATTTCTTTGCCATTGACTGGATTGATTGCATAAGCGCCTGTGAATACGCCGGTCTTTTCTTTTGCAAGCTCCGTACGGTCCAGATCGCTCTTCAGTGAAATGGAATCGATATAAGCTTTGACAACTTCGGCTTGTTGGTTGGACATGATTTCCTTCACCAACGGCAATTCTGGCGCCATGACCGCATAGGTCGCGCCATACAAGGTATCCGGTCTAGTCGTGAAGACCGTAAATTCCTTATCCGAATCTTTGATTTTGAAAATAACGTTCGAACCTTCAGAACGTCCGATCCAGTTCCGTTGCATCTCCTTGATGCTCTCAGGCCAATCCACCAATTCCAGATCATCCAGCAAGCGTTCTGCATAAGCAGTGATTTTCAGCATCCACTGTCTCATCGGTTTACGGTAGACCGGATGACCGCCGCGTTCGCTGACGCCGTCGACAACTTCTTCGTTGGCAAGAACGGTACCCAATGCCGGACACCAGTTGACGGAAACTTCCGCCTCATAGGCCAAACCTTGTTCGTACAATTTTGTGAAGATCCATTGCGTCCATTTGTAGTAGCTTGGGTCCGTCGTATTGATTTCACGGCTCCAGTCATAACTGAACCCTAGCGATTGGATCTGGCGCTTGAAAGTTTTGATGTTAAGCTCGGTAAAATCAGCCGGATCGTTACCAGTATCCAGCGCATATTGCTCAGCCGGCAAACCGAAAGCATCCCACCCCATCGGATGCAATACATTGAAACCTTGTGCGCGTTTTGCACGGGCAACGATATCCGTTGCCGTGTAGCCCTCCGGATGGCCTACATGCAAGCCTTGTCCGGATGGGTAAGGGAACATATCCAATACATAATATTTCGGTTTCCCGCCCGCTTCGGTCGTTTTGAAGGTGCGGTTGTCTGCCCAATATTTCTGCCATTTTTTCTCGATCGTTTTATGCGTATAACCCATTTCCAGCAACATCCTTTTCTTTTCATTCATCCAAACAGGCGATGGCCATAAAAAAAGTCCTATAGGCAACGTCCATCACTGGTTCTGCCTATAGGACGAAATGTTCGCGGTACCACCTATATTGAATGTCTTTGCATTCCTTATCATGCCTGTAACGCAGCGATGCGGTCCCGCTTACTGATGCTTTCGGCGGAACAACTCAAAGGCGAGTTCAAAAGGCTCTTTATGCATTTTCACCATCCATGCACTCTCTTCAAAAAAGCTGCTCTCTACTATTCCTTCTCTATGTCTGTTTCAGTTATGAATTGATTCATCTGCTATTTTAACAAATAAAACTCATTTCATCAAGACTTGATGCCTTCAAGCGTGATTCAGTTGATTACTTAAAAAGTGATGACTTGTCCGACATAAATGACGTTGGAAGTCATATCATTCGCTTCGATCAAAGCTGCTAAGCTAACACCCTTTTTCTTGGCGATGCTGTACAAAGTGTCGCCTTTTTGGACAGTATAAGTATTGCCGGATGCCTCAGGCTCACTTGTGGTCGGCGCTGTTGTCTGCGTTGAACTCGTCGTTGCAGCCAACTTCAAGGATTGGTTCACAAAAATGATATCCGTGTTCAGGTTGTTCCAAGCCTTCAATTCAGCAACCGAAACACCATTAGCGGAGGCTATTTTATAAAGCGTGTCCCCTTTTTGGACCGTATACATTTTATTCACGACTGTCGGAACAGAAGGCTTCGTCACAGTCGGTGGCGTTACGCCTGTGGAATTATTCCCATTCGTAACTGATTTTGTTACTTTCAAGGATTGACCCGGATAAATATAATCGGAACTCAGATTGTTCAGAGTCTTCAATTCAGCTACACTCAATCCGTTCGCATTCGCGATTTTCCAAAGCGTATCGCCGGATGCCACAGTGATTGTGCTTACAGTCGAAGGCGGTGTCGGCACTGCTGGATTGCTTGGCGGCGTCACACTCGGTGTTGTCGTAGTTTTTTTAACCAATAATGTTTGCCCCGGAACGATGACATCACTCGTCAGGTTGTTCAGAGTCTTCAATTCAGCTACACTCAATCCGTTCGCATTCGCGATTTTCCAAAGCGTATCGCCGGATGCCACAGTGATTGTGCTTACAGTCGAAGGCGGTGTCGGCACTGCTGGATTGCTTGGCGGCGTCACACTCGGTGTTGTCGTAGTTTTTTTAACCAATAATGTTTGCCCCGGAACGATGACATCACTCGTCAGGTTGTTCAGAGTCTTCAATTCAGCTACACTCAATCCGTTCGCATTCGC
>ERZ1023652.217-NODE-217-length-12757-cov-9.649644_pt1 | contig 12757 bp, 7 predicted proteins | sample MGYA00520879_ERZ1023652 | MGnify/ENA primary metagenome ERZ1023652 (study PRJEB33180, sample SAMEA4044469) | wastewater metagenome | place: Denmark | collected 2016-04-02 | study: EMG produced TPA metagenomics assembly of the PRJEB13832 data set (Local surveillance...
CATCCCTGCACCCTGGCCACCCTCTGCGCCAGAAGCCCCCCTGCCGCCATCGCAGGGCACGCTGTGGTTCATGCTGCTGGCGCTGCTCTCGGCCTTTGCGCTGAGCCAGGCCTACCGCACCGTCACCGCCATCATGGCTCCGGGCCTGCAGGGCGACTTTGGCCTTTCGCCGGCGTCGCTGGGGGCGTTTGCCGGGCTGTTTGGCCTGTCGTTTGGCGTGACGCAATTTTTCATGGGCATCGGCATGGACCTGTATGGCCTGCGCCGCACACTGCTCAGCGCCTTTCCGCTGGCCATTGCCGGCGCGGCCGTGTCGGCCTGGGCACCCAACTACGGCTGGCTGATGTTGGGGCAGCTGCTCATTGGCGTGGGCTGCGCGCCCGCCTTTCTGGCCTGCACGGTGTTCATTGCGCGGCATTTTCCGGCTTCGCGCTTTGCATTTCTGTCGGGCGTGGGCATGGGCGTGGGCGGGCTGGGCCTGCTGCTCACCGGCACGCCGCTGGCCTGGCTGGTGCAGCAGTGGGGTTGGCGCAGCGGTTTTGTGCTGCTGGCCGTGCTGTCGGCGCTGGCGTGGCTCTTGATCTGGCGCCGCGTGCACGAGCCCGCCCTGGCCGGCCCGGCACCCGCACGCGAGCGCTGGGGCACCGCCGTGCGCCGCTACGGCGCGCTGTTCATGCTGCCGCACACGCTGGGCATCTTGCTGCTGGGCATGGTGGGCTACGCCTCGTTTCTGGCGCTGCGCGGGCTGTGGATTGGCCCGATGCTGATCGACCGCTATGCGTTCACGCTGGTCGAGAGCGGCAACATGGCCCTGGGCATGTCGCTGATTTCACTGTTCAGCCCGGCCTTTTTTGGCCGCATCGACCCCGGCCCGGCACGCCGGCGCGCCTGGATGGCCAACTTTTCGCTGCTGGTGGCGGCCCTGTACCTGTGCGTGGGGCTGGTGCACCACGCCACGCTGAACCTGGCCCTGGTGGTGTGCATTGCGGTGCTGTCGGGCTATTCGGTGCTGCAGTATTCGGACGTGCGCTCGTCGTACCCGCCCGACCTGACCGGGCGCGCGCTGTCGGTGTTCACCATGGCCATGTTTCTGGGCGTGGGCCTGGTGCAGTCGCTCACCGGCTGGGTCGCCGACTGGGCGCAGGGCCTGGGGCTGGAGCCCTACCGCGCGGTGATGGCCACCATTGCCGCGCTGTTGGCACTCGGCTCCATCGCGTTCCGCTGGCTGCCGGCATCGCCGCTGCTGCAACACCCCGGCGTGCAGGGCAAAGATTTGGCATAAAACGCACGCCAGCGCTTATGAATAAAGCGTCAACAGCTATATTATTAATAGCAATCAATCACCCGCAACTAGAGAGAGCTGGCGCTGGAGCCATCGCCCCGGTACAGCCAGGGCACGTCCAGCAGCCGCTCGCCCAGCAGGCGCAGCGAAGCGTCGCGCGCCCAGCGCACGGGGCCCGTGGCGTGAAAGATGCGGCCGTTGCGCGTGGAGCGGGCCTGCACGCGCGCGTTGCGCTGCCAGCGGTTGAGCGCGTAGCGGCGCAGGCGCAGCGGCACATCCAGGTCGTGCATGGCCAGCGCGCGTTGCAGCTCGGCGGCGTCTTCAATGGCCATGCCCGCGCCTTGGGCCAGATACGGGCGCATGGGGTGGGCGGCGTCGCCCAGCAAGGCCACCACGCCCTGGGCCATCTCGTTCGGCCCGCGCACGGGCGGGCGGTCGCACAGCGGCCACAGGCGCCAGCCACCGCCTGCCTGGACCACACCGCGCACCACCTGCTGCAGCGCTGTGCAGGTGCCCTTTAGCGCCGTTTCCAGGTCGGCGCCGTTGGCCGCGTGGTCCCAGTTTTCCAGGTCGTTCGGCGCGGGGCCCTGCACGATGACCACCAGGTTCTGCAGCTCGCCCCGGCGCACGGGGTACTGCACCACATGCAGGCGCGGCCCCAGCCACGCAGTGACGTGGCGGGTGCGCAACGCCTTGGGCAGCGCGTGCTGCGGCACCAGGGCGCGGTAAGCCAGGTGGCCCGACACGCGGGGATGCTGCTCGCCCAGCAGCTGTGTACGGATGCGGCTCCACAGGCCATCGGCCCCCAACAGGGCATCGCCTTCCACGTCCTTGCCACGGCTGGTGCGCACCGTCACCACGCCCTCGGCGTCGGTGAAGCGGTCGATTGCGTGGTCCAGATGAAATTGCGTGTCGGTGTATTTGCCAACGGCGGCCAGCAGCAGGCCATGCAGGTCGGCACGGTGGATGGTGGCGTAGGCCGCGCCGTAGCGCTCTATCGCGGTGGCGCCCAGGGGCAGCGCAGCCAGCTCATGGCCCGTGAGTGCGCTGCGAACCTGCAGCCGCTCAGGAAATACCGCCACATCCTGCAGCGGCCGCTGCAAACCCCAAGCCTGCAGGCTGCGCACCACATTGGGCCCCAACTGCACGCCTGCACCCACCTCGGTGAATGCGGCGGCGCGCTCATACAGCCGCACCTCCCACCCCGCGCGCGATGCACCCAGGGAGGCTGCCAAACCGCCAATGCCGCCCCCCGCGATCAACAACTGTTTTCTCATCCTCCCATTGTGCCGCGCGCCGCCGACGCCCGGCCGGGTCGCGCGCGTTTGGGCGCTTGGGTGTTTGGGCGTTTTTACGCTTTGTCGTTTTGGCGTTTGGCCCTGTCAGGAGCCCGCCAGCAGCTGGCGCAGCACGAACGGCAAGATGCCACCCGCCCGGTAGTAGTCCACTTCGATCGGCGTGTCGATGCGCAGCGTGACCACCACTTGCTGGCGCGTGCCGTCTTCGCGGTGAATGACCAGCGTGGCATCGCTTTGCGGGGTGAGCGCGGCGTCGGGCAGCACATCAATCACCTCGGCACCTGTCAGGCCCAGCGATTGCCACGAATCGCCGCCCTTGAACTGCAGCGGCAGCACGCCCATGCCCACCAGGTTGGAGCGGTGGATGCGCTCAAAGCTGCGCGCCACCACGGCCTTGATGCCCAGCAGCTGCGTGCCCTTGGCGGCCCAGTCACGGCTGGAGCCGGTGCCGTATTCCTCGCCGGCAAACACCACCGTGGGTGTCTCTTGTGCCATGTATTGCATGGCCGCGTCGAAGATGAACATCTTCTCGCCCCGCAGCGGCCCTTCGTTCTGGAACACCGTGACGCCGCCTTCCTCGCGCGAGCCATCGGCCGTGGGTGCAATCATGAGGTTCTTGATGCGCACGTTGGCGAAGGTGCCGCGCACCATCACATCGTGGTTGCCGCGGCGCGCGCCGTAGCTGTTGAAGTCGGCCTTTTGCACGCCGTGCTGCACCAGCCACTGGCCGGCGGGCGAGCTGGCCTTGATGGAGCCAGCGGGCGAGATATGGTCGGTGGTGATGGAATCGCCAAACAGCGCCATGATGCGGGCACCCTGCACTGTTATTTGGCCGTTTTGGCCTGTAGCGCCCACCCCTTCTGCGCTAGCAGCTCCTTTTTCGAGAGCGAAATTGGCAAAAAATGGCGGCTCGGCAATGTAGGTGCTGGCAGGCCAGGTGTAGGTGGTGCCGGCCACCCCCTTGATTTTTTTCCACAGCTTGCCAGGGTCGGTGGCGACCTTGGCGTAGTTTTCGCGAAAGGCCTTGCCCTTCATGGCGAACTTCATGAGCCGGTGAATCTCGTCGCTGCTCGGCCAGATGTCGCCCAGGTAAATGTCTTTGCCCCCCTTGCCCTGGCCCACGGGCTCGGTCATCAGGTCCCTGAGCACCGTGCCGGCAATCGCATAAGCCACCACCAGCGGCGGACTGGCCAGAAAGTTGGCCTTGAGGTTGGGGTGGATGCGCGCCTCGAAGTTGCGGTTGCCGGACAGCACGGCCGCGCACACCAGGTCATTGCTGGTGATGACCTCATTGAGCTCGGGCGTCAAATCGCCCGCATTGCCAATGCAGGTGGTGCAGCCGTAGCCCGCCAGTGCAAAGCCCAGCTTTTCCAGGTAAGGCAGCAAGCCGGTTTCTGTGAGGTATTCGGTCACGATGCGCGAGCCGGGTGCGAGCGAAGTCTTGATGTGCGGCTGCACCCTGAGCCCCGCCTCCACGGCTTTCTTGGCCAGCAGGCCAGCCGCCAGCAGCACGCTGGGGTTGCTGGTGTTGGTGCAGCTGGTGATGGCAGCAATCAGCACGTCGCCATTGCCCACCGTGGGGTCGGTGCCCTTGGCAGGCAGCGTGGCCGCGCTGGCCTCTTCATGCGCAGTGGCCAGCGCCGGCTTGTTGGACTCCATCTCGGCCACAAAGCGCGGCGCACCCATGGGGGTGGGCTTGCCATCTGGCGTGGCGCCAACCACCACCTCATCGCGGCGGTGGATGTGAAAGCGCGTGTGCAGCAAATCGGCTGGGCGGTTGAAGCCGTTGTCGGCATTGGACTTGCTGAACAGGTCGGCAAACTGGCCCGCCACCTTGCCCAGCTCGATGCGGTCTTGCGGGCGCTTGGGGCCAGCCAGGCTGGGGGTGACTTGCCCCAGGTCGAGCTTCACGACCTGCGAGTAATCCACCTCGCCCGCCAGCGGCACGCCAAACAGCCCCTGGGCCCTGAAATAGGCCTCGAATGCTTCGATCTCACTCTTGGTGCGGCCCGTGCCCTTGAAGTACTCGATGGTTCGCTCGTCCACCGGGAAAAAGCCCATGGTGGCACCATATTCTGGCGCCATGTTGCCGATGGTGGCGCGATCGGGCAGCGCCAGGGTGCGCGTGCCCTCGCCAAAAAATTCGACAAACTTGCCCACCACCTTGTGCTGGCGCAGGATTTCGGTCACGGTGAGCACCAGGTCGGTGGCGGTGACGCCTTCGCGCAGCTGGCCGGTGAGTTCCATGCCCACCACATCGGGGGTCAAAAAATACACCGGCTGGCCCAGCATGGCGGCTTCGGCCTCGATGCCGCCCACGCCCCAGCCCACCACGCCAATGCCGTTGATCATGGTGGTGTGGCTGTCGGTGCCCACCAGGGTGTCGGGGTAGTACACAGGGAGTGCGCCGGCCTTCGCCGACGCGTAGCCCTCCTTGCGCTTGTGCACGCCGCGCGCCAGGTATTCGAGGTTGACCTGGTGCACGATGCCAAAGCCCGGCGGCACCACGCCAAAGGTGTCAAAGGCCTGCATGCCCCATTTCATGAACTCGTAGCGCTCGCGGTTGCGCTGAAATTCGAGCTTCATGTTCAGGTCGAGCGAATTCTTCTGGCCGTAGTGATCGACCATGATGGAGTGGTCCACCACCAAGTCCACGGGCACCAGAGGCTCGATCTTCTTGGGGTTCTTGCCCAGCTTGGCAGCCACGCTGCGCATGGCGGCCAGGTCGGCCAGCAGCGGCACACCGGTGAAGTCCTGCAACACCACGCGCGAAACGACAAACGGGATCTCATCCTTGCGCGCGGCCTGGGGCGCCCATTGGGCGAGTTGTTGCACATGCTCGGCAGTCACTTTGCGCCCATCGCAATTGCGCAGCACCGATTCGAGCACGATGCGAATGGATACGGGCAACCGGCTGACCTGCGGAAACTGCCTGGCCAGTGCAGGCAAAGAATAAAACTGCCCGGTTTTACCGGACGCAGTCTTGAAACGCTTCAGCGTGGAGGCAAAAGCGTGGCGGGCGGGCTTGGACGACGAGGCCATGGTGAACTCCGGTAAGGAACAACAAGGCCTATTCTGGCAGTCTCACCGGGCGGTGCAATCGTGGGGCCATACAGAAACAGGCGCCATACTGTTTCACGTGCGAGATGGGAGTCGGCCCCGCACGGGCGTTGCACCCGCTATTGCCCATTGCTGCCACAGCGGGCCTGCCATGCAATACCGTGAGCTCTCAAGTGTGCAGCGTTACAAATAGAACGCTTGTGCTATTTCAATCAGGTCGCAGCAGATTCTGCCGTCTTCGTTCAGAACCAGGGAATGACAGGCCGGGTAATACGCGCATCCATTTATGCTTTATCGCACGTTATTGCGGCCGATCAAGACAAAGCGGGCGGGCAGCCATGCGCGCCACCGCGGCAATTGCCACCCCACCCTTGCGGAGTGAATGGCCATAAAAAAAGTCCGCCAAGGCGGACTTTTTGAACGAATGCAGAAATGGATTAAATGGCGAACTGCTCACGGTTCTCATTTTGAATCCACTTGGGGGCCTTGCCACGGCCGGTCCAGGTCTGTCCGGTGGCAGGGTTGCGGTATTTGGGGGCTACCTTGGAACCAGCGCTGGCGCTGCGTGCCTTGCCTGCTGGAAAAACATCCTGCGCGGTGAGGCCAAACTCCGTCACCAAAGCACGAACTTGCGAGACCGCTTCCGACAGCTCATTGCGCCGGGCTTCGTTGATCTTCTGCTCAAGGGCTTCGCGCTGCTTCAGGAGTTCTTTGTAGCTGGACATGGTGTGTAGTTAAAGGTGGTTTTGAAGAAGTCTGCATTATAAGAATAATGTCAGCTTTGTGCAGGCACTCTTCAAACTACCAGTCAATTTCAACAAAATTTTCCGATCCTGAGCGGCGCGCTGGATATTCAGCCTTCCTGCGCCAGGGAGTCGGGTTGCGCGAGCACCTTGTCAATTCGCTTTCCATCCAGATCCAGAATTTCAAATATCCACCCGGCACAGGCAATACGCTCGGCTACTGCAGGCAAATGGCCGGATTCGGCCATCAGAAGGCCCGCCAGCGTGTTATAGCGCCCACGGTCTTCTTCGGGCAAATCCCGAATATCGAGCCGTGCCTTGAGTTCGGTCACGGGCATCAAACCGTCCAATAACCAGGTTCCGTCGTCGCGCATCGTCGCCCAGGCATCGGCCGATGCGCCCGGCTGCAATTCCCCGGTAATGGCTTCCAGCAAATCGCGCGGCGTCATGATGCCTTGCACGACACCATATTCATCCACCACAAATATCATGCGGCCCGACCGTGCACGGAACTGCTCCAGCAATTCCATTCCACTCAGCGTTTCGGGCAGAAAAGCTGCAGGCTGCGCATAAGACTCCACAGTGCCGGGAGCCTCTGGGCCCAACTCCAGCATGCGCGCCACGCTGATTACACCCACCACCTCGTCAAGCGAACCGCGACACACCGGGTACCACGAGTGGGCGCCCTGTTCGCCGCCAGTGCCCGCCATGCGCAGGCCTTCCAGCACGGTCAGGCTGGCATCGAGCCATTGAACATCGGTGCGCGGCACCATCAGCGACGTCAGGGGCCTGTCGTCCAGACGAAACACGTTTTGCACCATCTGGTGCTCGTGATGCTCGATAACGCCCGCATCACGCCCCTCATCAAGGCTTGCGGTGATTTCTTCTTCGGTCACCATTCGGCCCGCATCGTTGTCCACCCGCAGCAGTTTGAGCACGCCCTGCGTGGACAGCGACAGCAGGCGCACAAAGGGCTTGGCGCCTTGGGCCACCCATGTCATGGGGCGCGCCACAAACCGCGCAACGGTTTCGGGGTAAAGCTGGCCAATGCGCTTGGGCACCAATTCGCCAAACACAATGGTGATGAAGGTGATGACCGTGACCACGATGGCCGTGGCGCTCACGCTGGCCGCGCTTTCCGGCACCCCCATGGTCTGCAACCACACACCCAGGCGGCTGCTGAACGCGGCCTCGCCAATGATGCCGTTGATCATGCCAATGGATGTGATGCCTACCTGCACCGACGACAGGAACTGCGTGGGATTGTCGAGTAAGGTAAGGGCAGCCTGAGCCCCCTTGTCACCGCCCTCCGCCATGGCAGCGAGCCTGGATTTGCGGCTGGAAGCCAAAGCGAGTTCCGACATGGCAAACACGCCGTTGAGCAGTGTCAGCAGCGCGATCAGCAGAAAATCCATGAATCAAAAGGTAAAACGAACACCATGGCACTTTACTGTATTGGCGATATCCAGGGTTGCGACAGCGCATTGGGGCGTCTGCTCGACCTGATCGGTTTTTCTGCGAGCAGGGATACCGTCTACCTTTTGGGCGATCTCGTCAACCGGGGCCCCGACTCCGCCGCCGTGCTGCGCCGATGCATGGCGCACGGCGATGCCCTGCGCCCCCTGCTGGGCAACCACGACCTGCATCTGCTGGCGGCCGCACATGGCGCCCGCAAACCCTCGCGACGCGACACGCTGGCCAGCATTCTGGAGGCCCCGGACCGCGACGCGCTGCTGCAATGGCTGCGCCTGCAGCCGCTGGCCCGCCAGCATGTTTACGGTGGAACACCTTTGCTGATGGTGCACGCGGGCGTGCTGCCCGCCTGGACTGCGGCCGAAACCCTGGATATGGCCGACGAAGTGCACCGTGTTTTGCAGAGCGCCGATCTGCCGGCATTTCTGCAGCAGATGTATGGCAACACCCCGGATCATTGGAACGCTTCCTTGACGGGCCCGGACCGCTTGCGCGTGATTGTGAATGCGCTCACACGGCTGCGTTTTTGCTCAGCCCAGGGGGTCATGGATTTCGACAGCACCGAGAGCGCCAGTGCTGCACCACCCGGGTTGATGCCCTGGTTTGACGTGCCTGGCCGTTCCACGGCCGATACCTTGATCGCCTTCGGACACTGGTCCACGCTGGGCTGGCTGAACCGCCCGCATTGCCTGGGGCTGGACACGGGGTGTGTGTGGGGAGGCTGTCTGAGCGCGGTGCGCTTTGGCAGCTCACTCGATGAACGCGAGCTTCTTCAGGTGCGGTGCGAGCAAGCACAAGCCCCTGGCACCTGAAGAAGTCGCCCGGTCGCTTTCAAGCAGTCCCGCGTGACAGTGCCGCGGCCATGCCCGGGGAATACCAAGCGCCGCGGTCGCCAGAGACCACCAGCGCCTCGACCCCCGGCTGGCGTGCCACCAGCGCTTTTCCGCCCTGCGGGCCTTGCACCATCATGGCAGCACCCAGACCATTCACCTGCGCCACGTCACGGGCCAGCAAACTGACGCCATGCACACCGACGGTTGGGTATCCCGTGCGGGGATCCAGAATATGGTGCTCGCGCTTGCCACCCACGAAGAAATAGCGCTCGTAGTCACCCGACGATGCCACCACCGCCTGGCCCTCAACAGACAGCGCACCCAGCAGGCGCTCTGGCGCACGCGGATCACGCAGACCCACACGCCATGGACGCCCCTGCAGCTGCCCCATCACCAGCACGTCGCCGCCACCGTTGATGAGTGCGTTGCTTACGCCCTGCTGGCGCAACACCCGCATGCCGGCTTCCAGGATGGGCAGTTTGGCAATGCCCCCCAGATCCAGGGCCATGCCCTGCCGGGCGAGATAGGCAGTGCCCGCCTGCTCGTCCAGCACCAGGCGACGGGCATCGACCAGTTGCCGTTGTCGTGCCAACACGCCAGCGGGCGGAACCGTCTTTCGGCCGGCCTCGAAGCTCCACCCCTTGAGGGAACCCACGGTGACGTCGAAGGCACCACCACTGAGCCGGAACAACTGCTGCGACGTTTTGAGCACCGCCATCACTTCTGACGGAACGGCTACCGGCTGAACACCGGCTGCAGCGCTGATGCGGCTGACCACGCTGTCAGGCTGGTAGCGACTGAAAAGCGCTTCCAGCCGCGCCATTTCGGCATAGGCGTGGTCAACGGCATGGCGCAGCAAAGGCTCGTCACCACCATCCACCACGATATCGACCTGCGTGCCCATCAAGGCACGCGATTCACGTTGCGGCGCCCGGGAAACCGGGGCCGCCGAAGCCCACGACACGCACCCCAGCAAGGGGAGCGCCATGGCCACCCGGCGCCTGGTCGGGCTGAACATCGTCGATTCAGCGGATTTCATGGTGCGCCCGGATCAGATGGATTGATCAGCCATGAAGTCCACAGCGGCCTTCACCTCATCATCGGTCAAGGATGTACCACCGCCACGCGCCGGCATCATGCCCTTGGAACCCGTGTATCCCTCAATCGCGTGCTTGTACAGCGTTTCCTTGCCCTGGGCAATGCGCGGGCCCCAGTCGGCCTTGTCACCGGGCTTGGGAGCACCCGCCACGCCAGCGCCATGGCACAGGGCACAAGTTTTTCCGTACACACTCTTGCCGACCGAGTTTTCCGCTACAGGTGCTGCAGCAGGAGCGGCGGCCGGAGCTGGAGCGGCTGCAGGTGCGGGTGCTGCGGCCGGTGCTGCCGACGGCGCGGCCGCTTCAGTCGACTTCTTGTCGCCACAGGCACCGAGTGCCAAAGAGAGAGCCGCAAGTGCAACCAAACCAGATAGTTTTTTCATGGGGATATTCCTGTACTCAAGGTCAATAAAAAGAAGAACGGAAAAAGCTCCTGGCAAAGCCAGGAAGGCTCTGAGCGCACCAAGGCAATGCCAGGGCGCACCGTCCAGCCACTTTGCAAGGCATCCCATCCCAACTCAACCCTGCCGGAACGACACACCCGGTGAACATCATAAGAACAAGAAGGATGCAATGCATGGTGGACAACGCCCACACTATAGACCGACCGGCTTGACAAGCGCCCTCCTTTCGGCCGTCAATATGTGACTTAGATCAATTTGATTCACTTTGAATGAACCTATATTCGACCTCCATGAACACAACCAATCCCATGGCCCGATTCCGTTTGTGGGTGCTGGCGTGGTTTTTGATGTCGCTCGGCGCAGCCACTGCGACGCCAATATTCCAGCCCAAGATGCTGGATGTCGTCTGCACCACCTCTGGGACGCTGAAGTTCTTCGCCCTCAGCGATGACGGAGCGGCAGAGCTCAATACCGACGCGCTGAACTGCCCAATGTGCCTGGTGGGCGGTGCGCCCCCCACCGACGCCTTTTCGCTGCCGCCAGCAACTCCTGCCGCAGCGACCCCTCCGTGCCTGCGTTCTGTTTCCCGCACTGTTGCAACTACAGCCGCGCCTCCACCGGCGCGAGCCCCCCCGTTTTTTCTGAGCCAATCCTAAAGAGGTGAACCATGAGTAATAAGAGAGAAGTGACTACAGAAACCGTCGGCATCGGCCGTCGCCGTTTCATCAATACCGCAGCACTGGCTGGCCTGACCGCAGGCGTAGCAGCTTGTAACGACAAGCCCGCCAACGCCCCCGCCACCGCAGCCTCGGGTCCTGTATCTGCACCCACCGCCGCCCATTCGAGCGCGGCCAACAACACCCACCTCAAGCCCGGCGAACTTGACACCTATTACGGCATCTGGAGCGGCGGCCACACTGGCGACATGCGCATTCTGGGCCTGCCCTCGGGTCGTGAAATCCACCGTATTCCCTGCTTTGTGCCCGATGCACTGGTTGGCTGGGGCATCACCAACGAGTCCAAGAAAGTCATGGGCACCAAGCCCGATGGCAGCCTGAAGTACACGGTTGCCGACACGCACCACACTCACGCTTCGTACAAAGACGGCAACTACGACGGCCGCTACGCCTGGATCAACGACAAGATCAACGCCCGTATCGCACGCGTACGCCTTGATTACTTCATCTGCGACAAGATCACGGACCTGCCCAACGTGCAGGGCTTTCACGGCATTTTCCCGGACAAGCGCGACCCGGTTGATCCCGCCATCAACTACACCACGCGCGTGTTTTGCGGCGGTGAATTTGCCATCCCGCTGCCCAACAACGGCAAGGACGCCGACGCACCGGAAAAGTACCATTCGCTGTTTACCTGCGTGGACGCTGAATCGATGGAAGTGCGCTGGCAGGTGCTGCTCGACGGCAACTGCGACCTGGTGGCCTCCTCGTTTGACGGCAAGCTCGCAGCCACCAACCAGTACAACACCGAAGGCGGCATCCACTACGAAGACATGATGTCGGCCGAACGCGACGCCTGCACGTTCTTCCACATTGCACGCATCGAAGAAGCCGTGAAGGCGGGCAAGTTCAAGACCTTTGGCGACTCCAAGGTGCCCGTGGTCGATGGCACACGCGAATCGAACAAAGACCCCAAGACGGCGCTGACCGCCTACGTGAGCGTGCCCAAGAACCCGCACGGCGTGAATGCCACCCCTGACGGCAAATACTTCATCTGTGCCGGCAAGCTCTCGCCCACCTGCACCGTGATTGAACTGAGCCGCGTGCTCGACTGGTTCGACGGCAAGGCCGAAAAGCTTGACGACTCCATCGTTGCCGAGCCCGAAGTGGGCCTGGGCCCACTGCACACCGCCTTTGATGGCCGCGGCAATGCCTACACCACGCTGTTCCTCGACAGCCAGATGGTGAAATGGAACATTGAAGCCGCTATCAAATTCCACGCGGGCGACAAGAGCGTCAAGTACGTCGTCGACCGTCTGGACGTGCAATACCAGCCCGGCCACGTCAACGCCTCGCATTCTGAAACCGTGGCGGCCGATGGCAAGTACATGGCCGTAGGTTGCAAGTTCTCGAAGGACCGCTTCCTGCCCGTGGGCCCGCTGCACCCAGAGAACGAGCAATTGATCGACATCTCTGGCGACAAGATGGTGTTGCTGGCCGACCACCCAGTGCGTGGTGAGCCACACGACTTCATCATCTTCAAGCGGGACCTGGTGCGTCCAAAGCAGGTCTACTCGCATGACGACTTCCCGCTGGCCATCCGTGATCCGAAAGAAAGCGGCGTGTTCCGCAATGGTAAAAAGGTCACTGTCAAGATCACATCGCAGGCGCCAGCATTCAGCCTGCGCGAGTTCAAGCTGAAAAAGGGTGACGAAGTCACGCTGATTCTGACCAACCTCGACAAGATCGAAGACTTGACGCACGGCTTTGCCATTCCCAAATACAACGTCAACTTCATCGTCAACCCGCTGGAAACCGCTTCGGTGACCTTCATTGCCGACAAGCCCGGCGTGTTCTGGTGCTACTGCACGCACTTCTGCCATGCACTGC
>ERZ1023652.218-NODE-218-length-12736-cov-9.302720_pt1 | contig 12736 bp, 13 predicted proteins | sample MGYA00520879_ERZ1023652 | MGnify/ENA primary metagenome ERZ1023652 (study PRJEB33180, sample SAMEA4044469) | wastewater metagenome | place: Denmark | collected 2016-04-02 | study: EMG produced TPA metagenomics assembly of the PRJEB13832 data set (Local...
TCACCTGTCTGCACGTCATCGGCTCCCCTGCCCACCAGCAGGGAGCTCCTGCGGCCTCGTTTGCCGGTGCAATGGCGCTGGCCGCACAACCCCCCGAAAAGGCCTCCCATGTCTGAATTGGCCGATGGATGCCGCAACAGGGCTTGGGGTGCATCGCGCCCGGTGGTATGGCTGGTGGGGTTTTGCGCGCTGACCATGGTCCATGTGCCGGCCATCGCTCAAAGTGGCGGTTCGTTGCCCCTGCTCGTCGGATCGGGCAACGCGGGAACCAGCTTTTCCGTACCTATACAGACATTGCTGTTCTTCACGGCGCTGTCATTCTTGCCGGCGGTGCTTTTGATGATGACGGGATTCACCCGCATCGTCATTGTGTTGTCGCTGTTGCGCCAGGCCCTGGGCACGCAGTCTGCTCCGCCCAATCAGGTCATCATCGGCTTGTCGTTGTTTCTCACGTTCTTTGTCATGGGGCCCACGCTGGACCGCGTCTACAAGGACGCCTATGTGCCGTACACCACCAACGCCATCAGTTTTGAGGCGGCGCTGGAAAAAGCAGAGGCCCCGATGCGGGAGTTCATGCTCAAGCAGACCCGCCAGTCCGACTTTGCGCTGTTTTCTCGCCTTGCGCGGCTGGACGCATCGGTCACGGCCGAAACGGCGCCCCTGCGCGTGCTGGTGCCGGCGTTTGTGACGAGCGAGCTCAAGTCGGCATTCCAGATCGGGTTCATGATTTTCATTCCCTTCCTGGTCATTGACATGGTGGTGTCCAGCATCCTGATGTCCTTGGGCATGATGATGCTGTCGCCGGTGCTGGTGGCGTTGCCATTCAAGCTCATGCTGTTTGTCCTGGCAGATGGCTGGAATTTGCTGATTGGCTCATTGGCCGCCAGTTTTGTGACCTGAGGAAGCCGTGTTATGACATCTCAGCTGGTTTTGACCATGGGGCGCGAGGCGCTTACCCTGCTACTGATGATCGCCATGCCCGTGCTCGGCGTTGTGATGGCGGTTGGCTTGCTGGTCAGTATCTTTCAGGCGGTGACGCAGATCCACGAGGCAACCCTGGCCTTTGTTCCCAAGCTCATTGCTGCCATGGTGGTCTTTGCGGTGGCTGGTCCGTGGATGATCAGTACGCTGGTGGATTACATCCGCCGGACCATTGAATCGATTCCGTCGGTGATCGGGTGATTTGGCCTGTGGTGCGCGGGAGGTGAGCATGTTGCGTCAACTGACGAGTGATGTGGTCATGTATCCGGGCTGCGCGGCTGGCGAGAGCTCTCCAGAACGTGCGAAAAGCACCTTTCACGGGGTTTCAGTGCGTCAGACCTCCCCGGTGGGGTTTTCGTGATCACTTTCACCGAGGCACAGCTGGTTGCCTGGATTTCACCCATTCTTTGGCCGTTTTTGCGTGTGCTGGCCGTTTTTACGGTGGCCCCCGTGTTTTCCATGCGTGCCATTCCCATGCGGGTCAAGGTGGGGCTGGCTTTTCTGGTCGCACTGTGCGCGCAGGCGGTTTTGACGGACCAGCCGGTGATCAGTGTGAACGGGCGCGAGGCCTTGGGGGCCGTTGCTCAGCAAGTGGTGGTGGGCCTGGCCATTGGATTCGCAGTGCGGCTGGTTTTTTCGGCCGTGGAGCTGGCGGGCGAAATCATCGGTCTGCAAATGGGCCTGAATTTCGCTTCGTTCTTCGACCCGGCGAGCAACGCGCAGGTCAGCGCTGTGGCACGTTTCTTTGGGCACATGGCGACCTTGCTCTTTGTGGTCATCAATGGGCACTTGATGGTGCTGATGGCCGTGGTCAAGAGTTTTGACAGCTTTCCAGCCGACGGAAACTTTCTGCAGGCACTGGGGCAGATGCGCTTGCACGAACTGGGAGCATCGCTGTTCTCCAGCGCCTTGTGGATTGCGCTGCCAATGATCGCGCTGCTGACCTTTGTCAACCTGACCTTGGGCATCATTTCCCGCGTGGCCCCGCAGATGAATATCTACGCGGTGGGTTTTCCTGTGACGCTGACAGTCGGCTTGCTCGGCATTGCCGCCACATTGCCCATGCTGGAGCAGCCAGTGCTGACCCTGATGCAACAGGTCATGGATCTTTTTGCGGCTCAGCGCTAGCCAAAGGCGTCAAACCAGTTCGTTGCGGATGGCGTAGACCGTCAGTTCAGCATTGTTGGTGAGCTTGAGCTTTTCAAGAACGCGGGAGCGGTATACGCTGACGGTCTTGGGACTGAGCATCAATTCTTCAGCGATATCCGAAAGCTTGCGTCCCGAGGCAATCTTGACCAGCGTCTGCAGTTCCCGCTCGGAGAGCGCTGCATGGGGCACTTCGGGCGCTGGTTGTGCGAGGCTTTCCGCCAGCATTTGGGCGACTTCGGGGGTGAGGTATTTGCGCCCCTGCATCACGGTGCGCACGGCCGCAATGAGCTCGACGGGGTCACTTGCCTTGTTGGCATAACCCTGTGCGCCGGCACGCAGACAGCGCAGCGCATACTGGTCTTCCGGATACATCGAAACCACCAGCACCTTGATGGCGGAGTGGGTTTCGCGCACGCTGGCCAGCACTTCGAGGCCGCTGCGCCCCGGCATGTTCAAGTCCAGCAGCAGCACATCGCATGGGGCGGCACGCAGCACTTCGCGCAATTCCGAGTAACCACCCGCCTCGCCGGTGACAAGGATGTCTGGCGCCTCTGCCAGCGTATCGCGTATGCCGCGGCGCAAGACAGCATGGTCATCGCACAACACAACATGAATCACTGTGAGGCTCCTTCATCTGGTGCATTGTGGCGCGATGCAAGGGGAACGGAAAGAATCACGCTGGTGCCTTTTCCGGGGTGGCTGCTGATGTCCAGCCAGCCGTTCACGGTGCGTGCGCGCTCCTGCAGCCCCTTCAGCCCAAAAGCCTTGGGTTTTTCGCGCATGGCGGGTTCAATTCCGCACCCGTCGTCGGCGACCTCCAGTGTCAATACGCCTTCGCTGTCCGCAAGTTCGATGTGAACGGACTGGGGCGCAGCATATTTTGCAACGTTGGTCAGTGCTTCCTGAGCGGTGCGATAGGCTACCAACTGAACTTCGGCAGGAATGTCCACGGCCCCGCTGCTTGTGCGGACCACGGTTGTGACGCCGGTGCGGCGCTCGAAACTGCTGGCCAGCCACTGAACGGCGGCGACCAGGCCCTGATCAAGGATGGGTGGGCGCAAGTTCATCATGATGCGCTGGCTGGCGCCAATGGCATGCTGGAGCATGTCAGCTGCGGCCGTGGCGTGCTCCTGCATCGCGCGATCCTGGGCGTGGCGCCCGATCCAGCCAAGATCAAACCGGACTGCCGTGAGGGCTCCCCCGATATCGTCGTGGATCTCCCGGGCGATTGCTGCACGCTCTTGCTCAATGGAGGTTTGAAGGTGCTCGGTCAGGTCTGCCAGGCGTCTTTGGGAGGCGGCCAGTTCGGCCACCGCCTGTTCGCGCGTTATTCTCGCCTCGTGCACCTCCAACGCCCGGGATATGACATGGGGCAGGCGAGCCATGTCATCCTTGGAAAGATAATCCGCAATTCCCAGCCGCATGGCGTCAACTGCTGCGGCCTCCCCGATGGCCCCGGAGAGCAGGACAAAAGGCGGATGTTGATGCAATTGCGCAACATGCTGCCACGCATCAAGCGCCGTAAAACCTGCCAAACGGTAGTCCGCCAGAATGATGTCGAACGAATGGTGTGCCGTCAGGGTCTGAAAGGCCTCTAGCGTGTCGACGTGCTGAACCGTGCATGCCATCCCCGAGCGTCGCAAGGCAGCTTTGGCAAGCCCGTGGTCGGCGAGAGAATCCTCAAGATGAAGGATTTTTAGGTGATGGTCTTGTATTGCTTTGACCATAGGAGCGCTATCATAGGATACATATTGGAACAAATAGTGTTATCTCGTGGGGCATGTGCGGCGCGAGGTGCCAGATGGGCAGCACCTTGTAAGGTGTAAGTCTGGTGCTTGGCAATCGATTCCGCAGGGCCCATTTTTTCGCGTGCTTTGCAATATTTGCCGGGATGGAAAACGATGCAATCTACGCTCACACCCTCCGGAGGCCCCGGAGTACAGGTCCCCGTCATGGTGGCAGCGGAACTGCAGGATTCGTTGCTGGTGGTCATGCATGATTTGCATCGGCTTGAGGGGCTGTTGAACCACGCCACCGACAACTTGCTGGAGCGTTTTGACGAAGCCAATGCAGCGTTGTCCGATGCGGTGGTGAAGGATGCGCCAGAGTTGGTGGCTGCACGAGCAGCATTGCGCAAAGCCGTGACCGAGTTGCAGTTTCAGGACATGGCTTCTCAGTTGATCTGGCATACCACCAAGGTGCTCCAGGGCTGCGCCTTTCGGCTTGCATCTGAAGCCATGGGGCACGAAGAGGGTGAAGAGGCGGCTCCATTTGCTGAAATGGCCCCTGATCGCCCCAATCCCGTGACCCAGAGCGAGATGGATGCGGGTTCTGTGGATCTGTTTTGATGCTCGCATCACTGGTTAACCTATATACACAAGTCAGTTGGAGCCTTACATGCAATCGATCCTTGCCGTAGATGATTCACCTTCCATGCGAAAGATGGTGTCTTTTACCCTCACGGGTGCGGGCTACCATGTGGTGGAAGCCGTGGATGGGCAGGATGCCCTGGAAAAAGCAGAAGCTCACGACATCCACCTCGTACTGGCGGACCAGAACATGCCCCGGCTCGACGGCATTGGTCTCACGCGCAAGCTGCGCGAGCACCCCAAATTCAAGACTATTCCCATCCTGATTCTGACCACTGAATCCAGTGACCAGATGAAACAGGCAGGCCGTGCCGCAGGTGCCACGGGATGGCTGGTAAAACCTTTCGATCCGAACCGATTGATTGAAGTAATTCAGAAAGTTATCCGCTGATCCGCACGGACCGGGATAAGCAAGACAACAGGAGCCTCCATGGCGGAAACCTATCAAGAAGGATCGGGATCTGGCGCAGATTTTGATCTGAGCCAGTTCTATCAAATCTTTTTCGAAGAAGCAGGTGAAAACCTCGACCAGATGGAGCATATGCTGCTGAATCTGGACCTGGTCAATGCCAACGACGAAGAGCTCAACGGCATTTTTCGGTGCGCGCACTCAATCAAGGGCGGCGCCGCCACGTTCGGGTTTGCCGATGTGGCGGAATTGACGCACCAGATGGAGTCTCTGCTGGACCGCTTGCGGCGGCACGAACTTCAGCCCATTCCGCAAATGGTGGACGTATTGCTCGAATCGGCAGACGCCTCGCGCAGTCTGTTGGCGCGCCACCAAGCGGGAGAGCAGGGCGAGGCGGTCTCTACCACCGAGCTTGTGCACCGCATTAGCGAGTTGGCCGCAGGCCGGGTTCCAGCGGGGGATGCGCCTGCACCCGTGGTGCCGGCAGTGGTTCCTGCGGTCGCCGTTGTAGCGCCGCCGCCCGTTCTGGCGCCAGCACCGGCTGTGCTGCCCGGTCAGCCGCGCCAGCTCCATATCCAGATAGGCCCGCTGGAACGACCAGCGCAGGCAGATGCCATCAAGGAGCTCTTCCGAGACATCCCGGGTCTGGGTTCTATCAGCGATTTGCCCGTTATCGAGCCCGCCACCCGCCGATTTGCCGTTGAAACCACATCAACCAACGATGATCTGCTGGATCTCTTTGCGTTTCATGTTGCCAAGGAGCAGGTGGCCATCAGCGACGCAGCGACGTCAGGTGCCATAACAGTCGAGCAGGCGGCGCCAGCCGGCACCGCAGCAGAAGTGCCCTATGGTTTCTTTCATGATGCGCCTGGCGCGCCCGCCGAGACCGCCCCCGCGCTGGTGGCTGCGCCGCCCGTGACCGCAGGCGTTAAGCCAGCGGTTGCCAAGACGGCGGCAGAGCCCAAGGCGCAGAGTCAGGCCCAGATGGAATCGACGACGATCCGGGTGGCTGTGAACAAGGTGGATCAGCTGATCAACCTGGTGGGTGAGCTGGTAATCACCCAGGCCATGCTGGCGCAAAACAGCCGAGGCCTTGATGCGGGCGCCTACCAGCAGTTGCTGGCGGGGCTGGCGGATCTTGATCGCAACACCCGTGATCTTCAGGAATCGGTCATGTCGATTCGCATGATTCCCATGTCGATCGTGTTCAGCCGTTTTCCACGCATGCTGCGTGATCTGGCAAACAAACTCGGGAAGAAGGTGGATTTTGTGACGCTGGGTGAGGCCACCGAACTCGACAAGGGTCTGGTTGAAAAAATCACCGACCCGTTGACTCACCTGGTGCGAAACAGTTGCGATCACGGCATCGAAATGCCTGCCGATCGTCTGGCAAAAGGCAAACCGGAGCACGGCACCATTACGCTATCAGCCTCTCACCAGGGCGGCTCGATCGTGATCGAGGTGCGAGATGACGGCAAAGGGCTGTCGCGCGAAAAGATACTGAGCAAAGCGCAGGAGCGCGGCCTCGATGTGTCCGAGCACATGAGTGACGCCGATGTCTGGCAGCTTATCTTTGCACCGGGATTTTCCACCGCCGATGAGGTTACGGACGTGTCCGGCCGTGGTGTGGGAATGGACGTTGTCAAGCGAAACATTGCGGCGCTCAACGGCTCGGTCGAGATCGATTCGGCAGAAGGCTACGGGATGAGGGTGTCCGTGCGCCTGCCCCTGACGTTGGCCATCATGGATGGCATGTCCGTGGGCGTCAGCGACGAGGTCTACATTCTTCCGTTGTCGTCGGTGGTCGAGTCGTTCCAGGTCAACCCCGAAGATGTCAGCACAGTGGCGCAAGGGTCGCAGTTGGTCAAGGTGCGGGACGAATACATGCCCGTGATTGCCCTGGAAAAGATTTTCCAGGTGCCTCGCTTCGACGCCAGCAAGTCCAGCAACATCATGGTGGTAGTGGAAGCAGACGGTAGCCGTGTCGCCCTGCTGGTGGATGAGTTGCTGGGTCAGCACCAAGTGGTAGTCAAGAACCTCGAATCCAACTATCGCAAAGTTCCCAATGTGTCGGGGGCCACGATTTTGGGCGACGGCACCGTGGCCCTTATTCTGGATACGGGTGGGCTGGTGCGACGGGCACGCCACTAGATTCTTGCGCCTGCGCCGGTTGTTGCAGGCGCTGTCTTGAAAGGAAGAATCACCATGAGTGTGATGGAAAAATCAGAAGAAACCACTGCGTCCAGTGCCCGGGAGTATCTGACGTTCAGGCTCGACCAGGAAGAGTACGGCATCGACATCCTGAAGGTTCAGGAAATTCGGGGTTACGAGCCTCCCACCCGCATTGCCAATGCACCAGAGTTCATCAAAGGCGTGGTCAATTTGCGGGGAACGATCGTGCCCATCGTGGACATGCGCATCAAGTTCAACTGCACCCAGGCCGACTACAACACCTTTACGGTGGTGATCATTCTGAATCTGCGTCAGCGTGTGGTCGGGATTGTGGTGGACTCGGTCAGCGATGTCATGGAACTGGCCTCGGGCAGTGTTCGCGCCGCCCCCGATATTGAAAGCGCCATCGACAACAGTTGTATCTTGGGTCTGGGCTCGGTAGGCGAGCGCATGCTCATCCTGCTGGACATTGAGAAATTGATGTCCAGTGTGGACATGGGTTTGGTGACTACGGACGAGTAGCACGATTGGGCCATTCAAATGTTGGCCCAGGGAAACACAGGCCGGTGAGTTTTTTCACTGGCCCTATGGAGCGAACAGGAAACACATGTCCTCGACTGCCACCGCTTCAACTGCGGCGCGAACGCGCACTCTTTCCGGCAGGGCGGATACTGCCGTTGCTGCAACGGCGTCCTCCGGCCCCCTTTCGCAAGGGCGTGAATTTGTCTGGACAACGGCCGATTTCGCGCGGGTCCAGGGACTCATTTACCAGCGCGCTGGCATCAGTTTGCACGATGGCAAGCACGCAATGGTTTACAGCCGACTCTCGCGTCGTCTCAGGGAGACGGGGCATACGAGCTTTAACGAGTATCTGAGCTGGCTGGAAAAGCATGACGGTCCCGAGTGGCAAGAGTTCGTGAATGCCTTGACCACTAATTTGACGGCATTTTTCCGTGAACAGCACCATTTTGAAATTTTTGCTGCGCATCTGAAGAGCAAGCCTTCTGGCACGCCGTGGCGGGTTTGGTGCAATGCAGCATCCACCGGGGAAGAGCCCTATTCCATTGTCATGACTGCGCTGGAAGCGCTGGGCCCGAATGCGCCTTTCAAGCTGACGGCCAGTGATATCGACTCGCGCGTACTGGCGACTGCGGCACAAGGTGTTTATCGGGTGGACAACGTCAAAGGGCTCAGCCCCGAGCGCCTTCGGCATTTTTTCCTGCGTGGAAAGGCCGGCAATGAAGGCATGGTTCGCGCCAAACCCGAGATGCGTAAGGCAATCGAGTTCATCAGCGTGAACCTGATCCGCGACGACTGGCCTTTCCGGGAGCCTTTTGATGTGGTTTTTTGTCGCAATGTCATGATTTATTTTGACGCCCCGACCCAGCGGAAGGTGCTGGAGCGAATCCATCGGGTGCTCAAGCCGGGCGGAATGTTGTTCGTTGGCCATGCCGAAAATTTCAGCGAATCACGGGATCTCTTTACCCTGCGTGGAAAAACGGTGTACGAACGGCGTTGACAGCCTCACTGATGCCACGCAGTTTCCACGACCAACCTATGATCCGGCGCCATTTGGCCACTGGTCTTTCAGGGAGCCATTCCCATGGCATTTGACACCACAGAGCGGCGGCGTGCGCCGCGCATTGCCCCCTTGAGCGCAGACGTTTACTCCACTGGCACTGCGGTTGCGAAAGAGTCGTCGCTGCAGGGGTTGAAAGCCCAGGCGCGCAAACCTGGTGAGGCATCGTTTTTTTACGCCGACCATCATTTCCAGCACAACGCTGTGAAGGTGTTGCCGGGTGAATACTTTGTGTCGGACGAGAACATGATCATCATGACGGTGCTGGGGTCATGCATTGCGGCTTGCCTGTGGGACAGCAGAGCCCGCATTGGTGGAATGAACCATTTCATGCTTCCAGACGGGGATATGGCAGATGCCTCGGGCCGCTATGGGTCTTACGCCATGGAGTTGCTGATCAACGAGATGCTCAAGCTCGGCGCCCGGCGTGAGACGATGCAAGCCAAGATTTTTGGCGGAGCCCAGGTCATGCACAACTTCACCACGATGAATGTGGGAGAGCGCAACACCAATTTCGTGCTGAACTATCTTCAGACGGAACGTATTCCCATCATGTCTGAGGACGTGCTGGATATCTATCCACGCAAAGTGGTTTTTTTCCCCGTAACCGGCAAAGCCATGGTCAAGCGGCTGGCCCATACCCATCCCGAAACACTTGTGGCTCAGGAGGTTCGCGGCAATGCGGCGATCGTTGCCAAGACCACATCTGGTGGTTCGGTGGATCTGTTTTGAGGAAGGTGTGAGGGAATGAGCAAGAAAATTCGAGTGGTGGTGGTGGATGATTCGGCGCTGGTGCGCAGCTTGCTCGCGGAAATCATCAACCGACAGAGGGACATGGAGTGCGTTGGCACGGCGAACGATCCACTGGTCGCACGCGAAATGATTCGCGAACTGAACCCCGATGTGATCACCTTGGACGTTGAGATGCCGCGCATGGACGGCATTGATTTTCTTGGCCGATTGATGCGCTTGCGACCTATGCCGGTGGTGATGATTTCCACCCTGACAGAGCGCGGTGCAGAGGTCACCATGAAAGCGCTGGAGTTGGGTGCCGTGGATTTTGTGGCCAAGCCGCGCGTGGGGCTGGCGAGCGGAATCAATGAGCTCGCCTCCCTGATCGTAGACAAGATCCGGGTGGCCGCGGTGGCCCAGGTGCGCCGTTCTGCGCCGCGTGAGGTGGCTGCGTCCGCTTCGTCCGGTGGGGTTGCTCATCCTGCACCAGCAACGGCGTTGCTGGGCCGGTTGTCGACAGAAAAGCTGATTTGCATCGGTGCATCGACCGGCGGCACGGAGGCAATTCGCGAAGTGCTGGTGCAGATGCCGGCAGACTCGCCGGCGATTGTGATCACCCAGCACATGCCGCCCGGCTTTACCACCAGTTTTGCGGCGCGGCTCAATGGCTTGTGTCAGATCACGGTCAAGGAAGCGGTCAATGGTGAGCGCATCCTTCCGGGGCATGCCTATATTGCCCCCGGTGGCACCCAGTTTCATGTGGCGCGCAGTGGCGCCAATTATGTCGCGGTGGTGGACGATGGCGCACCAGTCAATCGTCACAAGCCATCGGTGGAGGTGCTCTTCAAATCTGCGGCTGCCGTGGTGGGCCGCAATGCATTCGGCATCATGCTCACGGGCATGGGCAACGATGGAGCGGCTGCGATGAAGGAGATGAAGGACGCAGGCAGCTACAACTATGTGCAGGATGAAGCGAGTTGCATCGTGTTTGGCATGCCGCGCGAGGCCATTGCCCACGGTGCGGCAGATGAGGTGCTTCCGTTGAACCAGATTGCCTCCGCCTTGATCACGCGGTTGCGCGGAGCCACCGACCGCCTGCACCACCGCATCTGAGATGCTGCCCGCAAAGCGCTGGGAGCGCTTTGCGGCCTGTAAAAATCAGCATGTCAGGTGGAAAGCGCTGACCAGCGTTCGAGCGCTGCCATCAGTTGCTCCTCAATTTCTCCTTCGCGCGCGTGGAGGGTAGCTGCCCTGGCGGCGTCCTGGCTGTACACCTTGCCGTCGGCCAGTTCATCCTGCAAGGTTTTTTGCTCGGCCTCCAGATCGGCGATGCGTTGGGGCAATTGATCCAGTTCTCGTTGCTCTTTGTAGCTAAGTTTCTTTTTTGATAGCTGCTCAGGCTTATCTGATAAGCGCTCAGCCGTTGTTTCGCTCAAATTTTGTGTCGCGCGCTCCTTCGGGGTGGGCGCAGCCGCCGTCAGGGCCCGGCTTCGCTTGGATTGGATCAGCCAATCCTGCACACCGCCCTCGTATTCACGCCAGTTGCCATCGCCTTCGAAAGCGATGGTGCTGGTTACCACGTTGTCCAGGAAGGTGCGGTCGTGGCTTACAAGAAATACGGTGCCTTCATACGATTCCAGCAGATCTTCCAGCAAGTCCAGCGTGTCGATGTCCAGGTCATTGGTCGGCTCGTCGAGCACCAGCACATTGGCGGGGCGCGCAAACAGCCGCGCCAGCAATAGTCGGTTGCGCTCACCGCCGGACAGGGACCTCACAGGTGAATGTGCACGTGCCGGGGAAAACAGGAAATCGCTCAGGTAGCTTTTGACATGCTTGCGCTGTCCGCCAATCTCGATCCACTCGCTGCCGGGGCTGATGAAGTCCTCTAGGGTGGCATCCAGGTTGATCGCGTGTCGCATCTGGTCAAAATACGCCACCTGCAAGTTGGCACCCTGGCGGATCTGGCCTTCGTCAGGCTGAAGTTCACCCAGGATGAGCTTCAGCAAGGTGGTTTTTCCCGCACCGTTCGGACCAATCAGCCCGACCTTGTCACCGCGCAGGATCGTGGCACTGAATTTTCGAACAATGGTCTTGTCGCCAAATGCCTTGCTAACCCCGGTCAGCTCGGCAACGATTTTTCCCTGGTAGCCGTTTTGCGAACCCGTAGCGACATCCATCTTGACGCTGCCCACAACATCTCGCCGCGCCTCGCGACGAGCGCGTAGATGCTCAAGCCGGCTGATTCGGCTTTGGCTGCGGGTACGCCGCGCTTCCACGCCCCTGCGAATCCACACCTCTTCCTGCGCCAGCAGTTTGTCTGCCTTGGCTGAAATTACGGCTTCTTGCGCAAGCTGGTCTTCCTTCTGCACAAGGTACTGAGCGAAGTTACCGGGATACGAGCGCAGCTGTCCTCGGTCCAGCTCCACAATCCGGGTTGCGACCCGGTCCAGGAACGCCCGGTCATGGGTAATCGTGACAACGCTGCCCGGAAAGTCGAGCAGCAAGTCCTCCAGCCATTCAATAGAGTCAAGATCCAGATGATTGGTGGGCTCGTCCAGCAGCAGAACATCCGGCCGTGTGACCAACGCCTGGGCCAGCGCAACGCGCTTCTTTGTGCCGCCGGAGAGCGTCCCTACGATCGCATCCGGATCCAGGTGCAGGCGTTGCAGCGTCTCCTCGACGCGCTGCTCCCAGTTCCATGCGTCGTACGCTTCAATCACGGACTGCAGCGCGTCGAGATCAAGCCCATCCGCTCCTGACAGGTATTGGTCCCTCACGGCAATCACATGTTGCAAGCCTTCAGAAACCGCCTTGAAAATGGTGACCTGCTGATCAAGGTTCGGCTCCTGAGCTACGTAGGCGATACGAACCCCCTGCTGGACGTGCAGGTTGCCATCGTCTGGCTTGGCCAATCCCCCCAGAATTTTGAGCAAAGAAGATTTGCCTGCTCCGTTGCGCCCGATCAGGCCAACGCGCTCCGCGGTTTCAAGGGAAAAGCCGGCGTGATCCAGCAGTGCGACATGCCCAAATGCGAGTTGGGCGTCCAGTAAGGTGATAAGTGACATGGTGGCGCTGATTATCAGGGGAGCGACCATTGACGGTTGGTGTTGGGCGGGGGCGGGTCATGCCGTGCAGTGCATTTCGCTTGCGAAGCGTCGTGACGGGAATCAGTATTCCGCTGACTTGCAAAGAATCGACGACCTGCTTCAGGTGTCAACTTTTCCATGCTATAGTCGCAGGCTTCGCTGTTCAGAGGTGTCCCTGTTGGGAAGATCTGGGTGGTGGAGAAGAAGGTTTGCAAAAAGGTGTGATTTTGGGTTTGATTGGGTAAAAACCCGGTATATA
>ERZ1023652.224-NODE-224-length-12448-cov-7.039283_pt1 | contig 12448 bp, 10 predicted proteins | sample MGYA00520879_ERZ1023652 | MGnify/ENA primary metagenome ERZ1023652 (study PRJEB33180, sample SAMEA4044469) | wastewater metagenome | place: Denmark | collected 2016-04-02 | study: EMG produced TPA metagenomics assembly of the PRJEB13832 data set (Local...
GCCTGGCCCTGGTGGGCGCGGTGTCGTACTTCCTCCTGCCCGTCGCTCCACTGCCGCAGGTCGACTACCCCACCATCTCCGTCAGCGCCAGCTTGCCCGGCGCCAGCCCCGACACCATGGCCGCCACCGTGGCCACACCGCTCGAGCGCTCGCTCGGGGCCATTGCCGGGGTCAACGAGATCACCTCGCGTTCCATCCTGGGCAGCACCAGCATCACCCTGCAGTTCGACCTGAACCGCAACGTGGACAGCGCCGCGCGCGACGTGCAGGCCGCCATCAACGCCGCGCGCACGCTGCTGCCCACGGGCATGCCCAGCAACCCGACCTACCGCAAGGTGAACCCGGCCGACTCGCCCATCATGATTTTGGCGCTCACGTCCAGCGCGCTCACGCGCGGGCAGATGTACGACGCGGCCTCCACCGTGCTGGCGCAAAAGCTCTCGCAGGTCGAAGGGGTGGGGCAGGCCACGGTGAGCGGTGGCGCGCTGCCCGCCGTGCGCGTGTCGCTCGACCCGGTGCGGCTGGCGGCCAACGGGGTCTCGCTGGAGCAGGTGCGCGGCGCCATCAGCAGCACCAACGCCAACCGCCCGCTGGGCGCGGTGGAGCGCGAAGACCACTATTGGCAGATTGCCGCCAACGACCAGGCCCGCGTGGCGGCCGACTATGCGCCGCTGGTGCTGCGCTGGCAAAACGGCAATGCGATTCGCCTGGCCGATGTGGCCGAGGTGACCGACTCGGTGCAGGATGTGCGCAACTTCGGTGTGGCCAACGGCAAGCCGGCTGTGCTGCTGCAGGTGTACAAGCAGCCCGGCGCCAACATCCTGGAGGCGGTGGACCGCGTGCGCGCGCTGCTGCCGCAGCTCAAGGCCTCCATCCCGGCGGCGATCGACGTGGAGATCGTCTCCGACCGCACGCCCACGCTGCGCGCCTCGGTCAAGGAGGTGGAGCATGCCCTGCTGATTGCGGTGGCGCTGGTGATCCTGGTGGTGTTTCTGTTCTTGCGCAACGGGCGCGCCACGCTCATCCCGGCAGTGGCCGTGCCGGTGTCGTTGGCGGGCACGTTTGGCGTGATGTACCTGGCGGGCTACACGCTCGACAATCTTTCGCTCATGGCGCTGACCATTGCCACCGGCTTCGTGGTGGACGACGCCATCGTGGTGCTGGAGAACATCATGCGCCACATGGAGCGCGGCAAAACGGCGCTGCAGGCATCGCTGGACGGCGCGCGCGAGATCGGTTTCACCGTGGTGTCGATGAGCCTGTCGCTCATTGCCGTGTTCGTGCCCATTTTGTTCATGGGCGGCATCGTGGGGCGGTTCTTTCACGAGTTCGCCATCGTCATGTCGGCGGCCATTCTGGTGTCGCTGCTCGTGTCGCTCACCACCACGCCCATGATGTGCGCGGCGCTGCTCAAGCAGCCGCACCGTGGTGCCACGGCGCCCGGCGCCGCGTGGTGGGCGCGCTTCTCGCGCTGGGTGGATGGCCTGCAGGCCCGGGGCCTGCGCGGCTACCGGCGCAGCCTGGCCTGGTGCCTGCGCCACCAGCCACTGGTGCTGCTGGTGCTGGCCGGCGTGGTGGGGCTGAATGTGACTCTCTACACCGCCATCGAAAAAGGCTTCATGCCCGAGCAGGACACGGGCCGCATTTCGGGCTTCATCCGCGCCGACCAGGCCACCTCGTACCAGGCCATGGAGCAGCGGTTGCAACGCTTTCTGGCCATCGTGCAGGCCGACCCCGCAGTCGAGCATGTCACGGGTTTCACCGGTGGCTGGCAGCGCAACGCGGCGCAGATGTTCATGACGCTCCAGCGCGGGCCGGGGCAGGAGACGTCCGAGGCCGTCATCACCCGCCTGCGCGCGCAACTGAAAGACGAGCCCGGCGCGCGCCTGTTCATGGTGCCCCAGCGTGACATCCGCATTGGCGGGCGGCAAAGCAGCGCCTCGTTTGACTACACCCTGCAGGCCGACGACATTGCCGAGCTGCGCACCTGGGAGCCGCGCATCCGCCAGGCCCTGGCGCAACTGCCCGAACTCGAAGACGTGAACAGCGACGTGTCGGACTATGGCCTGCAGACCACCTTGGTGATCGACCGCGACGCCGCCATGCGCGCGGGCCTGACCATGGCCACCATCGACGCCACGCTGAACGACGCGTTCGGCCAGCGCCAGGTGGGCGTGATCTACAACCCGCTCAACCAATACCGTGTGGTGATGGAAGCCGCCCCGCGCTACCTGCAAAGCCCCGAGACGCTGCGCGGCTTCTTCTTTGTCAACAGCGCGGGCCAGCAGGTGCCACTGACCGCGTTTGCGCGCATCACCACCACCAACACCCCGCTGTCGGTCAGCCACGAGCGCGGCACGCCGGCCAGCACCGTGAGCTTCAGCCTGGCGCCGGGCGTGTCGCTGTCGCAGGCCACCGATGCCGTGCACAACGCGGTGGCCGAGCTGGGCGTGCCCGTGGGAATTCGCGGCACGTTTGGCGGCACGGCGGGGGCGTTTCAGGACGCGCTGGCGGGCCAGCCGCTGCTGATCCTGGCCGCCATCATCACCATCTACCTCGTGCTGGGCATCCTGTATGAAAACCTGCTGCACCCGCTCACCATCCTCTCCACCCTGCCATCTGCCGGGGTGGGAGCGCTGCTGGCGCTGATGCTGTTCAAGACCGAGTTCTCGTTGATCGCGCTCATCGGCGTTATTTTGCTGATCGGCATCGTCAAGAAAAACGCCATCATGATGATCGACTTCGCCCTGGTGCGGCAGCGCGCTGGCCACATCACGGCCGCGCAGTCCATCTACCGCGCCTGCAGCCTGCGCCTGCGCCCCATCCTCATGACCACGCTGGCTGCCATCTTTGGCGCGCTGCCGCTGGCGCTGAACCGGGCCGATGGCGCCGAGCTGCGCCAGCCCCTGGGCATTGCCGTGGTGGGCGGGCTGGTGCTGAGCCAGCTGCTCACGCTGTACACCACGCCCGTGGTGTATGTGGCGCTGGACCGGCTGCGCGGGCGCCTGCAGCGCTGGGCGCCCTGGCGCCGCCACCCGTCTGGCGGCCCCAAGCCTGCGCTGCAAGGAGATTTCTGATGGCCACTAAAAACTATTATTTTGATAGCTGCTTGCGCTTATCCAGTAAGCGCTGGATGCCATTTTCGCTTGTAAATTTGGCGCTGCTCACAGCCTGCGGCACCCCGCTGCCCCACGAACGCCCCGCGCTCGACGTGCCCGCTGCCTACAAGCAAGGCGTGCAAGGCAGCGCCGTGTGGCAAACTGCCCAGCCGCAGGACAGCGTGCCCAGCGCGTGGTGGACGCTCTTTGCCGACCCCGCGCTCAATGCGCTGCAAGAGCGCGCCGCCAGCGGCAACCAGAACGTGGCCCTGGCCGTGGCCCGGCTGCGCGCCGCGCGCGCCGCGCTCGACAGTGCTGGCGCCGCAGGCCTGCCCAGCCTGGGCGCCACGGCCAGCAGCACGCGCTCGCGCAGCGGTACCAACGCCGAGAGCAGCGCCCAGGCGCGCACCCGCAACAGCCAGGCATTGGGCCTGAACGCCAGTTGGGAGCTGGACCTGTGGGGGCGCCTCTCGGGCGGGGTGGATGCCGCGCGCGCCAGCGTAGAGGCCAGCGCCGACGACCTGGCCGCCATGCGCCTGTCGGTGCAGGCCACGGTGGCGCAAACCTATTTCGCGCTGCGCGCCGCCGAGGCGCAGACGCTACTGCTGGACGACACCCTGGCCGCGTACGAGCGCAGCTGGCAACTCACGCGCAACCGCCAGCGCGCGGGCGTGGCCTCGGCGGCCGACGTGGCGCAGGCCGAGGCGCAGTACAAGTCCACCCAGGTGCAACGGCTCGAAGCGCAGACCAGCCGCGCCCAGCTGGAGCACGCGCTGGCCGCGCTCACCGGGCAGGCGCCGGCCGCGCTCAACCTGCCCGCCACGGCCGCGCTGCCCGCACCGCCCGCCGTGCCAGCGCAACTGCCCTCGCGCCTGCTGGAGCGCCGCCCCGATATTGCTGCTGCCGAACGCCGCGTGGCAGCGGCCAACGCGCAGATCGGCGTGGCGCAGGCGGCGTTCTTTCCGGCGGTCACGCTGTCGGGCGCGGCGGGTTACCGGGGCACCGAGCTGGCCAATTTGCTGAACGCCCCCAACCTGTTCTGGTCACTGGGCCCTGCATTGGCCGTCTCACTTCTGGATGGCGGCGCCCGCAGCGCCGCCTTGGAATCGGCCCGCGCCGCGCACGACCAGACCGTGGCCAGCTATCGACAGACGGTGCTGACCGCGCTGCAGGAAGTGGAGGACAACCTTGCCGCTGCCACCGCGCTGGAACGCGAACAGCAACTGCAAACCGATGCGGTGGCCGCCGCCCAGCGCGCGCTGGATGTGGTGAGCAACCAGTACCGTGCCGGCACCGTCGGCTATCTGAATGTGCTGACCGCGCAGACCACCGTGTTGTCAGCCCAGCGCAACTTGATTGAAGTGCACTCACGCAGGCTGGCAGCGGTGAACATGCTGCTAAAGAATGTAGCGGGGCGGTGGGCTGTTGAGAGGTCGTAGGGACTCTCAAGCTCGTGATGCAGCCACCACGAAATCGAGAAACGTTTTTACGCGCAGCGAAGTTCGGTGCTGCTGCGCATAGACGGCATAGATGTCCGCATCGGGGCTGCTATAGCTGGGCAGCAGCTGGACCAGGCGCCCAGACTGCAGATACTTCTGAACATCCCACTCGGCACGCAGCAAGATGCCGTGTCCGTCCAGGGCCCAGTTAACGGCGATGCCTCCGTCATTCGTTGTCAGATTTCCCCGGATCTTGATGCTCTGCGTTGATTCGGCGTTGTTCTTTCCCTTGCCTTTCGTCGCGGTAAACCGCCACAACCCGTAGGCCTCATCACCCTGGCGGATTCCGATGCAGTTGTGCTCGGCAAGGTCGGCGGGCACCCTGGGCTCCCCATGTTTCTTCAGGTAGGCGGGTGACGCCACAACGACCCTGCGATTGGCCGCAATCAACCGGGCAATGGAGCGCGAGTCTGGCGGGTTGCCGAACCGAAAGCAGATGTCGTACGTGTCATCCCCGCTGGGCGGGGGGTTGACCGACAGCTGCAACTGGATGTCCACCTGCGGGTATTTCTTGACGAACTCCGAGATCAGCGGAGCGATATGGCTGCGCCCAAATCCGAGGGTCGCGTTCACCCGCAGCAGCCCCTGCGGAGAAATGGTGGACCCCAATAACTGGTCTTCCAGTTCGCCGATGTTTCCCAGAATCGTCCGCGCGTGTTCGAGATAGACCTCGCCCTCAGGGGTCAGGCTCATGCTGCGGGTCGTGCGATTGAAGAGCGGGATGCCAATGCGCGACTCCATCAGAGAGAGGTGCTTGCTGACGGCTGCCGGGGTGACGCCCAACTCACGTGCCGTCTTGGTGATGGAGCAGGCGTTCGCCAGGGCCAGGAAGAACTCAATGTCTGCGGGATTGATCAGTCTGGCCATAACTATTAAATTTTTATTAAAAATGATTTGAGAAGCTGGATGAATTTTAAAGTTTAAATATCCTAAATTAGAAGCCATCCGATGCCGGCAGGTTGAGGAAATTCACAAGACCCAAGGAGACAAAATGGCATGCAAGTTCACCCGACGATTTCTGGCCGCGGCGCTGTGCAGCATGGCTGCATTGGCCTCGGCGCAGTCCTGGCCAACCAAGAATGTCACGATCGTGGTTCCTTTCCCTGCGGGTGGAACCACCGATGTCCTGGCGCGCGCTGTGTCCACCAAGCTGTCCGCGGCCATCGGCCAGTCGGTGATTGTCGAGAACAAGCCTGGCGCAGGCGCCACGCTGGGTGCGGCGGTCGTTGCCAAGGCACCGGCTGACGGCCATACGTTGTTGATGGGCGCTGTTCATCACACCGTGGCTACCAGCGTTTACAAGAACCTGCAATACAGCTTCGAGAAGGACTTCGCCCCCATCACGACTGTGGCGCTGGTACCCAATGTCCTGGTGGTGAGCGCCAATGGCCCCTACAACAGCGTGAATGATCTCGTGGCCGCCGGTAAGGCGTCACCGGAAAAGCTCTCCTATGGCTCCAACGGCAATGGCACGGCGCAGCACATGATCGGCACCCAGTTCCAGATCGAGACCGGCGCAAAAGTGCTGCACGTTCCCTACAAGGGAAGTGCCCCCCTGACCACCGACCTGCTGGGCGGCCAGGTGGACATGTCGTTTGACACCATCACGCCGGTTCTCCCGTTCATCAAGGAAGGCAAGCTGAAAGCACTGGCGGTGACCACCGCCAAACGTTCTTCCACCTTGCCCAACGTGCTCACCTTGCAGGAGGCGGGTATCCCCAACATCGCGATCGGCACCTGGTTTGGTTTGCTGGCGCCGGCAGCAACACCCCGAAGCGTCGTGGCACGGCTGAACAGCGAGGTGGTCAAGATCATCCACTCGCCTGAGTTCAGGAAGCAGATGCTGGATATCGGTGCCGAGCCCATCGGCAACAAGCCCGAAGAAATGGCCAGGCAGATCAAGGAAGAGACCGAAAAGTTTGCCCAGCTGGTCAAGGCGGGCAGGGTCACCCTGGACTGAGTCCGGGCATCAAATATCAGGAGAACCTCATGGACAAAGCAGCAGCAGCCGCGGATCTAACCTACCTGATGTCGAAGTTCACTTCGTACATCGGCAAGCGGCTACCCACCGACGTGACCCAAAAACTGGGGGAGCTTCGTGACAAGGAAGTGAACTTCCTTGCCAAGGAAGTCTACGAATCGATGCGCTTGAATCAGGAAGCCGCCGACAAGCTGGATCGCCCCAGCTGTCAGGACACCGGCGTCATCCAGTATTTCCTCACGGCCGGCGCAAACTTCCCGCTGCTAGGTGAACTCGAAAGCATCCTGCTGGGCGCTACCGAAGGCGCCACCAAGGACGGTCCGCTGCGCCACAACGCGGTGGAGACCTTTGTCGAAAAAAATACCGGCACCAACACCGGCACCAAGATCCCGTGGCTGGACTGGGAAATCGTTCCCAACGATGACAGCGTCACTATCGACGTCTACATGGCCGGTGGCGGCTGCACGCTGCCGGGCGCAGCCAAGGTGCTGATGCCGGGCCAGGGTTACGAGGGCGTCGCCGAATTTGTGTTCGACGTGATCACCTCGCGCGGCGTCAATGCCTGCCCGCCATTGCTGGTGGGCGTGGGCGTGTCGACCTCGGCCGAGACAGCGGCACGCCTGTCGAAAAAAGCCATCTTGCGGCCTGTGACCTCGCGCCACAGCAACGACAACGCAGCCCTGATGGAGGAGCTGATGACCGAGGGCCTGAACGAGCTGGGCCTGGGCCCGCAGGGCCTGACGGGCAACGCCAGCGTCATGGGCGTGAACATCGAGTCCTCGGCTCGACACCCCTCCACCATTGGCGTGGCGGTTTCCACCGGCTGCTGGGCGCACCGCCGCGGCAAGATCAGGATCAAGGCCGACATGTCTTACGAGGTCATTTCGCACGAAGGATTCAAGCTGTGAAAAAAATTCTCACCACCCCCATCAAGGACGAAGACCTCGAATCGCTGAATATTGGTGATGTCGTTTACCTGACCGGTACGCTGGTCACCTGCCGTGACGTGGCGCACCGCCGCCTGATTGAGCTCGGCCGCGAGTTGCCCGTGGACCTCAAGGGCGGCGCCATTTTCCACGCGGGCCCTATCGTCCGCCAGAAGGAGAACGGCGAGTACGAGATGGTCTCGATTGGTCCGACCACCAGCATGCGCATGGAGAAGTTCGAAAAGGAATTCATCCGGCAAACGGGTGTGAAGCTGATCGTGGGCAAGGGCGGCATGGGCCCGGAAACGCAGGAGGGTTGCGTCGAGAACAAGGCGGTTCACGCCATTTTCCCCGGCGGATGCGCTGTGCTAGCAGCCACCCAGGTGGAGAAAATTGAAGCCGCAGAGTGGAAAGACCTGGGTATGCCCGAGACACTGTGGGTGAACCGGGTGAAGGAATTCGGCCCGCTGATCATCTCGATCGACACCAAGGGCAAGAACCTGATCGAGGAAAACAAGGCGATCTTCAATCAGAAGAAAAAACCCATTCTGGAGCGCATCAACGCCCAGGTCCGGTTCATCAAGTGAGTTGAAGGGGGGAGTAGCCCCCGTGCTGCCCATACGCTTCGGCGCCATCCTGCAGATCACCGTCGCCGTGTTGCCGCTGCTCTAGACGCAGCGGCCGGTGGCCGGTTCGGTCCTCTGAAGATCCGGATAGCGACGGCGCACCGGCGGGCTGCTGCACCGGGAGGTGCAAATTCGGTGCTCAGGTCACCGGTGCCGGATTGAACAGCACCAGCGCGTTTTGCAGCTTCCAGTGCTCGGCCCAGGTGCGGCGGCCGCTGGCCACGTTGACAAACAGCACCCCCAGCGCTAGGTATTTGCGGCCCTCGGGCACATCGGCACGAAAGATTTGTGGCGCCAGCATGAGGGCGGCGATGGTCATGGCCGCCGGCTCGGTGATGAGCGAGCCCAGCAGCGGCACGGCGGCCAGGCCCAGCCAGGCCGTGGCCATCGGGGTGGGCAAGGGCATGAGGCGCGCTGTGATATCTACCAAAGCCACCACAGTGCGCAGCACCGGGCGCGAGGCGGCAATCACCATCACCACAAAGACGAACAGCGGCTCGGTGTAGTTGCGCGACTCGGCGTATTGCAGGGCCTGCCCGCCGCCATCCACCAGCGCCATGGCGAGGATCAGCACCATGGCCCAGAAGCCAAACACCACTTCCACCTCGCCCAGCAGATGGAACAGGCCCGCGTGGCGCGGGAATCGGTGCGAAAGCCGTTCGAAATGCTTGACGGTAAGGGTGTGGAGCAGGGCGATGCCGAACAGGGCAGCGGCAATCCATTGAAGGGTGGTGGGTGTCATGTGTTTGCGGTCGCGAAAAAACCGCGTGGCGGCCCGACCAGCGCATGAACCTGTCGCGCCTGCTGGCGCGTACACCCGGGGTCATCTTACCCGGCAGCCCGGCAGTCAACGGTGGCGGCGCCTACATGGCCTTGAACTGGTGGGCGTAAAGCCGACTCACGGCCAGTTGCTCGGGGCGCCCATGCAGGGCCAGGTGCAGCCTTCCTGCATCGTCGCGCGTGACGCGGGCAATTGCGCTGGCGCGCACCAAGGTGCTGCGGTGCACTTGCCAGAACACGCGGGCTTCGAGCTGCCCGGTCAGCTCTTTGAGGGGCGTGCGGATCAGAAACTCGTGCGTGACCGTGAGCACGCGGACGTATTTGTCGGCCGCCTCGAAATACAGCACGTCGGCCACGGGCACCAGGTGGATCTGGTTGCCGCTGCTGGCCTGGATGAGGGTGAGGGGCGCGCTCGGCGGTGCCAATGCCGTGGTCGGCGCGGGCGCGGCCAAGCCGGGCGTGGCCAGCAGGTGGCGCAACTGGGTCAAAGTTGCTTCTAAAAGAAGAGCTGCTGGCGCTTTTTGGACAAGCGCTTGCTGCAGTTTTTGCACTGTTTTTTGCAGGCGTGCGGGCTGCACGGGCTTGAGCAGGTAGTCCACCGCCTGGGCCTCAAAGGCCTGCACGGCGTATTGGTCGTAGGCGGTGACGAAGACCAGCACCGGAAAGGGTCGGTCTGCTGGCCAGGCGTCGGCCAGTTCTGCGGCGGCTTCGAGCCCGCTTTGGCCGGGCATGCGGATGTCGAAGAACAGCACCTCGGGCTGCAGCGCCAGCGCCTGTCGCACGGCCGAGAGGCCATCGCCCACGGTGGCGGCGATCTGCAGTTCGGGCCAGGCCCGGGCCAGCTCGTGCTGCAAGGCGGCGGCCAGCAGGGGCTCGTCCTCGGCGATCAGGGCGCGGGGTGGCTGTGCGGTCATGGGGTAGCGAGTTTCAAAGGAAAAGTGATGAAAGCGCTTGTCCCGCTTGCGCTGGCAGCTATCAATTCAAGAGTTCCCTGTGTGCCATGCAGTGTGGCCAGGCGCTCGCGCACCTGGGCCAGGCCAAAGCCTGTGCCGGATGCTGTGACGGCTGGCGCTGGCGTCTTGAGGCCTGCGCCGGTGTCGTGCACTTCCAGCACCAGCAGCGTGCCGCCATCGTCGCCGGGGCGGGTGCTGGCGCGCACGGTGATGTGACCGCCCTTCACCTGGGGCTCCAGCCCATGGCGAGTGGCGTTTTCGACCAGCGGTTGCAGCAGCAGCGGGGGCACGGGCACCTCGCGCAGGGTGTCGGGCAGCTCCAGCGTGTAGCCCAGACGGGGGCCCATGCGCACGGCCATCAGTTCCAGGTAGTCAGTCAGGCGCGCGAACTCATCCACCAGCGGGTGCAGCGTGGCCCGTGCGCCGCCCAGTGTGGCGCGCAGGTAGGCGATCAGATGGTCCAGCATGGCCTGCGCACGGGGCGGATCGGTGGCGATCAGTACGCGCAGGTTGGCCAGGGTGTTGAACATCATGTGGGGCTCAAGCTGTGCTTCAAGCAGCTTCAGCCGTGCCTCGGTGGCGTCGCGCTGTGCCTGGGCCATGCGGGCCTGCAGGTGCGCTGCCTTGCCTCGGCTGTAGAAGAAGAACGAGATGGCCGTGCTTGCCACCACCGTGATGACCAGGGTAGTCACGGCATCGTGTCGCTGCAGCAGGCCCTGCGTGCTGCCGCTGTAGGCATCGCCAATGGCGCTTCCCAAAATAAAGCCGGCGCCGATACCGCAGACGACGAGCGCAATGCCGCGCCAGCCCACCGGCCAGGGGATGTCGTCCGTGCCGCACAGCCACCACCGGCCCAGCTCGATGGCGAGCCAGCTCGTCAGCCCGATGGCCAGTGAATACACCAGGTGCACGTCCCACGCGCCGCGCCTGGACAGCGCCAACGCCAGCGCGATGAGGCAACTGAACACGGCAGTGACGAGTCCGTGGCGCGCGAATGCAGGTGGGTTGAAGTGCGGCATGGAGCGGGGTGCGGGCCAATGGCGGGGCGAGTGTTCTCCATTGTGCATGGGTGCTGCGGGCCGATTCTTCAGCGGGGCCAATGGCGGCGCAGGGCTGCGCGTTCGCGCTCGAGCAACTGGCCGTGCAGGCTGCCGCCGGGCAAGGCAATCCACACGGCGGCGCCGTGGATCAGCAGGCCCAGGCCCCAGCCCAGTGCCGGGAAGATGGCCCAGTGCGTGCTGTGCCGCGAGGAGAGGTAGGCCAGGAACAGGTTCACCAGCACGTAGACACAGGCGTGCAAATACCAGCCAAGCTTGGCCCCGGCGCGCTTGCGCGCCAGGCGTTCGAGGTCGACTGTCAAGGGGGTGGTGTGGGGTTGCACAGTGTTTCCTTTCAGGTGCTTGCAAGCGGTTGCGGGCTGGCGGTGGTGCGCTGTGCCAGGCGCCACAGGCGTGCCGCACGGGCGGCGAACACGCCATTGAAGACGCCATAGAGCACAGCGACCTGCAGCGCAACGCCGGTGTCATGTGCCAGTGCGGGCTGCAATGCCAGCTCCACGCCGACGATGTATTTGGTGAGGAAGATGCCCAGGATCAGCGCCAGTGGCATGGCACTGCCTGGCAGGTGCAAGCGGCCCTGGGCTGCGTCGTAGCGGATGCTGGTGGGCGCAAGGGGCCGCCAGAGCAGGCTGGCGACGGCCACCGCCACCGCGGTGAGCAGCCAGGTGGTCACAACGCCTGCGCTGCCCCCGAAAGCCGAGGCCAGACCGTAAGCCGAGAAGACCGCCATGCCCAGGGGCAAAAGCAACACCTGGCGTGTGCCGACGCTGCGGGGGAACATCTGCCGAATGCCCAGCCACAGCAGGGCCGCCAGCAGACCCCACACCCAGATGGGTGTGTGCTTGACGATGGCAGACAGCATCTGCGGTTGGTGCGTGGCGATCTGGATCAGCATGTTGCGCTCCTGGTGGGGTAGGCGATGCAGACGGGGCCTGCACGGGTTCATGCGCACTGTGCACAGTGGTGTCGGGTCAGGCCAGCACCATGCGACAGACTGCAGGACCGGGGCGTGAAATGCGCTGTCAGCAGCGTGAATGGCGACGGTGTCCGCGCGGGACGGGGTAGCAGGGAGGCGATGCAACGGATAATCCGCGCTTTATTTGGTCAAAAGGGGCGAGCGCGTGGACATTGTTTTGCTGGTCAAGGCCGCCATCATGGGTGTGGTGGAGGGGCTGACCGAGTTTCTGCCTATCTCCTCCACCGGCCATTTGATTCTTGCGGGGTCGTTGCTGGGCTTTGACGACGCCAAGGCCAAGGTGTTCGACATCGCCATCCAGACGGGCGCCATCTTTGCCGTCATCCTGGTGTATTGGCAAAAGATCCGCGCCACGCTGGCGGCGCTGCCCACGGAGCAGCAGGCACAACGTTTTGCGCTGAATGTGCTGATTGCCTTTGTGCCGGCGGTGTTGCTGGGGCTGTTGTTTGGCAAGGCCATCAAGGCCCATCTGTTCACCCCCGTGGTGGTGGCCAGCACCTTCATCATTGGCGGCTTCATCATCTTGTGGGCCGAACGCCGCCCGTCTACGG
>ERZ1023652.225-NODE-225-length-12402-cov-6.225988_pt1 | contig 12402 bp, 10 predicted proteins | sample MGYA00520879_ERZ1023652 | MGnify/ENA primary metagenome ERZ1023652 (study PRJEB33180, sample SAMEA4044469) | wastewater metagenome | place: Denmark | collected 2016-04-02 | study: EMG produced TPA metagenomics assembly of the PRJEB13832 data set (Local...
TCTACATTGCCTTGAACAAACCGGTCGGCATCACGAGCACGACCGAAAAAGGCGTCAAGGGGAATATTGTCGATTTGGTCAACCACCCTTTCCGGGTTTTCCATATCGGGCGCCTCGATAAAGATTCAGAGGGCTTGATCCTGCTAACGAATGACGGCGATATCGTCAATGAAATCTTACGTTCTGAGAACCAGCATGAGAAGGAATACGTTGTTTCCGTAGACCGCCCGATCACGCCTGAATTCTTGAAGCAGATGTCAGAAGGGGTCAAAATATTGGATACGATCACCCTGCCTTGCAAAGTGGAACAGCTATCAAAATATGATTTTAAAATCATATTGACCCAAGGACTCAACCGTCAAATCCGCCGCATGTGCGAAGAATTGGGATACAACGTCTACCGATTGCAAAGAATCCGCATCATGAATATCCAGTTGGACAACCTTCCAGTGGGACAATGGCGCTACCTGTCAAAAAAAGAAAAAGCGCAGTTATTCCAAGAGTTAAACTATGAGCCCAAAGAATGGTGAAACCATAGGCTTGATGAATTTGGAAACCTAAAAAGCCGGATGCCATGCGATTTTTCGCTGGTGTCCGGCTTTTTTTATTTTCCGATAGTGATTTGTGCAAGGTCAGTTTTTTTGTGTATTCCTTCTTTTGTTTAACAACATCTTACCTAAAATTGGCTTTAATGTATTTTTGCTTAGAACTTTTTGGTTTATCAGGCTTCGTTCGAACAATAAGCCCTTCTAAAAGCAATGGATTCAATATATTCCTTCTAAAATGACTAATATCTGATAAATTCAAAATTTCCATCAGTTCTCTTGCAGACATTGCTGTATTCAAACTTTCTAATACAATTTTTTGATTTTCACTCAATGAAACCTTAACAGGCAATTCCTCGCTCACATCGTTTGTTTTCCCTACATTATCTTGTTTTTTTGGTACATGTACTTTGAATATATCTCTATTTTCAATAAGTGGTATTTCCCCGAACATAATAGGTGCATATTTGAATATTTTATTTACACCTGAGCCTAGTTCGTCTATTAAGCCAAGTATATTAAATACTTTTGCAATAGTTGGATTTTTCGGATAAGGCTCAATCTGGTTTTTTTGCATTATCCCTGGATGAACCGGCTTATTAGCATTTTCAACTAGAATTCTATCTTTCTCAATTATCAATCTCGAAACGTATGCATTTGAATATTCTCTATGAACTAACATATTTACTATTAGTTCTCTAAAGAGGACATCTCTAACATTAATACGTACATCACCTTCTATATAAAAGGCACTAGGCAAGTGCTTCCTAACAAATCCCATTAACCTTTCATAGCTTTCTATTAAATTAGTACGGATATTTTCTCTATCGTCATATCTTTCGACATCTTCAATCCTTAATAAGGCATCTATTCTAAAATAAGGTAAAACGGAGGCAATTAATTCATCTTTTCCAAAAGTAATGATTGCCGCTAAAGTAAACCCTTCTCTTCCGTTAATATAATCCTTACTATACATACCTAAAGATTTTAAAATCTCGATATGGTCCGCAGTTGCCCATATATGGTTAGCGTCTTGAGTGATTGCTACCTTTTTCACCCTATCAATTAGATCCCCACGCAAGTCCTCTAAATTCACAAAAGGATATATTTGTCTTTCCGTATATTCTGATTGTTTTCTAATATATGTTTGTTGAACTAAAACTGTATTATTCGTAATATCAATATCAGCGTCTTCGTTTCTATCAAAAATTTTACTGCCATGTCTATGCACTTGTGAACTGCTAGGAACAAAAACATGTAAAATTTTTTTATCGTCAAGGTCAAATTCATTGATGTCTAAATATAAAGGCGGGTTTATTTTTATCGGCGACTGAATAGCAGTAACAAAGTCTTTTTTCATCTGTAATATCTTTTCAGGATTTACACCCGTTACCATTCCGTCATCAGCTACACCTAAATAGATATTTCCACCATTCCTGTTTGAAAAAGAACACACTGTGTCATAAACATTTTTAGGTATGTCTTGAGACGCTTCTTTAAACTCTAAAGATATCGACTCTTTACCCGATCTTATTTGATCTAAATATTCATCTTTTATCAAACTTAATCCCTCTTCGTATCATATATTTTTCTCTAATGATAACACAAAAATGCTAGTGTATGACTATTTTTATGACAGAAGGAATATCTGCTTAGTATAACTTGAGGGTAATTTGATACATAATTTGGTGCATAACTTGAGGGGTAACTTGAGGGGTAACTTGAGGGGTAACTTGAGGGGTAACTTGAGGGGTAACTTGTTCAGTAAGTAAAATATTAGAACCACTAACTAACTAAATTTAGTGGTTCTAATATTTTTGCGATTAACTGCTAAACACAAGTCGCTAACTTATTCCCAAAATTTCGGCAGATAATTTATTCTTGAGTAGCATTTTCTGGTATTATATTCTTATGACATTTTAATGGAGGAAAATTAATCATGTTGGAATTTAAACAAAATATACGGGGAAATGTGGCCCTTGGTGTAAACCCGCTTGGATGCAAGCAGGAAGTATTGAATGAAATCGACTATGTCAAAAACAAAGGGACCTTTGCAGGTCCGAAAAAGGTCTTGATCATTGGTGCGTCATCAAGCTACGGTTTAGCTACCCGAATCAGCCTGGCTTTCGGTGCGGGAGCAGATACGATTGGCGTTTCTTTCGAAAAAGGACCGAAGAATGAACGGAATCTCGGCACAGCCGGCTGGTACAACAATATCGCGTTCCGTGAGGCTGCCGAAAAAGAAGGCCTGATCGCCAAGAACTTTGTGCAGGACGCCTTCAGCCACGAAAGCAAGCAAGAAGTCATCGCATACATCAAGAACGAGTTTGGCGGCAAAGTGGACCTGGTCGTCTATAGCCTGGCAAGCGGCCGAAGAACCGATCCCGATACCGGAGAGACGTACACATCCGCAATCAAATCGCTTGGTGAGCCAGTGGTCGGTCCGAACATCAATATGCAAAATCACGCTTTCTACACGGAAACGCTGGAACCTGCAACAGCAGAAGAAATCGCCGGAACCGTCAAAGTTATGGGCGGCGAAGACTGGCAGCTATGGATGGAAGCATTGAAAGAAGCCGATGTATTGGCAGATGGCGTTCTGACGACCAATTACTCTTATTTGGGAACAGAGCTGAACCGTCCTTACTACGGTGGCGGTACTCTTGGCCTTGCCAAAGCAGATTGTGATGAAAAAGCGAAGACCATCAATGGATTATTGGCTGACATCAACGGAAAAGCCCAGATTGTGGTAGCTACTGCCGTGACCACCAAAGCCAGCTCCGTCATCCCGTTCTTCCCTGTTTATTGTATCGGTCTCTACAAAGTCATGACCGAAAAAGGCACCCACGAAACACCGATCATGCACATCGACCGCATTTATCGCGATATGGTTTATGGCGAAAACGCCGAGTATGACGAAGTTGGCCGCCTGAGACCGGATAGCTGGGAACTTGACAGCGACACCCAAGCCAAAACGAAAGAATTGATCCAGCAATTGAACGAAGAAAATTTCAATACCGACATGGCGGCGTATGATCTTCTTTACAAAGAGTTTTCAATTTTAAGTGGATTCATGGTTGATAACTATGTCGAGCAAGACGTTACGATCGAAGAATTGAAAGCTTTGGAATATTAAATCGTTCCGGTGACACCAATTCACCTTTTATCCGCACCGATGAATGACAAGTCCTAGCTCTGAGAGTCAGGACTTTTCTGCTTCTACGGCTGACAACACAAGCGTTCTTCTTCCATCCGGTTACCGTTTCCATCTAAATATTGGTCGATAATCAAAATAGTGTTATAATGATAGACAATGATACACCAAATTTGAATAAGCCTTTATTGACCAGACACAGCTATTGCCTCTGCAAAAGAAAGAAGGAAAATGGATATGTTCAGAATAAAAAATTTCGAAGATAACAATGATGTGAAAATTGTCGAAGAGATGGGCGCATTTAAGGTCGTGGAATACTTGAAAGATTTGAGTATCGATCACCTGACAGCTCAAGCTGCCTACTATGCTTCTGAAATGAATGTCAGAAGAAGACAGCTGGTCTGCGATGTCAGCCTTTCCGACATCACCGTTCAATCAGGAGCCATGCAGTGGATGGTCGGGAATGTCAGTGCTACAACCGGGCTTAAAGGCGTGGGCGATTTTTTGGGAAAAGCGCTTCGAGGGAAAGTCACGAATGAATCCGCAATTAAGCCTGAATACACCGGAACCGGAAAACTGGTATTGGAACCGACCTATAAGCATATTTTGCTGATTGATGTCGATGACTGGAATGGCTCAATTGTAATCGAAGACGGATTATTTTTGGCTTGCGATTCGGAATTGAACCACAAAGCAGTTATGAAGTCCAACCTCTCTTCTGCTGCGATGGGCGGAGAAGGTCTTTTTAACCTAGGTCTTTCTGGCGGCGGGATTGTCGCACTTGAATCGTACGTACCAAGAGAAGAACTGATAGAAATAGAGTTGGAAAATGATGAATTGAAGATTGATGGGAATATGGCGATCGCTTGGTCCGGCAGCCTGGAATTTACAGTATCAAGATCAGGCCAGACACTTCTGGGTTCAGCCGCATCCGGCGAAGGTTTGGTCAATGTCTATCGTGGAACAGGCAAAGTTTTGATGGCGCCCGTTCTCCGGTAAAAAAACATGACCTATCGATCGCTTGTTTCATTTTTGATACCAAGCGATGCCATTCACTTAAGCAAGTTGACAACTGTAAAAAAAGCGAGGATGCCTGATGCATTCTCGCTTTTTTTTGACTGCGGGGCCAAATTGTTGAATGTTCCTCAGATATTCGACAATTTCGATCCAATCTGGTGTCAAACTGTCGAATCCACCTCACCTATTCGACAGCTTTGGCCACCACGCTGAGCATTATTACTCCTGCCTCTTATTTGTCACTAGCCTTCAGTTACTGACATTGAGTTAGTCACTGTGCTTTTTTAACCATTCGATGGCCACAGTCGCAAAAGAACCCGCTCCGATCGGAAGAGCCGCTTCATCAAATAACACACCCGGATTATGGTGCGAGAAGTTATTTCCTTCAACTTTACAATTAAGCATGATATAGGTTGTCGGCAAATGCCTGGACACAACAGCCATATCTTCAGAAGCCATGATCCTCAAATCCGGATAGCCTTTAAAGGCAGGATTCCCGGTTTCCAAAATTTCCGCAATTTCTTCGGTCAAGTCAGGATCATTGTATAAAGATGGCACACTCGCAAATATTTCAAAGTCTATTTTTGCCCTTGTCGTTTTCTCTATTCCCGCCAGAATATCCGTTATTCTCCCTTTTACATACTCCCGCACTTCATCATCGTAGGTGCGTAATGTTCCTTGCATCTCTACAACTTCAGGAATGATGTTGCTGTTCGATCCTCCCGAGAACATTCCGAATGTTAAGGTAGCTACAGACAACGGACTCACTTCTCTTGAGATCAGTTCACCAAACTCTTGATAAATGATCACGCCTGCATTGATAGGGTCTATGGAAGTATGTGGATACGCTCCGTGGGCACCCTTTCCCGTAATTGTGATCTTAAAATTGTCACAAGAGGTGCTTGTATGTCCCTTATAATACTCAAAACTTCCGACACCTTGATTTAATCCCGTATGCATAGCAAACGCCACATCCGGCTTGGGATTTTCTAAAATGCCGGCTTCAATCATATCTTTCGCTCCAGCAAATATCTCCTCGCCTGGTTGGAACATAAGCTTGACCCTACCGTGAATGTCCGCTTTATTTTCAAGCAATATTTGTGCAGCAGTCACCAGCATAGCGGTGTGCAAATCATGTCCGCACGTGTGCGCCATATTGTTCGTCGCTTTGTACTCCAGCTCATTCATTTCCTTCATCGGAAGGGCATCCATGTCAGCACGAAGAAGAATCGTTTTGCCAGGTTTCTCCCCTTCTATGACGGCACTCAGCCCCATCTTCCCCACTTCTTTGACTTCCAACCCGATCTCTTCCAATCTGTTCCTGACGTAGGCTCTTGTATTGGGCAACTCCATGCCTATTTCTGGGTTTTGGTGAAGTGTCCTTCTGTCCTTTACAAGTTGCTCTTCCAGCGCATAGGCTCTTTCATAGTATTTATTCATGCTTCCTGCCCCTTTCTAATGCTTGACGAGATTCTTTTTCTTTGCAATTTTATTTGCGATCATCGGTGTCAGAACACTTGTGATTACCACTGCCATCGCGATTTGAGATACGACCAAGGGTACAATCGGTTCAAGTTCAGGGTAGGCTTGTGCAATAACACTTGGGGCCGCTAAAGACACGCCGGCTACAGAGGTCAACGCAATCGCGGATAGTCCATTCGCTTTCAACAGCTTCGTTTCCGTAAAATATAAAGTCGGCAAGAGGATGATATAAAATAGGACGCTTAAGATAATCCCCGCCAGCCCAGCTTTTGCCGCCTGAAACAGATTGATGCTGTCTCCTAAAACCCATCCAAAAAAGGGCATGATGATGCCGATAGCCGGCAAGCAAAAATCTCTGAATTCATGATCCAAATTCCCGATGATCATCCCCGCCAACAGAGGAATCACAACTGAGATAATCGGCGTCCAGACTATATCAGTACCGCTTGATAAGGAATAAACCAACAGAGGGACAGCAGGCACACAAAACACACCCGCTAAACCAAATGCCAATGCATCGTCTTTTTCTGACAAGTCTTTAACCAGAGCCATATACAACGCTGGATTTGTACTGGTAAGAACGACAATGATCGCCAAAGACGAAAGTCCGAGAATCGTTCCCCCACCCAAATACTTGATCATCAGGAATCCCAAGACATACGCTATCATAAATTTGATCACCAGTAACATGCCTTGTTTTTTCATTATTTGAGCCAAGCTTTTAACATCCAAACCCATAGCTGAGACAAAACATAAAAATCCTACAATATAGTTGGTTCCCTGAGCGGAGAAAAAAGCTTGGCTAATCGATCCTACATAAAGCCCTTCCGGAAAAGCCGTGTTCAACAGCGCACTTAAAAACATCGGGATCAATAAAGTTCCTCCGGGAACTCTTCTCATAAGTTTTAGCATGACCCTTACTCCTTTGCCTGGCATATTTTTTGCTGTGCTTGAAAGTGTTCACTTTTGTTCCTGGAAATCTGTTCAACTTCATTTGGTTCTGATCGTTGTATATGCTTACTTAAATTGTAGCATATCTCCTTTCATTCCTCATTTTTTCCATGCTTGCGTTCATTCAAAAAAAGGATCGGAACAAAGTGTTTTTGATACACTTTGTTTCGATCCTTTTGCTTATCTGCCTGGATTGATTCCAAGCGAAATGCGGCCGTAGCGGGTGATGCGATCCAGCACCCAGGCCGGACTCCAGACGATTTTGATTTTGACCTCTGTGATGAACCCCAGCGGATCCAGCTGCTCATGGACCCCCTTCAAAATATGCTCCGAGCAAGAACAGCCGGCGCCCGTGAATGTTAGGCGGATGTTGCAAACCCCTTCATCATCTAAATCGATGCCATAAATCAATCCGAGATTGACGATATCAAGACCGATTTCGGTATCCATAACGTTCATCAGTTTTTCTTCCAGTTCTTCCTTATACTGGCTCGCCAGACCCGTATACATGATGCCCTTTTCCACTATTCGGCACCCTCCTTTATTTTTCCTCAAATGGGTTGCGGTTGAAGAAGTCGGTTACGGCACCTTTCGATGCAGAGGATACGATGTGTGCGTATTTGCCCAGGACACCGCGCGACTTCAAAGGCGGCAACACCAGTTTTTCGCGTCGTTTAGCCAATTCTTCATCAGATACTTTCATCGTCAACTCACGCGTATCCTGATCGATGATGACCGTATCATCCGTTTCCAATAACGCGATCGGTCCACCGTCTTGTGCCTCCGGTGCGATATGTCCCACCACGAAACCGTGGGAACCGCCGGAAAAACGACCATCGGTAATCAGACATACTTTGATGCCTTTTCCTGAAATGATGCTTGATAAGGAGAGCATTTCCGGCATTCCCGGTCCACCCTTCGGCCCGACAAAGCGGACAACCACCACATCGCCGTCCACGATTTCCCCGTTCAGGGTCGCTTCGATGGCTGCTTCTTCGGTGTTGAACACCTTCGCAGGTCCTTCATGGCGTCGTTGCTTCAGTCCGGAAACTTTTACAACAGCGCCATCCGGGGCAAGATTGCCTTTCAGGACAATCAGCGGGCCATCTTTGCGTTTCGGATTCTCAAGCGACATGATCACGTCCTGGCCTTCTGCCAAAGGTGCCACATTTTCAAGATTTTCCGCCAGTGTCTTTCCGGTTACGGTCAAACAATCGCCGTGTAGCAAACCGTTGTCAAGCAGGTATTTTTGAACGGCAGGCACCCCGCCGACATTGTATAGATCTTGGAAGACATATTTTCCCGAAGGTTTCAGGTCAGCCAAATGCGGTACCCGTTTTTGGATTTCATTGAAGTCTTCGATCGCAAAGTCCACCTCAGCGGCATGGGCGATCGCCAACAGATGCAAAATGGCGTTCGTCGATCCGCCCAATGCCATCGTGATCACTACGGCATTTTCCAGAGCTTTGCGCGTGATGATGTCGCGCGGTCGGATATTTTTTTCGATCAAGCCGATGATGGCTTCGCCTGCTTCGAAAACATCCTTCAATTTATCACCGGTTGCTGCAGGATTTGACGATGATCCCGGCAAACTCAGCCCCATCGTTTCGATTGCCGATGCCATCGTGTTGGCTGTATACATCCCTCCGCAAGCCCCTGGTCCAGGACAGGCGTTGCATTCGATTGCCCGAACTTCTTCTTCCGTCATTTCACCGTTGTTCCACTTTCCGATGGCTTCAAAAACGGATACGAGATCGATGTCGTTGCCATCTTCATCTTGCCCCGGTGCGATTGTACCCCCATAAACAAAAATGGATGGAATATTCGCATTTGCCATCGCGATGACAGAGCCCGGCATATTCTTGTCACAGCCACCGATACTGATGAATGCGTCCAGATTCTGGCCGCCCACCGCAACTTCGATCGAATCGGCAATCAGATCGCGCGAAGGCAATGAATAGTTCATCCCCGGCGTACCCATGGCGATACCATCTGAAACGGTCACTGTCGTAAACTGGATCGGCCAACCGCGTTGCTTCTTGATGCCGTCTTTTGCGATTGCAGCCAAGTCGTTCAAATGTATATTGCAAGGCGTGTTCTCAGCCCAAGTGCTGATTACCCCTACCATCGGCTTTTTAAAGTCTTCGTCATGCATGCCTGTCGCACGCAACATCGCACGGTTCGGTGATTTCACGACTCCATCATAAACGAAGCTGTTGATGCGTAAATCTTTTTTGTTCTTTTCGTTTTCCATTCCAAAATCCCTCCCGTATTTTCATGCACAAACACTTACTACTAATCAGATTTTAACATTTCTGCCCACAAAAAACTATCAGGGGCCCTCCCTAAGTCAGGACATGGCGGAAAACGCTCCATATTTACGCGGCAAAAGTTGCGTACTCAATTAATGATTTCGCCTTTATTATCGGCCAATTTTTCTTGCCACCGACGAAGGTCCTCAGGCGTCTGTCGCAACCACTCCGTTGCTTCGCCGACAATCTTTAAAGGTGCTTGCGAACGGTAGGAACGGGTCAGATTCCCTGGAAATTTCTTGTCTGTAACATTTGGGTCATTTTCGAAATCCCCTGTCGGCTCCACAATATAAATCCGTTCCGATCCATCACCTTTCGCCAATGCGGCCGCAAGTCCCGCCCCACTGATCACAGCCGTGAAATAAATGTGGTTCATTTTAAGTCCGGATTTGTAATTCGATTCTCCTTTTGCTGTCAGCAGCTCGCCGACCTGCAAGTCTGCTCTTGTCCCATGAAAAAAAGGGCCTGGATCAGAAGGCGTACCCTTATACGAATGCGATAATGCAACATACTTTTTTGCCTTGTCCGGATCGGATAACGCCTCATAGCATTTCGCGATGTTCAAATACAACGATGGAAAAGCGCTCTTAACCGCAACATCGTTCAGTTTCAACGCAAACTGCAAAGATGTTTCGAACCATTTTAATTTGTCTGAACTATTTTTTTGATGTCGGGCTACATAATAAGCAGCAATAAATCTTTCAAAGTCGTCTGTTGCTTCACTCCAGGCTTTAAGAAACAGTAAGCTTGCTTCTTCAGGTTTGCCGCTGTCTTCCATGCCCATCCCCCTAAGGAGAAGTTGAATGATTTTGTTATTGGGATTGAATTGATTATCCATCTTATTTCACCTCTTAATTATTGAACCGCCAACTGAACTATAATGATACTCTGCTCCTCAAAAAGCCCCTGTTTTTTGCAGCACATAAATGTAGATTACAAAAGCTTTGAAAGTGAGAATGCTGACTCTTACTCACTTTTTCTTCTCTCTTTTCATGGCCTCTTGCTTCATTGGCTTTGGCATTTTTTCAATAGCATACCTTAATGCAGTTCTAGGCATTGTGTCCCGCTTGCTTAATACATACTGGTATACCTCATCTTCATATTTGGTGCATAAAGACTTCAGCATCCAGCCATACCCTTTTTGCACTAAATCATCCTTATCCAACAATAAGCTGTCGGCAATTTCAAATATATCATCTTTAAATAAACCCTTTTTGGCTGGTATGATAAGCGATACAGCTGACGCCCGCCTAAGCCATCTATTTGGGGATTTCGTCCAATCTTTTAATTTTTCTATATACAACGGATACATTTCCAAAAATGTTCCAACAGTGTGGTTACAGAAAGTATCACAAGATGCCCAATTGGTAACATATTCATTTACCCATCTTTCGAACAAAAGAAAATCATCTTCAGTGTATTGTTTGTTGATGGCATAGGCCCAATTGCAGGCAATAAAAGATTCCTCCATCATTCCGGAAAGCCACAGTTGTTCACACAGATCAAATATTTCTTTTTTGGAAAGCTTCTTAATGCTTTTAAATGCCTCCTTGGAAATTTTCGAGACTGTCATCGTTTTTACGCCATAGAACCTTACTTCTTCTTTAAAAAATCTTTTGCCGCTTTCCTTTGTCGTTTCGTCTGAATTGTTGATTAGTTCCTGCCTTACCTGTTCGATTATGTTAGACATAGCCCACCACCCTCTCAAACTTTTACCCATTCTTATTTCCCGGCATGTTAGAGTAAGTTCATTTCGCTTCATTATCTCAATAACAGCGGATTCAATCAACTTATTGTGATTTTGGTGGTTTTAGCCTAAAAAAATATATACAAGTGATGTGAACTTATATCGTCTGACTATTTAAACCATGATATAATTTATAATAATAGTATTTTTGTGATTAGTGGTTCTTTAACTCTGACAATTTGGGTTATGCTTAATAACTTTTCTAATTTCTTGCTTTCAAATAATTAATTGTTGAAATGTTAATCATAGTAATGGAGGAGAAACTTATGCCTGTATATAATGGAAATTCCATAGAAGAAGCTATTGGTAACGGTCTGAATGACTTACAGCTTTCTTATGATAACGTAACTATCAACATTCTTTCTGATGTATTAGAAAATAATTTAGGAGAAGTAATTAGGCAAGCTGAAGTTGAAGTGAAGAAGAAGGAAAGCAAACGCACTCGTTACGCAAAATATGGTGTGGCATTTGGATCAGGTATTCTTGCAAATCGCCTCTTATCTAATAAAATTCCTCGTTCAAATCGTTGGGGCGTGCTTGGATTTCTTACCCTATTCATTTTATTATTATTTGGTTTAGTTATTGGTATGGATGCTGAGAGTACTCCACAAATTCAAGTTCCTGGAAGTTCAAGACAGTTTGAATCAGTGAATTTCTCAATCGTAGCTCAACAATTTGAAGATGCGGGTTTTTCTAATATTACATTAACCCCTATTGAAGACCTCAAATTTGGTATCATAACAAAGGATGGGGAAGTAGAAAAAGTAACAGTTTCTGGTAATGAAGAGTATGTTATAGAAAAGTGGTATCGTCAAGATGTTCCAATTAACATTTATTATCATACTTTTGAACCAGAGAAGTGATTTTCTAAAAACTTCTTAATAACTTATTATTCTAATTGTTTTTGCCTTATATAATCCTAAAGGCAAAAATAAAGCGGAAATCCCGTCACTATGGGCTTTCCGCTTTTTTCGGTTCTATTCTCTTTTTCAAGCCCTTTCTGTACCTAGATCTGTAATGCCTTTACAGCGCCATTCTCCTCAAAAAAATGACCTCATTTATGATATGTAGTTGACCAATTATCATAAAAGCACTCTTTTTTATTGTTTCTATATTAGCAAAATATATTTAAAACTATCTATTTATCCCTGAATAGTTCATACCAATACAAAAATGATCTGTTACTCAAAACTT
>ERZ1023652.228-NODE-228-length-12330-cov-5.533967_pt1 | contig 12330 bp, 11 predicted proteins | sample MGYA00520879_ERZ1023652 | MGnify/ENA primary metagenome ERZ1023652 (study PRJEB33180, sample SAMEA4044469) | wastewater metagenome | place: Denmark | collected 2016-04-02 | study: EMG produced TPA metagenomics assembly of the PRJEB13832 data set (Local...
GAAATCGCAAGAGTCATGACAATTTAGGAAATCTGTCCACGCAACGTTCCCTACGGTCACCTTGTACTGGGGCTCTAAGGGATGAATCCCTAAGAGTCCCATGCAACTGAGCATCGAAGAGCGCAATATGCTGAGAGACTTCCTGCGTCAGCAGGTTAGTCGAATAGTATCCTTGGCTCGCAGAGACAAGGGGTTCCTTGATCCTTTCCGAAGGGCTAACCCGTGAAGCTGGACATCATTTTAGATGCATGAAACATTTTGCAAACTTGTGAAACACCTACGGTGATGCACTTTTCACTCTGGAAAATTTTATAAATTCCTATATGTGAACAAAGGAAACTCGTTATACCGCGACCGGCGGCATAACGAGTTTTCATTTGTTTCCGGATCGGATAGCCCCGTTCAGCTTTTCAGCAAGCGGCGTTGTTCCTCTTCTTTTTTCCAATCCGAAACATATTTGAAGACTGGGATCAACAGCAAGATTAATCCCAAAGCTTTTTTGGCAGTCCACATAAATATCTCCCTTTCTGATTGCAGTTTGAACTTCTTACCCCTATTATGCCTGATGTTGAAAAAAAACGCTATTGATAGGCATCATCAGAAAATAGACTCTATCCACTAATTAAAATACGTGTATAATGAAGTGTAGATTTAAGGGGGGGAAAAATTAATTGAATCCTGAAAACGAAAATGCCCATATTATCGATAACAAACACTTCTCCTATTTATTGATAAGGGATTACCTGCTGGGGAATATTCTAGGCGAACATACTGATGAAATATTGTATTGGGCCGGCAAAGATTTAGCTCGGCAGTTCCCATTGAAAAGTCAGGAAGACCTATATGAGGCGATGATTTATTGCGGATTCGGTCAGCTCGAACTGCTCAAAAAGGAAAAAAACGCCCAACAATACCGTCTGGAAAGCGATTTAGTCACTGTCCGCACCCAAAACGAACAAGTCTCCTTCCAACTGGAAGCCGGATTTTTAGCGCAGCAGATCCAGATGACGACCGGCCTCCCCTGTGAAGCAAAAGCAGAAATCATAGTCGGAAAAGATAAGAAAAAAGAAGTGCTCATCACCCTGTTCATCGAGTGAATCAAAACGCCCGAGCATACCGGCAACGAATTGCCGGTATGCTCGGGCGTTTTTTGGGGAATTCTGCGATGTTTGACTGTTCTCCGGCGAAAGCCATCTTGCCCGGAGCTGAGGCCCCGTCCCCCCTGCTGTACTCCGATGAAGGGATTCTCGACGGAGCAGGTACTATTTTAGGGGCTCATCTCCGGCCGGTGGCCTACAACCGGAGATAAGCCGCCGGAAACGGTGCTCTCCTCCGGTCCACTAGCTTTCGCCAATAACTTCGCCCGCACCACAGCACCCAAAACAAAAAGAGTTGCCGGATATCCTGAAACATCAGGACACCGGCAACTCTTTCTTATTATTTAGATATATTTTTCAAGCGTTTCTTCAAGCATCTCTTTTGCGTGATAGCCGACTAATTTTTCTACGACTTGGCCATCTTTTTTGATCAACAACGTCGGAATGCCCATGATGCCGAATTGGCTTGGCGTTTGCGGATTAGCATCCACATCCATTTTAGCGAATGTTACTTTGTCGCCGATTTCTTCATCCAATTCATCGATGATTGGTGATTGCATGCGGCAAGGTCCGCACCAAGTTGCCCAAAAGTCCACCAATACGACCCCATTTTTTGTTTCTGTTTCAAAATTTGCATCTGTTAATATTTTTACCATTGTATTTACTCCCTTCGAAATTCACCTTTATATGTTAATTATAGCAGAGGCTATACTCAGTACCAATCAATCTGCTCAGCCGCGGAACGTTACGATTGTCGCACCGTTTCCCCCAGCATTCACCGGTGCGTACTCGTAGGAAAGCACTTGTGGGTGACGCTTCAATAAATCGCCGACCCCTTTGCGGAGTGCACCTGTCCCTTTCCCATGAACGATAGTCACTTGCGGATAGCCCGCTAACAAAGCAGCATCCAAATACTGATCGACTTCCGCCAATGCTTCTTCATAGCGCTGGCCTCTCAGATCGAGCTGGGTCGCGACATGACTGGATGAAGATGATTTGACAGTGGCAATCTGACGTTGTCTTTTTTGTTGCTGCGGCTCTTCTTTGATCAGCCTGAGGTCCGATTCCGGCAACTTCATCTTCATGATGCCCATCTGGACGACCCATTCGGAATTGCCTTTCTTTTCGACGAGCGTCCCCCGCTGGCCATATGTTTCCGTAATGACTTCATCACCCGGCTTGAACATTTTTTTCTCTTTCTCTTTGCGCAGGACTTTATTTTTGGCTAAAGACTCTTCTTGGCGCAAGTCATTGAATTGTCTGCGCAGATCGATCAATTCATGCTCTTTGATACTACCGGATTTCCCCATATTCAGTTGCATCTCACGGATTTCCTGCAACAGGAATTCCGCCTCTTCTTTCGCCGTATCAACCAATTTGTTGGCTTCTTTTTTCGCGTCTTCGATGATTTTTTCCTTGTTTGTTTCCAGTTTTTCGTTGGCTCGCTTCAGGTCCGCCAATAACTTGTCGGATTCTTCCAACTGCGTTTGGAGCTGCAAGGATTCTTTTTCGGTGACGCGTCGCTTCTGTTCCAGATCCGCGATCATCTCGTTCAGGTTTTGGCTGTCCACATCAATGAAACCGCGCGCCTGATCGATGATACTCGGGTTTAGGCCGAGGCGTTTCGAGATATCGAAGGCGTTACTTCGCCCGGGAACGCCGATCTGCAGGCGATAGGTCGGAGCCAAAGTCTCAACGTTGAATTCCATGCTGGCATTGATCGTGCCGGAGCGATTGTATCCGTAGGCTTTCAGTTCAGGATAATGGGTAGTGGCCATGACATAGCTGCCGATGCCACCGATATAGTCTAAAATTGAGATGGCCAGGGACGCGCCCTCTTGGGGATCGGTACCGGAACCCAACTCATCCAAAAGCACGAGACTTTTATCGTCGATCTGATTGAGGATCGAAACGATGTTGGTCATATGCGAAGAGAATGTACTCAGGCTCTGTTCAATTGACTGCTCATCACCGATATCCGCAAAAATTTCTGTGAAAATACCGATTTGACTGTCCTCATCCGCCGGTATCTGAAGGCCTGATTGGCCCATCATTTGGATGATTCCGAGTGTTTTCAGCATGATCGTTTTTCCGCCCGTGTTCGGACCAGTAATAACGATGGCTTGATAGGCTTCGCCGAGGATCAGATCATTCGCGACAACGTCCTTCTGATCGATGAGCGGGTGTCTGGCTTTCCAGATGGCGATATGATTCTCTTTGCTGATGATCGGGCGTGTCGCCTTCAGGGAATCGGCATAACGCGCTTTTGCATTGATGAAATCCAGAGTTGCCAGCACTTCGCTGTTCCCGTACAATTCCTGTGTGAAAGGCTCGATTTCCATCGATAATTCATACAAAATCCGTTCGATTTCCGCTTTCTCCTGTGCAGCCAACTGGCGCAGATGATTATTCAGATCCAGGATTGCTTGCGGTTCAATGTAAAGCGTCTGACCCGTCGAGCTTTGGTCATGGACAATACCGCCGAATTGATTGCGGTATTCTACCTTTACCGGAATCACAAAACGGTCATTGCGGATCGTGATGATGGCATCGCTAAGGTAGGATGCCTTATTGCCTCTGATGATGTCATCCAACTTGGTCCGGATATTCTGTTCGCCCTGTTTGATTCCCGTGCGTATCCCTTTCAATGCGGGAGAGGCATCATTCTGGATCGTCCCATCTTCATAGACGGTTGCTTGGATCCTCCTTGTGATTTCCGGCAATACAACCAGCCCAGCAACCAGTTCGTCCAGGACAAAGAAGGAAATCTCGTTGTCTTCGAACCATTGGAAGAACTGGATGATTTCTCTTGTGGTCGACAATACCCGACCGATTTCGGCGATTTCTTTACCATTCAAAGTGCCGCCTATCTCAAGACGCTTCAGATGGCTGCGGATGGATTTCAGCCTTGGCATCGGAATCCCGCCTTTCAGGCGCAATACCTTTCTGCCGTCTTCCGTTTCATTCTGCAAGGCAACGACTTTTTCTTGATCGATTTCAGGCCGCAATGCCTGAATTTTATCTATCCCTTGATCTGTTGCCGCAAAATTCTGGAGTTGTTGTTTTATTTTTTCGAACTCTAACGTTTTGCTTATTTTATTATTCATCTGATTCTCCTAAAAGTGCTTTCTCCAAAAAAGCGGGACGATATAGTAACGCTATACGGTCCCTTTCTGTTTAACCAACTGTCTTTACTGAATGATGCCGATCCACCAGTCGTAGATCAAGCGTGAGAAGTAAGGCGTTTCGGACACCATCCAAGCCGCAAGATCGCTTTCGACATAGAGCTGTTGAATGAAATCCATCGGAATCATGGATGCGAGCGTCAGCAACAGGAAGATTCCGATGTAGTGCATCAGGAATCCAAGGACGCCGCCTCCCAGTTGGTTCAATTGTTTGATGATCGGGAAGAATGCCAATGAGTTCAGCATGCTCCCGACAAATCTCGTGACCAGCCAGCCTGCGAACAACAACAAGATGAACGCCAATCCGTTATAAAACGCCTGATCCAGGACGAACGATACCTCTTCTGTGTAAAAAATCAATTCTTTACCGAACTCGATGGATGGATATGGGACCAGCAGATCGATTTTTGCTGCGATCACGGTATAGTATTCTCTGGCAACCAAGAAAGATATGAAATACCCCACTGTATAGACAATCTGCAGAATAAGACCTCTTCTGACGCCTGTATAGATGCCCCACAGCAACGTAAGCACTATGATAAACGTAAGCATTTTTTCACCTGATTTCTACAGTCTTTTTACTTCTTTTTTCCGTCGTGCTCGTGATTCTTTGTGTATGGCGGGATGGTATTTTCTGCATTTCTGTTGACACCCAAAGCCGAACGTACTTGATTTCTGTGTTGTACCCGTTTCAACGTCGCCTCGGAAGCGGTTGTCGTCTTCGTCAATTTCGAATTGGATTTCCTGGCAGGCAACTCATTTGCTTCGCGGGCCGCTTGCTGCAGTTCACTGATTGTCGCTGGCATAGAAGTCACGAGTTGACTCTTGTCGTCGCGCTTTTTCCGGGAAAATTCAGGCAAGGCCTTCTTAGCGGCCGCACTATCGGCCATCTTTTCTGCATTGTGTTCCTTTTCAGGCGTTTCAACCACCGCTGTCTTGGATTCACTTGTTTGTATAGCTACTTTCTCCTCTGCCAGGGGAACAGCCTCAGTTTTTTGCTCAACGTCGGCAATCGTTTCAGGTTTAGGTGTCTCGGCTAAAGTATTCTCCGGCTCAGTCTGTTCTGTTTCCTCAACGGAAGCGGAGTGTGTAACGCTATGGCTTTCCTGCAAAGCCTCCTCTAGCTTCGCCACCTTCAGCAACAGCTCTTCCATCTCAAGTTGTTTCGTGATCTGATCGGAAATGGCGTTCACAGCCACTAGGATGCCGCGCTCCTCCCGGCCAAGCGCCGGTGCTGCTTGTTTGATCTGTTCCAACTGCGCATTGACCAACTCCGATACAGCAGTCAAATGCTCAGGTGCTTTATTTCCCAAAATCGTATAGGTCTTTCCTGCTATGATCGTTTTGAATCTTCTCTTGTTTTCCGTCATATTCAAATGCCTCCATTAAAAAACTGTCTAATATATTTTAACATAAATCCGACGAATTGCAGTATAAACCTCTTTATGTTGCCAATCCTGTCCTGCTGTCCTAAAATAGCTGATCCACTCTGCAGCAATTCCCCATGAAGAAGACAACTTCATGTGATAGAATAAGGAATACTATAATAAATAAGCAGTACAGAGAAATTAAATAGAGCAAGGATGAGAGTATGTCGAATGTCGTATTGAAAGTAACGATGGGTCAACTAAAAAAATTGGCCGTCCATTATCAGGATTATGCTGTGAAGCCAGTGCCGCACAGCCTTTTCACCGCCAAAAAGAATCAGACCACCATCACTGGTTACAACTCCGGAAAAGTGCTGTTTCAAGGCCAGAACGCCGAAAGCGAAGCAGCGCAGTGGCAAGCATCCGGCGACCAGGTTGTGGCCACTAAATCCCATTCCGCAAAAAACGGACTGAAAAAAGAGATTCCGAACAAAACCGGGCTCCCTGCAGGTTTTTCCGAATGGTCCGTCATCGGCAGCGATGAAGTGGGCAACGGCAGCTATTTCGGACCACTTACGGTCTGTGCCGTCTATGCATCCGCCGACCAATTACCGTTGCTGAAAAAGATGGGCGTTCAAGACTCAAAAGCTTTGACCGATGCCCGCATCATCACCATTGCGAAGCAATTGTTGGAGCATGTTCCGCACAGCGTCATCAACTTGATGCCCGAAAAATACAATGAGGTCCAACCAACGATGTCTCAAGGTAAAATGAAGGCATTGCTGCATAACCAAGTCCTCGATCAGCTGTTGAAGAAAATCGAGCCGGAAAAGCCCAAAGCGATCCTGGTCGATCAGTTTGAATTGCCTTCCACGTATTTCAAACATATCGCCGATCAAAAAGTGCAAGTGAAGGAAAACATTTATTTCCAGACAAAAGGCGAATCCCACCATCTGGCGGTGGCGGCGGCTTCCATCATCGCCCGCTACTACTTCCTGAAGACTTTGGCGGACATGACCGCAGCCTCCGGTTATCCGATCCCTTCAGGCGCCGGCGCCAACGTCGATCTGATCGCTGCGGAAATGTATCGTGAAGGCGGCTTGGAACTGCTGGACAAATACACGAAACTACACTTCGCAAACACCCAAAAAGCCATTAGATTGGCGAACAGATAGCTTGCCGGCGAATCGTACGGAGAATTCCCTTCAGCTGGGACCGATGCTGAGTAGGTTGTCCGACAATCCGAATGAATCGGACAACTGATTACTAGCCACATCTTAATCTTCGCAAAACAAAGAGTGGACCGTCTCATCCCGAGACGGTCCACTCTTTGTTTGTACATCATTCTTCTAAATTAACGGATGGCAGCTCCACATTCGGTTTCCAAAGCTGCGACTAATTTCGTGAAGGCTTTGTTGATGTCTTCATCGACAAGCGTCGCTTCAGGATTCAGGAATGACATGGAATAAGCAACCGACTTCTTGCCGTCTTCGATGCCTTTGCCTTGATAGATATCGAACAGGTGGACATCCTTCAGGAATTTCCCGCCGTTTTCCTTGATGGTCTTGACGATCTGTTGGTGTGTTACGGTTTCATCCACCAATAAAGCCACATCGCGGGTCACGCCAGGGAATTTAGGGATCGGCTGTTGCGTGATCACTTCCTTCGGTGCGGCGATGATCGCTTCGAAATCGATTTCGAAAGCATACGTTTCCTTCAGGTCATAGGCATTTGTCGTTGCCGGATGTACTTGGCCGACATAACCGATATAGGCATCGCCCAGATAGACGGCAGCCGTTCTGCCTGGATGCATCCATTTCAGGTCTTTGGCAGCTTCAAATCGGATCTGATCGCTCAAACCCATCGTTTCGAAATACCCATCCAGTACCCCTTTGGCGTGGTAGAAATTGACGGGTTCGGCAGCCATTTGCCAATCTTTTTGGTAGGCCATTCCTGTCATCACGCCGGCCAAACGTTCCGCTTCGATCGGCAAAACGCTGTCAGCAGACGGGAAGAAGACGCGACCGATTTCGTAAAACTGGATATCCGTGTTCTTGCGGGCAACGTTGTAAGCGGCGTTGTCCAAAAGCGTGCTCAACAAGTTCATCCGCAGCGTGCTGCGATCTTCGCTCATCGGCCAAGCCAAACGGATGCCTTCCTTGTCTTCGACTGCGTATTCCCGCGCTTTTTCGGCGGTAGTCAAGACATAGCTGATGTTCTGAGTAAGTCCCGCACCTTCCATGAATCTTCTGGTGATGCGCATCGTGTGTTGTTTAGGCGTCAATGCAGTCGGCAAAGCCGGTGTGATCGGCAATGTTTCCGGAAGGTTGTCGTATCCGTAGATGCGTGCGACTTCTTCCAGGATATCCGCATAGATGGAGATATCCCATCTTCTCGGTGGAACAGCAACGGTGAATGTTTCGCCGTCAAACGTCGAGGCAAAACCCAACTGGTTAAAGATGGCAGTCACTTCACCGCTGGAAATGGCGGTCCCCAACGAACGGTTGATTTTTTCCAAAGTGATGACCACTTCCGTATCCTTCACTTCCACAGTATCGACCGAAGCCGTGCCGGCAACGATAGTGCCCCCTGCCAATTCATGGATCAGTTCAGCGGCATGTTCTCCGGCTGTGCGGATTGTTGCTACGTTGATGCCTTTTTCGAAACGGGAACTGGATTCGCTGCGCAAGTTGAACTTCCCAGCTGTTTTGCGGATCAAAACCGGATTGAACAAAGCCGCTTCCAAAGCGACAGTCACGGTTCCATCAGTAATTTCTGAATCCAGACCGCCCATGACACCAGCCAATGCAATCGGTGCAGTACCATTCGTGATGACGATGTTATCTGTGTCGAGCGTTCTTTCGACCCCATCAAGCGTCGTCATTGTTTCATTCTCTTTGGCACGACGGACAATGATTTCCTTGGAACCGATTTGATCATAATCGAAAGCATGCAATGGCTGGCCGTATTCCAACAGGATATAATTCGTGATGTCGACTACGTTGTTGATCGGACGGATACCGCCGTTCATCAGTTTATTCTGCAGCCAAAGCGGACTTTCCGCAATTTTTACGTCTTTGATCACTTGGATATGATAGGCAGGCGCATCGTTCGTGTCCTCAACGGCAACTTTGATGTAATCCGTAACAGAACCTGTTTTTTCAGAAACCGGAGCCTCCGGGAATTTCAATGCTTTGTTGTAGATGGCTGCAACTTCATAGGCGGATCCGCGCATGCTTAAAGCATCGGCACGGTTCGGCGTGATATCGATGTCCAGGATTGCATCATCCAGTTCCAACAAGTCAACGACTTCTGTTCCGGGAACAGCTTCAGCAGGCAGGACAAATATCCCGTCCGCATATTTTTTTGAAACAACGCTTTCCGAGTAGCCCAGTTCAGCCAATGAACAGATCATCCCGTTCGATTCTTGGCCGCGCATCTTACCTTTCTTGATTTTTGCGTTGCCGGTGATCCGCGCGCCATGCAAAGCCACGATGACTTTCTGGCCTGCAGCTACATTCGGTGCACCACAGACAATCTGGATCGGTTCCTCAGCCCCGATATTTACTTGGCAGACATGCAGATGGTCTGAATCAGGATGGTCGACTACGGACAACGTTTCCCCGACGACGATCTTTGACAAACCTTTGCCCGGATAGATGACGTCATCCACTTCAATACCGGTACGCGACATTTTTTCCGCTAATTCATCTGGTGTTACATCTGATAGATCTAAATATTCTTTTAACCATTTATAGGATACTTTCATTATGTTACTCCTTTACATCGAATTGACTTAAGAATCGGATATCATTTTGGTAGAAGTGGCGGATGTCATCAACACCATATTTCAACATCGCTACACGTTCCTGGCCTAGACCAAATGCAAATCCGGAGTATTTCGTAGAGTCAATTCCAGACATTTCCAGAACATTGGGATGGACAATACCTGAACCCAGGATTTCAATCCAGCCGGTTTGTTTGCAGACGTTACAACCGGATCCGCCACACTTGAAGCAGCTGACATCGACTTCCACAGAAGGTTCCGTGAACGGGAAGTAGCTAGGGCGTAAACGGATTTCACGTTCTTCCCCGAACAATTTTTTGGCGAAGACGGCAAGGGTCCCCTTTAGGTCAGCCAAAGTGATGTTCTCTCCGATGACCAATCCTTCAATCTGGTGGAATTGGTGCGAGTGGGTCGCATCATCGCTATCACGGCGATAGACTTTCCCAGGACTGATCATCTTCAACGGACCTTTGGAAAAATCATGCTTCTCCATCGTGCGCGCTTGGACAGGCGACGTATGCGTACGCAACAACAATTCATCGGTGATGTAGAAAGTGTCCTGCATATCGCGGGCCGGATGATCTTTCGGCAAGTTCATCTTTTCGAAGTTGTAGCTGTCTTCTTCGACTTCCGGTCCGTCGACGATTTTGTATCCCATTCCGAGGAACAGGTCTTCGATTTCTTCATTGATTTGCGTCAGGACGTGTGTCGTGCCTTGGGCGATTTTTTTGCCCGGCAAGGTGACATCGATCGTTTCAGCCGCAATTTCAGCTTCCATTTTTTTAATTTCAAGCGCATCTTTTTTGGCTTGGATGGCGGCTTCAATATCGTCACGCAATTCATTTGCCAAAGTTCCGATGACCGGGCGTTCTTCAGGACTCAGATCTTTCATCCCTCTCAAAGCCTCCGTGATTGGTCCTTTTTTTCCCAAATAAGAAATACGGACTTGATTCAATGACTGCAGCTCCTCTGCAGATTCGACTTGCTGCAAGGCATCTATACGTAACGTTTGTAATTTCTCTTTTAATTCCATGTTCTGTCCCCTTCTCATAAAAAATGCAAAAAAATCCCGTCCCTGGTAAGGGACGAGATTTTCGTGGTACCACCCTTGTTTCGTTGCAAGCAACGACACTTCATTTGTTTAACGGTAATAAACCGGAACTTTATTCATTGCACAGGGCAAATCCCAAAGTCAGCTCGGGGAGTGAAAAAACACAATCATCTTCTATAAAGGCTCGCAGTCAATGGCCATTATTCCCTGAAAAAAGTTGCAGATTGTGAAGGTTCCCTTCAACGCTTTTCGTATTCATTTTACTTACTTTGCCAGTTTAACCGGAAATGCCGTTTCCGTCAAGTTCGGATTCAGACCCACGCATCCGACCAAGTTTGGATTTCCTGCATCACACTGTTCAATGCCTTACCTTTTTCCGACAATCCGTACATCACTTTGATTGCCGCCGCAGGATTTTCGGTTCTTACCACAATTTTTTCATCTTCCAGCTCTTTTAAGCGTTCAACTAATACTCGATCACTGACATTAGGTATCTGTGCGGCCAATTCCTTGAATCGTTTATCTCCGTCCATCAAGACTTCGATGATTAAGCCGGTCCATTTCTTCCCTAAAATAGAGAATGTCTTTTCGAATTTTGGACAAATACATTTTTTTACTTCCAGCATTTCATTCACAGCCTTCACCTCTTTGACCTATTATAAACACCCTCATTTCCCCTGTCAAAGGGAATGTGCCTTTTGTCACAAAATGTTTACAAAAAATAAGCATCCCGCTCCACAATCTGCACTACCTGAAGTACTTCCTCAGAAAATGCTTGTGGCCGCCGCTTCCTTCCATCCGAAAAGGAAAAGAATCACGAATGATGTTGGTTAGGAATTCGGCAGCCCGCTTGCTCGCATACAAAAGTTCATGTCTGTTTTCTATAATAGGATAGGAATTTCACAAAGGCAACACTTTTTCACGTTTAATTGAAAAAATAGCGTTTTTTTCATGCAATTCTTCAGCCGACGAAGTGATAAAGCAGAATGCCTGCCGCAACTGCGACATTCAGAGACTCCGCTTCGCCGAAGATCGGGATATACAGATTCTGATCCGTTAATGCCAATATTTTTCCTGAAACGCCATTCCCTTCGTTACCGAGCACCAACGCTACCGCATCGGTCGGGAAAACGGTCCGGTAATCGACAGCCGCTTCGTTCAGTTCGGTTCCGTAGACCGGGATACCATTCTTCTTAAATTCAGGTATCATCTCTTGCAGATCACCACGATATACAGGCAGATGGAAGTGGCTCCCTTGCATGGAACGCAGCACTTTATCATTGTAAAGATCCACCGATCCCTCCCCTAAAATCACCCCGGCATACCCGGCAGCATCCGCCGTCCGGATGATGGTGCCGACATTCCCTGGATCCTGGACCTGATCCAAAAGGATATATTTGCCCTTGTAATCCAAAATCGGAGCCGCTTCAGGAAACTGAACAATCGCGACGACTCCTTGCGGCGTTTCTGTCTGGGCCAGGCTGGCCAGGATTTCCTGGGAAACGATGATGATGTCCCTCTCACCAAGCGGCAGATCCGACTGTTGGTGAAAAGCTTCAGTCATCAAAACTTCCTGGATGCTTGCGTTTGCTTTGATGGCCTCTTTCAAAAGATGCGTCCCCTCGATCAGATAAGCGCCCGCCTCTTTCCGGCCTTTGGTGGTCTGCAGTTTTTTCCATTGTTTTACTTTTTGATTTTTCATCGATGCTATCTTTTCCATTTTGTAACTCCTCAGTTCAACATATCCCCTATTATAACGCATTTATTATTCCCTTTTCATCCAAAGATAGAAAAAAGAGACTGGGGAACTCCCAATCTCTTCGAAATTTTAAGTATATTAGCC
>ERZ1023652.233-NODE-233-length-12161-cov-10.192205_pt1 | contig 12161 bp, 9 predicted proteins | sample MGYA00520879_ERZ1023652 | MGnify/ENA primary metagenome ERZ1023652 (study PRJEB33180, sample SAMEA4044469) | wastewater metagenome | place: Denmark | collected 2016-04-02 | study: EMG produced TPA metagenomics assembly of the PRJEB13832 data set (Local...
GGTTGTTGGCATCAAGCTTGACCACGTCGGCCACGGTGCCCAAAGCCACCAGCGTGAGCAGGGGGTCGAGCTTGGGTTGGGGTCTAGGTGCCCCCACGCTCCCCGCTTCGCGTGGTTCGCTGCCCCCAGCCGGGGAAGGGGCCCCGGCCGAGCCGGTTCCTGGGCCGCTCGCGCCTTGGGGCGGCCCGGCGGCGCTCGATGCATCAAACACACCGCGCGCGCGCAGCTCGGCGCGCAGCGCCAGCAGCACATAGAACATCACACCGACCCCTGCCATGGACTTGCTCTCAAAGGTGCAGCCGGGCTGGTTGGGGTTGACGATGGCGTCTGCGGCGGGCAGCTCGGGGCCGGGCAGGTGGTGGTCGGTGACGAGGACTTGCAGGCCCAGCGCCTTGGCCTCGGCCACGCCCTCCACGCTGGCGATGCCGTTGTCCACGGTGATGAGCACATCGGCGCCGCGTTCGGCCACCCGGCGGGCGATGGACGCGGTGAGGCCGTAGCCATCGGTCACGCGGTCGGGCACGAGATAGTCCACGTGGGTAGCCCCCAGCAGGCGCAGGCCGCGCACGCCCACGGCGCAGGCGGTGGCGCCGTCGCAGTCGTAGTCGGCCACGATGCAAAGGCGCTTGTTTTGCGCCATGGCATCGGCCAGCAGGCGCGCGGCGGCGTCGATACCTTTGAGTCCCGATGGGGGCAGCAGCCGACCCAGGCCATCGTCCAGTTCATCCTTGGCGCGCACGCCGCGCGCGGCATACAGGCGCGCCAGCAGCGGGTGCACGCCGGCCTGTTCCAGCGCCCAGGCGGCGCGGGGGGGAATGTCTCTTGCTATTATTTTCATAGCTGATTGCGCAGGTCCATAAAGCGCTGGGGCCTGAAAAAGCCTTGAATGCGCTGTGCCAGGCCGCGCGGTGCGCTGTGAAAGCCCTGTGCATTGCGCTCGCCACACAGCGTGAGTTGCACGGGTGCGCCGCTTTCGCTCTGTCGCAGCAGATCGGCCACGGGGCCGGAATCGAGCGCCGCCCAGGCAGTGGCCCAGGTGCGCCAGTCTTCGCGCAGGGCCGCATCACGCAGCGTGGTGGGCACCGTGGGTACGGTGGTGGGGGTTGGGGCGGGCGTGGGCAGGGGGCCAGTGCCGTGCACCCAAAACGAGTTGACCACCGGCAGGCCGCGCGCCGCGCGTTCGTCGTTGAATGCGTGGGTGTAAAGCAGCATCTGCATCTCGCTGTGCAGGCGGTGCAGGGTGCGGGCCGCCTGCGCTGCACGGGGTTCAGGCATCCACGGCCGTACGTCGCGCAGCAGCACACGCTCCAGCGAGGCGGTGGCCAATCCATCAAACAGCGCGCCGCTGGCCAGCCAGCGCGTGGGCTGGTCGTAGTGCAGCGCGATGCCGTCCTCGGCAAACCAGGGCGCCACGATGGCCAGCAGCACGCGCGAGGCGGCTTCGTCGAGCCCCAGGCTGTCCGGGTCGCGCAGGGTGATGTGGTCGGTGCTCACATGCCATTGGCACGGCGTGATGAAGGCCCAGGCCTGGCCGTGTGCGGGCTGGCCCTGCTGGTGGCGGTGCCACGCGGCCCAGGGAGTGCGGCCGTCGTCAAAGGGCAGGCCCAGGGCGCGTGCCAGTGCGCGTTCGTGCGGGGGGGTGAAGCTGGTTTCCTCGCCAGTATCGGTTTGCGCGGTGTGGGGGCTGAGCCGGGCCAGCAGCCGGTCCAGATGGGGCAGGGCCAGGCCCTGGAGGGCTTGCTGGCAACCCTCGGCCGTGCTCGCGGCATAGGGAATGAGCAAAGAGGTGGTGTCCGACATCCCGCTATTGTCCGGGATGCCACAATTGGTTCCGTCTGGCGCTTGCCATCCGCGCAGGGCGCAGACCTTCTTTTCAAACCATGCAAATTCCCTACGAACTGGCCCTGGGCTGGCGCTACACGCGCGCGGGCCGCGCCACGCGGCGCAACGGCTTCATCTCGTTCATCTCGGGCGTGTCCATGCTGGGCATTGCGCTCGGGGTGGCGGCGCTCATCATCGTGCTGAGTGTGATGAACGGCTTTCAGAAAGAGGTGCGCGACCGCATGCTCAGCGTGGTCTCGCACATCGAGATTTTTTCGCCCCAGAGCACGGCCCTGCCCGATGTGGCACGCACGCTGGCCGAGGCCCGGCAAAACCCCAACGTGATCGGCGCTGCACCCTTTGTGGGTGCGCAGGCCCTGCTGGCGCGCGGCGAGGACATGAAGGGCACGCTGGTGCGCGGCATCGACCCGGCGCTCGAAGGCGCGGTGACCGACCTGGCCGCCACCAACGAAGAGACGCTCAAGCTGCTGGTGCCGGGCGAGTTTCGCGTGGTGCTGGGCGGCGAGCTGGCCCGCGCCCTGGGCGTGCGTGCAGGCGACGCCGTGACGCTGATCGCACCGGCCGGGCAGGTGACGCCCGCTGGCGTGGTGCCACGCCTCAAGCAGATGACGGTGGCGGGCACGTTTGACTCGGGCCACTACGAATACGACTCTGCGCTGGTGCTGCTGCACCACGAGGATGCGCAGCGCATCTTCCGCCTCGAAGGCCCCACGGGCATTCGCCTCAAGCTCAAGGACCTGCACCAGGCGCGCGAGGTAACCATGCAACTGGCGGGCAGCCTGAGCGATCAGCTGCTGATCCGCGACTGGACGCAGCAAAACCGCACCTGGTTTGCCGCCGTGCAGCTGGAAAAACGCATGATGTTCATCATCCTCACGCTGATCGTGGCCGTGGCCGCGTTCAACCTGGTGAGCACGCTGGTGATGACGGTGACCGACAAGCGCGCCGACATCGCCATCCTGCGCACGCTGGGCGCCAGCCCCAAAAGCATCATGGGTATCTTTGTGGTGCAGGGCGCCATGGTGGGCGTGATCGGCACGATGTCCGGCCTGCTGCTGGGCCTGGCCATTGCCAGCAACATCGATGTGATCGTGCCCGCCATCGAGCGCGCGCTCAACGCCAGCTTTTTGCCGCAGGATATTTACCTCATCAGCAAGATGCCCAGCGAGCCGCAGAGCAGCGACATCGTGCCCATCACGGTCATCTCCCTCGTGCTGGCTTTTGTGGCCACGCTCTACCCCAGCTGGCGCGCCAGCCGCGTCAACCCCGCTGAGGCCCTTCGCTATGAATAATGTAGCTGCTAGCGCAATACCATCAAGCGATGGAGGCCAAAATGGCTTGAAAAATCAGGTGGTGCTTGAAGCCCGTGGCATCACCAAGCGCTTCACCGAAGGCCGCCTGGATGTAACGGTGCTGCATGGTGTCGATCTGCAGATCCACGCGGGCGAAACACTGGCCATCGTGGGCGCGTCGGGCTCGGGCAAGAGCACCTTGCTGCACCTGCTGGGCGGGCTGGATGCGCCCACCTCGGGCACGGTGCGCCTCAAGGGCGAGGAGATGTCGGCGCTGTCGGCCGAACGCCAGGGCCAGTTGCGCAACCAGCACCTGGGCTTCATCTACCAGTTCCACCACCTGTTGCCCGAGTTCAGCGCGCTCGACAATGTGGCCATGCCGCTGCGCATTCGCCGCCTGCCGTTGGCGCAATGCCGTGCCGAGGCCGAGCGCGTGCTCACATCTGTGGGTTTGAAAGACCGCCTGCACCACCGCCCGGCCGAGCTTTCGGGTGGCGAGCGCCAGCGGGTGGCGATTGCCCGCGCGCTGGTGACGCGGCCGGCCTGCGTGCTGGCCGATGAGCCCACTGGCAACCTCGACCGCAGCACCGCCGACGGCGTGTTCGACCTCATGCTGCAACTGGCGCGCGACCAGGGCACTGCGTTTGTGATGGTCACCCACGACGAGTCGCTGGCCGCCCGCTGCGACCGCGTGGTGCGGCTGGTGGCGGGGCGCCTGGCTGATTGACGATGACGATGCAGGGGACGGCCCACCGGCCGTCCAACGCCCGCTATAGCACCGAGGTGCGCAGCCGGCTGGGCGCCAGGGCGCCGGCCGATTCCAGAATGGGATAGGCCACCGAGCACAGCAGCGAATTGATGCGCTTGAGTTCGCTGATCAGGTCGATGTGCAGCGAGCTGGTTTCGATGCTCTGCACCGTGTTGTCGGACAGGCGCGCCAGGTGGGTGGCCGAGTAGGCATGCTCCAGGTCGCGAAAGCGCACCTTTTCTTCGAGCAGTTTCTGGGCATCGCGCACATTGCCGTTCAGGAAGACGCTCATGGCCAGGCGCAGGTTGTCCACCAGCCGCGCATGCAGCTCGTTGATCTCTTCCATGCCGGCATCGGAGAACTGGCGCCCCTTCTTGATCTTCTTGTCCTCGATGTCGATCAGCACCCGCTCGATGATGTCGCCGATCTGCTCCATGTTGATGGTGAAGCTGATGATGTCGGCCCAGCGCCGGCCCTCGCGCTCGTCCAGGGCCTCGCGCGAGATCTTGGTCATGTAGTACTTGATGGCCGAATACAGGTCGTCCACCTGGTCATCGAGTTTGCGCAGGTCCTGGGCCAGCTTGAGGTCATCGGTGCGGATAACCTGGTGCATGCCCATCAGCATCGACTCGACCACATCGGCCTGGTGCAGCGCCTCGCGGGCGGCGCACGAAATGGCCAGCGAGGGCGTGGCCAGGGCCGAGGGGTCGAGGTGCTGCGGACGGGCGCCTGCCGTGGGCGCCTCTTCGTGCGGCAGCAGGCGCTGCACCAGGCGCGCCACCGTGCCAGTCAGGCCGATGCACGCCAGGCCCACCACGGTGTTGAACGCCAGATGGAACAGCACCACCAGCGTGGCTGCATCCGGAACAAACGGGCGCACATGGCGCAGCCACAGGCCGACCAGCGGCATCATGATGAGCACGCCCACGATCTTGAACACCAGGTTGCCCAGCGGCACCTGGCGTGTCTGCACATTGGACTTGAGCGTGGTCAGCACCGCCAGCAGCCCGCTGCCCAGATTGGCGCCCAGCACCAGGCCCAGCGCCACTTCCACCGGAATGCCGCCAGAACCCGCCAGCGTGGCGGTCAGCAGCACCGTGGCGAGGCTCGAATAAGACACCACGGCCAGCACAGCACCGGTGAAGAGCTCCAGCAGCAGATCGCTGGTGAGAGCTTCCAGCAGGGTGCGCACGGTGGGCGACTGCATGAGGACCATGGTCGAATCGGTGATGAGCCGCAAGGCCAGCAGCATCAGCCCCAGACCGATCAGCACCCTGCCCACGCGCCCCACGGTGGTGTCCTGGCGCGAGATGAACAGCACCACACCGATAAAGATGAACAGGGGCGAGAGCCAGGACAAGTCCATCGCAAACACCACGGCCATCACGCTGGTGCCCACGTCGGCGCCCAGCATCACGGCCAGCGCGGCCGGCAGGCCCACCAGGCCCTGGCCGACGAACGAAGAAACAATGAGGGCGGTGGCGGTGCTGGACTGCACCAGTGCCGTGACGCCAATGCCCGAAAGCACGGCCGTGAGGCGGGTGCTGACGCTGCGCGAGATCAGCTGGCGCAGGTTGGCGCCAAAGACGCGCAAGATGCCGGTGCGCACCAGATGGGTGCCCCAGATCAACAGGGCCACGGCAGCAAGAAGATTGAGGAGATGCTTCATGGAAAGAAGCGTGCAACTATAGCCCCGCACACCGCCCCACCCGCGAGGGCCCTGATGGCATTGGTCACGCCCGCATGGGGTGGGCGTGGGTGCTGCTGGCTCAACGCGCGTTTCTCACGCGCAGCAACTCGTCCAGGATCAGGCAGGCCGCGCCCACCGTAATGCCGGCGTCGGCAATGTTGAACGCCGGAAAGTGGTAACCCGCCCAGTGGAAGTCGAGAAAATCCACCACATAGCCGTGCATCAGCCGGTCCACCACATTGCCCACGGCGCCCCCAAGGATGCTCGACAGCGCAAAGCAAAACAGCTTTTGCCCCGGGTGCGCACGCAGTTGCCAGACGATGAACACCGTGGCGACCACGCCAATGCCCGTGAACAGCCAGCGCTGCCAGCCTCCCGCGTCGGCCAGAAACGAGAAGGCCGCACCCGTGTTGTGCGCCCGCACGATGTTGAAAAAGCTGGTGATGGTGGTGGCATCGCCCAGGCGGTAGTAGCCCAGGATCAGCGTCTTGGTGAACTGGTCGGCCAAAAGAATGACGACTGCCCAAGCCAGCCAGGGCCACAAACTAGCGCTTGGGCCGCGCACGAGCGAGGAGTTGCTCCGCGCCATCAGGCCACCTTGCGGTCTTCACCGCTGCCAAAGAGGTTGCTGGTGCAGCGGCCGCACAGGGTGGGGTGGGCTGCATCGTGGCCCACGTCGGCGCTGTAATGCCAGCAGCGCTCGCATTTGGCATCAGAACTGGCTTTCGCGCTTACCTGTAAAGCGCTTCCAGCTATCAATTCAATAGTGGATGTGATGAAGACGAACTTCAGATCGTCCCCCAGGCTGGCGAGCAAGGCATGGTCTTCCGGTGCCACGGTCAGCGTGACGCAGGCCTGCAGCGAGGCCCCCACCTGCCCGGCAGCACGCAGCGCCTCAATGTCCTTGTTGATGGCGTCGCGGATCTCGCGGATGCGGCGCCATTTGGCAAGCAGGCCATCGTCGCTCTGGCCCAGGGCCGAGAAGGTCTCCATGAAGATCGAATCGGAGTCGCCAAAGATCTTCCAGGCCTCTTCGGCGGTGAAGCTCAGGAACGGTGCCATCCAGCGCAGCATGGCGTGCGTGATCTGGTGCAGCGCGGTCTGGGCGCTGCGCCGTGCCAGGCTCTTGGGCGCGGTGGTGTAGAGGCGGTCCTTGAGCACGTCGAGGTAAAAACCGCCCAGGTCTTCCGAGCAATACAGCTGCAGCTTGGCGACCACGGGGTGGAACTCATACACCTTGTAGTGGGCCAGGATGTCTTCCTGGAACTGCGCGGCGCGCACCAGCGCGTAGCGGTCGATTTCGAGCATCTGCTCAAAAGGCACGGCGTCCGCGGCGGGGTCGAAGTCGCTCACGTTGGCCAGCAAAAAGCGCAGCGTGTTGCGGATGCGGCGGTACGAATCCACCACGCGCGCCAGGATCTTGTCGTCGATGGCCAGGTCGCCCGAGTAGTCGGTGGCGGCGCACCACAGGCGGATGATTTCGGCGCCCAACTTGCCGCTCACCTCTTGGGGCGAGACGGTGTTGCCCACCGACTTGCTCATCTTCTTGCCCTGTCCGTCCACCGTGAAGCCATGTGTGAGCAACCCGCGGTAGGGCGCGCGGCCATAGATGGCGCTGGCCAGCAGCAGCGAGCTGTGGAACCAGCCGCGGTGCTGGTCGTGGCCTTCGAGGTACAGGTCGGCCTCGGGGCCCTCGTCGTGGTGCATGCTGCCATGCGTGCCGCGCATCACATGCCAGAAGGTCGAGCCCGAGTCGAACCACACTTCCAGGATGTCGGTGCTCTTGGTGTAGTGCACGGCGTCCTCTGCGCCCAAAACCTCTTCGGCCGTCATGCGGCTCCAGGCCTCGATGCCGCCCTGCTCGACTATTGAAGCCGCCTGGTCGATGATTTCCATGGTGCGAGGGTGCAGCTCGCCCGAATCCTTGTGCAGGAAAAACGGCAGGGGCACGCCCCAGCTGCGCTGGCGCGAGATGCACCAGTCGGGCCGGCCGGCGATCATGTCGCGCAGGCGCGACTTGCCGTTCTCGGGGTAGAAGTGCGTCTGCTCGATGGCGGCCAGGGCCGTCTGGCGCAGCGTGCCGGGGGCCTTGTCGGTGGTGAAAACGCCTTCGCCCTCGTCCATGCGCACGAACCACTGGGCGGCGGCACGGTAGATCACGGGCGTCTTGTGGCGCCAGCAGTGCGGGTAGCTGTGCGTGATGGTGGTGGTGCCCAGCAGGCGGCCTGCGGCCTGCAGCGCCTCGATGATGATGGGGCAGGCTTTCCAGATATTGAGCCCGCCGAACAGCGCCAGCGATTCGTCGTAGCGGCCGTTGCCCAGCACGGGGTTCAGGATGTCGTCGTACTTCATGCCGTGCGCCACACACGAGTTGAAGTCTTCCACCCCATAGGCGGGCGACGAGTGCACAAGACCCGTGCCGTCGGTGGCGGTGGCGTATTCGGCCAGGTACACGGGTGAAAGGCGTTTGTAGCCGGCATCCACATCGTGCAGCGGGTGCTCAAACTCGATGCCCGCAAGATTTTCTCCCTGGGCCACGGCCAGCACCTGGCCTTGCAGGTTCCAGCGCTGCAGGCAGGACTCGACCAGCGTTTCGGCCACGATCAGCAGGCCGCGCTCGGTGTCTACCAGGGCGTAGGGCAGCTCGGGGTTGAGGTTGAGCGCCTGGTTGGCGGGGATGGTCCAGGCGGTGGTGGTCCAGATGACGGCGAAGGCGTCTTTGGTCAGCGCGGGCAGGCCGAAGGCGGCGGCCAGCTGGGCCGGGTTGTGCGCCTTGAAGGCGACGTCGAGTGTCTGGCTCTTCTTGTCCTGGTATTCGATCTCGAACTCGGCCAGTGACGAGCCGCAGTCAAAGCACCAGTACACGGGCTTGAGGCCGCGGTACACGTAACCGCGCTCCATCACGCGCTTCAAGGCGCGCAACTCGCCCGCCTCGTTGGCGTAGTTCATGGTCTTGTAGGGGTTGTCCCACTCGCCCAGCACACCCAGGCGCTTGAAGTCCTGCATCTGCTGCGCGATCTGCTCGGTGGCAAACGCCCGGCTCTTGGCCTGCATCTCGTCGCGCGGCAGGTTGCGGCCGTGCAGTTTTTCGATGGCGTTCTCGATGGGCAGGCCATGGCAATCCCAGCCGGGCACATACAGCGCATCAAAGCCTTCGAGCTGGCGCGCCTTGGTGATCATGTCCTTCAAGATCTTGTTCACCGCGTGGCCGATGTGCAGTTGCCCGTTGGCGTAGGGCGGGCCGTCGTGCAGGATGAACTTGGGCTTGCCGCAGCGCGCATCGCGCAGCTTCTTGTAGGTGCCCTGGTCTTCCCACTCCTTGACCCAGCCCGGCTCGCGCTTGGGCAGATCGCCACGCATCGGGAAGGGCGTGTCGGGCAGGTTCAGCGTGCTGCGGTAATCAGTGGGTGCGGGACTGGCGTTGTCGGACATGGATGGGCCTTAAAACGGGGCATTCCGGGGCTGGCCCGGGTCAAAAACGGGAAGAGGGCACGACAAGCGAGGGGTTTGGCATGCAGGCGCTGCGCAGGCAGCCACCTCAAATTCGGTCGCGCGTGGTCTGGCGCCGGGTCTCGGTGTGCAAACTGGTGAGCGTGAGGGCGTGGGCCGACGCAAAGTAGGCACGTGCATCAGCGCAGTCTTTGGCAATGCCCGCCGTCAGGGCATCAAGACCGTCGTATTTCAGCTCATCGTGCAGTTTGTGCAGCAGTTCCACGCGCACGATTTTACCGTACGCCCCTTCAGGCCCCAGATCGGCGGGCCAGGTCAGGCAATGGGTTTCGAGCAGCACGCGGCCACCGTTCACGTCATGGGGGTCCAGCGAGGGGCGCACGCCCAGGTTCGCCACGCCCGGCAGCGGGGCATTGCTCAGGCCATGCACCAGCACGGCGAAGATGCCGCTGGCGGCGGGCTTCCAGTGGGCAAAGCGCAGATTGAGGGTGCGAAAGCCATCCCCGGCCGCGGCGCTGCTGGCGCCCAGCGCGCGCCCCAGCTTGCGCCCGTGCACGACATGGCCGCTGATGGCGTAGGGCCGGCCCAGCAGGCGCGCCGCCGCTTGCATGTCGCCCGCAGCCAGGGCCTGGCGCACGGCCGAGCTGGATACGCGCAGGCCAGGCCCGCTGCTGCCGGGCCGCGCCTGGGGGGCAGAGATTTCGTAGCTGTTCATGCGCGCCACATCAAACCCGTGGGCCGGGCCAGCGGCGTCAAGCATGGCGTAGTCGCCCGCCCGCTGGGCGCCAAAACGGAAATCGTCGCCCACCAGCACATAGCGGGCGCCCAGGCCGCGCACAAGCACCTCGTCGATGAAGGCCTGGGGCGACTGGGCTGCCAGCCGCGCATCAAATGGCAGCACTATGGTTTGCTGCACGCCGCAGCGATTGAGCTCAGTGAGCTTGTCGCGCAGCGTGCCGATGCGTGCCGGGGCCAGGTCGGGCTTGCGGTGCACGCCCGCGAAATAGTCGCGCGGATGGGGCTCGAACGTGAGCACACAACTTTCCACGCCCCGTTGCGCAGCCTCGCTGTTCAGCAGGGCCAGCATGGCCTGGTGGCCCCGGTGCACGCCGTCGAAATTGCCAATGGTCAACGCACAGGCGCGGGCGATGCCCGGGTGGTGGAAGCCGCGAAAGATCTTCATCGGTTTGATATTGTTTTGATAGCAGTCTGCGCTGATGTATCAAGCGCAAGACGCCAATTTGTCATGAAAACGGAGTATATTGTGACCCACGGATGGCCCGGCGCAGGGCTGCCCGCGAGACATCACCGTTCCGATCCTTGTGTACTTTTGTTCCAGGAGGCGTGTTTTGAAGGTCTTGAAACTGTCAGCCCAAGGGCTGCCCCAATCGTGGATCACGTTGGAGCAGGCGGTGATTCACTACGCCGCCGCAGAGGTGCGCTGGGAATCGGGTGGGCAGATCGCCCGCTTTCGGGGTGGCTACAACGCCATCACGGGCGAGCAATCGGTGATTTCCGTCAACAGCATCATCGGCACCCGGGGCGTGTCGGGCATCAACCCCTTCGATCTCAAGCCCAGTCTCACCAACAGCAAGCTGTTTGCGCGCGACCGCAATGTGTGCGCCTACTGCGGCGGGCATTTTCATGAAGAAGACCTCACGCGCGAGCACATCGTGCCGTTTGCGCGCAACGGGCAGAACCACTGGATGAACGTGGTCACCGCATGCCGCCCCTGCAACCACCGCAAGGGCCCGCGCACGCCCGAGCAGGCGCACATGCCGCTGCTGTACGCACCCTACGTGCCCAGCCTGTGGGAAGACTTCATTCTGCGCAACCGGCGCATCCTGGCCGATCAGATGGAGTTTTTGATGGCGCATGTGCCCAAATCATCGCGCTTACTGGCCTGACGGGGCGGCCCGATGCCTGGTTGTGCAGGGCGCGCGGCCTTCGTTGCCGGTAGACTGGTTGTGGTCAAACGAGGGTTTACCCTTGGTTTTTCGGCATGATTGTTCGTGAGCGTCCCTCCGGGCTGCGGTTGTTTCTGGTGCTGCGCGGTTCGGTGCTGCAACGTATCCGCCTCACCCTGCTGCTCAATATCTTGCTGGCAACGCTGGTCACCGTGATGCACGGCAACCTGTTCTCGCTCAAGATCACGCTCACCGCCATCCCGTTCACCCTGATTGGCCTGCCGCTGGCGATTTTTCTGGGGTTTCGCAACACCACCGCCTACGACCGCTACTGGGAAGCGCGCAAGCTGTGGGGCGAGATCGTGCACCGCACCCGCACGCTGTCGCGCCAGTGCCAGGGCTTGATTGACCTGCCGGTGCCTCTGGACCCTGCGCGGCGCGACGATGACGTGCGCATACGCATGGTGCACCGTGCGATTGCATTTGTGCATGCGCTGCGGCTGCAATTGCGCGACCAGCGCGATGACACGGTGCTGCAGCGCTGGCTGACGGCAGCCGAGTTTGAACAGACCCGCAGCAGCCTCAACCCCGCCAGCACGCTCATGCTGCACATGGGGCGCGACCTGGGGGAGTGCGTGCGCCAGGGGCAGATCGAGCCCTGCCTGGCGGTGCCGTTGGATGCCACGCTGTCGTCCCTGACCGCATCTGCCGCATCGTGCGAGCGCATCAAGAACACGCCCGTGCCGTTTTCGTACACCCTGCTGCTGCACCGCACGGCCTACATGTACTGCTTTTTGCTACCCTTTGGACTGGTGGACACCACGGGCTTCATGACGCCGTTTGTGGTGGGCATCGTGGCCTACACCTTCTTTGGCCTGGATGCGCTGGGCGACGAAATCGAGGAACCCTTCGGCCTCGAAAGCAACGACCTGCCTCTCGATACCCTGTGCCGGGCCATCGAAATCAATTTGCGCGAATCGCTGGGCGAGAAGGACCTGCCGCCGCCCTTGTATCCGGTGAATTTTCAGCTGACCTGAACCGTGGACTTGCCGTGAGCGCGGAAAAAAAACCGCCCGAAGGCGGTTTGTCTTGGTGCACGACCCAAGCTTCAGGCAAACACCCCCGCCGTGTCCTGCATGCGTGCCGACACTTCACCCAGGTGGTGCAGCGTGTCGCCAAAAGCCACTTCCAGCTGCGTGAGCTTCTTGAAATAGTGGCTCACGATGTACTCG
>ERZ1023652.234-NODE-234-length-12103-cov-5.282064_pt1 | contig 12103 bp, 12 predicted proteins | sample MGYA00520879_ERZ1023652 | MGnify/ENA primary metagenome ERZ1023652 (study PRJEB33180, sample SAMEA4044469) | wastewater metagenome | place: Denmark | collected 2016-04-02 | study: EMG produced TPA metagenomics assembly of the PRJEB13832 data set (Local...
GCCAGTGGCATGCACAACAGCTACCCGGAGACCCACCATGACGAACACTTACCACGCAGCGCATTTCGACCCCACCGTGGACGAAATCGATGTTCTCAAACGGCTGGAGATGGGCGAGCTCATCACCCAGGACGGCGCACTCAAAGAGCACCTGTCGGGGCGGCTGCTGGAGTGGGGGCTCATCAGCAAAAAGGCGGACGGTGAAATGGCCATCACCCCCCAGGGGCGGCAACTGATTCGCCGGCAGGACAACTGAGCTCCCTGTGGCGCACCAGCGCCACTCGGTACCAGCCCCCGGCACACAGCGCCAAGGCCGGTGCGGCAACGCCCCGCGGCGCCTTGTCACCGTCAATCCTTGCACACTGACCGGGGTATTGCACCCCGCAAATTTCCCCGCACCGCGATCGCCCTATGCTGGGTGTTCGGTCATTCTTCATTTACCAGGAGCCTGCGTGCGCGCATCGTCACCCGTTCGCACAGCATTGTGTGCTGCCACCCTGGCAGCCTGCGGTCTGCTGTTGCAAGGCTGCAGCACCATCAAACTGGCCTACAACCAGGTGCCACACCTGGCCTACTGGCAGCTCAACAGCTACTTCGACCTGTCCGAAACCCAAACCGATCGCGTGCGCGACGAACTGGGTGACCTGCACCAATGGCACCGCGGCATCATGCTGCCCCGGCATGCCGAGCTGCTGCAAAAGGTGCAGCAGCAATTGCCGTCGGCCATGTCGCCCGACCAGGCCTGCCGCACCTACGACGCGGTGCGCACCCAGCTCGACAAGGTGGTAACCCAGGCCGAGCCCAAGCTGGTGTGGCTGGCAACCCAGCTCACCGACGCCCAGATCCGCAACCTGCAAAAGAAACAGGCCAGCAGCAACGCCGACTGGAAAGAGGAATGGGTCGACCTCGCGCCCGACGAACTGCGCGAGCAGCGTTTCAAACAACTCTCGTCACGCGCAGAAACCTTTTACGGAACCCTGGACGAACCGCAAAAAGCCGCACTGCGCGCGTATATCGCCCAGTCATCGTTTGACCCCCAGCGCACCTACGCCGAACGCCTGCGCCGCCAGAAAGACCTGGTGCAAATGCTGCAAAAAATTGCCCAAGACCGCGCCAACACCGAGCAGGCCCGCACCCTGCTGCGCGGCTACATCGCCCGCTTCAACACCTCGCCCGACGCGGCCTATCAGCGCTATGCGCAGACGCTGGTGGAAGAAGGCTGCGAAGGCTTCTCGCGCGTGCACAACGCCATGACGGCGGCGCAGCGGTTCAAGGCGGTGCAGTCGGTGAAAGGGTATGAACAGGACTTCCTGGTGCTGGCGGCACAGTAAGAGTCTGTTCAAAGCACAACAAGCCATGACAAGACCGCACGCTGCTGCAACTGCGTGGCCTCGGTTCTGGCCCCAGCTGCGGTGTGCGCCCGTTGCGCGCGCCAAATCCCGGCCGCAAGCGCAAGCGCATGCGCAAATGCTGTCATGCTCAACCCTCTATCCCTCTGGTACCTGTATGCACGTCCGCTCTTGTTGCACTTTGGTCATCGCCATGACCCTGGCGGGCTCCGCCATGGCGCAGCCCGCGGTTGCGGTGCACGACAGCACCTCATGCGCTGCAGAGCAGACCGAACTCGAAAAGCGCATCGACCTCGCCCGTGCCAAGGGGCGAATGCTGCTTCGCCAGCAACTCGCTGACCAACTCGCCACGCTGCAACACGATTGCAAGCTGCTTTCTGCCGATCAGGGCAGTGCCGCCAACATTCAAATGCTGGAGAGGGAAATACGGGCACTGAGGGCCGAGCTGGAAGCGGCCGAGGAACAACTGCGCAAGTTGAAAGGTGACGCCAGCCGCTGAACGGCCCCTGGGCTGTCGTCCATGCCCCCTTGGGGTCCGTGTCGTCGCATTCGCCTCACCGCGTGGCTTTGCCGGTGCGAGGCGGGCCTGGAAAATGCGCCGAAAATGGCACTTTAGCCAATGGAAAGCCCCTGTGAATCAACACGTTGCCCATGCCCAGCTGATCGCCACTTACAAAAGGGCGCAGGCAGACGCCGCCCACAAGCAAGGGCTGATCAAGGCTGTAGCAGCCAAGGGCCCCAAGGCCATCCAGGCGGCTGTGGATACGGCCGCCAAAGCAGCCAAACGCAGGGATGGATATGCGCAAAAGCTCGCCGAGCTGGGGGTGGCTCTCCCGGATTGAGCGGGGCTTGGGGTAACAGCTGCCACCACCACCGCAACAACATATGGCACGCCCTGACCCGCGTTGATTGAATCGGCGGTCGCGGGCAGGGGCGGTAGTATCCGGTAACAACTACACGCCGCCTTTGCATGCACAGGGATGGTGCGAACTGCCGAATGGACAAAACAAAACTCTCCGAAAGCGACATTGGCGACAAGTTCATCCGCCCTGCTCTGGTGCAAGTCGGGTGGGACAGCATGGAGCAGATTTTTGCCCAATACCCCTTGCGCGCGGGCCGTGTCGTGGTGCGCGGCAACAAGGCCTACCGCGACGAGAGCACGGTGCTGCGCGCCGACTACGCGCTGTTTTACAAGCCCAACATCCCACTGGCGATTGTCGAGGCCAAGAAATCACGACTCTCCATGAGCGCTGGCATGCAGCAGGCCATCGCGTACGCCCAGTTGCTCGATGTGCCATTCAGCTTCTCCAGCAACGGCGATGGTTTCGTGTTCCGCGACGCCACCCTGGCCACCGGCGTGCTGGAGCAGAACCTCACGCTCGAAGAATTCCCCTCGCCCCAAGAGTTGTGGCGCCGCTACTGCGCCTGGAAGGGCTGGTCTGACGAAGAAAGCCGCATCGCCGGGTTTGACTACGCCCCCCACAAAACCCCGCGCTACTACCAGCTCAATGCCGTGAACCGCGCGGTCGAGGCCATCGCCGCTGGCCAAAACCGCGTGCTCTTGGTCATGGCCACCGGCACCGGAAAAACCTACACCGCGTTCCAGATCATCTGGCGCCTGTGGAAGAGCGGCGCCAAAAAGCGCATCCTGTTCCTGGCCGACCGCAACATCCTCATTGACCAGACCATGGTCAACGACTTTCGCCCCTTCAAGGGCGCCATGGCCAAGCTCAGCCCCAATGGCAAAGGCGTGGAACGCATCAACGCACAGGGTCAGACCGAGGTAGAGCAAATTCCGTTGGCGGTGAACAAAACCACCAAAAAGGTGGATACAGCCTTCGAGATTTACCTCTCGCTCTACCAGGCCGTCACCGGAACCGAGGAAGAGCGCAACATCTACAAGCAGTTCAGCCCCGACTTTTTCGACCTCATCGTGGTGGACGAATGCCACCGGGGCAGCGCGGCCGAAGACTCCGCCTGGCGCGACATCCTCACCTACTTCGGCAGCGCCACGCAAATCGGCCTCACGGCCACGCCCAAAGAGACCAAAGACGTTTCCAACACCGACTACTTCGGCGAGCCCGTCTACACCTACAGCCTCAAACAAGGCATCGAAGACGGCTACCTGGCTCCGTACAAGGTGATCCGTGTTGATCTGGACAAAGACACCTTCGGCTGGCGCCCTACGGCGGGCATGACCGACAAACACGGCCACGCCATCGAAGACCGCATCTACACCGGCGCCGACATGAATCGCAAGCTCGTGCTGGAGCAGCGCGACGTGGCCGTGGCCGCCAAGATCACCGAATACCTCAAGGCCACCGACCGTTACGCCAAAACCATCGTCTTTTGCGAAGACATCGACCACGCCGCGCGCATGCGCCAGGCCCTGAGCAACGCCAACGCCGACCTGTGCGCCACCCAGCCCAAATACGTGGTGCAGATCACCGGCGACAACACCGAGGGCAAGCTGGAGCTCGACAACTTCATCGACCCCGAGAAAACCTACCCGGTGATTGCCACCACCTCCCGGCTCATGAGCACCGGAGTCGATGCGCAAACCTGCAAGCTCATCGTGCTGGACCAGGGCATCAAGTCGATGACCCTGTTCAAGCAGATCATTGGCCGGGGCACCCGCCTGCGCGAAGACCTGGGCAAAACCTGGTTCACCATTCTCGATTTCAAGCGCGCCACCGAACTGTTTGCCGACAAAGACTTTGACGGCGAGCCCGTGCAAATCTACGAACCCGGTATTGGCGAGCCCGTGGCGCCACCTGAGCCAGCGGAGCCCGGCGGCATGCCGGGTGATGCAGGCCCGCCCGGCGGTGCATCAGACCCGCTGGACCCCCTGAACACGCTCGGCCCCTTCGCGGGCGGCAGTGGCGCCGCCGATGGCCCCAGAAAATACATCCTCGGCAACAACGTCACCGTGTCCGTGGCCCGCGAGCGCGTGCAGTACCTCAACGCCGATGGCAAGCTCATCACCGAAAGCCTGCGCGACTACACCCGCATCAACCTGCTGAAAAAATACGACTCGCTCGACGAGTTTTTGCAGGCATGGCAGCAGGCCGACCGCAAGGCCGCCTTGCTGCAAGAGCTGGAAGGGCAGGGCGTGCTGCTCGAAGCCCTGGCCGATGAAGTCGCACATATGGGCATGGTGGACCTCGACCCGTTCGACCTGCTGCTGCATGTGGCCTACGACCAGCCCCCGCTCACCCGCCGCGAACGCGCCCGCCGCGTGCAAAAGCGCAACGTCTTCACCCACTACGGCCCCGTAGCCCGCAAGGTGCTCGAAGCCCTGCTCGACAAATACGCCGACGAAGGCATTGCCACCATCGAGAGCAACGAGGTCTTCAAGCTGCAGCCTTTCACCGATCTGGGCAGCCCCGTGGAGCTGGTGCGCAGCTTTGGCGGCCGCCCGCAATACCTGAACGCGCTGCAAACGCTGGAGCGCGAGCTGTACGCGCCATCGCAAGGTACGCCGCCTTGACTATCTTGAATTATCTTGAAAAAGATAAAATATCTAAAAATTGATATTAAAGGATAGTTGATGCTCTACTACCCGCGCACCCCGCTTGCCGCCGCGCTGGCAGACGCCCTGCAAGGCAAAGCCGCCTTCAGTGATGCACCCAACGGCCTGTTCCTTGCAGCGCCACGGCGCACGGGCAAATCCACGTTTTTGCAATCCGACCTCATGCCTGAGCTGGCGCACCGCCAGGTGGTGGTGGTGTACGTGGACTTGTGGGCCGACCAAAAGCGCGACCCCGGCAGTCTGATTGCTGAAGCTGTAGGCCGTGCGCTCTTGAAGCAGCTCGGTGTGGTGGCCAAAACCGCCCGCTCCGCAGGGCTGGAAAGCATCAGCGTGGGCGGCATCAAGATCGACACCTCCAAAATTGGCCGCACCGATGGCAGCACACTGGCCGATGCCTTGCGCGCCCTGGTTGAAGCCGCCAAAAGCCCCGTGGCGCTGATCATCGATGAGGCCCAGCACGCCCTCACCAGCGAAGCGGGCGAAACCGCCATGGCCGCCCTCAAGTCGGCCCGCGACCAGCTCAACCGGCCCGGCCACGCCCAGCTCATGCTGGTGATGTCGGGCTCTGACCGCGACAAGCTGCTGCGCCTCGTCAACACCAACGCCGCCCCGTTTTACGGCTCGCAAATCCAGCGCATGCCCGAGCTGGGGCCTGATTTTGTGGCCCACATCGCCCGCCTCATCGCTCGCCAGCGGCCCGACCTGGGCGAGATCAATCAGGTCACCCTGGCCGAGGCTTTTGCCCTTTTTGGCCAGCGCCCGCAATTTTTTATGGAAGCCCTGGGCCAGGTGCTCAGCCCCCTGGCCACGCACACGGGCCGGTTTGAAGACGCCATGCTGGCCAAGGCGGCCGAGCAGCAGCGCAGCGACGAAGCACAGATGGAGAGCGACTACACCGCCCTGCGCCCACTGGAGCAAGCCGTGCTGTGGCGCATGCTGGAGCTGGGCACCCGGTTTCGCCCCTACGACGCCGATGCCTTGCAGTTCTACGCCGACAAAACGGGCGACAAAGTCACCGTGGCCAAGGCACAAAAAGCCCTGGAGGGCCTGCGCGCCCACCAGCCCAGCCTGGTCTGGAAATCCGCCCGCAGTGAATACGCCGTGGAAGACGCCGCCATGCTGCGTTGGTATGCGCAGCGCGTGCAAGCTGGCACCTGGCCACCGGCAGGCCCGCAGCTGGATTGGCTGGATGAATAAGCCCATCCCTGCCAGCGCCGTCAATCACTCTCATTTTGATAGCTGCCAGCGCTTATCCCATAAGCGCTAGAGCCATTTTTTACTCAAATTCTGCCATCCATGTCCAACCTCACCCCCGTCATCAAATCCATCCAGGACATCATGCGCCAGGACAGCGGCGTCGATGGCGACGCCCAGCGCATCAGCCAGCTCACCTGGCTGCTGTTCCTCAAGGTGTTCGATGCGCTCGAAGAAGAGCTGGAGCTGACGCGCGACCACTACCAAAGCCCCATCCCCGAAGCCATGCGCTGGCGCCACTGGGCGGCCGACCCCGAGGGCATGACCGGCGAGGCGCTGCTCGACTTTGTCGATAACCAGCTCTTTGCCACCCTCAAAAGCCTCAGCGCCGACCCCGTGCGCAACCCGCGCGGCTACGTGGTGCGCGGCGTGTTTGAAGACGCCTACAACTACATGAAAAGCGGCCACCTGCTGCGCCAGGTGGTCAACAAGCTGAACGCCATCGACTTCAACCGCCAGGCCGAGCGCCACCAGTTCAACGACCTGTACGAAAAAATCCTCAAAGACCTGCAAAGCGCAGGCAACGCGGGCGAGTTCTACACCCCCCGCGCTGTCACCCAGTTCATGGTGGACATGGTCAACCCGCAACTGGGCGAAGTGGTGCTCGACCCCGCCACCGGCACCGGCGGCTTCCTCGTCTGCGCCATCGAGCACCTGCGCAAACAGGTGCACAACGCAGAGCAAGAGGCCGTGCTGCAAAACAGCATTCGCGGCGTCGAGAAAAAGCAGATGCCCCACATGCTGTGTGTCACCAACCTGCTGCTGCACGGCATCGAGGTGCCCAGCAACATCCGCCACGACAACACCCTGGTGCGCCCCCTGCGCGATTACACCCAGGCCGACCGCGTGGACGTGGTGCTCACCAACCCGCCCTTTGGCGGCGTGGAAGAGCCCGGCATCGAACAAGGCTACCCCGCCGACGTGCGCACCAAAGAAACGGCCGACCTGTTTTTGGTGCTCATCAAGCACATCCTCAAAACCAACGGCCGCGCCGCCCTGGTGCTGCCCGACGGCACCCTGTTTGGCGAAGGCGTCAAAAGCCGCATCAAAGAGCAGCTATTGCAAGAGTGCAACCTGCACACCATCGTGCGCCTGCCCAACGGCGTGTTTGCGCCCTACACCGGCATCAAAACCAACCTGCTGTTCTTCACCAAGGGCCAGCCCACACAGCACGTTTGGTACTACGAGCACCCGTACCCGCCGGGCGTGAAAAACTACAACAAGACCAAGCCCATCCGCATCGAAGAATTTGACGCCGAGAAAGCCTGGTGGGGCACCGAGCAGGATGGCTTTGCCGCCCGCGTGGAAAACGAACGGGCTTGGAAAGTCAGCATCGACGCCATCAAAGCCGCCAACTACAACCTCGACCAGAAAAACCCCCACATCGGCGAACAAACCAGCCACGACCCCGAGGTGCTGCTGGCCGACTACGCCCGCCTGCAAGCCGAAGCCCAGGCGCTGCGCGACGAACTCAAGGGCATCCTGGCGCAGTCATTGGGTGAAAAATAACCAAGTAGGTTAAAATTCATGGAAAAGAGTGCACCGCATTGCAAGCTGACCGTCGTCAAGTCCCTGCTGCAAGCTGGCAACTTTCGCGTGACGCGTTCAGCGCGCACCGGGGCAGAGGCCATGGGCATCGACTTCCAAGGCATGCTGGCCGTGATTTCGGCGCTGCAGGCGTCTGATTTTTATAAAAGCATGACCACCCATGCCGATCGCACCATCTGGCAAGACGTGTACCGCACCAGTTCACCGCTGGGGGAGGTCTATCTCAAGTTGACCGTGGTCGATGACCTGCTGGTCGTGTCCTTCAAGGAGCTATGACATGAAATGTCCTGTCTGCGGCGCAGCCGAACTCATTCACGACACCCGCGATGAAACCTACACCTACAAGGGTGAAAGCACCGTCATACCTGCCGTGACGGGCGACTTCTGCCCGGCCTGCGATGAATCCTTGCTCGACCCGGCCGAGACCGAACGCGTCATGCGCGAGATGCGTGCCTTCACCCAGCAGGTCAACGCCGCCTTCGTCGCCCCCGGCTACATCACCGAGGTGCGCAAAAAACTCGCCCTCGACCAACGCGAGGCGGCCGAAATATTTGGCGGCGGCGTCAACGCCTTCTCGCGCTACGAAACCGGCAAAACCAAGCCCCCGCTGGCACTGGTCAAGCTGCTGAAAGTGCTCGACCGCCACCCGGAACTGCTCGCCGAAGTGCGGTCTTGAAGCATTTGGGGGTCACAACACGTTTCCAATGACAAAACATTCGTTTCTCATTGGAAAACATCCCCGTCGCTCTTCGAGCCGCCGCTCCCCCCGCCATAGCGGCGCAAGGTGCTGGCGTTTGTTTTTATGCCAAATCGGGCTCTAGCCCTTATGAAGTAAGCGCATGCTGCTATCTAATTTAGACCTCTTGGCCACCGCCCCCGGCGGCGTGGCGCGCCTGCGCGAGCTGATATTGACCCTGGCCGTGCAAGGCAAGCTGGTGCCGCAAGACCCTGCCGATGAACCGGCCAGCGTGCTGCTGCAGAAGATTCGGGCGGAGAAAGACCGGTTGATTGCCGCAAAAGCATTGAAGCGCGAAAAGAATGAGCCCGCGCTAACTGACGACGAATTGCCGTTTGAATTGCCTGATTCCTGGAGTTGGGTGGCATTGGGCGAGGTCATCGACATTGTTCGCGGTATTACCTTTCCGGCCGATCAAAAAACCAGGGAGGCTGCGCCTGGACGAATAGCTTGCCTGCGTACGTCGAATGTGCAACTGGCCATTGAATGGGACGACCTTCTATTTGTGGATCGTTCTTTCATGGGCCGCGAGGACCAACTTATTCAACATCACGACATCGTGATGTCTATGGCAAACAGTCGTGAACTGGTCGGCAAGGTTGCGCTCATCGAGCATGTTCCTCACGCCGAAGCGACGTTTGGCGGTTTTCTTGGAGTTTTGCGCCCTCGGAAAATTGAGCCACGTTATGCGATGGCTGTTTTGCGCACCCCATACGCCCGGTCGTTGCTGATCGACAGCTCCAGCCAGACGACAAACATTGCCAATGTCTCGTTAGCGAAGCTGCGGCCGTTGCCGTTTCCTCTGCCGCCGGAGGCAGAACAATCCCGCATCGTCACCCGCGTCGAAGAACTCATGCGCCTGTGCGATGCGCTGGAGGCCAAGGGCCAGCTGGGGGCCGCGCAACACACCCAACTGGTCAGCACCCTGCTGGGCACGCTCACCGCCAGCGCCACGCCCGACGAGTTGGCCGACCACTGGCAGCGCGTGGCCCAGCACTTCGACCTGCTGGCGGGCCGCCCCGAAGCCATCGACGCCCTGGAGCAAACCCTGCTGCAACTGGCCGTGCGCGGCCTGCTCGTGCCCCAAGACCCCACCGACGAACCCGCCAGCGCCCTGCTGCAAAAAATCCGCACCGAAAAAGACCGCCTCATCGCCACCGGCCAGATCAAACAGGGCAAACCCCTGCCACCCATCACCGACGAGGAAAAGCCGTTTGAGTTGCCGGTGGGGTGGGAGTGGGGAAGACTGGAGCAGTTATCGATAGCGATTGTTGATTGCCCGCACTCAACTCCAAAGTTCGTTGAAAGCGGCCGTTTGTGCCTCGACACCAATAGCTTTAAGCAAGGAGTTCTGTTGCCGCACAAGCTTCGCTTTGTTGATGAATCAACTTTTGTGGAGCGCAATGCCCGCTTGGCTCCGCAGCCTGGTGATTTGGTTTTTGCACGCGAAGGTTCTGTCGGGGAGTCAATCCTGATTCCCGATGGCGTGGATGCGTGTCTAGGCCAGCGAGTCATGCTCTTCCGGTTTTCTACTCAAGTTTCCAAAGAGTTTGTGCGATTAGCCATTTCTTCGACTTCGTTTCTTGATGCTCTGCTTGCTATGCATAAAGGCATTGGCGCAAAGCACGTAAATGTTGGAGACATGCGGAATGCGGTCATCCCCTTGCCGCCCCTCCCCGAACAATCCCGCATCGTCACCCGCATCACCGCCCTGCGCCGCCTGTGCGCCGACCTGCGCCAGCGTCTGGCCGAACGCCAGTCTGTGCAGGCCCGTCTGGCCGAGGCGCTGGTGGCCAATAATGCCCAGACTTCGACACAGCAAGAGGACGAATGCCATGCTGCTTAGCCATATCCGCCTCAAGAACTGGCGCAATTTTCAGGCGCTGGACGTGCCCCTGCGCAATGTCACCTACGTGCTGGGCCCCAATGCGTCGGGCAAATCCAACCTGCTAGATGCCCTGCGGTTTCTACGCGATGTGAGCAAAAGGCAGGGTGGTGGGTTGCAGGCCGCCATCGCCGAGAGAGGCGGTATCTCTAAAGTGCGCTGCCTGCACGCGCGCCGCGATCCTGAGGTCGAAATCGACATTGCGCTCAGCCGTGAGTTGGATCAGGACGAACCGACATGGCGTTATGTGCTGGCGTTCAAACCGGAGGGCAAGGGCGCGCAGCGTCTGCTGGTGTCGCGCGAGCAGGTGTGGCAGGGTGGCGAGCTGATCTTGAACCGGCCCGACGACAAGGACAAAAAAGACACGCTGCTGTTGACTCAGACCCATCTGGAGCAAATCCAGACCAACCAGAACTTTCGCGAGCTAGCGGATTTTTTGAGCGACATCACCTATTTGCATCTGGTGCCGCAATTGCTGCGGTTTGGTGACCGAATTGGCGGCAATCGGTTGTCGGATGATCCGTTCGGCCAAGGTTTTCTGGAGCGGCTGAGCGCGACACCTGAGAAGACGCGCAACGCGCGCCTGAAGAAAATCGGCCTCGCCCTGGCACTGGCGGTGCCGCAGTTTTCGGAGCTGCGTTTTGAAAAAGACGACATGGGCCACCCGCATCTTCAGGCCCGGTATCAACACCACCGGCCCAATGCGGGTTGGCAGTCAGAGGAGCATTTCTCCGATGGCACTTTGCGCCTGTTTGGGCTGCTGTGGATGCTGCTGGAGGGGGGTAATTCCATGCTGCTCCTGGAAGAGCCCGAGATTTCGCTGAACGATGCCATCGTTGCGCAGATTCCACTGATCATCGAGCGCCTACAGCGCGGTCAGAAAAACCGACGCCAGGTGCTGCTGACCACACACAGCGAAGCGCTGCTCAGCAATCAGGGCATTGACGAACGCGGCGTGGTACTGCTGGAGTCTGGCAAGCAGGGCACCACGGGCCGCATCGTGAACGAGGACGAGCGGCTTGCGCTGCGCGCCGGCCTGAGTGTTGCGGAGGTGGTGTTACCCAAGACGCGGCCCAGCGCGGTATCGCAGCTGGGGTTGTGGCAATGACACCCATCGCGATTGCAACCGAGGATGAGTTGAGCGAGGCGGTGGCCTTGCGCCTGGTTGCAGAGTTGCCTGAGCCGTGTTGTGTCACGCACAGGTTGCGAAAAAACGGGTTCGGCTATCTCCGGTCAAAGATGGACAGCTGGCGCCAGATGGCAATGCACCAGGTAGTGCTGGTGCTTACCGATCTGGACCAGCTTGCTTGCCCCTTGGCATTGCGCGATGACTGGGCGGGTAAGACGCGATTGCCTCAACGTCTGTTGCTGCGTATTGCTGTGCGGGAAGTGGAGGCCTGGGCGCTTGCGGACCACAAGGCGATGCGTCATTTGGTGGGCACAAAAGGGGTTCTGCCGCCATTGCCTGATGCCTTGCCTGACCCGAAACAGGTGTTGCTCAAGCTTGCCAAAGGAGCACCCAAGGACATTCGCGCAGATTTGCTGAGGAACCTCCCCGGGGGTGCGATTGGGCAAGGACTTGGCTATAACGCCCGCCTTGTTTCATGGGTGAGTAAAGACTGGGAACCCGCAAGAGCGGCTGAACGTTCGCCCAGCTTGGCACGTGCCCGAAAGCGCCTGCGAGAAGCTGTTGCCCCCAATGGATCAATGCCAGCAAACTGACCCTGGGCCTGCGTTAAGTGCTGGGGCATCAACCGAAACAAGCAACTGACAACGAGTGAGCCAACAAAAAGAAAAAG
>ERZ1023652.238-NODE-238-length-11978-cov-8.975529_pt1 | contig 11978 bp, 6 predicted proteins | sample MGYA00520879_ERZ1023652 | MGnify/ENA primary metagenome ERZ1023652 (study PRJEB33180, sample SAMEA4044469) | wastewater metagenome | place: Denmark | collected 2016-04-02 | study: EMG produced TPA metagenomics assembly of the PRJEB13832 data set (Local surveillance...
CACCAGCGATGAGGTTGATGACCATCGCATAGGGGGCGTATTTTTCGGGGTTGGGCGGTGACTCACCGCGCCTGATGGCGACCTCGGAAAAATCGCGCTTGACCACGATACGCCACGCCCGGCGGAACCAGAAGAACGCCATCGGAAACAACGCGAGATACAAAATCCAGGTCAATGCGACGCTGACATCAAAAACCATGCAGAGCTCCCAGCTTCGGGGGGCAACGCACAGCGCGCAGGCTCCCCGGAGAATTCAATTAAAAAGGCCCTGCCAGCGCAGCCGGCAGGGCCTCCATTGTCACTGCCGCAGCGCCAGAGCGCCACGGCACAGGGGGTTTACCCCCTGACAGACGTCTCAGTGAGCACCCGTCACCAGCTTGGAGCCGCGCGGGACGCGCACCGACTCCACCATGGCCTGGATATGCTCCGGTGGCTCTTTGGTGAACTTGTCCACCAGGAAGGCGACCCCGAAGTTCACCAGGGCACCGGCCGCACCAATCGCTTCAGGCGTGATGCCGAAGAAGCTGTTGGCGCCGCCAATGAGACCCAGATATTCCGTGCCCTTGATGAAGAAGATGCCCTTGTGTGCGAACACATAGAACAGGGTGAAGAACAGGCCTGCCAGCATGCCGGCCATGGCGCCTTCCTTGTTCATCTTCTTGCTGAAAATACCCATCATGATGGCGGGGAACAGCGAGCTGGCGGCAATACCGAAGGCCAGTGCCACCGTACCGGCCGCAAAGCCTGGCGGGTTCAAGCCCAGATAACCAGCCACCACAATGGCCACGGCCATCGACACCTTGCCCGCCAGCAGCTCGTTCTTCTCGCTGATGTTGGGGTTGAAGACGCCCTTGACCAGGTCATGCGACACGGCAGACGAAATAGCCATCAGCAGACCCGCAGCCGTCGACAGAGCAGCTGCCAGACCACCAGCCGCCACCAGCGCGATCACCCAGTTGGGCAGCAGCGCGATTTCGGGGTTGGCCATCACGATGATGTCGGCATTCACGTCGAGCTCATTGCCCTTCCAGCCGGCAGCCTCTGCCTTGCCCTTTGCCACTTCGTTCTTGGTCTTGTCGTTGTAGTACTGGATGCGGCCGTCACCGTTCTTGTCGGTGAACTTCAGCAAGCCGGTCTTTTCCCAACGCTTCATCCAGTCTGGACGCTCTTCGTTCTTGAGCGAAGCTTCAGGCGCATACAGGTCGCCACCGGTCTTGACGGCGGTGTTGACGGTGGCATGCAGGTTCAGCTTGGCCATGGCGCCCACGGCAGGGGCCGTGGTGTACAGGATGGCGATGAAGATCAGGGCCCAGCCAGCCGAGCTGCGAGCATCCTTCACCGAAGGCACGGTAAAGAATCTCATGATGACGTGCGGCAAACCAGCGGTACCGATCATCAGCGACATCGTGTACATGAACATGTTGAGCATGCTGCCGGGCCATTGCGTGGTGTACTTGCCAAAGCCCAGGTCAGTGACCACGGAATCGAGCTTGGCCAGCAAAGTCATGTCGGTGCCAACATAGCTGCCACCCAGACCCAGCTGAGGGATCACGTTGCCCGTGAGCTGCAGCGAGATGAACACGGCAGGCACGGTGTAGGCCAGGATCAGCACGATGTACTGCGCCACCTGGGTGTAGGTGATGCCCTTCATGCCGCCGAACACGGCGTAGGCGAACACGATGGCCATACCGACGTAAATGCCGGTGTCGCTGGACACGCCCAGGAAGCGCGAGAAGGCAATACCCACACCGGTCATCTGACCAATGATGTAGGTGAGCGACGCCACCAGCAGGCACATCACGGCAATGGTGCTGGCGCTCTTGGAGTAGAAGCGGTCACCAATGAACTGCGGCACCGTGAACTTGCCGAACTTGCGCAGGTACGGAGCCAGCAGCATGGCCAGCAGCACGTAGCCGCCGGTCCAGCCCATCAGGAACAGGCCACCGCCATACCCCATGTTGGCGATCAGGCCGGCCATGGATATGAAGGAAGCCGCGCTCATCCAATCGGCGGCCGTGGCCATGCCATTGGTGATGGGGTGCACGCTGCCACCGGCCGCGTAGAACTCGCTGGTGGAACCCGCGCGGGCCCACACTGCGATGCCGAGGTAGAGCGCGAAGCTCAGACCGACAAAGATATAGATGGTTGTTTGAAGATCCATGATTTCAGCCCTCAGTCTTCATGCACGTCGAACTGACGATCGATGTCGCCCATCTTCTTCGCGTAATAAAAAATCAGCGCAATGAAGATGTAGATAGAGCCCTGGTGAGCAAACCAGAACCCGAGCGGATAACCGCCCAACTTGATGTTATTGAGCACGTCGACAAACAGGATCCCCGCGCCGAACGACACCACAAACCAGACGATCAGAATCTTGGTTAGCAGGCCCAGCGTGGCTTTCCAGTAGGCGTGACTGCTTTTGTCTTCCTTCATGAATTCCCCTCGTGTATGAGTACAGAACACAGCACCTAGGCACTGCCCCCGCGCATTCCGCAGGCTGGGCCATCGGATTGCGTAAGCGACTGTGTCCACGCTTGCTTACAGCTAACTGATGAAAACGCCCAAATTGCCGTGCGAAGGACGACTCAAGGGAAAACACCGATCAGAGATGTTGCGTGCATCTGAAACGGCCTAGTGAAAGTCCCAATGGCATAAAAAGGGGATGCGGAAACACTCTGTCACCAATTCACTTTTCGCTGAAAGATTGCGCCCCACACCCCATGGCAGATGTTCCCTCCAACCTGACCGCCGCCATTTACGCCAAGACCGCCCAGGGCCAACAAGAAATACAGTCCCGCTCGCTGGGGCTGACACCTCTTGCACGGCGCATTCTGGTGCTGGTGGACGGCAAGCGCAGCGGCCAGGACCTGAGTACCTTTGCTCCCGGCGGCGAGATCAGCGCCCAGCTCACCGAATTGCTCAGCCGTGACTGCATCGAGGCGGTGGGCGTGGCGCAGCCAGCCGCCAGCCCTGCGGCTGCCCCCGCCAAACCGCACGCCCCCGACGAGATTGACCTTTCGGGCCTGCCACCCGCCGAATCGCGCAGCGCCAAAGAGCTGGACATGGCGCGCAATTTCATGACCAACACGGTCAACAACATCTTTGGCCACCACAACCGCATTTCGCTGTTGGAAGCCATCCACGGCTGCAAAAGCAGCAGCGAGTTGCGCCACGTTTATGTGGCCTGGGCCCAGGCGCTGGAAACCAACGCCACCGGCAAGAAGCGCCTGCCCGAGTTGCGCGAAAAGCTGTTCGCGGTGCTTTGATTTCTTATCCCAATTGCGCGTACGCCGTGTCGGTCGAAGGTGCGGCGCGTTGGGGAATGTTTGCGCTGTGCCGTCGCCCTGCCGCAGCGCAGCCAGCAGGCGCACGCCTGCTGCCATACTGGAGCCGAGGCGGATTTAATTTTTGCACAAATGAGGCGCTAGTGCCCGTGTAGAAAGCGCTTAATGCTATTTATTTAATAGCAATAGCTTCCACGCTTCAGGCGAACGGCAGTTCATGCACGCACCACGCCATCACGCCGTCACTCCAATGCGGGCCCCAAACGGCAACGGCCGCAAGGCCGTGGTGCAAACGTGATGTTCGGCGGTGCGCGCTCTGTAGCCTGCACCGCCCCCGCGTATTGTGAGGGGGCGGCGGGCAGCAGAGCCGCGTTCAGCAGCCCATGGGACGGTTGGGGCGCATGGGCACGATGCCCGTCACACGCAGCGTGGCAGCAGAGCCATCGGTGGCGGTGAGCGTCTTGCCTGTCAGACGCACCTGGTCACTCTCGCGCACCACCGCAGTGTCGGTGTCGTCGCTGCTGGCGTATTCCTTGCCGTCAAAAGTCAGGAACGCCTGGTAGAGCTTGGTGACATCGGGACGGTAGCGAATGTCGCCAAACGCGGTGGCGGAAGAGCCCACCTTGTTGGCACCGTCAAAGCGGAAAGCGCACAGCTCTGGCACCGAGCCAATGGGGTTTTGTTTGCTCACATCGGTGAGGTTGAGCGCACCGTTGCCGTACACGCCATTGAGGCCACTGACGGTGGCGTTGGTGACCGTCAGCACACCTGGCTCGTTGCTGGGGGTTGGGTCGTCGTCATTGCCGCCGCCACAGGCAATCAGCAGAACAGAGGCCGCCCCAATGGCGGTACAGGTCTTGAGAAGTTGGAAAGCGTTCATGGTGATGGGCGTCCGTAGCTGTGGATGGAAAGTGGGGAGCCGATCCCCTGCAACCCATCGTAGGAAGCCCACCCCGCGCGGCGCGTGCGCCATGTTCCGCGCTGTGCGTAGGACAGGGGCCGACAGCTGCGTACGCACACCACCGGGCTGGCACCCCGCCCCTCCCTTCAGGCGCGCGGGCCATCACACTGCAAGGGCACCTCAGCGCGCCAGCACCGCCGCCAGCGCCTTGCCTGTATGGGTGCCTGCCGCCACCACGTCTTCAGGTGTGGCTGCGGCCACGATGCGCCCGCCTGCGTTGCCGCCCTCGGGGCCCAGGTCCAGAATCCAGTCGGCCTCGGCGATCACATCCAGGTCGTGCTCGATCACGATCACGCTGTGACCACCATCGACCAAGCGGTGCAGCACGCGGATGAGCTTGTCCACATCGGCCATGTGCAGGCCGACCGTGGGCTCGTCCAGCACATACAGCGTGTGCGGCACCTTCTGGCCCCGGCGGCCGACCTCGTCTCGCACCTTGGTCAGCTCGGTCACGAGCTTGATGCGCTGCGCCTCGCCGCCGCTCAGGGTCGGCGAGGGCTGGCCCAGAGTGAGGTAGCCCAGCCCCACGTCCTTGAGCAACTGCAGCGGGTGCGCAATGCTGGGCATGGTGGCAAAGAAGCCCACGGCCTCGTCCACTTCCATCTTCAGCACATCGCCAATGCTCTTGCCGCGCCAGGTGACGGCCAGTGTTTCGGGGTTGAAACGGGCGCCGTGGCAGGTTTCGCAGGGCACCTTCACGTCGGGCAGAAAGCTCATCTCGATGGTGCGCACGCCCGCACCTTCGCAACCGGGGCAGCGGCCTTCGCCGGTGTTGAAGCTGAAGCGCCCGGCCGCGTAGCCGCGTGCCTTGGCCTCCAGCGTCTCGGCAAACAGCTTGCGGATGGTGTCCCAGAAGCCGATGTAAGTGGCGGGGCACGAACGCGGTGTCTTGCCGATCGGCGTCTGGTCCACTTCGAGCACGCGGTCGATGCTCTCGAAGCCCGACAGGCCTGTGCAACCAACCAGCGGCGGCGCCTTGCCTGCGTCCATCGCATCGCGGCCTGCCTTGGTACTGCGCTGCTGCACCCAGGCCTGCACGTTGGCCAGCAGCACATCGCGCGCCAGGGTGGACTTGCCCGAGCCACTCACGCCCGTCACCGCCACCAGGCGGTGAAGTGGCACGGTGGCCGTCACGTTCTGCAGGTTGTGCAGCTGCGCGCCGTGCACGGTGAGCCAGCGCATCGCTGCGCGTTCCTTGGCTTCGGTCAATGCGTCAGCCGCCAGCGATGCGGCCTGTGCCGCGCGCTTCTTGACGGCCGCGCTTTGCCGACCGGTGGGCGCTGCCGCCTCGGCCTGGGCAAAGGCCGCCGTGGCCTCGGCGCTCACCTCAACGGGCGCCATGCTGCGGCGCAACTGCAGCGGGTGCTTCATGGCGTGCAGCAGGTAGCGGCCGGTTTGCGAATCTTCAGCGGCCGTAATGTCGGCCACGCTGCCCTGCGCCACCAAGCGCCCGCCGCGTTTCCCCGCACTCGGGCCAATGTCGATGATGTGGTCGGCGCGGCGGATGGTGTCTTCGTCGTGCTCCACCACCACCAGCGTGTTGCCCTTGTCGCCCAGCTTGTGCAGGGCGTTGAGCAAAATCTGGTTGTCGCGTGCATGCAGGCCGATGGTGGGCTCGTCGAGCACGTAGCACACGCCCTGCAGGTTGCTGCCCAGCTGCGCGGCCAGGCGAATGCGCTGGGCCTCGCCACCGCTGAGCGTGGGCGCCCCCCGGTCCAGCGTGAGGTATCCCAGGCCCACTTCTTCCAAAAATTCGAGGCGGCTCTGGATCTCGGGCACCAAGTCGCGGGCGATGTCGCCTTCGCGTTGGGTCATGCCGCCTTCGATGCGCAGGGTCTCGATCCAGCGGCGCACATCCGTCACCGACAAGGCTGCGATGTCGGTGATGCCCACGCCCGCAAACTTCACGGCGCGGGCCGTCGCATTCAGGCGCGTGCCGCTGCAGCCGGGGCAAGCAGTGTCGGCCAGGTCTTCCACCTCGGGCTCGGCAAAGGTCTGCTCGCGGCCTTTTTCCCTTCCTTTTTCATTGCTGTCCTGCACCGAGTCGTCAAACACCTTGCGCTGGTCGCGGGTGAGCTTGACGCCGGTGCCCACGCAGTCGGGGCACCAGCCGTGTTTGCTGTTGTATGAAAAGAGGCGCGGGTCCAGCTCGGCATAGCTGGTGGCGCACACGGGGCAGGCGCGCTTGGTGGAGAACGCCTGCAGCGTGCCAATGCCCGCCGTGGGCTGGCCGCCCTCCATGGCTTCACGCAGGCCTGCGATGCCTGAGAGAACATGCACCACGCCCTTGCCGTGGGTGAGCGCATCGACCAGCGCGGTGCGCAGCTGCGCTTCGTTCTCTGGCGACACATCCAGGCTGGCCACGGGCAGCTCGATGGTGTGCTCCTTGAAGCGGTCGATGCGAGGGAAGTTGGTGGTGGGCAAAAAGTTGCCGTCCACGCGCAGGTGGGTGTGACCACGCGGGCGGGCCCAGTCGGCCAGCTCGGTGTACACGCCTTTGCGGTTCATCACCAGCGGCGCAAGCAGCCCGATGTGCTGGCCGCGGAACTGCGTGAGCAGCTGGGCGGCGATGCTCTCGGGCGTTTGCGGCTGCACCGCCGCACCGTCTTTCACGCAATGCTGCGTGCCCAGCTTGACGTACAGCAGACGCAAAAAGTGCCACACCTCGGTGGTCGTACCCACGGTGGACTTGCGCCCGCCGCGCGAGAGGCGCTGCTCGATGGCCACGGTGGGCGGGATGCCGTACACCGCATCCACCTCGGGCCGGCCTGCGGGTTGCACGATGCTGCGGGCATAGGCGTTGAGCGATTCAAGGTAACGGCGCTGGCCTTCGTTGAACAGGATGTCGAACGCCAGCGTGGACTTGCCCGAGCCGCTGACGCCCGTCACCACATTGAACTTGCCACGCGGAATGTCCACGCTCAGGTTTTGGAGGTTGTGTTCCTTCGCGTTGACGATTTGTATAGCGTTTTTGGCCTCTAGCGCTTTACCATCAAGCGCTACTAGCTCTTTTTTTCGTAGCATGGCGGCTTTTTCGTGTGCCGAATGGCCGCCGATGCCCAGCGTGAGTTCATAGTCGCGCAGCGCCTGTCCGGTGTGCGAGGTGGCGTGCTGGCGCACATCCTCCGGCGTCCCTTCGGCCACGATGAGGCCGCCCGCATAACCTCCCTCGGGCCCCAGGTCGATGAGCCAGTCGCTCGCGCGGATCACATCAAGGTTGTGCTCGATGACGATGAGCGAGTGCCCAGCGTCGATGAGCTTGCGCAGCGCGCGCATGAGCTTGGCGATGTCGTCAAAGTGCAGGCCGGTGGTGGGCTCGTCAAACAAGAACAGCGTGCCTTTGCGGGCGACGGACTGGCGCGATTTGGATGCGCTGCGCGCGGCCTCAGCCAGAAAGCCTGCAAGCTTGAGGCGCTGCGCCTCGCCACCTGACAGCGTGGGCACGGGCTGGCCCAGCGCCACATATTCGAGCCCCACATCCACGATGGGCTGCAGCGCACGGATCACATCGCGGTCATTGGCAAACAGGTCGGCCGCCTCGGCCACCGTGAGGGCCAGCACATCGGCCACGTTCAACACCCGGCCGCCGCGCTCGATGGTGACTTCCAGAATCTCGGGGCGGTAGCGCTTGCCATCGCAATCGGGGCAACGCAGGTACACGTCCGACAAAAACTGCATCTCCACATGCTCAAAGCCCGAGCCGCCGCAGGTGGGGCAGCGCCCGTCGCCGCTGTTGAAGCTGAACTTGCTGGCGGTGTAGCTGCGCTGGCGCGACAGCGGCGCCACGGCATACAGCTCGCGAATGCTGTCCCACGCGCCCACATAGCTCACGGGGTTGGAGCGTGCCGTCTTGCCAATCGGCGACTGGTCTACAAACACCACGTCCGACAAATGGTCGGCACCCAGCATGCGGTCGTGCGCGCCCGGCGCATCGGTGGCCTTGCCAAAGTGGCGCAGCAGTGCGGGGGCCAGCACATCCTGAATCAGGCTGGACTTGCCCGAGCCGCTGACGCCGGTGACGGTGACCAGGCGCTGCAGCGGGAACTCCACCGACACGTTCTGCAGGTTGTGCTCGCGCGCGCCTTCGAGGATCAGGCGTGGCGTGGATTCGGTGACCATGCGCTTGAAACCGAAGCCCACGTGCTTGCGACCACTGAGATAGGCACCGGTGAGCGTGTCGGCCTTGCGCAAATCGGCCGTGGTGCCGTCAAACACGATCTGCCCGCCCAGGCGGCCGGGGCCGGGGCCCATGTCGATCATGCGGTCGGCCGCCAGCATCACGGCCGGGTCGTGCTCCACCACCACCAGCGTGTTGCCCGCGTCGCGCAGGCGCAGCATGGCCTCGGTGATGCGGTGCATGTCGCGCGGGTGCAGGCCGATGCTGGGCTCGTCCAGCACGAACAGCGTGTTGACCAGGCTGGTGCCCAAAGCGGTGGTGAGGTTGATGCGCTGCACCTCGCCGCCGCTCAGCGTGCGGCTTTGGCGGTCGAGCGTGAGGTAGCCAATGCCCACGTCACACAGGTACTTGAGGCGGGTGGTGATTTCTTCGTGCAGCAGTCGAAGCGCTTGTGCTTCACCAGTTTTCGCTTGTGCTTCACCAGTTTTCGCTTGCGCGTCACCCTTGGCGTTGTCGCCCACCGGCAGCTGCATGCGCGCAAAGAACTGGCGCAGGCGGTCGATGGGCAGCAGCATCAGGTCGTGCAAGCACAGGCCGGGCAGCGCTTCGAGCTGCTCGCGCGACCATTGCACGCCCTCGGGCATGAAGCGCTTGCCGGGCTCCAGCGCGGCATCGGCATCTTCCTTGCGGCCAATGCGCCACAGCAGGCTTTCGGTCTTGAGCCGCGCGCCCGCGCAGGTGGGGCATGGCGTGTAGCTGCGGTACTTGGACAAGAGCACGCGGATGTGCATCTTGTAGGCCTTGCTTTCCAGGTACTCAAAAAAACGCTTGATGCCGTACCACTGCTGGTTCCACTTGCCGTTCCAGTTGGGCGAGCCGTTGATGACCCACTTTTTGTGCTCGTCGGTCAGCTTGTTCCAGGGCGTGTCGCGCGGGATGCCCGCGGCCTCGGCGTGGCGCATGAGGTCGTCCTGCGCCTCTTTCCACGCGGGGGTCTGAATGGTCTTGACGGCGCCTGCGCGCAGCGTGAGCTTGTCGTTGGGGATGACGAGGCCGTAGTCCACCCCGATCACGCGGCCAAAGCCCCGGCAGCTGTCGCACGCGCCCACGGCGGAGTTGAACGAGAAGGCCGACGGAATGGGGTCGCTGTAGCGCAGGTCGCTGTCGGGGCAGTGCAGGCCGGTGGAGAAGCGCCACAGCTCGGGCTCGCCCTCCTCCACCAACCGGTAGACATTCAAACGCCCCGAGCCGCGCTTGAGCGCCACCTCAATGGCCTCGATCGCGCGCGCCTTCTCGGCATTGCCCAAACGGAAGCGGTCGGCCACCACATCGAGCACCTTGCGCGGCCCGGTGGGCGTGCCCACTTCGCGCTCGGCCTGCACCTTGGTAAAGCCGCTGGCTGACAGCCATTGCTCGACCTGCTCTGCGCTGGTGTTGGCGGGGAGTTCGACCGGGAAGGTCAGCACGATGCGCGGGTTGACCTCGGCCCCCACGCTCCCCACTGCGTGTGGTTCGCCGCCCCCCAGGGGGGCGCTCGCCGCCTTGGGGCGGCCCGGCGCCGGCTCGATGCCGCAGCGCTGCTGCAGCTCCGCATAAATGGTCTCCGGCGTGTCGTGCCGCACGGGCTGTGCCGTCTGCCTGTCAAACAACTGGCCCGCTCGGGCGAACAGCAGCTTCAGATGGTCGTTCAGCTCCGTCATCGTGCCCACCGTGGAGCGGCTGGAGCGCACGGGGTTGGTCTGGTCGATGGCAATGGCCGGGGGCACGCCCTCGACCTTGTCCACGGCAGGTTTGTCCATGCGGTCCAGAAACTGGCGCGCATAGGCGCTGAAGGTTTCCACGTAGCGGCGCTGGCCTTCGGCATACAGCGTGTCAAAAACCAGGCTCGACTTGCCCGAGCCACTGGGGCCCGTGACCACCGTGAGTTCACCGGTGCGGATGTCCAGATCCAGGTTCTTGAGGTTGTGCTGGCGTGCGCCGCGGATTCGGATCAGTCCCTGGGTCATGGAAGCAGTCTTTCGGGTGTGAGGCGGAACATTCTAGGGACCAACCGCGGCGGGCGCGCAACACGGCGCAGTATCCCCGGCACCGCTGTGGTGCTTATGCTGCATTGCCGCATTCCACAGGGCACGGTGACGGTCAAAAGATGGCCTTAAGGCCGGTTCACCGTATAGACTGAAAATCAACTTAGAGAGGGGCTCCGATGAATCAATGGACCAAGCTCTGCGCCAGTGCTGCACTGGCCACACTGATCTGCACCAGCCACGCACAGATCCTGATCGGACAGACCGCCGGATATTCCGGCCAGGTCGCGGCGGGCGTCAAGGAAACTGCGGACGGTGCAATGCTGTACCTCGACGCGGTCAACGCGAAGGGTGGCGTGAACGGACAGAAAATTGAACTCGTCTCGCTGGACGACAAGTTCGACCCCAAACTCGCCGGTGAAAACGCCCGCAAGCTGATTGAAGAGCAAAACGTGCTCGCAATGTTTCTGACCCGCGGCACCCCTCACACAGAAGCCATGATCCCGCTGCTGGAGAAGAACGGCGTGGCGCTCATCGGCCCATCCACCGGCGCCATGGTGCTGCACCAGCCCGTGCGCAAATACATCTTCAACGTGCGCGCCACCTATCAGCGCGAGGCGGAAAAGGCCATGACCCACCTGGCATCCATGGGCATGACACGCATCGCGGTGGTGTATTCCGACGACAGTTTTGGTGCAGACGGCATCATCGGCGCCCAAAAAGGCCTGACCGCCAGCAAGCTCACCCCGGTTGTGCTGGAGAAGTTCAACCGTACCAAACCCGACTTTGCTCCCATTGCAGTCAAACTGGCCAGCGCCAACGCCCAGGCGGTGCTGATGGTGGCATCGGGCGCGGCGGTGGTGGATGCCGGCAATGCGTTTCGGGCAGCCGGGTCGGCCGCACAGATCGTCACGCTCTCCAACAATGCCTCCACAGGATTCATCAAGAGCCTGGGCGCCAATGCGCGAGGGATGATCGTGACCCAGGTCTACCCCAACGAACGTGCCATGACCTACGCCATGGTGAAGGAAGCACTCGACCTGGCCAAAGCCAAGGGTCTCAGTGAGGTCAGCCCAGCCATGCTGGAAGGGTTTGCTGCCGCCAAAGTGCTGGTTGAAGGCCTCAAGCGCGCGGGCCCCAAGCCCACCCGGGAAAAAGTCCACGCCGCGCTGGAGAGCCTGCGCAAGTTTGACCTCGGTGGCCTTGAAATCAGCTACGGGCCCGACGACCATTCCGGGCTGGATTTTGCCGATCTCGCCATCATTGGCACAGACGGCAGGTTCCGCCGCTAACCGCACGGGGGGGGGCTCATCTGCCCTTCAGGTATGAGTTGCTGAGGAAGCACAAAGGCCGCACGCATGCGACCTTTGCGTTTCCTCATTACCTGGTTCTGCTCTCCGGCCTAAACTCGGACCACTGGATAGATAGCTACACGCATGAAAAAATGGAAACCCTTGTTGGCAGCTTGCGCACTGGCGGCAGGATTGGCTGGCCACAGCATGGCACAGATCATCGTTGGACAAACGGTGGGCGTCACGGGCTCTGCGGCCATCACCGTCAAGGAATCCATGCAGGGTGCGTCGCTGTATCTG
>ERZ1023652.240-NODE-240-length-11962-cov-4.435657_pt1 | contig 11962 bp, 8 predicted proteins | sample MGYA00520879_ERZ1023652 | MGnify/ENA primary metagenome ERZ1023652 (study PRJEB33180, sample SAMEA4044469) | wastewater metagenome | place: Denmark | collected 2016-04-02 | study: EMG produced TPA metagenomics assembly of the PRJEB13832 data set (Local surveillance...
CGAAACTGTGGCGCTGACCGGAAGCATCGCCAAAAAGTCGTAAAAGGTGCCGCCCATCAAAAAGATGAACAATTGGATAAAGCCGATCAGAGCAAAGCTTTTCTGACGCCTGCTGTATTGGATTTCGTCGATGTTCTGCAGCGCATCGTAAGCCTCTTGGATCGTCAATCTGTCTTCGACGAAATTCCGCGAAACGGCATTGACACGGGACACCCTGTTCAGGTTCGTCGTGCGTTCGGTAATCCGTTTGACGACCGTAATCGCATGCATATTCGGACTGTCGAGCGTAGCCACCAGCCCGGTGGTCAAAGCCAATGCTTCGGTCATCTGCAGCCCGGTCTTCTTCAAGATGCGTGTCACCGTATCCTCGACACGGTACGTTTCCGCGTTGCTTTCAAGCATGATTTGTCCGGCCAGGACCGCTGTATCCATGTATAATTCAAAATCCATTTCCGGATTAGGTGTATCCGTCATCCAAATCCCCCTTCCTTCTCAAAACATTATTGGCTTGTGCGCAGCCTGCGAGCAGCCCACGCCGATTCATTATAGCAAGATCTATATTTCCAGCAGCTGCATCAATTCTTCCTTCGACAAGGAGGTGACCGATTGGCCGCCAGCCTGGATGACGGAATCGATCATTTCGCGTTTTTTCGCCTGCAATTCATTGATCCGTTCCTCAATTGTACCGGTCGCGATCAGGCGAACGACCTGCACGACCTTTTTCTGGCCGAAACGGTGCACGCGGTCGGTCGCCTGGCTCTCGACCGCAGGGTTCCACCAGGAATCATAAAGGATGACGGTATCCCCTCCAGTCAAGTTAAGGCCGGTCCCGCCAGCCTTCAGGGAAATCAGGAAAAGATCCTTTTCGCCTTCGTTGAAGCGGGTCGTCAAAGCCAGCCGGTCCTGATTCGGCGTCTGGCCATCGAGATAGAAATAGGCTTCGCTCGTTTCATCCAGTTTCTCACGGATGATTGCCAGCATTTGCGTGAACTGGGAGAACAACACGACGCGTCTGCCGTTCTCTTTGGCTTCCGCCAAATATTCCATCAGCCTGTCCAATTTCCCGGAACCACCTGTGTAGTCGGCCATGACCAAAGCCGGATCGCAACAGATTTGGCGCAGGCGTGTCAGGCCCGCCAAGATTTTGATCCGGTTCTCGTTCAGCGTATCCGCATCCAGCATCTCTTTCGTTTCCTGGCGCATCAACTGCAGCTGCGACAAGTAGACGGTCTTTTGTTTTTCGGTCATTTCGATGTAGGAAATCGATTCGATTTTCGGCGGCAGATCCTTCAGCACATCAGCTTTCAGTCTGCGCAGGATGAACGGTTTGACTTTCTTGGCAATCTGCGCCGGATCCATCTGTTTGAAGTCCTTTTTCGTCCCGAACAGTCCGGGCTGCGCGATGCTGAAAATGGTGTAGAGTTCGGACAACGCGTTTTCGACAGGCGTCCCACTCAAAGCGATTTTGTTGTTGGCGTTCAGCGCGGAAGCCGCTTTTGTCGTCTTCGCTGTGGCGTTTTTGACGCTCTGGGCTTCATCGAGGATGACGGTACGGAAAGCCAGCCCCTCATAAAGATCCTCATCGCGCTGAAGCAAGGGATAGGAGGTGATCCATACCGGAATATTTTCTGCGATTGCAGTTGCGATCGTGTCCCTTCTTTCGCTCTTCATGCCGGTGATGAGCCGGGTTTTGATGTCTGGCGCGAACTGTTGGAATTCCTTTTGCCAATTGTAGAGCACACTGGAAGGGCAGATGACCAAATAAGGTTTGGTGTCGCCTTTCCCGAGCGAGCCGGCGATGAAGCTGATGACTTGCAGCGTTTTGCCGAGCCCCATGTCGTCCGCAAGGATGCCGCCGAAGCCGTAGTGATCGAGCCCCTTTAGCCATTTGTATCCTGTTTCCTGATACGGGCGCAAAGTCGCTGTCAAATCCTCAGGCAGTTCGAAGTCGATTTTTTCGGGCCTCTCCATCCGATTGATGAGCGTCATGAAATCCTCATCCTGGTGGACGACCCCCGCATTGGTATCCACACCGAACGCCTTATAGAGCGGCAGTGACATCTCTTTTTTCAGATCCTTCAAAGGTACGTCCAGCTGCACGACCGCATCGGTCAGCTCCTTGATTTCCTTTTGGCGCAAATTAACGATTTTCCCGTTTGATAGGCGGTGATAGTTTTTGTTCTGGGCGATCTGCCTGACCATCTGTTTCAGGTCCTCCACATTGATTTCATCGGTGCTGAACGTCACATCCAAAAGACGTGACTGGCTGTTGACTTCGATGGCGACTTTCGGCGGCCTGCTGGGTTGGTAAAGCAGGTTCTCAACGGCTGCTGTCGTGAATATTCCGCAGTGCGGAGCTAGTTTTTCCAGGCCTTCGTAAAGGAACGACATGATGTCGTCCAGGGCATCCAGATAGAGCAATCCATCAAACTTTAACGCATTATTTGCACAATCGCTGAACGTTTGGATCATGATGCTTTCGGCAATCCGATCCCTGATGACCGTATCCGGAGTCAAATCTTTATGGGCCAAGCCTTCTTTTGCGGCATCAATCTTTATTTCCCCGTAATTGAGAAACAATTCCATGATCAGCTTTTCCTGTTTCCAGTCCAGATAAAGTTCCGCCTTCAATGGGAAGCGTTGGTAGGTCGATTGCACGGATTCCGCTAGCGAGATGGTCACAAGCTTCTGCAAAGCCGGCACAGCTATCGCCAAGAAATCACCCGCGGAGTCCGGTGCGATATGCAAGCCTTCATGCCCGGATTGTGAAATGGCTGTATAGATACTGTTTAAACGGTCCTTCATGCTTTCGGTCAAAAAGTAGAAATTTCCGTCAATCAGGAAGATGTCCGCCTGGTTGAAAAAAATATTCTCGGATGAAACTTCCGTTGTTTCTTCAAAGAGAAGCCCTCCCTTCGGCAATTCACTCAGCGCGAAACTGATCGGAAGCTGATCAAAATCCTGCACCAGTTGTTCCGGCAACAACGCTCTCCCTTGGGTCTGGTAGGGATTTGTTTTGATGAAAACAAGCGGACAATTCGCCAGCTTTTCCAATAATTTCTTCACCATGCTCGCCGGAATTGTGATTTCTTTGCGATCCTCGCTCGATCGATAGTCGCGAGCGGATGTGGCCGAAGCATCGATGATTTGCTTCAAAAGAAGAAAAATTGCACGGTCTTCCGCTGATAATTCATGTTTGTCCGGCGAAAAAGTGAATTTTTTCCCGAACGGAAGCTCTTTCCCAACCAACATACATTTGATGACATAGTCGCAATCCTTCACCAGATAAAACTGCCCGGCGCCTACCCGCATCTTCAGGCTGTAGTGTTGGCCATAGCGCAGGTCGGACATGACCATCGTATATTCCACTTGGATCGGCACCCTGTCGAACAGGTTGTTCTCCTCAAGCAATTCGAATTGAAGCACGTCCAGCAAACGTTTCGTCTGTTCGACATCGTAGCTGCTGGACTTATTGGCTATAGCTGTTGGTTTACTTGCGGTTTTCCGTTCCTTCCTGTAGTCCGAAGAAGAATTGAGGATCGCCAAAAGGAAGGCCACAACATGTTTGCAAGGCCCCGGATAGCTTTCGAAGGCCGGGCAGGAACAATAGTAATCATCGATTTCTGCATATTCATCCAGATAAACCTCTACTTCGTACTTTTTTGTCCCTTTGATATCTGCGTAAAAGGCATTTTCAGCACTGTTGGCTGTGTATTGCCGCAGTGCCCCGCTTTCAAACAATTGCATCCCTTTCTGGAAGGTCGTGTTGCTGTATGTCATATCCTTTATTTCTTGCATATTGTATCCCACTGAAATCATTCTCGGTCCACATCCTCGCTCGCTTAGTCTTTATAAGTTTACCATAGACCGTTGTTGATCAGGCTACAAAAATGGCTCCTGGATTGTCGGACGGGACAGAATGTCCGATACATCCCAGCAAAAAGATGTCACTTTTTGTTGACAACACTTTCAATGTGACATACTATATATTCATTAACACATCACATTAAGAATTGAGGTGTAAAAATGGAACTCACTGACAGGCAAAAACAGATCATCGAAATCGTCAAGAAACAACAGCCGATTTCCGGTGAAAAGATTGCGTCCATACTAGGATTTGCACGAGCGACGCTGCGGCCCGACTTTTCGCTGCTGACAATGAGCGGCATCCTACAGGCCAAACCGAAAGTCGGTTATCTGATCAACGAGGAGCACACCAACTCCGTGCTGGTCGAACAGATCGCCAAACAAAAAGTCGAAAAGGTAATGGCCATCTCGGTCAACCTCACCAAAGAAACGAGCATCCAGGACGCCATCATCCAGCTTTTCCTTGAGGATTGCGGTTCCCTTTATGTCACCGACAACCGGGAAATACTCGGGATCGTTTCCCGCAAAGATCTGCTCAAAAGCGCTCTGGGCGACTCCGATCTGAATGCCATCCCGGTCGGAATGGTGATGACGAAGATGCCGAATCTATATACCGTCTTCAGCGACACGCTCGTTGTCGATGCCACGAAACTGCTCGTCACCCATCGCGTCGACAGTTTGCCGGTGCTTTCCCGTTCTGTGTATGAGGAGACCGGCAAAAAAGAGGTCATCGGAAAATTTTCGAAATCGACCGCCAGTAGATTGTTGCTTGATATATTCAACAAAGACCTTTAGGAGGATAGTGTGCAAATGGACCTTTACGCGATTTACTTAGTATCCGATTCCGTCGGCGAGACGGCCGATGTGGTGATCCGATCCGCCCTCTACCAATTCGAGACGGAAAATTACCAACTGAAGAAATATTCCTACGTGCAAACGACCGAGGAAATCGACGATATCTGCGCAAAAGCTTCCGAGGAAGGGAAGGCAATGATCTTTTACACCTTCGTGAAAAAGGAAATGGCCGATCACATGATGGGACAGATCGAAAAGTCCGGTCTTATCGGCGTTGACATCTACAGTCCGATTTTGACTGGTTTGGGTCAACTGTTCCAGCTTCCGGCCAAGGAGAAGCCGGGCATCAACCGCCAACTCAACGAGGACTATTTCAACCGTGTTGAGGCCATCGAGTTTTCCGTCAAATATGATGACGGCCGCGATCCGCGCGGCATTGAAAAAGCGGACATCGTGCTGGTCGGCGTGTCCCGCACATCCAAGACACCACTGTCGATCTATCTGGCGAACAAGAACGTTAAAGTCGCGAACATTCCGCTCTTTCCGGAATCGAAGCCGCCGAAAGAAATCTTCACGATTGCCCCGGAGCGGATCATCGGCCTGGTGAATTCGCCGAAAAAACTCAATGAAGTCCGCAAAGAGCGCCTGAAGACGTTGGGACTGCCGCCCTCCGCCAGCTATGCCGGCATGGAGCGCATCCTGGAGGAACTCGAATACGCAGATCAGATCATGAAACAGATCGGCTGCGAAGTCATCGATGTTTCGAGCAAAGCGATCGAAGAAACCGCAGACCACATCCTGCACTACATGGATGTCATGAATATCAGCCGCAAGCAACTATAGACCACTCACAAGGAGGAAAAGCATATGACGAAGCAATGGGTTTACCGTTTTTCAGAAGGCAAAAAAGAACAAAAGATGTTGTTGGGCGGCAAAGGCGCCAACCTAGCCGAGATGACCAATCTTGGCCTGCCCATCCCTCCAGGATTCACGATCTCGACGGAATCCTGCATCCATTATTTCGATGAAGGCCGAACACTTTGGGCTGCGCTCAAGCAGCAGATCGATTCCGCCCTCATCGACCTGGAAAACGCGGTCGGAAAATCTTTCCATAACCCTGCCAACCCGTTGCTGGTGTCGGTCCGTTCCGGTGCCGCCTTCTCGATGCCGGGCATGATGGACACAATCCTGAATTTGGGGCTGAACGATGCATCTGTCGCTGGTCTGGCTGAACAGACGCAGAACCCGACTTTCGCTTTCGACAGCTACCGCCGTTTCATCCAGATGTTCGCCGATGTCGTGAAATCCGTTCCGCGCATTCATTTCGAAGCGATCCTGGATACAGTCAAAAATGAGAACGGTTACGCGTTCGACAACCAATTGACTTTGGAAGACCTGACCGAGCTGGTCGCGCAATACAAAGCCGTCTACCAACGCGAAACCGGCGAAACTTTCCCGCAGGAACCGTTGGATCAATTGCACCAAGCCGTCCAGGCTGTCTTCTCTTCATGGAATAATGAAAGGGCTATTCTGTACCGCGATATTCACAACATTTCGCATAACCTCGGCACAGCCGTCACCGTCCAAAGCATGGTGTTCGGCAACCGCGGCAACGATTCTGGTACCGGTGTGGCCTTCACGCGCAACCCGGCGACCGGCGCGAAAAAACTGTTCGGCGAATTCCTGATGAATGCGCAAGGCGAGGATGTCGTGGCCGGTATCCGCACGCCATTGGACATCGACACACTGGAGCAAGTGATGCCTGCCGTCTACAACGAATTCAAGGTCATCGCCGAAAAACTGGAGGACCACTACGCCGATATGCAGGACATCGAGTTCACGATCGAAAAAGGCAAACTATACTTGCTGCAGACACGCAACGGGAAACGGACAGCGGCCGCAGCCGTCGCAGTGGCCGTGGATTTGGCCGACGAAGGCCTGATCACGAAAGAGGAAGCCGTGATGCGCATCGAAACCGGCCAACTGGACCAGTTGCTCCACCCTACTTTCGATACGAAAGCTTTGGCTGAAGCTCCCTTGTTGACGACCGGGCTCGGCGCTTCACCTGGAGCGGCATCCGGACATATCTACTTCTCCACAGCCGCTGCCGAAGCAGCAAAAAAGGACGGCCTGCCAGTCATCCTGGTCCGCCGCGAAACATCGCCTGAGGATTTGGCCGGTATGATGAGTTCGGAAGGCATCCTGACGGCACGCGGCGGCATGACTTCGCACGCGGCAGTCGTCGCCCGCGGTTTGGGAAAATGCTGTGTGGCCGGCTGTACCGCAGCCGTCATCGATGAAGAAAACAAAACAGTTGTCATCGATGACGTCACCCTGCACCAAGGCGACCTGCTTTCGATCGATGGCGCAACCGGCAGAGTCTACGCCGGCAAAGTCGCCAAGCAGAACCCGACTTTGGGCGGCAAATTCAGCACCTTCATGGACTGGGTCAACGAAATGAAAGTGCTGCAGGTCAAAGCCAATGCGGATTCCCCGACCGACGTCAGACAGGCCTTGTCCCTGGGCGCGGAAGGTGTCGGACTTTGCCGGACCGAGCACATGTTCTTCCATAAGGATCGGATACCGGCCGTCCGCCAGATGATCCTTTCCCGCACACTGTTCGAACGCAAAAAGTACCTGGCAGAGCTGTTGGAAATGCAGCGCCAGGATTTCCAGGAAATGTTCGCCCTGCTACAGGAGCGGCCGATGACCGTCCGCTTACTGGACCCGCCATTGCATGAATTCCTACCGACTGCGCATGCGGATAAGCTTGCCTTGGCGGAATCAATGGGAACCAGTTTGGCTGGTTTGGAAGCGCACATCGATTCCTTGCATGAAGTCAATCCGATGCTCGGTCACCGCGGTTGCCGTTTGGCCGTCACGTACCCGGAAATCTACCGGATGCAGGCGCGCGCCATCATCGAGGGGGCCTTCGCCGCTTCCGAAGAAACCGGCAGCACAATCACACCGGAAATCATGATTCCGTTGGTCTGCGACGTCGACGAGCTGCGCTACGTCAAAGCGGAAATCGTGGCGGAGATTGAGGAAGTATTCTCTGAGAAGGCTGCGACCATCCCCTACCTGATCGGAACGATGATCGAAATCCCGCGCGCCGCGGTCACTTCCGACGAAATCGCGCAGGCGGCCGACTTTTTCAGCTTCGGCACGAACGACATGACGCAGATGGGCTTCGGCTTCTCCCGCGACGACGCCGGCAAGTTCCTGCAGGAGTACGAAGACAAAGGCTTGCTGAAGCCGAATCCGTTCCACTCATTGGACGTCAAAGGCATCGGCAAACTCGTCAAATTATCCGCCAAATTAGGCCGCGAAACCAACCCTGACTTAAGTCTGGGCGTCTGCGGCGAACACGGCGGCGATCCGGAATCCATCGCCTTCTTCTCAAGCATCGGCTTGGATTACGTTTCCTGCTCGCCTTTCCGCGTGCCGATCGCCCGCTTGGCTTCCGCACAGGTAGCGATTAAAGAGAGCAGAGCGAAAATGTCTGTACAGAAGGATGTTGTGTTGAGCAGCATCTGATCGAAAAGGCCCGGATCGATGACTTCGATCCGGACCTTTTTGGAATGTCATAATGCGCTTGCGCTCTAGTTGTCCGATTCTACATGGTTATCGGACAACCTCAGTCAACAACACATATAGAGCCTTCCCGATCCGTTATCTTTCTTCTTATTGGTTATTATTCTTATATTGTCTATTTTCTATTGTCAACAAGGCGAAAATATGGCAGTATAGAAGCATCTTCCGCCTTGGATAAAAGGCCGGAAATGGAAAATAAAAAGACAGTTAATCAAAACAACGGAGGAATAAAAATCATGATGGAATTACCGAATTGCCCGAAATGCGGCTCCCCTTACACTTACGAAGACGGCACAATGCTGATCTGCCCCGAGTGCGCACATGAATGGAGTGCGGATGCCGCTGAAGCAACTAATGAAGATCAATTGATCGTCAAGGACGCGAACGGCAACCTGCTGCAGGACGGCGACACTGTTACGGTCATCAAGGACCTGAAAGTCAAAGGCAGCTCGAGCGCATTGAAAGTCGGCACAAAAGTCAAAGGCATCCGTTTGGTCGAAGGCGACCACAACATCGACTGCAAAATCGACGGCTTCGGCGCTATGAAACTGAAGTCCGAATTCGTCAAAAAAGCGTAATCCCGATTCAAAAAAACTGGCGAGGCACCCGAAAGGGAACCTCGCCAGTTTTTCTATTTTCACATTTTATCGGGTGATACGTTACCATGCTATCCGGCCTCACGCCTTTCATCGGTACGATGGCTGTCACACCTGACAGCTAGGAGATATGCGTCGGATCACCGTTCCTTTCCGTTTTGACTTGTTTTGAGAAAGTAGTATGATCATCACCCCCGTTTGATGCTCGGCATTATGATGATAAGCCCCGCTGGTACCTTTCAGGATCAACAAAAAAACACATGCGAAAGCACGTGCTCTGTCGGGCAATAGAATGAATGGGAAGATTGTTGCACAACAGATCCGCACTGACCTTGAAAAGCGCGCATTTGCAAATTCAACAAGTCCATCCGACTCACCCCTTCGTTTTCGATTGAAAAGTGTCTTGCCCTTGCCTATCATCTTACCCCTATTATACAGGGATAACGCCCGTGTCTCAATTAATTTACCTACATTTTACTCAAATATAACATTCCCTTTTCGTCCGACGAATCGCCGTTTTTGTAAGGGCTATCCTTTGACATTTTCCGGTGGCTTGCATACAGTTAAAACAAAGACGTTCACGATAGCAACTGTAAAAAAAACAAGGGGGTATTTCGACAATGACCACAATCATGATCACCGGCGCAAGCGGTAATATAGGAAGAATTTTGGCGGATCATCTGAAGGAGAGCTACGAACTGACTTTGGTGGATATCCATTTCCATAACGTCGATCCGGCCCTTTTGGAGGGCACCATCGTCAAAAAGTTGGACCTGACTGTCGCCGGCAACTGGGACGGGCTGCTGGAAGGGATCGATTACGTTATCCATCTGGCCGGCAATCCTTCACCCGATGCTATTTTTGACGATGAGCTGATCGATTTGAACTACAAGATGCCCTTCTACCTGTTCAAGGAATCCTCCAAGTACGAAAACTTCGTCAAACGTATCATCTTCGCCAGTTCCATCCATGCCGTCAGCGCTTACCCGAAAAATGTGCAGGTTCACGTCGATGAACCTGTCCGTCCGGGCGATATTTACGGCGTTTCGAAAGTCTATCTGGAAGGATTGGCCAGCCACTTCGCCTTTACGGAAGGCCAAGAATCCATCGGCATCCGCATCGGCAACTTTGATGAAAACCTCGATGACCCGATCGTCGACGAAGCGGGCTTGGCCGAATACCTGTCTCCACGGGACCTTTGCCATTTAGTCGACTGCGCCCTCAAAGCTAAACTTGTTGAGCCGTTCCTGTTGGTGAACGGGCTATCGGATAACCGCTTCCCACGCTTGGACATCTCACAGGCCAAAACTGCCCTCGGTTATCGGCCGAGCGATGATGCTTTTGTGCTGAAGGGCTATTTCCAGGATGACAACGGCGACCCGGTCGAACTGTCCGAAGAAGATTAAGGATCCTCCGATTTGGGAAGACTTCTACTATTTTTACGATTCTGCGTATATCCGCGAGCAAAGTTCTATTGAAGAGCCGGAAATGAACTGATATGATGTTCATTGGAGACAATACAAGTGTCAGATAGACGGAAGGAAGTACACTGAATGGCGAAAAAGAACAAAGGCAACCAGATCCAACGCAGAAATGTGAAACCAACAATACCGGAACTGCATAAAAACAATACTGGCGCGGTAACCAATAAAAAACTGCCGGTCGACGAAGATCCGAAATTGCAGAATTCATTCAATTTTACGATGTACGGCATGCTTATTGGGGCTTCAATCGGTTATTTCGCGGGCAACCTGACTTATGGCTTCGGTATCGGCATGCTGACCGGTGGCATAATCGATTCCTACATGAATACGCAGAAGAAAAAGAAGCGCGAAGCCATCCTGAAGGCGCGAGCCGAAAAAGAGCAGAAATAGGTCATTTCACACAAGTGTTTAGCCATTCTGGCATAGTCCGGGATGCGGCTTTGTGGACCGTGCAACTTGCATAAAAAAATCAACTGTAGTAAAGTGTACCTTAACTGAATAAACCGTTTCACAAAGGGGGGCCGTCCGCGGCTGAGATTGAACATAGATTCTGACCCTTCGAACCTGTTCGTTAGCACGAGCGTAGGGATTGTGATTGAGAATTGAATTTTATTCTCCTCCTTTGTCGATGGTATATTATGCCCAAAAAAAGGAGGAGTTTTTTTATGTCAAAAAATCTGAACATCTGGATCGAAGGAACCATCATTGCTGCTTTAGCAACCGTTTTATCCCTGATCCCTTTCAATATTGGCCCAAGTTTTTCCGTCACGGTGGGAGCACCGGTCATGCTGCTTTACTGCCTGCGCCGCGGTTTGGTCCCCGGTTTCTTCGCCAGTTTCCTGTGGGGCGTGCTGCACATCCTGATCGGGACTGCCTATATCCTGACTCCGCTGCAAGGATTCATCGAGTACTTCATCGCCTTCGGATTCACTGGCTTGGCAGGTCTTTTCACGCCGAAAGTTCAACAGGCAATCTCAAATCAAAATCAAAAAATGCTTTTGTGGAATGTCTTTAACGGCACTGTCGCCGGGACTGTCAGCCGCTAATGCTGGCACACGGTCGGCGGCTACTATTTCTGGGGATCCTACGCGCCTGAAGGCTGGAGCGCATGGCTCTACTCCATCACGCTGAATGGCGCCAGCGCTTTGGCAACCGGAGCGTTCACGATAATGGTACTGGCTGTTATCGCCAAAACCAACCCACAATTGTACGTTCCGAAAAAAGCCGTCCGCGGATACTGATTTCATGCCGGAACAACCGTTATTCATGAGCTGTGTCGGCTGTTTGCATCCGCGGTCGTCCGGAACAACCGACACTTCGCGGTTCTCTCGGTTGTTTGCGTATGAACGCAAAGAGAACAGCCGACAATCCATGACTTGATCGCCCAATTTGGACCGGTAACCCGGTCACGAAACACCCCAACTGCATTTACAGAAAAACAGAGGCGTGCTCCAAAATTCGGAGCGCGCCTCTTTTTTTTGATTCTATTCGACTAATCCGGACTGGCGTTCCAATGTGAAACCCTTCCCGGCAACCTCATGCACCTGACCGATGATCACGAAAGCAAAAGGTTGAATATCGTTGACCAAGGCGTTGATGGCGGACAGTTTACGCTGCTCGATGACG
>ERZ1023652.241-NODE-241-length-11947-cov-3.754061_pt1 | contig 11947 bp, 8 predicted proteins | sample MGYA00520879_ERZ1023652 | MGnify/ENA primary metagenome ERZ1023652 (study PRJEB33180, sample SAMEA4044469) | wastewater metagenome | place: Denmark | collected 2016-04-02 | study: EMG produced TPA metagenomics assembly of the PRJEB13832 data set (Local surveillance...
CCATGGAGAAGCTTGCTCCGGTCCAGGCCGTGCTGAAGTCCGACAACAAGGAACAGGCCTTCGAGATGTGCGAAGCCATGCTCAAGCATGGTGCAGGCCACACCGCAGCCATCCATACCAACGATCAGGCTCTGGTCCGCGAGTACGGCCAGCGCATGCACGCCTGCCGTATCATCTGGAACTCCCCGAGCTCCCTCGGCGGCGTGGGCGACATCTACAACGCCATCGCCCCGTCCCTGACCCTGGGCTGCGGCTCCTACGGCGGCAACTCCGTGTCCGGCAACGTCCAGGCAGTCAACCTCATCAACATCAAGCGCATCGCTCGGAGGAACAACAACATGCAGTGGTTCAAGATTCCGGCCAAGACCTACTTCGAGCCGAACGCCATCAAGTACCTGCGCGACATGTACGGCATCGAAAAGGCCGTCATCGTGTGCGATAAGGTCATGGAGCAGCTCGGCATCGTTGACAAGATCATCGATCAGCTGCGTGCACGTTCCAACCGCGTGACCTTCCGTATCATCGATTATGTCGAGCCGGAGCCGAGCGTCGAAACCGTCGAGCGCGGCGCCGCCATGATGCGCGAGGAGTTCGAGCCGGATACCATCATCGCCGTCGGCGGTGGTTCCCCGATGGATGCGTCCAAGATCATGTGGCTGCTGTACGAGCACCCGGAAATCTCCTTCTCCGATGTGCGTGAGAAGTTCTTCGATATCCGTAAGCGCGCGTTCAAGATTCCGCCGCTGGGCAAGAAGGCCAAGCTGGTCTGCATCCCGACTTCTTCCGGCACCGGTTCCGAAGTCACGCCGTTCGCTGTGATTACCGACCACAAGACCGGTTATAAGTACCCGATCACCGATTACGCGCTGACCCCGTCCGTCGCCATCGTCGATCCGGTGCTGGCCCGCACCCAGCCGCGCAAGCTCGCTTCCGACGCCGGCTTCGACGCCGTGACCCACGCATTTGAGGCTTACGTCTCCGTCTACGCCCACGACTTCACCGATGGCATGGCTCTGCACGCGGCCAAGCTGGGCGGCCGCGTGCAGAGCATCGTGGTGAAAGAGGGCGATTTCGTCACCGCCGGCCAACCCCTGGCCCACATGCAGATCGACACCCTGCAGGCCTCGCACGACGAAGCCAGGGCGCGGCACCAGCAGGCCGTGGCCGCCGTGGCCAACGCCGAAGCCCAGGTGGCCGTGCGCGAGAGCGACCGCCAGGCAGCACTCGCCCTCGTGGCACAGCGGCAAAGCGAACTGGATGCGGCACAGAGGCGCCTGGCCCGCTCGCAGACGCTGGTGCGCGAAGGCGCCTCGTCCGACCAGGAAGTGGACGACGACCGTGCCCGCGAGCGCAGCCTGGAAGCGGCGGTGGTGGCTTCCAGAGCACAGGCAGAAGCCGCACAAGCCGCCATCACGGCGGCGCGCACCCAGGTAGCCAGTGCGCGCGCAGCCGTCACCGCAGCGCAAGCCACCGTGGCGCGCATCAAGGCCGACATCGACGACAGCGCCCTCGTGGCCCCCCGCAGCGGCCGCGTGCAATACCGCATTGCCCAGCCCGGCGAAGTCATCGGCGGTGGCGGCAAGGTGCTCAATCTGGTGGACCTGTCCGACGTTTACATGACCTTCTTCCTGCCCGAACCCGTGGCCGGCAGGCTGGCCCTGGGCAGCGAGGTGCGCATCGTGCTCGATGCGGCGCCGCAGCTGGTGATTCCGGCCCGGGTGTCTTTTGTGGCCAGCACCGCGCAATTCACCCCCAAGACGGTGGAAACCGCCAGCGAGCGGCAAAAGATGATGTTCCGCGTCAAGGCGCAGATCGCCCCCGAATTGCTGCAAAAGCATGTGCAACTGGTCAAGACCGGCCTGCCCGGCATGGCCTGGCTCAAGCTCGACGCAAACGCCCCCTGGCCGGCCCATCTGGCCGTGAAGCTGCCGGAGTAAGGCGTGGCAGCAACGTCCCCCAGCGTGGTTCAGCTGGCCGGTGTGGGCCTGCGCTACGGCAAAACCGTGGCGCTGGCGGACATACAGCTCGACCTGCCCGCCCAGCGCATGGTCGGGCTCATCGGGCCCGATGGCGTGGGCAAATCCAGCCTGCTGGCACTGGTGTCCGGCGCGCGGGCGCTGCAGCAGGGCAGCCTGCAGGTGCTGGGCGGCGACATGCGCAGCAAACAGCACCGCGATGCGGTCTGCCCGCGCATCGCCTACATGCCGCAAGGCCTGGGGAAAAACCTGTACCCCACGCTGTCGGTGGAAGAAAACCTGCAATTCTTCGCCCGCCTGTTTGGCCACAACGCGGCCGAGCGGCGCCGGCGCATCGACCACCTCACGCACAGCACCGGTTTGCACCCCTTTTTGGCACGCCCGGCGGGCAAGCTCTCGGGCGGCATGAAGCAAAAGCTGGGGCTGTGCTGCGCGCTGATCCACGACCCCGACCTGCTGATCCTGGACGAGCCCACCACCGGCGTGGACCCGCTGGCGCGCGCCCAGTTCTGGGATCTGATTGCCAGCATCCGGCAAGAGCGCCCGCAAATGAGCGTGGTGGTGGCCACGGCCTACATGGACGAGGCCCAGCGCTTTGACTGGCTGGTGGCCATGGACGACGGCCAGGTGCTCGCCACCGGCACGCCCCACGAGCTGCTGGAACGCACCGGCACCAGCAACCTGGAGGCCGCCTTCATCGGGCTGCTGCCCGAGGCCAAAAGACGCGGCCACCAGCCCGTGGAGATCACACCGCTGGCGCTGGACGACGACGCAGAGGTGGCCATCGAGGCGCAGGGCCTGACCATGCGCTTTGGCGACTTCGTGGCCGTGGACCATGTGGATTTCCGCATCCGCCGCGGCGAGATCTTCGGGTTTCTGGGCTCCAACGGTTGCGGCAAGTCCACCACCATGAAAATGCTCACCGGCCTCTTGCCCGCCAGCGAGGGCGATGCCTGGCTGTTTGGCCAGAAAGTGAACCCCAAAGACATCGAAACCCGCCGCCGCGTGGGCTACATGTCCCAGGCGTTTTCGCTGTATGGCGAGCAGACCGTGCGGCAAAACCTGGTGCTGCACGCGCGCCTGTTCCATGTGCCCGAGGCCCAGGTGCCAGGGCGCGTGCAGGCCATGGTCGAGCGCTTTGGCCTGCAGGAAGAGATCGACAGCCTGCCCGATGCCCTGCCGCTGGGCCTGCGCCAGCGCCTGTCCCTGGCGGTGGCCATGGTGCACCAGCCCGAGCTGCTGATCCTGGACGAGCCCACCTCGGGTGTGGACCCGGTGGCGCGCGACAACTTCTGGCGCCTGCTGATCGAGCTGTCGCGGCGCGACCGGGTGACCATCTTCATCTCCACCCACTTCATGAACGAGGCCGAGCGCTGCGACCGCATCTCGCTCATGCATGCCGGCAAGGTGCTGGTCAGCGCCCCGCCGGCAGACATTGCCACGCAGCGCGGCGGGGGCTCGCTGGAGCAAGCCTTCATTGCCTACCTGGAAGACGCCTCGGGCACCCGGCGGGCCGTGCCCGCAGAACGCACGCCAGCGCCTGCCCCCACGCCGGGCGCCACCGAGGCTGTCCCCGCACGGCACGCCGAGCCCCCTGCCGCGCCGCCGCGCCGGAGTTTCTTCAGCCTGGGGCGCGCCCTGAGCTACATGTGGCGCGAGACGCTGGAGCTGCGGCGCGACCCGGTGCGCGCCACACTGGCGCTGCTCGGAACCGCCCTGCTGATGTTCATCATTGGCTACGGCATCAGCATGGACGTGGAAGACCTCAGCTATGCGGTGCTGGACCACGACCAGACCCTGCTGAGCCAGAACTACACACTCAACCTCGCGGGCTCGCGCTACTTCATTGAAAAGCCTCCGCTTCGCAGCCACGCCGAGCTGGACCAGCGCATGCGCAGCGGCGAACTGGCGCTGGCCATCGAGATTCCGCCCGGCTTTGCGCGCGACCTGCAGCATGGCCGGTCGGTGCAGGTGGCCGCCTGGGTGGATGGCGCCATGCCCATGCGCGCGGAAACCGTGCGCGGCTATGTCGGCGCCATGCACCAGATGTGGCTGGCCGACCTGGCGCAGCAACGGCTGGGCGTGCGGCTGGCGGCGGCCAGCTCGGTTGAGACCCGCTTTCGCTACAACCCCGACGTGCGAAGCCTGCCCGCCATGGTGCCGGCCGTGATTCCGCTGCTGCTGATGCTGATACCGGCCATGCTCACGGCGCTCTCGGTGGTGCGTGAAAAAGAGCTGGGCTCGATCATCAACCTGTATGTCACACCCGTTACGCGCACCGAATTTCTGCTGGGCAAGCAGCTGCCCTACATCGCGCTGGCCATGTTCAACTTTCTGCTCATGACCGCGCTGGCCGTCACGGTGTTCGATGTGCCACTCAAGGGCAGCTTTGCCACGCTGGCGCTTGCGGCACTGGTGTTCGTGGTGTCGTCCACGGGCATTGGCCTGCTGGCCTCCACCTTTACCCGCAGCCAGATTTCGGCGATGTTCGTCACCATGATCGGCACGCTGATCCCTTCCATCCAGTATGCGGGGCTGATCAACCCGGTGTCCTCGCTCGAAGGCGTGGGCGCCTTCGTGGGGCGCATTTTTCCGGCCACGCATTTCCTCACCATCAGCCGGGGCGTTTTCAGCAAGGCGCTGGACCTGGGCAGCCTGCTGCCTTCGTTCTGGCCCTTGCTGATCGCCGCGCCGGTCATCGTCGGCACGGCCATCTTGCTGCTGCGAAAGCAGGAGTCCTGAACATGCACGCTGCATCCATTGCCAACATCTGGCGCCTGGGGATCAAGGAGCTGTGGAGCCTGGTGCGCGACCCCATGATGCTGGTGCTGATCGTCTACACCTTCACGGTGTCGATCTACGTGGCCGCCACGGCCATGCCCGAGAGCCTGCACAAGGCCGCCATCGCCATCGTGGACGAGGACGACTCGCCCCTGTCGGCGCGCATCGTGGCCAGCTTCTACCCGCCGCACTTCACCACCCCGCGCCTGATCACGCTGGCCGAGATGGATGCCGGCATGGACAACGGCACCTACACCTTCGTGCTCGACATCCCGCCCAACTTTCAGCGCGAGGTGCTGGCCGGGCTCGCCCCTGCAGTGCAGCTCAATGTGGACGCCACGCGCATGAGCCAGGCGTTCACCGGCAGCGGCTATATCCAGCAGATCGTGGCGGCCGAGGTGGGCGAGTTCGTGCAACGCCATCGCGGCAGCGCGCAGCTACCGGCGGACCTGAACGTGCGCATGCGCTTCAACCCGAACCTCGAACAGGCCTGGTTCGGATCGCTGATGCAGATCATCAACAACGTCACCATGCTGTCCATCATCCTGACGGGCGCGGCGCTGATTCGCGAGCGCGAGCACGGCACCATCGAGCACTTGCTGGTCATGCCCGTGACACCCGGCGAGATCATGCTGGCCAAGGTGTGGTCCATGGGGCTGGTGGTGCTGCTGGCGGCGCTGGTGGCGCTGGTGTTCGTGGTGCAGGGCGTCCTTCGGGTGCCGGTGCAGGGCTCGGTGCTGCTGTTCATGGCGCTGTCGGCGCTGCACCTGTTTGCCACCACCTCCATGGGCATCTTCCTGGCCACCGTGGCCCGCTCCATGCCGCAGTTCGGCATGCTGCTGGTGCTGACCCTGTTGCCGCTGCAACTGCTGTCGGGTGGAGTCACGCCACGCGAGAGCATGCCCACCCTCGTGCAGAACGTGATGCTGGCCGCACCCACCACCCATTTCGTGACGGCCGCGCAGGCCATTCTGTACCGGGGTGCAGGGCTCGACGTGGTCTGGCCCCAGTGGCTGGCCATCCTGGCCATCGGCGGCGTGCTGTTCACGGCATCTCTGGCCCGTTTTCGCAAGACCATCAGCCAGATGGCCTGACCCATTTTTCCCATCCTCCGGAGTCCCATGCCAGACACACTGCCCGCCACCCTCCCCGCAAACGCTGCCGGCAACGACCTGGGCACGGTGCGCAACCGCACCTTCGACGAGATTGCTGTAGGCGACACCGCCTCGTTCGAGCGCACCCTCAGCACCGAAGACATCCAGCTGTTTGCCGTGCTCTCGGGTGATGTGAACCCGCAGCACCTGGACGCGGAATACGCGGCCTCCACGCGCTTTCAGGGCGTCATTGCCCACGGCATGCTCGGCGGCGCGCTGATCTCGGCGGTGCTGGGCACGCGCCTGCCCGGCCCGGGCACCATCTACCTGGGGCAAACGCTCAAGTTCCTGGCGCCCGTGCGCGTGGGCGACACCCTGCATGTCAGCGTGACCGTGACCGAACGCGATGAGGCCAAAAAGCGCCTCAAGCTCGCCTGCAGCTGCATCAACCAGGACGGCGTGGCCGTGATCAGTGGCGAGGCCGATGTGCTGGCCCCCACCGAGCGCATCGAACGCGCCCGCACCACGCTGCCCGAGGTGCGCCTGACCGTCAACGGCGACGGCCTGCACCGGCTGCTGGACCATGTGCGCCCGATGGGTGCCACCCCCATGGCGGTGGTGCACCCCTGCGATGCGCTGAGCCTTTCGGGCACGCTGGACGCGCGCGCGGCCGGGCTCATCACCCCGGTGCTGATTGGCCCGCGCGCGCGCATTCTGGCGGTGGCGCAGGCCAACGGCCTCGACATTTCGGGCATCGACATCGAAGACGTGCCCCACAGCCATGCCGCCGCCGCACGCGCGGTGGAGCTGGTGGCCCAGGGGCGGGTGGAGGCGCTCATGAAGGGCAGCCTGCATACCGACGAACTCATGGCCGCCGTGGTGGCCAGCGGCACGGGCCTGCGCACCAAGCGGCGCATCAGCCACTGCTACCTGATGCAGACCCCGGCCTACCCGCGCCCCTTCATCATCACCGACGCCGCCATCAACATCGCGCCCACGCTGGACGACAAGGCCGACATCGTGCGCAACGCCATCGACCTGGCCCATGCCATCGGCGTGGCCGAGCCGCGCGTGGCCATCCTGGCGGCGGTGGAAACCATCAACCCGCACATGCCGGCCACGCTGGACGCGGCCGCGCTGTGCAAGATGGCCGAACGCGGCCAGATCACCGGCGCCCTGCTCGACGGGCCGCTGGCCTTCGACAACGCCGTGTCGATGGCGGCCGCGCACACCAAGGGCATCGTCTCCGAAGTGGCGGGACGGGCCGACATTCTGGTGGTGCCCGACCTGGAGAGCGGCAACATGCTGGCCAAGCAGCTCGAATTCATGGGCAGCGCGGCCAGCGCCGGCATTGTGCTGGGCGCGCGCGTGCCCATCGTGCTCACCAGCCGCGCCGATTCGCGCGAGACCCGCATCGCCTCGTGCGCCGTGGCCGTGCTGCTGGCGCACCGCTACAAGGTGCTGCCACCATGAGCGACCTGATCCTCGTGCTCAACTGCGGCTCGTCGAGCATCAAGTTTGCGCTGTTTGACGCCAGCGTGCAGCCGCTGCCGCGCCAGCCTTTGTGGAACGGCAAGGTCGAAGGCATCACCGGCCCCGCCCCCACGTTTGGCGAAACCGGCACCGTGCCCGGCCCGGTGACGCTGGACAGCGCCCAGCCCTACCATGCCGCGCTGGAGCACATCCGCACGCGCGTTCTGGCCCGCCTGGGCAGCCACCGCATCGCCGCCGTGGCGCACCGCGTGGTGCATGGCGGCGCCAAATACTTCGACCCGGTGCGCGTGGACGCCGCCGTGCTGGCCGACCTCAAGACCTACATCCCGCTGGCGCCCCTGCACCAGCCGTTCGCGCTGGAAGCCATCGAGACGCTGCTGGCCACCGCGCCCGGCCTGCCCCAGGTGGCCTGTTTTGACACGGCCTTCCACCACACGCTGCCCGATGTCGAGAAAATGCTGCCCCTGCCCTACGACGCGTGGGAGCGCGGCCTGCGCCGCTATGGCTTTCATGGCCTGTCATACGAGTTCATGTCGGTCGCGCTGGCCGAGCGCCATGGCGATGCCGCGCGCGGCCGCACCATCGTGGCCCACCTGGGCAGCGGTGCCAGCCTGTGCGCCATGCAGGGCCTGCGCAGCGTGGCCACCACCATGGGATTTTCGGCGCTCGACGGGCTGATGATGGGCACGCGCTGCGGCGCGCTCGACCCCGGGGCCGTGCTGTACCTGATGGAGATCGAAAAGCTCACGCTCGCACAGGTGGGCCATGTGCTGTATCACGAGTCGGGGCTGCTGGGCCTGTCGGGCGTGTCGTCCGACCCGCGCGTGCTGCTGCAGCAGGAAGCCGGCAACGAACGCGTGCAGGCCGCGCTGGCCCTGTATGTGCGGCGCATCGTGCGCGAGATCGGCGCCATGACCGCCGTGCTGGGAGGGCTGAACATGCTGGTCTTCACCGCCGGCATTGGCGAGCACAATGCCGCCATCCGCGAACGCATCTGCCGCGAACTGGCCTTCCTGGGCGTGGCGCTGGATGCCGACGCCAACGCGCTGAACGCACCCGTCATTTCGCCCGCCGCCAGCCGCGTGCAGGTGGCTGTAGAGCCCACCAATGAAGAATGGATCGCCGCCTGGCGCACCCTGGCGCTGGTCGGCTTGCCCGGCCAATGAGTTCACCCTTTCACTTTCGCCAAGAGTTCCCCATGTACGAAAAAATCCTGGTTCCCTTCGACGGCAGCCCGACCTCTGAACAAGCCCTGAAAGAAGCCGCCGGCCTGGCGCTGAAACTGGGGGCGCAGGTGCGCCTGCTGCACATCATCGACCCGCTGACGCATGCGGTCGGTTTTGTGCGCCCCGAGGTCTACCGGAGCGACTTCCTTCCCGCCGCCATGAAGTGCGCCGAGACCATGTTGCGCACGGCCTGCGATCAGCTTACCGCGCAAGGCATCCAGGCCGAAACCCGCCTGCTGGAAAACCTGGACGCCCAGGTGGCAACGCTCGTGATCGACGAAGCCCGGCAGTGGGGCGCCCGCCTGATCGTGCTGGGCACCCAGGGGCGGCGAGGCCTGGCGCGCATGTTCCTGGGCAGCGATGCCGAGCAAATTGCACGCACATCTCCGGTGCCGGTGCTGCTGGTGCGCCTGCCTGCGCACGCGCCCGCCGGCACACAGCCTGCGGCGTCCGCATAAGCGCGCCGCAGGCATAAGTGGGGGCCGTTGGGCCCGCCACCCGTGCGGAGGATGCGGCTGCTAGCATTCCCCTTCCTGATGCAACGCCCCAAGGTTCCCGCGTGATTCCCACCCCATCTGGCGCCCCCCGCGACACGGTCGATGTGACCGATGCCACGCCGCGCGCCCCCGGCACGCCGCCGCCGCGGCGCCCCACGGCCGCTTTCATGCTGCAGCACCCGGCGCACTGCCTTGCACTGGGCTTTGGCGCGGGCCTGAGCCCCAAGGCGCCGGGCACCGTGGGCACCCTGTGGGCCTGGCTGGCGTTTCTGGTGCTGCAGCACTGGCTGGACCCGCAGCAAATGGGCCTGCTGATCGGCGCGGGCACGCTGGTGGGCTGGTGGGCCTGCACCATCACCGCGCGGCACATGGGCGTGTCCGACCCCGGCAGCATCGTCTGGGACGAGGTCGTGGCCTTCTGGCTGGTGCTGTGGCTGGCCATGCCCATGGGGTTGTGGGGCCAGGCCGTGGCGTTTGCCCTGTTTCGCTACTTTGATGCCGCCAAGCCCGGGCCCGTGGGCTGGGCCGACCAGCTGTTCAAGGGCTTTGGCTGGCGCGGCGGCTGGGGCATTTTGTTCGACGACTTTGTGGCGGCGTTTTGCACACTGCTGGTCATTGCGGTGTGGAGGTTCTTCTGGTGACCGCCACATCACTATCAAAAGAAGAGCTGCTGGCGCTTGATGGTAAAGGGCTAGAGGCTATTTTGATTCAAATTTCTGCCCAACTGCTCACGCGCGGCTGGATGCTGGCCACCGCCGAAAGCTGCACTGGCGGCATGATCGCCGCCGCCTGCACCGACCTGGCAGGCTCCAGCCAGTGGTTCGAGCGCGGCTTCGTCACCTATTCCAACGCGGCCAAGACCGAGCTGCTGGGCGTGCCTGCCGGGCTGATCGCCACCCACCACGCCAGCTTCAACTTCTGGGCCTGGGCACGCCAGGCGCTGGGCACACCGGGGCTGCTGCTGGGCTGGAGCCCGTCGCTGCGCAGCAAGGTGCGCAAGACGGCGGACGCCAATCTGCGCAAGTTTCTGGCGCGTTGAGAATACATGCTAAATAGGCTCTAGCGCCCGCCCCATAGGCGCAAGCAGCTACATTATCAAGAGCAACAAACCACTCTAACCCGCACCCAAGCGGTCTACCAGCACCGCACTGGCCGCGTTCAGGCCCAGCACCTCGACCGTACAACCGTGGTGCTGCAACCGCTCCACCACCTTGTCGAGTGCCGCCACCGCGGTCACGTCCCAGAAGTGGGCACGCGACACGTCGATACACACCTTGCGGCCTTCGGCACCCAGGATGTCGAACGCGTCGATGAAAGCATCGGCCGAGGCGAAAAACACCTGGCCCGTCACCACCCAGGTGCGCAGGCCGGTGGCGGCGTCGTCCTGCGCGTGCACCGCCAGCATGCGCGACACCTTGAACGCAAAAAACACCCCGCTCAGCAACACCCCCACCGCCACACCGGCCGCCAGGTTGTGGGTGGCGATGGTGATGACCACGGTGGCCAGCATCACGGCGCTGGACAGGCGCGGGTGGCGCACCACGGCGCCCAGCGACTTCCAGTCGAAGGTGGAGGCCGACACCATCACCATGATGGCCACCAGCGCAATCACCGGCACCTGCGACACCCAGTCTTTGAGCGCCACCATGAGGATCAGCAAAAACACCCCGGCGAACAGCGTGGACAGCCGCCCGCGCCCGCCGTACTTCACGTTGCTGACGGCCTGACCAATCATTCCGCAACCGGCGATGCCGCCAAAACAGCTGGCCGCGATGTTGGCCAGGCCGAGGCCCGCACATTCGCGGTTTTTGTCGCTGGGGGTGTCGGTCATCTCGTCCACCACGGCGGCCGTGAGCACCGATTCGAGCAGCCCCACCATGGCAATGGCCAGCGCGGGCAGCAGGATGATGCGCAGCGTGTCCAGCGACGCGGGCACGTCGGGCAAGCCAAACAGCGGCAGCGCATCGGGCAGCTGGCCCAGGTCGGCCACGGTGGGCAGGTGTAAGCCCATGCCAGACGCCAGCAGCGTGAGCACCACCACACAGATCAGCGGCGACGGAATGGCGGTGAGCGCGCGCAGCTGCAGCCGCTGGCCCAGCCACGGCAGGCCGTAGATGATGAGCAGCCCCAGTGCCAACATGCCCCAGGTGAGCGCGCTGGCGCCGTGCAGGTGCGGCAACTGCGCCGAGAAGATCAGGATGGCCAGCGCATTGACGAAGCCGGTGATGACCGAACGCGAGACGAAGCGCATCAGCCCACCCAGCCTGAGCCAGCCGGCGATGATCTGCAGCACGCCGGTGAGCAAGGTGGCGGCGAGCAAGTATTGCAGGCCGGGTGCCTTGACCAGCATCACCATCACCAGCGCCATCGCGCCGGTTGCCGCCGAGATCATGCCCGGACGGCCACCGGTAAACGCGATGACGATGGCGATGCAAAATGAAGCATAGAGGCCGACCTTGGGATCGACGCCCGCAATGATCGAGAAGGCAATCGCCTCGGGGATCAGTGCCAGCGCGACGACGATGCCCGCTAGTAGGTCGTTTCGGACATTGGAAAGCCAGTCCTGGCGTAAGGATTTCATCATTCTTCTATTCCGTTGTGGTTGCCAGCCAGTGGTGGCAGTTGGGGCGAACGCAAGCGCGTCTTCCCGGCCAGCGGAATAGAGAACGAACCCCGAGTAATCCAGGGCCAGCAAGACGCAGTGAATCGGACGTGCAGCCTCGTGCGAGCGTGGTGTGTATTGAAGCTGGCTCGCAGCGAGAAAGAGGCTTACACGGGTAGAAACTCCGATAGTTGGCTTGCTGATTTTTTGGAAGGGGTATTTTACCTTCTTTGCGGCGGCGCAGCAATAATAATGTCAGTCTGAGCTATACCCTAAC
>ERZ1023652.247-NODE-247-length-11814-cov-7.941901_pt1 | contig 11814 bp, 8 predicted proteins | sample MGYA00520879_ERZ1023652 | MGnify/ENA primary metagenome ERZ1023652 (study PRJEB33180, sample SAMEA4044469) | wastewater metagenome | place: Denmark | collected 2016-04-02 | study: EMG produced TPA metagenomics assembly of the PRJEB13832 data set (Local surveillance...
CCTCCCCACCATCGCCTTCATCGGCGGCGGCAACATGGCCAGCGCCATCATTGGCGGGCTGATCCACCAGGGCCACCCGGCCAGCCAGATCGAGGTGGTCGAGCCCTGGGCCGAGGCGCGTGAGGCACTGCGCAAGAACTATGGCATCGAAGCCCAGGCCGAAGCCGGCCCAGCGCTGCAGCGGGCACAGATCGTGGTGTGGGCCGTCAAGCCCCAGACCTTCAAGGACGCGGCCGCCCAGGCCAAAGCCCACACGCAGGGCGCACTGCACCTGAGCGTGGCCGCAGGCATCCGCTCGGACAGCATCGCCCAGTGGCTGGGCACCGAGCGCATCGTGCGCACCATGCCCAACACGCCCGCGCTGGTGGGCAAGGGCATGAGCGCGCTGTATGCCCGCCCCGCCGTCAGTGCGCCAGAGCGGCAAAGCATCGAGGCCATCATGGCCACGACGGGCGAGTTTCTGTGGGTGGATAGCGAGCCGCAGCTGGACGCGGTCACGGCACTGTCGGGTTCGGGACCTGCGTATGTCTTTTATTTCCTCGAAGCCATGACGCGTGCGGGCACTGGCATGGGGTTGACCGAGCAGCAGGCGCACCAGCTGGCCGTGGGTACGTTTGTGGGTGCGTCCGAGCTGGCGCGACGCTCGGACGATCCGCCGTCCGTGCTGCGCCAGCGTGTCACCTCCAAGGGCGGCACCACCTATGCGGCGCTGCAGTCGATGGAGGCAGCGGGCGTGGCGGCCAGTTTCGAGGCCGCCATGCGCGCCGCGCAACATCGGGCCCACGAGCTGGGCGATGAATTCGGAGCCTGATTTGGAACAATATGAGTGTTTTGCCGTCTAGCCCTTATCCATAAAGCGCTAACAGCTATTATTTAATGAGCATTAGCCGCAGCATGTGACGGCCTGCGAGGCACGCCAACACCGGCGTGCTCACCTGAAAATTGCGGTGAAGCGCCTCCACGCGTACGTATGCGGATCAGGATCACTGTGACACGCCACAGTACCTACAAAAGTGCCGCGCGAATTCGGGCAAAAATTGCTATATAAACAATAGCGTGTCGCGCTTACCCACAAAGCGCGAGAGCCATAAAATGGCATTCAACCAAGCAGAACGCCATGATGGATGGGCACATGCACTCGGCCCTGCGCAATGCTCGAGTTTGCAATGCCAGTTTTCGCAGCGACTGCGGTATGGCGGTCACGCGCCTTCAGACCGGGTGGGCGATGGCCACCCGCCGCACGAGTAGCGGCCGAGCAATGGCCGAGCAATGGCCTCAGAGTTGGTGACGCCAACGTGGTGACCGCCGGCTTGGCGCCCACAGCGGCCGGGCCGTTGCACACGCCAAGGGTGCGCTGCCCTGCTGCCCAGTCTGCCGTAAACCCGGTAAAGTCTTTGCTCCAGCAACCTCACGGACCTGCATCGCATGCCCCGATCTTCGAGCCCCCAGGCGGCCTCGCGTTTCGCCATTCCTCGCGCGCTGGTGGCAGGTTTTGTGGTGGCGGCCCTCGCCACCCTCGTCATCGCCATCGTCAATTTCCGATCCGCCGAAGCGCGCGCCGATGCGGTGCACGCCATGGACCGCACATCGCTGGCCATGCGGCAACTCAATTTTTTCAATGTGGCTGTCCGGGATGCAGAGACCAGCCAGCGTGGCTACCTGCTGACCGGAGACATGGCCTACCTGCAGCCCTATCAACAGGCTGTGACGGCACTCTCCAAGCACCTGGCCGAGCTCGAGTTCAGCTCAAAAGACTACCCAACCCACCAGCAACTGGTAACGCAACTTGAAGAGTTGACCCAGCTGAAGCTGCGCGAACTCAATGAAACCCTTGCGCTGCGCAAAAACGGTGATGCGGTGGGTGCAATGGGACTGGTGCATTCCGGAGCCGGCAAAAGCATCATGGACCGGATGCGCGACGTTGCAGAAAGCTTGCGCGTCCAGCAAAACCAGCAACTGGCCGAGCGGCGTCAGGAGTGGGTCAACGCCGCGAGCAACTCCAACCTGTACTCGGCGGGTGGCTCAATGGTGCTGCTGGCGCTGATCTGTCTGTCAGCCGCCATCACGGCGCGCGAATACCGAGCCAAGAGCCAGCAGTCCTGGGTGTCCGCAGGGCTTACCGGCCTGGGCCAGCGCATCCAGGGCGACCACCGGCTGGAAGATGTGGGCCAGCTGGCACTCGAATACCTGGCTACCTACCTCAGGGCCCAGGTGGGTGCCGGGTATGTGGCGGACCGCAACGGCGGCTTTACGCTGTTCGGCGGCTATGCCTTGCCACGCGAGCGCCTGGCGCAAAAGCTTCTGAGCGACGAAGGTTTGGTGGGGCAAGCCGCGCGCGCGCCAGCTGCTGGACGTGCGCGATGTACCGCCCGGCTACCTGCCGGTCTCATCCAGCACCGGGCAGGCCAGCCCCACCCAGCTGCTGATTGCGCCAGCCGTGGAAAACGGCGAAGTGTTTGCCGTTATAGAGCTGGGCTTTTATCGCCCCGTGAGCGACGCCGAGCGCAGCCTGCTGGAGCGTGCATCCGAGATGCTGGCCGTGGCCATACGCTCGGGTATCGACCGCAACCGCCTGCAAGAGCTGCTGGAAGAAACCCAACGCCAGTCCGAAGAACTGCAGACCCAACAGGAAGAGCTGCGCGTCAACAACGAAGAGCTGGAGCAGCAAAGCCGCATCCTTCAAGAGTCGCAAGCGCAAATGGAAGTCCAGCAGACCGAGCTGGAACAGACCAATGCCAACCTGGAAGCGCAAACCCAACAGCTGGAACACCAGCGCGAGCAACTGCTGCGCGCCCAAAGCGCCATGACGGACAAGGCCCGCGAACTGGCTTTGGCCAGCCAATACAAAAGCGAGTTTCTGGCCAACATGAGCCACGAGTTGCGCACGCCGCTGAACTCCACACTCATCCTGGCCAAGCTGCTGGCCGACAACAAGCCCGGCAACCTGAGCACCGAGCAGGTGAAGTTTGCGCAGACGATCTACGCCGCGGGCAACGACCTGCTGGCGCTGATCAACGACATCCTGGACCTGGCGAAGATCGAATCCGGACAAGCCACCGTAGAGGTAGAACCCGTTAACATCGCCCGGACGCTGCAGGCGCTGGTCGACCCGTTGCGCCCAGTGGCGCAGGAAAAAGGCCTGGAGCTCACCACCACCGTGGCGCCCGACACACCTGCCGGCTTCGAAACCGACCCGCAGCGCCTGGGCCAGGTGCTCAAGAACCTGCTGTCCAACGCGCTCAAGTTCACCGACAAGGGCGCCGTGGCACTGCATGTGTCGCGCAACCCCGACGACACGCTGTCGTTCGCAGTGAAGGACACCGGCATCGGCATCCCCCCCCACCAACAAGCCCTGATTTTTGAAGCCTTCCGCCAAGCCGATGGCAGCACCCACCGCAAATACGGCGGCACGGGGCTGGGCCTGTCGATATCACGGGATCTGGCGCACCTTCTGGGAGGCACCCTTACGGTGCACAGCGTGCCCGGCGAAGGCAGTGTTTTCACGCTCATGGTGCCTATGCGACTCGTGCCGCAGCAACCGGCGGAGCCCCGCGCTGTGGCGCCTCTCGACTCGGCAACGCCCGAAGCGCCCTCCGGCACACCGTCGACCGTCCAGACAGGGCCCACTGCGGGACAGCCTGCGCCTGTTCCCGCAGGCTCTTCAGCTTCCGCCATCGCTGCCGTGGCCCAGCCTGTCCCGGTTCGCGCCGGGCCGCGCAGCATTCTGGTGATCGAGGACGACAAGCGTTTTGCCCAGATCCTGTGCGACCTCGCCCGTGAGATGGACTTTGAATGCCATCTGGCCTACAACGCGGCCGACGGCCTGGCTTTTGCAGCGCAAAGCCTGCCCAGCGCCATTGTGCTGGATGTGAATCTGCCCGATTTTTCGGGCCTGGGTGTGCTCGACCAGCTCAAGCGCAACCCCGCTACCCGCCACATCCCGGTGCATGTGGTGTCGGTGGCCGAATATTCCCAGGAGGCCATGGGACGAGGCGCGATTGGCTATGCGCTCAAGCCCGTCAAACGCGAAGAGCTGGTGCAGGCCCTGCAGCGACTGGAAGCCAAATTCACCCAGCACCTGCGCCGCGTGCTGGTGGTGGAAGACGACGAGCGCCAGCGCGAGAGCGTGCGGCACCTGCTCAGCAGCGAGGATGTGGAAATTGTGGGCGCCGGCACCGCCGCCGCCGCGCTCAATCACCTGCGCGGCTCCACGTTCGACTGCATGGTGATGGACCTGAACCTGCCCGACCTGAATGGCTACGAGCTGCTGCAGCAGATGACCGAGCAGGACGGGGTGTCGTTTCCGCCCGTGATCGTTTACACCGGCGGCGCCCTGTCGCGCGATGAAGAGCAAAAGCTGCTTCGGTTCTCCAAGTCCATCATCATCAAGGACGCTCGCTCACCAGAGCGACTGCTGGACGAGGTCACGTTGTTTTTGCACCAGGTGGAGTCTGATTTGTCGGCTGAGCACCGCCAGATGCTTCAGACCGCGCGCAACCGCGAGTCGGCACTGGAAGGCCGCACCGTATTGGTGGTGGAGGACGATGTGCGCAATGTATTTGCGCTCTCCAGCATCCTGGAGCCCACGGGCATTCAGGTCGAGATTGCCCGCAACGGGCGCGAAGCGCTGGACAAGCTGGCGCGCGCGGGCAATGCGGACAGCCCGGTGATCGACCTGGTGCTGATGGACATCATGATGCCCGAGATGGACGGCTACACCGCCATGCGCGAGATCCGCAACCGCCCCGAATGGCGCCGCCTGCCCATCATTGCGCTCACAGCCAAGGCCATGAAGGACGACCAGGAAAAGTGCCTGGCCGCCGGTGCCAACGACTACATCCCCAAGCCACTGGACGTGGAAAAGCTCCTGTCGCTGGTGCGAGTGTGGATGCCCAAGTAGCCAGGCACCGCCCCCAGCCCGCCAGCACCTATGCCGTACCAGAAGAAAGCGCGCATCGCCGACATCGAGCAGCGCCTGCTGATCGACGCGATTTTTCACCGCTACCACTACGACTTTCGGGGGTATGCCCAGGCGTCGCTCAAGCGGCGCCTGGGCTCGGCGCTGTTGCATTTTGACTGCAAGACACTGTCGCAACTGCAAGACCGCGTGCTGCACGACCCCACCGTATTCCCGGCGCTGCTGGAATACCTCACGGTCCAGGTCAGCGACATGTTTCGCGACCCCAGCTACTTTCGCGCGCTGCGTGACGAGGTGGTGCCGCTGCTGCGCACCTACCCTTCGCTAAGGGTGTGGGTGGCAGGCTGCAGCACTGGCGAAGAGGTTTATTCGCTGGCCATCCTGCTACAGGAAGAAGGGCTGCTGGACCGCACGCTGATCTATGCCACCGACATCAACCCGCATGCCCTGCGCGCGGCCGAATCCGGCGTGTTCGACATGGCGCGTATCGCCGCTTTCACCGAGAACCATGCCCGCTCCGGTGGGCGCGGCTCGCTGTCCAGCTACTACACCGCGCGCTACGGGCGGGTGGTTTTTGACAAATCCCTGCGTGAGCACATGGTGTTCTCGGACCACAGCCTGGCCACCGACAGCGTGTTTGCCGAGATGCACCTTGTGTCGTGCCGCAATGTACTGATCTATTTTGACCGCGAGCTCCAGAACCGCGCGCTCGGGCTGTTTCGCGACGCGCTGTGCCACCGGGGGTTCCTGGGCCTGGGCTCCAAAGAGTCGTTGAGGTTTTCTACGCACACGGAAGCGTTTGATGACTTTGTTTCGGAAAACCGCATCTACCGGAAGAAGGCGGGCCTGTGATGCCGACTTCTTTGCAATCACCCCAGGCTCGGCCCCCCTCAGCGGGCTACGACGCCATCGTGGTGGGCGGCTCGTCCGGTGGCATCGACGCGCTGTTGTACATGTTGCCTGCCCTGCCTGCCACCCTGCGCGCGGCGGTGTTGGTGGTGATGCACCTGCCGCGCGACCGGCCCAGCCTGCTGGCAGAGATCTTCCGCCACCGCTGCGGCCTACCCCTGAAGGAGGCGCACGACAAGGATGCAATTGCTCCGGGCACGGTGTACTTTGCGCCGCCGGACTACCACCTGCTGGTGGACGCCGGGCCGAGGCTCGCGTTGTCGGTGGATGCGCCCGTGCATTTTTCGCGCCCCTCGATCGACGTTCTGTTCGAGTCCGCAGCCGACCAGTATGGTGAGCGCCTGCTGGGCATTTTGCTGTCGGGTGCCAATGAAGATGGCGCACGCGGCCTGCAGGCCATTGCCGCCGCAGGCGGGCTGGTCGTGGTGCAGGACCCCGCCAGCGCTTCCATGCCTGCCATGCCCCATGCCGCCCTGGCACGCGTTGCGGTCCACCATGTCTTGCCACCCGCAGGTATTGCCGACCTGCTGGCCCATCTGCATGAAAATTGCTTGCTGTGATGCCGGCAGTTTCCACCTCCACACGCCCTCTATCGTTGAAACCTCCCATGCCATCTACCGACTGCATCAAATGCCTGCTTGTCGATGACGTTCCGGAAAACCTGATCGCTCTGGAAGCGCTGTTGCAGCGTGACGGGCTTGAAATCCTCAAGGCACAGTCGGGGCCCGAGGCCCTGGAACTGTTACTGACCCACTCCGATGTGGCGCTGGCCTTGCTGGATGTGCAGATGCCTGAGATGAGCGGGTTCGAGCTGGCTGAGCTCATTCGCGGTAGCGAGCGCACGCGGCATATTCCGCTGATCTTCATCACGGCGGGATCGCGCGAACACAACTGGCAGTTTCGGGGCTACGAAAGTGGCGCGGTGGACTTTCTTTACAAGCCCATTGATCCCCACATGCTGATCAACAAGGCCAACGTTTTCTTCGAGTTGCAGCGCCGCAAGCAGGCACAGGCGCGCGAACTGGAGGAACGCACGGCGGCGCTGCGCGTCAATGAAATGTTCACGGCCGTGCTCAGCCACGACCTGCGCACCCCGCTCATGTCCATCAGCGCTGCGGCCACGGTGCTCAAGCGGCAGCCCGACACCGACCGGGTCGCCGTCCTGGCGGACCGGGTGCTGAGCAGCAGCCAGCGCATGGGCCGCATGATCGAAGACCTGCTGGATGTGACCCGCATCCGCCACGCCGGTGGTTTGGCGCTGCAACTGGGGCGTGCCGACATGCAATCCATTGTGCAGCGCACGCTGGACGAAGTGCAGACGAGCTTCCCCGACCGCAACATCGAATCCGTGCTGCAGGGCGATATGGCGGGTGTATGGGACAGTGAGCGCCTGTGCCAGGTGGCCACCAATATTGTCGGCAACGCGATCCACCACGGCGCCCCCGACCAGCCCGTGCGGGTGGCCGTGGATGGCACCCAGGCGAGCGTGGTGACGGTGGCGGTCTCCAACGGCGGCACCATCGCGCCAGAACTGCTGCCGCACCTCTTCGACCCCTTTCGGGGCCGCGACCGCGCACCGGGCCGCCACCAGGGGCTGGGGTTGGGGTTGTTCATTGCCCACCAGGTCGTTCGGGCGCACGGGGGCCGTATCGATGTGCACTCGCAAGACGGCACAACACGCTTTGTGGTGGAGTTACCCCGGGTGTCACCAGCGGCAGAAAAGTGGTCGAACACCTGAGCCGCAGTGAAAGCCGGATCTGGGCTCAGAAAAACCCACAAAGGGGTCAGGCGTCCGACCGTGCCACGGCTTGCTGGATGGAGCCGAGCAATAGCTCAAGTTCTTCTAGCTCAAACGGCTTGAGCAAGGTGCGCACGTTGGGGCCCCAGGCGTCGGGATAGCCACCCAGCGGGTAGCCCGAGCACAGCACCACCCGCCGCCCAGGATCTTCGGCCAGCAGCTGGCGGGCAAGTTCGGTTCCGGACATGCCCGGCAGGCTGACATCGGACACCAGCAGATCGAAGCCCTGCTGCGCATCCAGTTTCAGTGCTTCTTCGGCCGTGGCGCACGACGTCACTGTCCGGCCTTCCGCCTCCATCAGCATGCCGATCGTCTCGCGCAACTCACGGTTGTCCTCGACGTATAGGATTCGCATAAATCACCAGATGAGCTTGCCCCTGTCCTGGACAGGAGCCTGCAAGAAATGAAATCATCGGCTGCCAATGGGGTGCAGCACCATGCCGAAAGGCCCTAGGCGCAGCGGGATGACCCCAGGCAGCACACCGAGCCCTGGATCATCGGGACAAGTGCCATGGCCCGTTGTAGGACAAAACACAATTAGCTCGCCAAAGGCCTGCCAGGCACGGCAAGTGCGGCCATCAGCGCACCAGGCTGCTGCCCACAATGCCGGCAAACAGCGTGAACCCCACCCAGTGGTTCATGCGAAACGCGCGAAAACACCCCTCTCGCGTGCGTGTGCGGATCAGCCACCAGTGCCACCCTACCTGGGCCAGCGCCAGGGCAATTGCTATATAAAAAATAGCACCTAGCGCAAGCGGGATAAGCGCTAGCACCCAAAAACCCAAGAATAACAGGTAGAACACCACAATGGCCGCCACATCAAAACGCCCGAGCGTGATGGCCGAGGTTTTCATGCCGATCTTCAGGTCATCATCGCGGTCCACCATGGCGTATTCGGTGTCGTAGGCCAGCACCCAAAACAGGTTGCCCAGCCACAGCAGCCACGCCATGGCCGGCACTTCGCCCCGCACGGCGGCAAACGCAATCACGATGCCGAAGTTGAAGGCAATGCCCAGCACCGCCTGCGGCATGGCAAAAAAGCGCTTGGTGAACGGATAAAGAATGGTCACCAGCAGCGCGGGAACCGACCAGGCCACCGCTGCCCAGTTGGTGGTGAGCACCAGCCCGAGCGAAACAAGGGCCAGCACCGCGCCCAGCGCCAGCGCTTCCTTGACCGAGACCTGGCCCGAGGTGATGGGCCGCTGCGCCGTGCGCTTGACGTGGCGGTCAAAGTCGCGGTCGGCCACGTCGTTGATGCAGCAACCGGCGCTGCGCATCAGGATGGTGCCCAGCACAAACACCGCCAGCAGATGCCAGCCGGGAAACCCGCCCGCTGCCACCCACAGCGCGCTGAGCGTGGGCCAGATCAACACCAACCAGCCGGCAGGCCGATTCCAGCGGATCAGGTCAAGGTACAGGGAAAAGCGGCTGCGCGGGGAAGGAGTCATGCTGAAACCAACGGAAAACAAACGAGAGCGGGCGACGAAAGGACGGCAGAGGAAAGCGGCGAGCGCAGCCACCCGAACGCGCTGGCGGGCTTGCCAGGAAAAGGCGCTTTATACGCTACCCGGCAGCTGCGATGCCCAGGGCACACCAGCCCGGCCGGCGGCATAGCCGCGCAGAAACGCCACAATGCCCCGGTCCACTGCCAGCCGCTGGGCCAGCACACCGGCCTGCAACAGATCGCGTGATGCGCCAATCCCCGCCTGCACACCGCTGGCCTGCTGCAGCCAGCGCTGCGTGCGGGCGGGCAAGAGCGGGCACAAGGCCTCGATGTTGTAGCGCAGGCGCTTGGCCAGAATGCGCGCGCGGTGCTGGCTTTCGGCGTGGGTGCTGTCGCGCAGCGCCTTTTTCCATTGCGCATGCAGCCGCTGGATACGCTGGCGCACCCAGCGGCGCACGGTTTTTCCGGGCAAACCCGGGCTGTCGCCCCAGGCCTGCGGCCGGGACATGTCGTCCAGCCACAGGGTGATGGCCAGCAAGTCGGAGCCCACCGCCGGCGCCTGCAACGCATGGCGCACCGCCCGGCGCTGCTGCACCGCGGCGTGGCGAAACGCCAGCTCCATGGCCTGCCAAGCCTGCATTCGCTCGGCGCACTCGGCCACAAAGGCGTTTTGCAGCGCGGGCAGGGTCTGGGTACACGCCACATCCAGGTCGCGCAACTCGCCCAGCGCGGTCAGCAGGGGTTGCAGCCCCTGCCACGAGGGCAACGCCTGCGCGGGCACGGCAGGCTTGAACAGGCGCACGGCGCCGCGAAAGCGCCGCCAGCCCACCCGGGCCTGGTGCACCAGTTCCGGATCATCGCAATGGCGCAAAGCGTTCAGGTTGGCGGTGAACTGGGCAAACATCTCGCCCAGCACGGGCTGCACCATGTGGTGCCAGGCGACGTCGCCGCCCAGTGGCTGCGGGCGAGCGCGCAGGGGGGTGTCCAGCGTGCCATCGCGCAGCGCGTGGCCGCGCTGCGCCTTGCTGGCCGCCAGCGGCAGCACGGCGATGTGCAGCGCGATGTGCCGCGCCAGATCGAACAGCGCGGTGGGCGCACCCGCCAGCAGCTCCAGCTCCAGCTCGCAAATCGGCACGCTGCGCTGTCCGCTGGTGATCTGCCCCAGGTCCAGTGCCACCTCGATCACACTGCCATCGCGCCGGCGCACCGTCCAGGCCGTGCGTTCAAATGCCGTGGCAAAGCACGGCTGCAGCGCGGCAAACACCGCGCCCTCGGGGTCCAGGCGTTGCCAGGGGGGCGCGGCCTGCAAAGCGGCCTGCACCAGCGCGGGCCCCGGCACCGGCACCTCCCACTCACCACGCAGGCTCAGTGCGGAATCACCGCCGTCGCTGGTCTTGAAGGTTTGCAGCCACTGCGGCGCGTCATCCCCGCCCACCCGGCGCAGGCGCAGGGCCATGCGTTGGGCGCGCAAGGCCTGCGCGGGTGTGTCGAAGTAGATGTTGTCCACCTGCTTGCGCACGGGCTTGCGGCGCGCCAGCGCTGGCAAACGCGCCAGTTGACGGGCCAGGCTAGCGGGGTCGGCCGTGGGCAGGGCCAGCTTGATTTCAAGCTCTGCACCCGGGCCGTGCTGGCTGGTAGAGGGCATGGTGTGTGTCTGGCCAGGTCACGGCGCCACGGTGAAGGTCCACTGCCAGAAATGAGCGCCGGCAGCAGACACGCCCCATGATCCAGCGAAGGGAATCAGTCTTCCAGCAAAGAGCGCAACATCCACGCGGCCTGCTCATGCACCGTCAGGCGCTGGGTCAGCAGGTCGGCCGTGGGCTCGTCGCTGGCCTTGTCGACCAACGAGAACAGGCTGCGCGCGGTGCGTGCCACGGCTTCATGGCCCTCGACCAGCACGCGCACCATGTCCAGCGCCTTGGGGGGCTTGCTGGGTGCGTCGGGCACGCTGGCGAGCTTGCCAAAATCGGCATACGAGCCCGGCGCCACATGGCCCAGCGAGCGAATGCGCTCGGCAATCGGGTCCACCGCATTCCACAGCTCGGTGTACTGCGTCATGAACATGGTGTGCAGCGTGTTGAACATCGGGCCCGTAACGTTCCAGTGGAAGTTGTGGGTGGTGAGGTACAGCGTGTAGGTATCGGCCAGCAGGCGCGACAGGCCCTGGGCGATGGCTGCGCGGTCTTTCTCGCTGATGCCGATGTTGATGGTGGGTGCCGAGGTTTTGCTGGAAGCTTTGGCCATGTCATTTCTCCTGGAAAGGGCGGGTTAAACAACGGCTGCGGGCGTCGGGAAACCGGCCTGCAGCGCAATGGCCCACTGTAGCGCAGGAAACCGTGCGCCCACGGCACAACCGCCGTTCAATACCTGTCGCAACGCCGATGCCCGATGCACGGTCGCATCAGGTCATGACAGCCGCGTGACGCCCGGCAGCTCGCAGGCATAAATGGCGTTGCGCAGCGCGGCAATGGCTTCGTAGCGCGTGAAACTGCGCCGCCAGGCCAGCACCACGCGGCGCGTGGGCGGCGGGCTGCCGTCTTCCTCGCGGATGGGCAGGTAGCGGATGTAGGTCTCGTCACTCTTGCGCCGGCGCGACACGGTCAGCAGCGCATCGCGCGGCACCGACAGGCGCGGCACCAGCGTCACCCCCATGCCGGCGGCCACCATGTGCTTGATGGTCTCCAGTGACGAGCCTTCGAACGACTTGCGAATGCCCTCGGCGTTGCTGGCAAAGCGCGCAAATTC
>ERZ1023652.248-NODE-248-length-11814-cov-7.568580_pt1 | contig 11814 bp, 10 predicted proteins | sample MGYA00520879_ERZ1023652 | MGnify/ENA primary metagenome ERZ1023652 (study PRJEB33180, sample SAMEA4044469) | wastewater metagenome | place: Denmark | collected 2016-04-02 | study: EMG produced TPA metagenomics assembly of the PRJEB13832 data set (Local...
CTCCCTGTCCCTGCGGCGCTTTGTCGCCCCGGCAAAAAGCCCTGGTCTACGCCGACTGCTGCGGCCGTTATGTGGAGGATTTCGATGCCACGCCCGCGCCCGACGCCGAGCGGTTGATGCGCTCGCGCTATAGCGCTTTTGTGTTGCAACGGCGCGACTATTTGCTGGCCACCTGGCACGCCAGCCAGCGCCCGGCCACGCTGGAGTTCGAGCCCGGCGCGCACTGGCTGGGCCTTGCGGTGCGCAGCCACCGCGTGCTGGATGCCGACCACGCCGAGGTCGAGTTTGTGGCCCGCTACCGCGTTGCCGGACGCGCCGTGCGACTGCACGAATGCAGCCGCTTCGTGCGCGAGGCCGGGCGCTGGTACTACGTGGATGGTGACAGCCGCTGAGTTGAGGCCAAAAATGGCTCTAGCCCTTATGGAGTAAGCGCAAGCAGCTATCAAAAACAAAGTGCTTGCGGTGCAGGCCGTTGGAAAAAAAGAAATTTCAATGAAAACTGCCCCAAGCGCTTATGTAGAAAGCGCCCTTAGCTATTTATTACAGAGCAATTTTGTCGCGCCGTGGGGCAGGAAGAGGGGCCATCCGTGGCGCGGCCACACTGCGGGTGGCGCCCGGTCAGCGGCCCGTTACAACCCCACGGTCGCACACGGCACACTCGGGGGAGTTTCCCGTTTTTTCTTCAAGGAGCACTCCATGCAACGACGCCAATTCCAGGCCTGTAGTTTTGCCGCACTGATCGCCCTGGCCACCACGCGGGCGCAGGCCCTGTCGCTGGGTGAGCTCAGCAATGCCGACGCCAGCAGCGGCGTGAAGGCCGCGCTGGAGCAGGGCGCGCTGGCGGCTGTGGGCTTGCTGGGCCAATCTGGCGGGTTTTTGAACAACCCCAAGGTGCGCATCCCGCTGCCGGGTTACCTCAACGACGCGGCCAAGCTGATGAAGCGATTTGGCCAGGGCCAGCGCATCGAAGAGTTGGAAACCTCGATCAACCGCGCCGCCGAAGCCGCCGTGCCCATGGGCAAGGACCTGCTGGTCGGCGCCGTGCGCAGCATGACGGTGACCGACGCCAAGAACATCCTGGCGGGCGGCGACACCTCGGTCACGCAGTTCTTTTCCGAAAAAACCCGCGCCCCGCTGGGCCAGAAGTTTCTGCCCGTCGTCACCCAGGCCACCAAGAAAGTGGGCCTGGCACAGCAATACAACGCCTTTGCGGGCAAGGCCGCGGGTTTTGGCCTGGTGAAGAAGGAAGACGCGACCATCGAGCAGTACGTCACTGGCAAGACGCTGGACGGGCTGTTCCTGGTGATCGGCGAGCAAGAGCAGCAACTGCGCCAGAACCCGGCGGCCGCGGGCAGCGCCATCCTGAAGAAGGTGTTTGGGGCGCTGAAGTAAGGGGAGAAGGGCAGCGAAAAGGGTTTGAGCCAAATCGGGCTCTGGCGCTTATCTGGTATGCGCCAGCAGCTATTATTTAAATAGCATCTGCCCGAACAAAGCATGCGCAGCCAGCCCCTTCACCCCGCCGGCCGCTTTTTGAGCGCGCACAAATCCACCATGCCCGCCAGCGCCCGCGGGTCGCTGCCCGCCGGGAAGATGCGGTGCTTCTGGATCTTCTGCGTGCCGGTGGTCGGAATCTCGTCGGCAAACCACCACCAGCCCGGCGCCTTGTAGTAAGCCAGCTCGCGCAGGCAGAACGCCTGCAGGGTGCGCGCCGCGTCGGCGTGTGCCATGCCCGCTGCGGCAGCGGGGTCGAGCACCACGCAGGCCAGCACTTCCTCTTCGCGCACCGCGTCGGGCACGGCCATCACGGCCGCCTGGTGCACCAGCGGGTGGGTGAGCAGGAGCGCCTCGACCTCGGCGGCGGCAATGTTCTCGCCCGAGCGGCGGATGATGTTCTTGCGCCGGTCCATGAAGCGCAGCATGCCGCTGGCATCGCGCGTGACGATGTCGCCGGTGTGAAACCAGCCGCCGCGCCAGGCGGCCTCGGTGGCCTCCGGGTCGTTCAGGTAACCGCTGAAGAAGTCCTTGCGCGGCGTGGCCGCCGAATGGCGCACCCACATCTCGCCGGGCTGGCCGTCGGCCACCTCGGTGCCCGCTTCGTCCACCACGCACACCTCCAGGCCGGGCTCGGCGCGGCCAAAGGCGCGCGTGCCGATCTGGCGCGGCGCGTGGTGGTCGGAGATGACGCGCACGATCTCGGTCATGCCCCACAGCTCCACCAGGGGCAGGCCAAAGCGCTCTTCGAATACGGCGTGCAACTGCGGCTCGACACCGGCGCCGTAGCCAAAGCGCACGCTGTGCGCGCGCTCCAGCGGGCTGGCCGGCTGGGCCAGCAGCATGGGCACCACCACGCCCAGGTAATGCACGATGGTGGCCCGGCTCTCGCACACCTCCTGCCACCAGCGCGAGGGCGCAAACCGGTCGGTCTGCACCTGGCAGCCGCCGGTCAGCAGCATGCAATAGAACGACAGGATGGACGCGTTCACATGGAACAGCGGCAGCGGGTTGTACAGCCGCTCCTGGCCTTCGCGGATGGCCACCATGCCACCCCGGCGCGCATACCAGTCGCCGGCCGCCAGCTCGTAGCGGTGCGACAGCACGCAGCCCTTGGGCTGTCCGGTGGTGCCCGAGGTGTAAAGGATGCTGGCGGGCGTGTCGGCCTGCGGCGCGCCAGCCTGTGCGGGCTGTGCCGGTGGCGGCAGCGCAGCCATGTCATCGGGTGTGGCCACCGGTGGCTGGTGGCGCGCCTCGGCCAGCGCAGCGCGCACGGCGGGCAGGCGCGTGGGCAGGGCCACCACCAGGTCCACGCGCGCATGGTCGATCAGATAGGCCAGCTCGCGCGGGCGGTAGTCGGGGTTGATGGGCACCACGCACACACCCAGGGTGTTCAGCGCCAGTTTGTGCAGCAGGTGCTCGGGCCGGCTTTCCAGAAACAGGCCCACGCGGTGGCCCAGACCATAGCCGGCGGCACGGTAGTGCTGCATCAGGCCGTGCACTTGGGCGGCGGCCTCTGCGTAGCTGATTTCGCGACCTTGCGGGTCGTAGCTGCGCGCCGGGTTGGCGGGCACGGCCAGCAGGGAGTGGGGTCCGTAGGCTGCGGCGGCGCGCATGAAGGCGTTGCCGATGGTGGTGGTCTGGGTGATGGTGATCATGGCGCTGTAGCGGCTGGCAGAGCGGGATGCGATGCAGTGTAGGCCGGTGGGCGCAAACCTGGGGTGCAATCGTTGTCACCGAGGTCGCATTCGATGCCGCAGCCCGGGCCAGCCTCGGATATTCAGCGGGGCGGTGCTGTGCAGCAGTTTCTGGGCGTGAACTCGTTGCGCTCAGGGGGCCAGGATCCAGTCGGCGATTTGCCCCACAACGTCTGTCTCCAGGCCGTTGAACCCGTGGTGGGCAAATGCTGCGCAGGCATCTCCCTGGTTCTTGCCGCCTGTGGCCGTGATGAGGTGGCTGCGGCGTGCGTGGGTCAGTTTCGCCATCAGGCTGGGAATGTCGGTGTAAGCGCAATACGCGCATCCGTCTTGCTGGTGGTGCACCACCAGCACGGGCACCTGGACTTTTTCAAGGGGCATGGCTGTGACCGGGCGCTGTTTGTCATCCGACAGGATGGACGCCGTCAACACCACGCCATCGGGCGCGTCTGCGCCCTGCAGCACGGTGGCTGCATAGGCGGCCGATTGCGTGCCACGGCTGGTGCCCACCAGCCACACGGGCACTTTGGCGGTGGTTTTTAGCCAGGCAATGGTGGCTTGCAAATCGGCCACATGCTCCGCCGTTTGGCGAAAACCATTGAGAAACGGTGCGCGCTGCCGATCCGATGGCGCATCCACCACCACCGTCATCAACCCCTTGTCGGCGAACAGTTGCCGCGATCTGACGAGGAAATTGCCTTCGCCCCATTTGAACGACCCGTTCGGAAATATCTGCAACCCCCCGTGTCCGCCCGCCAGCAGAACGACGGCGGCTTTGGGTTCAGGGGGCGTGATCACCAGCATGCGCTGCGTCACGCCTGGGCGGGTGGGCAGGTCTACCACCGTGGGCTGTGGCTGTGGCTGGGCCTGGGCCGTGCACGACAGGGCCAATGCCGCGATACCGATGAGTCGCTTGAACATGTTGGGTGCTCCGTGAAGGGGTTGTGGGGCAAGAGTGCAGGCCTTCAAGGCTGCGTGTCTGGCGCGGGCGTGGTGGGTACACCCTGTTCTTCGGCGGCCCGCGTTTGTGCCGCCATGGCCCGCTGGTAGCCGGGCCGTGCCTGCAACCGCTGCCAATAGGCTTGGGTGGCCGGTCCAAATTGCGCGGCCAGGCCCAGGTGCTGCGCTAGCAGCAGCGCATACCCCACCGCCACATCGGCCGCCGTGAAGCGGCCCGCGCACAGATGCCCGCTGTGCGCCACGGCAGCTTCGACAGCGCGCAGCCGCGCCAAAAACCAGCGCGTGTAGTCCTGCACCACCTGCGGCTGCTGCCGCTCCGCCGGCTCAAAGCGGCCATAGCGCAGCACCAGCGTCTGCGGAAAGGTCAGCGTCGCATCGCTCATGTGTAGCCAATTCAGGTAGGCGCCATAGGCGGGGTCGGTGGGCGGTAAATCCAGGCCCGCGTCGGGGTGCGTGGCGGCGAGGTATTGGCACGTGGCCGCCGATTCGGTCATGCGCACATCACCCTGGGTCAGCAGCGGCACCGTGCCCAGCGGGTTCAGTTCCAGAAAGCTGCGCGCCAGCGCCCGAGGCGGAAAGGGCAGCATGTGCAGCTGGTAGGGCAGTTGCAGCTCTTCGAGCATCCACAGGGGGCGGAAGGAGCGGGCGCTGATGCAGTGGTGGAGGTGGAGCATGGTCGATGGCTTTACCTTAAGGTTTGGCTGCGGCTTTTAGCAGCTCAATGTGCTTCGGATTGCAGATCAAAGAGCGGCGCTCCAGCATCGCTCTGATGCGCCTGATTCTGCGGCCAGGGAATCACACCCAGCCCAAAAAAGCGTATGCAGCCAATGTCAAGATAGCCACCACTGTCATCACCAGCAAAGACTTCCCCACTCGCTGCCAGCTCAACGAAAACGGCGATGTCTGTTCTATGGTCGTTCGGTTGCGAAACACGGTACTGTCCAGTGCCCTCTCCCCCATCGAGATCATTTCTTCGAGGTACCGTTTTTGGTCAACGCTGGCATCCGGTCCGAGGGTTTTTCTGAGCTCTTTGAATTTTTCCAAAGACCGCTCAATGCTTATCCTTTGTTCGTTGGTCATAGCGTTTCTCACAGATGGGTCTCATGATGCCTTGTTTCGTCCGGTGCCAAAACTAGCGCCCCCCTTCCGAAACTCCGCCGGCGACTGCCCCGTCCACCCCCGGAACGCCCGGATAAAACTCTTCTCGTTCACAAACCCCGCCGCCTCGGCCACCTGCTTGATGGGGCGCTGGGTGCGGTGCAGCAGCTCCACCGCGCGGGTGCGGCGCACGTCGTCCTTCAGGCCCTGCAGCGTGGCGCCTTCTTCCTTCAGTTGCCGGTGCAGCGTGCGGGGTGAAACATGCAGCAGCGCGGCCAGCGATTCGGCGCTGTGCTGGGGCAGGGCGTGGGCAGGTTGCCCAGGCAGGGGCGCGGCCAGCAGCTGGCGCACGCGCTGCACCAGCAGGCGGTCGCGGCGGTAGTGCAGCACCGTCAGCGGCAGGGCGTGCTGCAGCATCTGGCGCAGGGCCTGTTCGTCGCGGCGCAGGGGCAGGTGCAGGTAGCGGGCGTCAAAGTGCAGAGCCGTGCGCGGCGCGTGGAAGGTGACGGGGCCACGGAACAGCACGGCGTAGGCATCGGCATGCGGTGGCGCATCAAAGGCAAACTCGGCGGCGATGAGCGGGATGCGCGAGTCCACCAGCCAGCACGCCAGCCCGTGGGCATTGCGCAGCACGGATACCAGGCAGAACTCGCGCAGCGCGCCCAGGTCGCGGGCCTCGGTGATCGCCAGGGTGGCGGTCTCGCCCTGGGTAGTGAGGTGCAGCGCAATGTCGTCCGCCAGCAGGCCGTGGTGGCGGCACCAGCGGGCCAGGGCGACCTGCAGTGTGGGCGAGCTGATGGACGCGCGCGCCAGCATGCCGTAGCTGCCCCAGGGCAGGCGGCGGTTGAACCAGCCCAGGGCTTCGTCGTCCAGCTCTTGCATGGCGGCATCAGAGATCTGCTCCATCTGCCAGGCGGTGATGCGGGCGCTGTCGTCTTGCAGCAGCTGCGGCGCAATTTGTGCCTGGGCCAGTGCGCGGTGGGGGCTCAGGCCCATTCTTTCGTAAGCCAATGCAATGGCGCGCACAAACGCGATGGGCGTAGCGGCCGGTGCGCCTGCGGCGACAAGCGGTTGCGCAAGGGAATCGGGAGACGGGGCAAGGGATTTCACGGTGCACAGTGTGCCCCAGCCGTGGCACGATTTGCAACCTTTGTGGCAACCCGGCGCGGGACGAGGCTTCTATGCTTGAGGGGCGCCACCTTATGTGTGCCCCGGTGCGCGACCCAGGAGACAAGACCATGACGATTGCAGCCGCACAGAACAATGCACCGCCCGCAGACAGCTACGCCTGCGGTGCCACCGAGGTTCCCCTGATCGAGCAGACCATTGGCGCCTTTTTTGCCGACATGGTGGCCCGCCAGCCCGAGCGTGAGGCGCTGGTGAGCCGGCACCAGGGGCTGCGCTACACCTACCGCAGCCTGCAGACCGAGGCGCACCGCCTGGCCAGCGCACTGCTGGGCCTGGGCCTGGTGCCCGGCGACCGCGTGGGTATCTGGTCGCACAACAACGCCGAATGGGTGCTGATGCAGCTGGCCACCGCGCAGGTGGGCCTGGTGCTGGTCAACATCAACCCCGCCTACCGCACCTCGGAGGTGGAATATGCACTCAACAAGGTGGGCTGCAAGCTGCTGGTGACCATGGCGCGCTTCAAGACCAGCGACTACCTGGGCATGCTGCGCGAGCTGGCGCCCGAGTGGGTGCATGGCACGCCGGGCCAGCTGGAGGCGCTGCAATTGCCGCACCTGAACACCGTGGTGTGGATCGACGAGCCCGGCGTGGGTGGCGAAGAGCCGGGCTTGCTGCGCTTTTCCGACCTGATGGCGCGCGGCAATGCGGCCGACCCCCGCATCGCCCAGGTGGCTGCCACCTTGCGCGCCACCGACCCCATCAACATCCAGTTCACCAGCGGCACCACGGGCTTTCCGAAGGGCGCCACGCTCACGCACCGCAACATCCTGAACAACGGCTTCTTCATTGGCGAGTGCATGAAGCTCACGCCCGACGACCGCCTGTGCATCCCCGTGCCGCTGTACCACTGCTTTGGCATGGTGCTGGGCAACCTGGCGTGCCTCACGCACGGCTCGGCCATCGTCTACCCCAACGACGGGTTCGACCCGCTCACCGTGCTGCAAACGGTGCAGGACGAAAAATGCACCGGACTGCATGGCGTGCCCACCATGTTCATCGCCGAGCTGGACCACCCGCGCTTTGCCGAATTTGACCTGGGTAGCCTGCGCACCGGCATCATGGCGGGCTCGCCGTGCCCCACCGAGGTGATGAAGCGCGTGGTGGAGCAGATGAACCTGCGCGAGATCACCATCGCCTACGGCATGACCGAGACCAGCCCCGTGAGCTGCCAGAGCAGCACCGATACGCCGCTTGAAAAACGCGTCTCCACCGTGGGCCAGGTGCAGCCGCACCTGGAGATCAAGATTGTGGACCCCGAAACCGGCGCCGTGGTGCCCCGGGGTCAGCGCGGCGAGTTCTGCACCAAGGGTTATTCGGTGATGCACGGCTATTGGGGCGACGAGACCAAGACGCGCGAAGCCATCGACGCCGATGGCTGGATGCACACCGGTGACCTCGCCACCATGGACGCCGAGGGTTACGTCAACATCGTGGGCCGCATCAAGGACATGGTGATCCGGGGCGGCGAAAACATCTACCCGCGCGAGATTGAAGAGTTTCTGTACCGCCACCCGCAGGTGCAGGACGTGCAGGTGGTGGGCGTGCCCGACCCCAAATACGGAGAAGAACTCTGCGCCTGGATCATTGCCAAGCCCGGCACCAAGCCCACCGAAGACGACATCCGCGCCTTCTGCAAGGGCCAGATCGCGCACTACAAGGTGCCGCGCTATATCCGCTTTGTGGCTGCTTTCCCGATGACGGTGACCGGCAAGATTCAGAAGTTCAAGATCCGCGACGAGATGACGGACCAGCTGGGCCTGGTCGAAGCCAAAACGGCGTGAAACAAAGAAGTACTACAGCATGACCATTCTCGACACCCAACTCAACGCCCGCTCGGCCGACTTTCTGGCCAACGCTGCGGCCATGCGCACGCTGGTGAATGACCTGCGCGCCCAGCTCGACCAGATCGCCCTGGGCGGCGGCGAGGCCGCACGCGCCAAGCATGTGGCGCGCGGCAAGCTGCTGCCGCGCGAGCGCGTGCAAATGCTGCTCGACCCCGGCACGCCGTTTTTGGAGCTGGCACCGCTGGCCGCACTGAACATGTACAACAACGACGCCCCCGGCGCGGGCCTGATTGCAGGCATCGGGCGCGTGAGCGGAGTGGACTGCATGATCGTGTGCAACGACGCCACCGTGAAGGGCGGCACCTACTACCCCCTCACCGTCAAAAAACACCTGCGCGCCCAGGAAGTGGCGCAGCAAAACCACCTGCCGTGCATTTACCTGGTGGACTCGGGCGGCGCGAACCTGCCCAACCAGGACGAGGTGTTTCCTGATCGCGACCATTTCGGCCGCATCTTCTTCAACCAGGCCAACATGAGCGCACTGGGCATCTCGCAGATCGCCGTGGTCATGGGCAGCTGCACGGCGGGCGGCGCCTATGTGCCCGCGATGAGCGACGAATCCATCATCGTGAAGAACCAGGGCACCATCTTTTTGGGTGGCCCGCCGCTGGTCAAGGCCGCCACGGGCGAGGTCGTCACGGCTGAAGACCTGGGCGGCGGCGACGTGCACACGCGCCTGTCGGGCGTGGCCGACCACCTGGCGCAAAACGACATGCACGCCCTGCAACTGGCGCGCAATGCAGTGCGAAATTTGAATAAAAACAAGGCTCCAGCGCCCGCCGATCAAGCGCCGGTAGCTCCTAAATTTGCAGCAGAAGAACTGTACGGCGTGATCCCTGTGGACACGCGCAAGCCCTTTGACGTGCGCGAGATCATTGCCCGCATCGTCGATGGCAGCGAATTCGACGAGTTCAAGGCGCGCTACGGCACCACGCTGGTCACGGGCTTTGCGCGCATCGAGGGCATGATGGTCGGCATCATCGCCAACAACGGCATTTTGTTCAGCGAGTCGGCCCTCAAGGGCGCGCACTTCATCGAGCTGTGCTGCCAGCGCAAGATCCCGCTGGTGTTCTTGCAGAACATCACCGGCTTCATGGTGGGCCGCAAGTACGAAAACGAAGGCATTGCCCGCAACGGCGCCAAGATGGTCACGGCCGTGGCCACGGCCAGCGTCCCCAAGTTCACCATCATCATCGGCGGCAGCTTTGGGGCGGGCAACTACGGCATGTGCGGCCGGGCCTTCAGCCCGCGCTTTTTGTGGATGTGGCCCAACGCGCGCATCAGCGTGATGGGCGGTGACCAGGCTGCGGGCGTGCTGGCCACCGTCAAGCGCGACGGCATCGAGGCCAAGAGCGGCAAGAAAGGTGAGGAAGCCTGGAGCATGGAGGACGAAGAAGCCTTCAAGGCCCCCATCCGCCGCCAGTACGAAGACCAGGGCCACCCCTACTACGCCACCGCGCGCCTGTGGGACGACGGCGTGATCGACCCCGCCGACACCCGCCGCGTGCTGGCGCTGGGCCTGGCGGCCACGCGCAACGCGCCGATTGAAGACACCAAGTTCGGCCTGTTCCGCATGTGAGGAAGACCATGGCAGCCCTTTCCATCCGCTACGAAGGCCCCCGCGCCACCATCACCCTGACCCAGCCCGAGGTGCGCAATGCCTTCAGCGACGAGGTCATTGCCGAAATCACGGCGGCCTTCACCGAGGTGGGTGCCCGTGCCGATGTGCGCGCCGTGGTGCTGGCGGCTGAGGGGCCCGCGTTCTGCGCAGGCGCCAACCTCAACTGGATGCGCCGCATGGCCGACTACACGCGCGCTGAAAACGTCGCCGATGCCGCCAAGCTGGCAGAAATGTTGCGCGTGATCTACGAGTGCCCCAAACCAACCATCGCCCGCGTGCAGGGCGATGTGTATGCCGGTGGCATGGGCCTGGTGGCCGCGTGCGATATGGCGGTGGCGGTGGACACGGCGGGCTTTTGCCTCAGCGAGGTGAAGCTGGGGCTCATTCCCGCCACCATCAGCCCCTATGTGATCCGTGCCATGGGCGCGCGGGCCGCGCACCGTTATTTCCTCACGGCCGAGCGTTTTGGTGCGTTTGATGCGCTGCGCATCGGTTTTGTGCACGAGGTGGTGGCGACCGACCAACTCGACGCCAAGGTGGACGAACTGCTCAAGGCCCTCACCAGCGCCAGCCCCAACGCCGTGCGCGCCTGCAAGAAGCTCGTCATGGATGTGGCCGAGCGCGAGATCAACGCAGGCCTGATTGCCGCCACGGTGCAGGGCATTGCCGACATCCGCGCGAGCGATGAGGGCAAGGAAGGCGTGCAGTCTTTCCTGCAAAAGCGCAAACCCGCGTGGTTGCTGGTCTGAGCCCGCAGCGATACGCCTGAACAACCATGGACCAACTCTGGCTCGCCATCGTCCAGTGGCTCCACACCGTGGGGCTGCATGTGGACGCGGGCGCGGCGCGCAGCGTGGCTGAGGGTGCGGCGCGTGCCACCGCGCAGCTCGACATGCCCAGCCTGCTGGCGCTGGCCGCCGCGCTGGGCTGGGCCAGCGGCTTTCGGTTGTATGCCGTGGTGTTTCTGGTCGGCATGATGGGTGTGCTGGGCTGGATGCCGTTGCCGCCTGGCCTGACCATGCTGCAGCACCCTGTGGTGCTGATGGTCAGCGGCTTCATGCTGATGGTGGAGTTTTTTGCCGACAAGGTGCCCTGGCTGGACAGTGCCTGGGATGCCGTGCACGCCTTCATCCGCGTGCCCGCAGGTGCCGCGCTGGCCTTCGGCGTCTTTGGCGCCGACAACGCCACGATGGCAGTTGCGGCAGGGCTGTTGGGTGGCTCGCTCTCGGCCACGGCGCTGGCCACCAAGATGACCACGCGCGCCGCCGTGAACACCTCGCCCGAGCCTTTCTCCAACTGGGGCCTGTCGTTCTTTGAGGACGGCCTGGTCGTGGCAGTGGTGTGGCTGGCCACGCAGTACCCCGTGGCCTTTGGCATCGCCCTGGTGGTGATGGTGATCGTGTCGGTACTGCTGCTGGTGGTGCTGTTCAAGTTTCTGCGCGCCGTGGTGCGGCGCTTGTCTTCTTTCTTTTCTGGTTCTGCCAAGGTGGCCTAAATGTTCAAAAAGATTCTGATTGCCAATCGCGGGGAGATCGCCTGCCGTGTAGCAGCCACGGCCAAGTGCTTGGGCGTGAAGACCGTCGCCGTGTATTCCGATGCTGACGCCAGTGCCAAGCATGTGGCCGTGTGCGACGAGGCTGTGCACATCGGCGGCAGTGCACCCAAGGACAGCTATCTGCGCTGGGAACGCATCATCGACGCCGCCAAAGCCACGGGCGCGCAGGCCATCCACCCGGGCTACGGCTTTCTGAGCGAGAACGAAGACTTCGCCCAGGCCTGTGCCGACGCGGGCCTGGTCTTCATCGGCCCACCCGCCAGCGCCATCAACGCCATGGGGCTAAAAGCCGAGTCCAAGCGCCTGATGGAGCAGGCCCAGGTGCCCCTGGTGCCGGGCTACCACGGTGCGGACCAAGAC
>ERZ1023652.249-NODE-249-length-11809-cov-3.968927_pt1 | contig 11809 bp, 8 predicted proteins | sample MGYA00520879_ERZ1023652 | MGnify/ENA primary metagenome ERZ1023652 (study PRJEB33180, sample SAMEA4044469) | wastewater metagenome | place: Denmark | collected 2016-04-02 | study: EMG produced TPA metagenomics assembly of the PRJEB13832 data set (Local surveillance...
GATGTGGACAAGCCTCGTAACCTGGCCAAGAGTGTGACCGTGGAGTGATCTCTGCGGAGCAAAGTCACGGTTAATCCGGGTAATTAAAGTCGTAAACTCGCAAATAAAGTCGTAAACAGGCCTCTAGCAGTCATGCGGGTTTGCGGTGCGGTCATTTGTAACTGTAAAGTCGTAAACTCGAATTCAACGGGTAAAGAAGACCTATACATGTGAACGTGGACTCGGCCTAGATTGGACTTGTTGCTATATTGCAATAGAGACACCAATCGGCATGTCAATAGTTAACGATTGTTGCTTTGGGTTCCATAATATTGTCGTGCCATAAAATGCACTCGCTGCCTCAAGTTAAATTGCCGAGGCACGTCTTTCTTTCCTTCCAGTAACACCCCACTCAGTGGTCTCTACAAATGAGACTACGGGGCATAGCCTTGCTGGATACAACCGTTAAGCAGATTAGGGAGGTTTATGTTCAACCCAATGGCACGAATGATGTTTCGTGGACATCCCGCAGGGATGCCAACTCTGAGGTTGCCGCGTAGGTGGATACTGAACCTTGCTGTTGTCGCGCTTTTGCCGGGGATGGCTTTTGCGACCACGACGGTTAACCATAGCTTCACCCCGGCGACCATTGTGCAGGGAGACGAATCGGACTACACGATTGAAATCGTCAATGACAACACGGGCTCAGCGCTCAGTAATGTCAATCTCACTTCGCTTCTTACCGTAGCTGGCGCGCTGCCTAGCCCCAAGATATACATCGTGCCAGGCAGCACCACCAATACCTGTGGTGGTACGTTAGCCGCAACGCCAGGTGGTACCTCCGTTGTACTTACCGGAGGGAGTGTGCCTGCTGCGGTTGGTCTTGGAGCGGCAGATGCCGGCCGCTGCCTTATCACGGTGAAGGTCTCGTCGACTACCACCGGAGGCAACCAGACGGTGATTATCCCTGCCAACACAACTCCTGGCCCCTCCACCGCAGGGCTGGAGTTCAGCGAGGGCGGCAACCCTGGCCAGCACAACGGAGCGGCAGCCAATGCAACCATGTTGGTGACCAGCCTGCAAGCGCCTGCAGGTAGCAAGAGCTTCAGTCCTTCCCCATCGTATGTGGGGCTGCCCACCCGGTTGACCATTACGCTGAGCAATCCCAACGGTACTCGCAACATGCCGTTGACTAGCTTCACGGACACCCTGCCTGCTGGCATGGTGGTTGCCCCCGTGCCCAACGCTTCGGTCACTTGTACCGGCACGGGAAGTGTGAATGATGGAGCGGTAACCGCCAATCCTGGCGATGGCGCGATCACCCTCACTGGCGGCACCATTGGCCAGCAACCGGGCACTTGCCAAGTGATGGTGGACGTGGTGACGGCTGCTGCATCGTCCTACAACAATACGTTGCCTGCGGGTGCCATCGGCAATACGCGAGGTTTGACGAGTGCGGCTTTCAGCCGTTCGCTCACGGTGTCGGCTCCGGTATCCATCACCAAAACGTTCAATCCTACGACTGTTCCAGTAGGGGCTGCCGCCACGATGACCATCACCATCACTAACAACGGTGCGGTGGATCTGACCAGTACGGCGTTCAACGACAACTTCCCCTCTGCAAACCTTGAGCTGTTGAGCGTAGGTGCGCCGCTGTGTGACGGCGGCGTCAATGGCACAGCAACTGCCAACACTGGAGTTTCGCCGCACAGGCTTGAGTACGTGGGCGGAACTGTGGCTGCAGGCGGTGGCACCTGTACCGTGACCGCACAAGTCCGCGCACTGGCGGAGGCCGCATATACCAATACGCTGCCCGCCAATGGTGTGACCAATGCACAAGGCATCGGCAGTCCTTCGGTGTCTGCCACTCTGCAGGCCTATTCACAACTGCGTGTGACCAAGAGGGTGACGCCTACCAGCGTGGCGCCAGGGCAGTGGGCGACGTTTTCGGTGCGCATCCGCAATTACGCGCTTGGCAACGTCACCAACGCCATGTTCACCGACATCCTTCCTGTCGTGGGATCGAGCCCGAACTTCCGCGCGATGGAACTGGATCCCTCGGCTCCACCCGCAGGATGCGGTTTCTCTTTCAGCGATTCGCAAGGCCCCAATCCAGGTGATCCCGTGGTATTGACAGGCACTGGCGGAACGATTCCGGCTGCATCAGGAACAACCCCCGGGGAGTGCACTGTTACCTTCCGAGCTCGGCCTCCTGCCAACGCTGGAGTGAACACCACCTTCACGAATTCGCTGCCCGTCAACGGTGCGGTCATTGGCGACGGCCCTGGTGGAACAACCCCCACGAATACGAACTCCAGCAGCGTCAATCTTCCCGTCATCGACGCGGTGGATCTGAGCAAGGCATTCAGTCCGAGCTCAATCGCAGCAGGCCAGACGTCGCTGTTGACTATCACGGTCTTCAACCGAACAGTGAGCCCGCTCACCGGGATCAACTTAACGGACAACCTTCCGTCTGGCGTAGTGCTCGCGGCCAACCCTGCAGCGCAGACCACCTGTACTGGTGGCTCGCTGCAGGCGTTTCCTTCGGATACCAAGGTCACGCTGAGTGGTGCTACAGCGCCCGCTCGGCAGAGTGCGGGTGCCAATGCTATGCAAGCGTCCTGCACAGTCACCGTCCGGGTGACCAGTACCGCACCCCAATCGGCGCCCTACACCAACACCATCACTCCGGCCAACTTCTTGTCGAGCGCTGGCACCATCCCTGTTAACCGGAGTGCCAACCTGACGGTCTCGGCAGGTCTGACGGCCAACAAGCAGTTCCAGCCGGCCAGCACGGCGCAGGGCGGCGTGGTGCGCGCCACCGTGACCGTGACCAACCAGTCCAACGGTGCACTGACGAATGTGTCGATCAACGACGATGGCCTGGCTGGCGGCCTGACGGTGGCCAACCCGGCCAACGCCGCCACCTCGTGTGGCGGCTCGCCCAGCATCACGGCCAACCCGGGTGCTACAGGTGTTCGGCTGGATGGCGCCACTTTGCCTGCCGGCGGAAGCTGCGATCTTTCGTTCGACGTATTGGCCGCAGGTGCCGGGCCGTGGACTAACACACTGGCTGCCGGCAAGGTAACCAGCGCTGAAGGCCCCACCAACAGCCAGGCCGTCACGCGCACACTGAACCAGCAAACCGCCAGCCTGGCGTTGAACAAGCAGTTCAGTCCGCTCTTCGTGACGGGCAACCAGCCGTCGACGCTGACCATCGACGTGGTGAACACATCGGGAGTACCGATCAACAATGTGTCGTTCACCGACGTGTTTCCGCAGGGCATTCAGGTGTACTCCACTCCTAACGCGCAAACCACCTGTGCGGGCGGCACCGTGGCGGCTGCCCCCGGCAACGGCCAAGTCTCTTTGACGGGCGCGCAACTGGCGGCAGGTGGCACTTGCCAGGTGTCCGTCACGGTCACCTCGGTGGCGTTCTTGAACCCCACCAACACCATTTCTGCCGTAGCGGTTTCCAGCCCGGGTGGCTCCACCAACGCGACGCCGACATCAGCCACGCTGAGCACGCTGCAGAGCCTGGGTGTCTCCAAGGGCTTTGAGCCGGCCTACGTGGCGCCGAACGCGGTGTCGCGTCTCAAGATCCGGCTGGCCAACACGTTTGATCCGAACATCGTGAACCCCACGGTGCTCACGGGCGTGAGCTACACCGACCAGTTGCCCGCAGGGCTGGTGTTTGCTGCGGTGCCCAATGCGGTCTCCACTTGCACGGGCGCTCAGATCACCGTGGACTCGCTCCAGAGGTCGGTCACGCTGTCGGGGGTCACACTGGCCCCGGGCGGGGTTTGCGATCTGGAAGTGAACGTTACGGCAGCCGCCAACGGGCAGTACCTGAACAGTATCCCTGCGAACAGTGTGACCACCAATCAGGGCGTGACCAATCCCACGCCAGGGCAAGCCACGCTGAACGTGGTTCCGGGACCGAGCATCAGCAAGACCTTCGCCACCTCGCCCGTCAAGGTGGGTGAGCGGACTGAGCTGATTGTGACGGTAACCAATACCGCCAACGTTGCGCTGACCGGCGTGGCGCTCACCGACAATCTGCCGCCTGATCTGGCAGTAGCCAACCCCAGCGACACGGGCACCACCTGTACCGGTGGCAGCGTGACGGCCTTGCCTGGCGCTTCCAAAGTGTCGCTGGCAGGCGCGACGGTTCCTGCCAACAACAGCTGTACATTCCGCGCGTTTGTGGTGGCGTCGAAAGCAGGCTCGTTCGTCAACACCATTGGCCAGAATGCCATCACCAGCCAGCAGAGTCTCACGAACGGCAATCCCGCCGACGCACCGCTGCAGGTCTTTGAGCAGCCTGGTATCAGCAAGGGCTTCAATCCTGCCCAGATTGCTTCTGGTGGCATCAGCACGCTGCGCATTCGGCTGGACAATTCCAACGCCACACCCATCACGCTGACCAGTGCGTTGGTGGATGCCTTGCCGGGCAACGTGTTCGTCGCTGCGGTGCCGAACATCAATGGCAATCTGGGTGGCGCGACCCAATGCCCCGGTGGCGTGACTGCGGTTGCGGGTGGCATCAATCTGACCTATGCCAACGGTGCTTCCATTCCTGCTGGCGGTTGCACCATCTCGGTGGACGTGACGTCCTCTGTCATGGGCAGCTATCTCAACACCATTGCTGCGGGGCAGCTCAAGACGACGGCTGGCGACAACCCCGAACCTGCCAATGCCACGCTGGGCGTGGACCGCCCTGCGGCGCCCACAGTCAACAAGTCGTTCGCTCCGGCAAGCATCGATCAGGGCGGTACCTCGGTCTTGACGATCACCTTGGGCAACCCGAACGCTACGCCGCTTACGCTGGCCAGTGCGATGGTTGATACCCTCCCGGCCAATGTGCTTGTGGCGGCTGCTCCCGGGATCTCTGGTTCCTGCACCCTGGCTGGCGTGAGCGCCATGGCGGGTGGGAACACGATCACCTATGCGCAAAATGCGACCGTCCCGCCATCGGGCTGCACGATCGCCGTGAACGTGACGTCCAGCGTGGCTGGCGCCTACACCAACACCATTCCTGCAGGTGGACTCTCAACGGTGGAGGCAGGCGGAAATCCGGTGGCGGCAAACGCAGGTCTGACGGTGCGTGCTCCGGGGGAGCCCTCGGTGCAAAAGGCCTTTGCCCCGACCACGATTAACCCCGGTGGTACCTCCCGGCTGACCATCACGTTGGCCAATCCCAATGCCTCTGTGGCTACGCTGACCGCTGACCTGGTGGACACGTTGCCTGCGAACGTGCTGGTGGCCACGCCGCCCGCGTTGGGAGGCACTTGCTCTGGCACCAAGGAAGCGGTTGCCGGCGGAAACACCGTGACCTACAAGGTGGGAGGCACCATTGCGGCCAACAACTCGTGCACGGTCGAAGTGAACGTGACGTCCACTGTCTCTGGTGGCCCGTACGTCAACACCATCGGTGTGGGCGCCTTGCAGACCAGCGTTGGCAACAACGGTGCATCTACCACCGCCAACCTGCTGGTCAATCCAGGCCAGCCGCCGAGCGTGAGCAAGAGTTTTGCGCCCACCACCATCGTGGCAGGGCAGCAATCGACCCTCACGATTTCGCTGGGCAACGGCAATTCGTCCGCCGCTACCCTCACGGTCGCTCTTGTGGACACCTTGCCTGCCCAATTGACTGTGGCCAGCCCGGCCGCGGTGACCGGAACCTGCCCTGACCTCGCGACGAATGTCGTGGCGGCTCCTGGTGCCGGCACGGTCACCTATGCAGCGGGTGCGCAGATTCCTGCGGGTGGATGCAGCTTCCAGGTGCGTGTGACTTCGGCAACCGCCGGGGGGCCTTACACCAACACCATCCCGGTGGGTGCTCTGCAGACGAATCTGGGCAACAACGCGGTTGCGACCAATGCGAACCTTACGGTGACGAGCAATGCCCCGGGGAACGTGGCTTCGCTGTCCGGCACGGTCTACCATGACCGCAATGACAGTGGCACCATCAACCCGGGCGAGGAGGGAATCGCCGGAGTGGAAATCCGCCTGTTGCAAAACGGGTCTATCGTGGCCACGACGACGACCGATGCGAACGGCCGGTACGGCTTTACCAACCTGGTGCCTGGCACCTATACCGTGGTGGAGATGCAGCCCGCGGGCTGGACAGACGGAAAGGACTCCGTGGGCGTGGGTGCGTCTGGCGGCCTGGGTACAGCTGGCAACGACGTGATCAACAACATCACGCTGGTTGCCGGCGATGCAGCCACGGAGTACAACTTTGGTGAGCGCCGCCCAGCCGATGGTGCGGCCAGCATTCCCACACTGTCGGAGTGGGGCATGTTCTTGCTGTCGGTGCTGCTCGGCTGGATGGCCTGGCGGCAGTCGGCGGTGCGCCGCCAGCGCTGATTGAAAGAGGGGAGGCCAGCCCCTTCATGAGAGGCCGTGCGGTTGCCGTGCGCGCAAAGGGGGCCAGTACGCATCGCGCGTGCTGGCCCTTTTTCTTGCTTGCCGATAATGCGCGCTTTGGCGGCATTTGCAGAGCCGGTGATTGTTGTTTTGTTCGAGGCGTTTCCCCATGCTGCGGTTTTTTCTGACGTTTATCGTGCTCCAACTCACCCTGTTCGGCATCAACATGCTGGGGGTGGTGCAGCAGCATGTGGTACTGCCCTGGACGGCGCTGCTGGCGCGCGGCTGCGCTGCTCTGGTCACCTTGTTCGATGCCTCGGCCGCTGCCGCAGGCAAGGTGTTGTGGAACACCGTCAGCGGCTTTGGCGTGTCGATCGAGCCTGGGTGCAATGGCATTGAGGCCTGCATCGTGCTGTTTGCTGCGGTCATCGCATTTCCGTCCACCTGGCGGCACAAGCTGGTGGGGCTGGCTGCGGGTTTTGTAGCGGTACAAGGGTTGAACGTGGTGCGGGTGATCAGCCTCTTTTACCTGGGGCAGTGGAATACCCAAGTGTTCAACTTTGCGCACGAGTATCTGTGGCAGGCACTCATCATGCTGGACGTGTTGGTGGTCTGGCTGCTGTGGGTGCGCGCAGGCAGCAAGTCCCCGGAGTCGTCCGGGCCTCCTGCGCCGCCTGAAGACCCCCCTGCGCCCCCGGCGCGCTCCGCAGCCTTGCCAAAGCCTGCCGATCCGCTGGTGAGCACGTCTTTGGACCTGACGCCACCAGTGCGATGAGCCGCCAGCGAAACAACGGACTGCCCATGCGCCGACTATCTCCCTTGACGATCTTCATGCTGTCTGCCTTCGGGTGGATCGTGGCTCTGACGGCAATCTGGTCGCAGGTGTCCGCCTGGACGTCCTACCCTGTGGGCTTGCTTTCGCACATGGCGCTGGAGCAAACCGCCCCCATGTGGGTGCGGCAGGTGCATTTGTCGCCGGGCAATATGGAGGTGGACACGGCGATCTCTGTGCCGACGGCAGATGGGCGCCGGGGGGAAATCACTGTGGAAGTCAGCCCAGCGCGTTATGCCTATGGGCTGCCAATCTTCGTTGCGCTGGTACTGACGGCCCGTGGCCGGGGGCGCGTGGGCCGCATGGCTGCAGGTTATGCAGCTTTGCTCCCTTTTCAGGCATTCAGCCTGACGATGAGCGCCCTGATGCAAATGGTGTTGGCTGCCCAGGCCGACATCCGTCTGCTCAGAGTGTCCCAATGGCAAATGGAAGCCATTGTGTATGGCTACCAGCTGGGCTCTCTGGTGCTGCCTACGCTGGTGCCTATCCTGCTGTGGCTGTGGATGGACCGCAAATTTGTGAATGATGTGCTGATTCGCAGCTGGCGCGGGTCACTGCCGACTGCCGCGTCTTCCGCTTGAGCCCTGCCTGCTGGTGCAGCAGGTGCAGCAGCCCATTACCCTGAAAGCATTTCGGTGGCCGCTGCGTGTTGCTGTGCAGGGGCGCGGTTCAGGGCCGTTGTGTTCACCGCATCCAGCCGGTACCCCACCCCATACACCGCCGTGATCGTGTAGCCGTTGGTCTCTGTCAGCTCCAGGTTGTCCATCCCCTTTGCCCATAGACGCAGCTTTGCTCCGGAGTGCGCTTTTTGAATGGACGAGCAGCGTGACGAAACCTGGAGCGTCGTAGTCCGTTGTCAGGATCATTCTTGAAGAGCCCCGGGCGGATAACCACGATAGCGGCGTCACATATTGAGGTGAAAAAGCTTCTGCTGTTGGTCACAGCAGTCGTTCAACGACCGGGGTTGAACGACTGTAACCAGCCTGAGGACTAAACCGCTCGCGGCTGTTGACAGGGGATACCTGCTGCAGGCGTTCATGGTGCCGGACTGACTGGTCATCATCACCGGAATGCGTATGGGGGCGAATCTGACGGAAGCTGCGAATAAATATCAGCGCGACATGAGACACACGGGAAGGCCGATCAGCCACCGCAAGCTCATTGGCACAACGCTGTGGTGAAGGCGTTGGAGTACGACCATGCGGTCATTCTTGACGCTGACTCACTGGACGCCAAGAATCTGTACGTCGCCATGACACGTGGGGCCAAGACCTGGACAATAGTTGGGGGGCAGCGGCACCTGTCGGCAAGGTAACGAAATGACGAAGAAGCTTTTGCTGGTTGATCTGGAGAACAAGCACAAGGTCGATCTCTCACCGCTGGATGAGAGCTTTCGGGCCATCATCTTCGTGGGGGCCAACCAGAACCCTCCCAAGGCTGCGAAGAAGCCTGCTACGGCCCACAGGTTCAGTCGTGTCGACTTCCTGAAGATTTCAGGCGCGGGGAAGAACGCCTTGGACTTCCACATTGCCTTTGAGCTTGGCCGGACCTTTGAGACGGCTCCAGACACAGAGTGCTTCGTGCTAAGTGGCGACAAAGGCTTTGATCCCCTACTGAACCACCTGAACAGCAACGGCATGGCGTGCAAACGGGTGGAGAGCATTGCAGAGCTTGTGCCGGCCAACTTGGTGCCAGTGGTTGCCCGTGACCAGGTGGTGTGTCCGTTCTGCAAGAAGGCCAGCACGATTGAGCATCATGGTGGTTACTGGTGCAGCAATTGTGGAAGGTTCGCCAAAGCGCCAGATCGGAAGCTTCTGCCGTCAAACCAGAAGGGCTACAGGGAGCCGGAACGCAACACATACGAGGATGACGCTATCTACTCGGAATGCGGCTGGTGCCACCAGCAAACTGACATGACGGATGGCATCTACGACGACGGTGAATAGATGTGTGGGGGCTGCATTGCTAGATATGCAAGATAGTCAGGTGCAGTCACTTTGTTTAGAAAGCCGCCCCCTTGAACGCCTGCTGCTGAGCAGAGTTGCCACTGCTTCGCCGATGTGTGAACAGCTGTTGTCAGCCTAAAGCCGAAACCTGACAGGAGTGCCATGCTCCGCACATTGCCCCCAGCAGGGTTGCACGTCGGGTGCTTTCCCCTGTTCCTATATCTCTTGCCCAAATCCTAAATTTGCCTAAAGTTATGGCTCGGGAGGAGAGGCATGCAAGGCACAGAGCACACCAAAATTCGCCATCGCCAGTCTTCACTGCAACTGGCATTCAATGGCGTTCGCGCACTGGCTGTGGGCGCAGGTATATTGACCCTCTGCAGTGCAGCCGCCGCTTTTCAGATCGCCCCCATGGGCTCAGCATTTGAATCCAAACTTACCAACGAGACTGAAAACTCGCTAGCTACGGTCGCAGGTCGTTTGGGAGTTCTGATCAAAGGGCGTGTGCACGAGGAGATCCAACCGGGGGCCATGGGTTACACCCGCCAGTCTCTTCATCCACGGAGCATTCCATGAATATCGACAAATTCAAATACCAGCACGCAGACATCATGAGCAACATCTCGGCCCTGCGGCGTCTCGCGCAGGCTGGGGTGGCGCAAAACGCCGCCGACATCGCAAGGCTCATCGTCAGCATGAGCTCCACCATCAAGCTGCACCTGGCAGTGGAAGACCAGGCGCTGTACCCGGCTTTGCAACGTGGCGACAACCCCGAATTGGCGCGCATGGGCCAGCAGTACCAAACGGACATGGGGCCCATCGCCCAGGCCTACGAGGCCTTCGCGCGGCGTTGGAACCGGGCCGACAGTGTGCTTCACGACGAGCAGGCATTCCGCGACGACGCCAACCGCGTACTGCGCATGGTGCACGAACGCATGCAGCGCGAGAACCGCGACTTCTACCCGCGCATAGAGGCAGCGTGACCGGCTGCAAAATCCGAAACACCCATCACATGCCTGCCTGGTGACTCATCGAGCGCGAGTGCCTCAAGGAAAAGACTCAAGCAGCCCCGGCAGTTTTTCCCTGAGCTGTGGCGCACCACGTAGTGCGCAACGTGACCTATTTGCCTGGTGTGCTGCAGCACATTGCCGCTGATGTGCCGCGGATGAGGCGCCTGCTTGAAGCGTTGCTTAAAGCGTCGCGTCTTTGAGCTTCTTCAACGCGCGCGTCTTGATCTTCACCGATGCTGGCTTGGCGGGGAACCAGCGCTCCTCACCCGTGAAGGGATCCTTGCCAAAACGCTTCTTCTTCGCAGGCACCTGCTGCAGGCCGATCTTCATCAGGCCGGGCAAGGTGAACTCCCCCGATCCCTTCTTGTGCACCGAACCCAGGATGGCGGTTTCCAATGCGGCGAAAACTGCCTTGGCTGCCTTGGGCTCCACACCAGATTGCTCGACCAGATGGGCGATCAACGTGGTCTTGTTGAAAACCGTCTTGATGGGCTTGATGGCAACCGCTGCCGGTTTGGTGGCAACAGGCGCGACCTTCTTGGCGGCGGGCGCCGCTTTCGTAGTCTTCTTGACGGGAGTGGATGTCTTCTTTGCAGTTGCCATGGTGGATCTTTTTGGGTTGGTGAATTGATATGCGCTGCCTGATGAATTCAGGCAAGCGATTCGGATTCTAGGAGCAGTGTTCTGACAGGCTCGTGCAGCGGGCTTATCGGCTCTCCAATAGACTCGAATCTTCACGGCAATGGCATCGAGCAGCATGCCAAGCCGCAATGTCTCATTTCAGGAGCTCCCATGTCCATTTCTCCCTCGACCCTGTTGGCCCTGCAAAAGGCGGGGGAGGGCTTGCACACCGCCCGAGAGGCATTCGCGCAGGAAGTCCAGTCCAACGCCGGCCGTGTGGTCGGTATTGTTGCCAGTGAGCCCTTCAGTTCCGAGGCCGACCGCGCCTATGCCCAATTGCGCGCCGTGGCGCGCATGGCGCATGAGTTGCAAAGCATCGAAGAGCAACTCAAGACTATGTACGGAGAAGCTGCGGAAATGATGCAGCCCGAGACGCCAGTCATTGTTGCGTTGCCGGACCATGGAAGGCGCTCTCGTGCTCATCAAGGCGCGGGAGACCTGGACGAAGCAGAAGACGTGATCGTCAAGCCCGCGCTGCACCGGCAGTCACCCAAGGCCAAACCGCTGCGAAAGCGGGCGAAGGAAACAGCAAGCCAGCCTCAACGCTTGAGTTCAAACGACGAAAAGGTCTTGGCGCACCTGCAAAAGGTATTGGACCGCCGCAGTTGGGTGACTTTGACCCAGGGGACCATTGCCCAAGGGGCGGGAATCCCTCTGGGTTCTGTCGGCCTGGCGATGAGGAGGCTGGTTGCCGCTAAGGCTGTGCGTGAGCGGGGCAAAGGGAGCTATCGGCTGGCATAGCGCGGCATGCCATTGACTGGGTAGTGTGTTTACGAGTTCAGATCGACACTCTTGCAAGTCGGAAGCCTGCAAACCCACCTGGATGCTCGGCCTGGGTTTACGACTTTAATTACCCAGAATAGTTGTTTGCGCACCATGGCCGTGTGCGCCCGGTGGCCGCCAATCCGGCTTACCCGGACATTCGCCCCAGGAAGGGGCAGACCATCGAGGTGTGGGGTGTAGTCACCGCTGCACTGACGCTGTTTCGG
>ERZ1023652.250-NODE-250-length-11752-cov-2.879140_pt1 | contig 11752 bp, 9 predicted proteins | sample MGYA00520879_ERZ1023652 | MGnify/ENA primary metagenome ERZ1023652 (study PRJEB33180, sample SAMEA4044469) | wastewater metagenome | place: Denmark | collected 2016-04-02 | study: EMG produced TPA metagenomics assembly of the PRJEB13832 data set (Local surveillance...
TGCTCTTTTTCAACAAATACTTTTTTTGTCATTTCGCTTCAAATCCTCTCATCATTTCGACTACTTTGATTTCGTTCTGCAACGATTCTTTCAATAAATCAACTACATTTTTCTTCCCGGAATACAGACAAGTGGAAAACTCTCCCTCATCGATATCACCAGTCAGAACGGTCGTGGAATCCACGATGATCCGTACTTGCTTCTTCGGCTTCTCCAAAACATAAACAGTCATGCCTTCCTGCGGGAATGGCGTGTCGGTTATGACGACCATTTTTATGCCGCGCTGATGTGCTGCCTGCATTTCCGTCAAAAGTTCCGGCAGGATATTCCCGGACACGGACAAGTAGACGCGAGACTTCGATTCTGAAATCATATTGCGCATTTTGTCCATTATGCGGTGTTCGCCTGTGATGGTTATGTACCCCTCCGCATCTTCTCTTCTTTGGGGGATATTCTTGATCAATTCCTGCTTGGATTCCTGTAGGGATCGAATTTTGTTCCCACAGAATTCCTCCACAGGTACCGGGGTATAACGGGTCGTCTCCCCTTCGATGATGAAGGCCGCTCCTTTTTCAACCAACGAGGCCAATGATGCATAGGCGTTCGAGCGTGAAATGCCGGTTATCTTCGATACTTCATAGCCGTTCAGGTCCCCGTCCGAAAGCAAGGTCAGGTAGATGGTCGCTTCGTGCCTGGTCAGGTTAAATCGCGTCAACAATTCTGTGTTATCCACTGAATAGATCCTCTCATTTCAATGCGTGTTCTGTTTTTTGACATTAGTATTACTGCATAGGAACACTATATACTATTTCCGTTTTCTTGTCTATTTCTAATGCTTTTTTCATGTAATATTTTTTTGAATTTATTTGCTTGAAACATACAACTTTTTAAACATGGTGATGGCTGTAGTGCTCAACCAAGTCCCCGAGCATATCGGTGGCGATGTCGTTCTGGCCTCCGCGCGGCACGATGATGTCGGCTTGGATTTTGGACGGCTCGATGAAGGCATCGTGCATCGGTTTGACGGTCGTCAGATAGCGGGCGATCGTACTCTCATACGTGCTGTTTCTTTCGCGGATATCCCTCTCGATTCTTCTGATCAAGCGGATATCCGGTTCCGCATCGACAAATATTTTGATGTCGATCATGGAAACCAATTTGGGTATGGCCAAAATCAGGATCCCTTCTAGGATGACGACCGGCTTCGACTCGATCGGGGTCGTCTTTTTCGAACGCGCCTGCAGACCGAAGTCGTAGATCGGTGCCTCGATGTCTTTTCCAGAACGGAGTTTTGCCAAATCAGCTATCAGCAGTTCGTTATCGAAGGCATTTGGGTGATCGAGATTCAGGTTTTCGCGTTCAATTGCGCTCAGATGCGTTTGATCCTTGTAGTACCAATCCTGCGATACATAGACGACATTGCCCTTGCCCAGTCTTTTCGCGATTGTTTTTGCTACGGTTGTTTTGCCGGCTCCCGATCCTCCGGTAATCCCGATGATGATCATCTTTATCGTCCCCCAACATAAGATGTTTGTGTTCTATCTGTATCCATTATAAGCTTTCAACGGGCCACAGGCGAACGCGAATGGCAAAAAAAAACAAGAATCTGCTTAAGCGGCAGGCTCTTGTTTCCTTACGTTGTATTCAAATCAAAAATAATGATTTGAGGACCGTTATGATCACAACCAAGCTGAACATTGACAAGACAGTAGTGAAAACGACGATTTGGCTCGCCAAATCCGGGTCCCCGCCCATCTGTTGCGCCATCGTGTAGCTGGATACAGCAGTCGGTCCGCCTAATAACGTCATCATCGGCACCAGATTTTCTCGGGTCAATCCGTAGAGGACAGCCAGCGTCAGACCAATTATCGGGATTAAAACCAACTTGAAGAATACCGTCACTGCCAGTTGGATGCGCGCATTCTTCAAGGCATCAAAGCGGAAAGTACCGCCCATGACAATCAGTGCTAACGGTGTAACCAGCCCTTTGATGCCGCTCAACGTATCATCGAGGAACAGAGGGAATTCCAAACCAGAAAGGCTGATCAGTATCCCGATTATCGTCCCGATGAACATCGGATTCTTAAGGATGTCCAGGAGTATTCGTCCGGGTTGGATTTTATGATCCGAATAGATGGAAAGTGCCACGACCGACAGAACATTATTCAAAGGAACGATGACCGCAATCAGTATCGATGTCATCCCCAATTGGCTTTCCGACAACAATGAGGTAGCGATCGGCAGGCCGAAAAGGACAAAATTGGAACGGAATGTCCCTTGCAGCATCACACCGCGTTTGGCATTGTCCTTTTCGATCCTCGGAATGAATAACGCAAACAGGGAGAAGACACTCAAGGTGAGTCCGACAGCAAACAAGAGCACATCCACTCTGAACGTACTTCTCACGTCCGCTTCGTAAACGTTCATCAGGAGATTGATCGGCAAAAAGAACCGAAAAATAGCATTATTCAATTTTTGATAGGTAGTGCCATCCAATAGTTTTGCCCGCAATAATCCCTGCCCGATCAACATGAACAACAATAAAGGCATTACTGCATTCACTGCAATGGAAAAATTCTCCAATAAAACATCTCCTTTATGTGGAAGTAGAATTAACGATACGCAGCCTTTTTGAGTAATGAAAGGCTGAATCAAGCAACACTATCAGTGTACCATACACAGTTGGAGAAGACATACTGATCGCTTATCCATGGACTTTCGATTCAATATCTGTGCGTTATTCTTTGCTCTCAACCCTCTTAAAGCGCTATACTTGAGTAAAGCAGAGAACAGGGGTGGTCAAGATGATTTATGAATTCAGGATTGCGGTCCGCGATATCGGCGTGCCTATATGGCGGGATATCCAAGTGAACAGCGATGAGACTTTCTATGATTTCAACAGCATCATCCAAGCAGCATTCAGTTGGAGCGGGTTTTTCGAACACCGTTTTGAAGTCACGCGCTCCGGAGGTACCGATCTCCTTCCCATCATCATCGAAGAAACACCATTGGATACTCTGGAAGATTACACGGACGACAGCGACTTCAGGGGATATTCCGATGAAGAACGTGAAGATGTGAATGAAATCGAAGAAAATGAATACGATTATTACGATGAAAACGACAGCGCGGAAAATGAGGACCAGACGCTGCAGAAATTTTTCACTGATATCGATGATGCTGCGACCTACATCTATTTCACAGATGCCGTGATAGAAGTGGATATCCAACTCACGGAGATGGTTGTTCCTCAAGAAGATTGCCGCTATCCGATTTGCGTAGCCGCGAAAAATGCTAGTCCTGACGAAATGGAGGACCGCCCCACGATTCTGCAGAATCGGGATAAGTTGAAGCTGACGGACTCACAAGATTTGATTCGTTTGATCAACTTCGCATTATCTCAATTGGGGGACTCGGATATTTTCGACACGGAATATGAAGACTATGGTTCAGAATATGCTTTCGATACAAGCTGGGATGATGTGCTGCCTGACGAAACGGAAGATTCGCCGCCAAATTTCTGATTCCTCTTTTACATTACGCAGCGTACCGCTCATTTAGCAGCGGTATGCTTTTTTGGTGCCTCCTGACCGAGTACCCTCACTTTTGCTTGCTTCGGTCCTCATTTTTTGTCATATGTTGGAACAGGTCATACTTTCTTAATAAAATAATCGTCATTCCGAAACAAATGCATCATAAATCTGTGTTATGATATCTTTTGACTGCTCCTGAATCGCAAAAAAAAGCGTTATTCCGCAATTTTTTCAGAGCAAATAGACATACAAGGGGGATTAGGCATGACCTACCCGATCATCATCGTTTTTCTACTTATCCTGACATTCATTCATATTATGAGACAACGCAACGGCAAGGAGTCCAGATTTCCATTTACGTCAGTGCTTCTCGGTATACTCTTTGGATACCTGCAGCAGGCTACTTCTATCGGCAGCATAGTCGGCATTACGGACCTTGGTTTTTACCTTTCGTTCGCATTTTTAGGCCTGGCCACTCTACAAGTTCTGTTTGGAAAAAGTAAGCAAAAACGCGAAGCAAGTGCCCGAATCCGTAGCGGCGTATCCGGCTTGATATTGGGGACCGGGTTCCTCTATCTGCACACCCAAACAGCCAGCGATCAGCTCATAGTTGCCAGAACAGGCATTTCCGACTTGACGCTCTACTTAGCCATCGCTTGCTACGCACTGGCATTCCTCTCCTTTTCGGCCAACTTGAATAAATTGCTGAAAAAGCATGGCACCCATTTCAGAAATGGTATACTCGGCGTCTTCTTTGGTACATTTTTCCTTTTCCTCGATACGCAAACGATGGCCGGCGATTTTTTGGCGAACATCACGGGAGTGCACAATATGCTCCTGTATGCCGCACTCATCAGTTATGCGATTGCTGTCTTCAGTATGCTTATGGAGGGCAACAAGCGCTTGAAACTGGCCAGCGGCAACACCAAAAGGGCGATCCTTTGCGCAGGCTTGGGCGTACTATTGAGATACATCCATCTCCGGACAACTTTGGATGATCTCTTGGGCGTATCCGGCTGGATAGGCGCTCTCTCGTTCGGTCTCTTTATTGCAGCCGCAGTTTTCCTGGCGTTGGACCTGTTCAAATCGGGTAAGCTCAAAACCAAGAAGCGCTCTGCTGTAAAGTCGACCAAAAAAACGAAACCTAACTTTACAGAGGAACAGCCAGTTCCTGTAGAAAATCTGGATGCAAGCGGGCTCTCACGGTCTGAATACAGACGCAAACAAAACTTGTAAGCCTACCGAATCGCTTATATTTTAAATAAAAAAGCAGTGGACTCTCATCATCTGAGAGCCCGCTGCTTTTTTCAATCTTCGTCCTTGATGTCAGGATCTTCCGGCAAAGGCGTGTTTAAATAGGCCTCCAATTCGTGTTTGTACTTTTCCCTTTGTTCAATAAAAAAATTGAACTGATCGCGATTCAGTAATATTTCATCATCCACCTCGATTATGCGGACTTGCCGTTCGCGGATCAAACGATGGATTTCACTGATCGGAACTTCCAGATAATCGGCAGTTTCTTGAATATTCAGATACATAATAACACCCTTCATAAAACTCATTTTATTCATTGTACACCAAGTATAGAAATTTCGGAGGGAAATCTCTGATTCACCAACGCAGGCGATTGATGTCGGGATTGAAGTAGTTCTTTCGCTTGACCCAGACAGGACCGTCCCCCTTCGTGATCAAAAGCACATCGATTGGTCCACCGACCGTTTCCATCGCAAAGGAGATTTTCCCTTTGAAAGAGGTGATGTTGACCAATGTTTCAGCTATCAAAGCAAGTTCTTCCTTCGGCATCGAATCGATCGTCATCAACACGGGGGTCAAATGCCGTTCCTGTTTCATGTTGTCGAAGGCATTCAGGCCTGATTCGATCAGCGTTGCCTTCAGTTTGTTGATTTCCGGAGCATCGCTTTCATTCAACAACTTTTTCTCGGTCAGTTCCGAAATGAGTTTTTCGAGTGTAGCGCGGAGCAATTCCCCGAGATCGGCCTCCAGATCAGGCGCTATGCCGTTTATGACCGTATGGACCATATCCTGTTGCGCAAACGGAACTATGGCCGATGAACATCTGTCTTCGGCGAAATCATTCAGCACGATTTGGCGCACAGTCAGCCGTTTTTTGATTACTCTATCGACGACGCCGGAAATGTCGTACTGATAGATGCTGGGGAACAGCTCATCGAAGCCGAAACCGGCGATCACCAGGCCGGAGTAGGTGTCGGGATAATAACTGTCGCTGTAAACATAATTCCGCACAAGCTTATAAAGATCCGACTTAAATTTGTCATAGAGGTTTAAGCCCAGGAACACCGTATCGAAAAGTTCCTTAAAAACCTCATCCAGTTTCTCCCCGTAACGATCGGCGAAAACTTTGATCGGCGCCTTTTTGGTGATGCTCTTCATTTTTTCGCTTTCTTTCAATAAAGCGGGAATTTTATCCTCGACAGCTTTTTGGTAATCCGCCAGAGTAAAAGTACCAGGAGAAGGTATATACGTCGTATTCTCCAAAATATTGCAGACATTCTCCGCATACCCGATGATAAGCACTTCGGTATAGATCGAGGAGTAGATCTCATCCACACTCTCAAGATAATTGAAAAATTCGGTACAGTAATCCCAGACCGAGTCCAATGGCCGGGCACCTATTTTCTGATGAAAGCCTGTTACGATGATTTCCCATGGAATCCCCATGAATTGTACATTCCCGAACATCATCATGGCAACCGAATGGCTCGGCCCCAACGAAAAAATCTTATTTCCGGAATTGAATATTTTCATTTGTTCGCTGTTCCCCATCGTCAGAGCGGAATCAGCTGCCAGCACTACTCCATTCGCGTTCAATATCCCTACTTCTGCGGTCATGAAAGTTCCTCGCTTTCTTTTGTAAACCCATTCCCGAAAAGCGTTTTCTTTCCTTCATTATAGCCTTCCTCGGGCCTTTTCTCAAAACATTAGGATGCCCGCCTGAGGGCAGCAAAAAAAGCCAGTCGCTACTATTGGGCAGCGACTGGTCCGGATTGATGCTAGTCAGTGAAAGAGTCCAAGCGTGCGTAGGACTGATAACGGTCTTTTGCAGCCAGGAGGCTCTCATCAAAGATAGCCTGTACATGCTCGGCATCATATTGGTTGTATAAGGAAGAGTAGCGAACCTCTTCCATCAGGAAATCCTGGAAACGTTCAAACTGCGGTTCCTTAGAATCCAACTTGAAGGGGTTTTTCCCTTTCAGTTTGTTTTCCGGGTGGAAGCGGTAAAGATGCCAATAGCCAACTTCCACTGCATCTTTTTCGTGCTCTTGCGATACGGTCAACCCGCACTTGATGCCGTGGCTGATGCATGGGGAATAAGCGATGACGATGGAAGGCCCATCATAGGCCTCCGCCTCGGAAATGACTTTCAGCGTATGCCTAGGGTTTGCGCCCATCGCAATCTGTGCGACATAGACATACCCGTAATTCATCATCATCATGCCCAAGTCTTTTTTGCGGACGGATTTGCCACCGGAAGCGAACTCGGCGATGGCACCCAGGTTGGACGATTTCGAAACCTGTCCGCCTGTGTTGGAATAGACTTCGGTATCCAGCACGAGGATGTTCACATCTTCCCCGCTTGCGAGAACATGGTCGATTCCGCCGAAGCCGATATCATAGGCCCAGCCATCGCCGCCGATCATCCAGGTGGACCGCTTCATCAGATAGTCCTTATAGTCCGTCAGTTCATTGACCAATTGGCGTATTTCCGGATCCGTTGTGTCCGTAGTTTCCAAAGCTTGGATGTAAGCTTCAGCTAATTTGCGGGCGCCATTTTTGGCGTTGAACCCTTCAGTCCAAGCCGTTGCAGCTGATCTGAGCGAATCAGCTATCTGTAAGTTCAAAAGTTTCCCTGTCAATTCAAGTGTGCGTAGGCGCAGCTGTTTTGTCGCATGGTGCATCCCCAAGCCGAATTCCGCATTATCTTCCAAAAGGGAATTTGCCCAAGACGGTCCACAGCCTGCATCATTGGTTGTGTACGGCGTGGAAGGAGCAGAGCCCCCATAGATGGACGTACAACCAGTCGCATTCGCGATCTGCATGCGATCGCCCACCACTTGGGTGACCAGTTTGATGTATGGTGTTTCGCCGCAGCCGGCGCAGGCACCTGAAAACTCGAACAACGGTTGTTCAAACTGGCTGCCTTTCACCGTATTGATGCCGACCGGATTTTCCTTGTGCGGCAGGCGGATCATATAATCCCAATTATTGTTTTCTTCAAGATGGTCTTCACGGTTTTTCATCTCGATCGCTTTTTTGCGGGCGGGACAGGTCAGGACGCAGATACCGCAGCCCGTGCAATCGGCAGCGGAAACTTGGATCCGGTATTTATAGTCTTTGTACGGGCGCATCCCGTCCAGGAATTCCACACCTTCAGGGGCATTGGCTGCCTCGTCTTCTGTGGCCAGGAACGGCCGGATGGCGGCATGCGGACAAACAAAGGAGCATTGATTGCACTGGATGCATTCCTCAGGGTTCCAGATCGGTATCTGTACCGCGATTTCGCGTTTCTCGTATTGCGTCGTCCCCTGCGGGAAAGTACCGTCAGCGCGGTCCACAAAGGCGCTGACCGGCAATTGGTCGCCTTCCATCCGTTCCATCATGCTGGCGATGTTGCGGACAAAATCCGGTTCTTCTCTTAATGCTTCCGGCGCATCCTGCGCATCCTTCCAGCTATCCGGGATACTGATTTTTTGGACTGCTTCCATACCGGCATCAATCGCTTTTTCATTCATGGAAATGATCGCTTCACCTTTATGCCCGTATGATTTACGGGCGGCTTCCTTCATGTGCTTCATTGCCTCTTCGGCAGGTATGACCGGCAGGATTTTGAAGAAGGCCGCTTGACAGATCGTGTTGATCCGCCCGCCCAGCCCGATTTCCTTGGCGAGGTTGATGGCATCGATCGTATAGAAGTCAATCTTGTTTTGGGCGATGTATCGTTTCATCTTGGCAGGCAAACGCATTTCGAGATCCTCAGCGCGCCAATTGGTATTCAGGAGGAAAGCGCCGCCCGGTTTCAAGTTCTTCAGCATATCATATTTTTTTACGTAGGCATGGTTATGGCAAGCCACAAAATCCGCCTTTTCGATCAGGTACGGCTCATGGATCGGCTCCTTGCCGAAACGCAGATCGGAAATTGTGACGCCGCCCGATTTTTTCGAATCGTAGGAAAAATACGCTTGTACATGCATATCGGTATGATCCCCGATGATTTTGATCGAATTTTTGTTGGCTCCGACAGTACCGTCAGAACCGAAACCCCAGAACTGCGCTTCAAAAGTGCCTTCCTGACGGACATCGATCTGTTCATCGATTGCAAGTGACAGGTGGGTGACGTCATCATTGATGCCGATCGTGAAGGGGTGCTGCGGTTGCTCTTGTTTCAGATTTTTGAAGACCGCGAAAATTTGCTCAGGCGTTGTATCCTTCGAGCCCAAGCCATAGCGTCCGCCGATGACCATCGGACGCTCAAGTCGGTTGTTGAAGGCTGCCACGACATCCAAAAAGAGCGGTTCGCCGATGGAGCCGGCTTCTTTCGTTCGGTCAAGCACCGCAATCCGTTTTACGGTTTCCGGCAAAGCCTTCAAAAAGTGCCCGATGCTGAAGGGACGATAAAGATGCACATTCAGGACACCGACTTTTTCCCCTGAACGGTTCAGATAATCCGCTGTCTCGCAGGCCGTTTCATAAACGGAGCCCATGCAGATGATGACCCGCTCGGCATCCACGGCACCATGATAATTGAAGAGACGGTAGTCCCTGCCGGTCAACTGGTTCATTTTTTCCATATAACCTTCGACAATTTCCGGAACAGCATCGTGATATCTGTTTGCCGCTTCCTTTGTCTGGAAAAAGACGTCGGGATTCTGGGCCGTTCCCCGCAATGTCGGATGGTTCGGGCTGAGGCTGCGGTCACGGAATGCTTTCAAAGCATCCTGATCGAGCAGTTTCGCGAGGTCCTCATAAGCTTGAACCTCGATTTTTTGGATTTCATGCGAAGTCCGGAAGCCGTCGAAGAAATGCAGGAACGGTACGCGCCCTTTAATCGCCGCCAAATGGGCGACCGCGGCCAAATCCGTCGTTTCCTGAACGCTGGAGGAAGCCAACATGGCATAACCGGTCTGTCTGCAGGCCATCACGTCCGAATGGTCGCCGAAGATGGAAAGCGCATGACCACCAACTGCCCGGGCGGCGACATGGATGACGGAGGGTAAAAGTTGCCCAGCCATTTTGTACAGATCGGGGATCATCAATAATAATCCTTGCGAGGATGTGTAGGAACATGCCAAAGCGCCTGCTTGCAGCGCCCCGTGCACAGTACCCGCTGCTCCGGCTTCGGATTGCATCTGAGTTACTTTCACAGTTTGGCCAAAAATATTCTTGCGGCCCTCCTGCGCCCAATGATCGACAGCATCGGCCATCGGGGAAGACGGTGTGATGGGATAGATCCCTGAAAGTTCTGTAAAAGCATAAGATGTATAGGCTGCGGCAGTATTGCCGTCGACAGTCATATACATTTTTTCGTTGGACATAAAGGATTCCTTCTCTCAAATCGTATAGTTCACATACAGCGCTGTTTTTTCTGCTGTATTTCGACCAAAAGTCACAGAAAATGACAGACTGGTGCATTCGTGTACTTTCATTATAGCAAAAAAGCAAGTGCTCCGGTACACAAAGACAGGCCTTTATTCCGGAATTCCCAATTTTGAGGGTTCTTTTTCAAAGGATCGGGATTTGCCTTCTGACGGATGCGACACGATCGAGATCCACCGATACGATCGCGATTCCTTCCTCAGACCCCAGTTGGACCAGAACGCTTCCCCATGGATCCGTCACAAGCGAATGACCGTATGCATGGTAGCTGAAATCAAGATCACGAGCGGGGCTGACCCCCACCATGAACAGCTGGTTGTCGACAGCACGCGCCCGGAACAGCAATTCCCAATGCGCCGGTCCGGTCGTCAGATTGAATGCGCCGGGCACAATGCAGACGAGCGCTCCTTGTTTTTGGAGCATCTGCCAGTCGTTTTGGAATCGGACGTCAAAGCAAATACCCAAGCCAAAGAGACCGAATTCGGTCTGAAACACACCCATTCCGTTTCCGGGGGTCAGCGTATCTGATTCCCGAAAGGATTGCCCGCCGTCGACCTGGATATCGAATAAATGGGTTTTGCTGTAGTCATGGATCTCGTTGCCTTGACGATCGAATGTATAGCTTGTGTTGTATATTTTGTTGTCCCTGATTTGCGGAATCGATCCGCCGACCACATAAATGGCATGTTCTTTCGCCATTTCCGAGAGTTTCCGGTAGGTTTCCCCGCCTTTCGGTTCTGCGTATTCTCGGAAAAAGGCGTTATCAGAAGGACAGTTGAACATGTCCGGCAGCCCGTCCATTTCCGGTCCACCGCGTGCTGCGTTTTGGACTAACTCCTTTGCTCGTGTTAGGTTCATTTCCTTATCCGCTGTTACCATCATCTGCAGCAAGGCTATTTTCATCCCAATCACGCTCCGGTTCGTTTTCAACTGTATAACGCTTCATTGATGCAGTGTCATAAAAAACAGAGACGGCTGATTTGCTCGTCTCTGTTTTTGAAAATTTAATAGACCACAACTGGTGTTCCGACCGGATAGCTGTAATACAGTGTCCGAACCGCTTCATAGGGCGTGTTCACGCAACCGTGCGACCCGTAGTAGAGGTAAACATCGCCGCCATAGCCGTGTGTCTGCCAAGGCGAATCGTGCAAACCGATCATATTGCCCACAAACGGTATCCAGAAGCTGACGGGCGATGCATAATCCGCTCCGATCAGGACGGATGGCGACTGTTTGAAGGGTTGGATGTAGAACAACCCTCTCGGAGTGGCGTTATTGGCAGATGGTTTGCCGGTGATGACCGGAGCAGAAACGAGCATCGTTTCGCCTTTATAAGCCCAAACGCTTTGATGACTCAGACTGACGATGATATAGCTGTTGCCGATGTAGTAATTGACTCCCGAGTTGCTGCGGAAATATCCGTTGATCACTGTCCAGTCCGGCCCTTTGGCATAGGTAGGCAATCCCGACAGTGCCGCTTTGTCAACCCAACCGATGTAACTGCCGTTAAGCGAAATCAGGACGTAATGGCCGTCCGCGGATTCCTTGACCGCATCGACTTGTTGGCCTACATAGCTGTCCGTGCT
>ERZ1023652.251-NODE-251-length-11709-cov-4.844327_pt1 | contig 11709 bp, 10 predicted proteins | sample MGYA00520879_ERZ1023652 | MGnify/ENA primary metagenome ERZ1023652 (study PRJEB33180, sample SAMEA4044469) | wastewater metagenome | place: Denmark | collected 2016-04-02 | study: EMG produced TPA metagenomics assembly of the PRJEB13832 data set (Local...
AATGTACACAGAATTGAAATAAAAAAAAGAGAAGGGCGTCATTTTGATGACGAGGCCTACCTCTTTTTCGCTACATTTTACTGACACCGAGAAAAATATATTCTATTCCTTCGAGGATTCCCCATTTAAATTAGCTCTTATATACATCTCAAAAATCGCAGACTCAACAATATCAGCAGGTGTTTCAAAAAATTCATACTCCAAAGCCAGATGCGTTTGCAACGCTTCAATCATCTTCATGGAGCCCCCATCTAATTTGAGGAACATACATGATTCGAATGCGTCATTCGACATAACTATCACCTTCCCTTTCTACCTAAAATATTCGCAAACAGTTCTCTAGGATTTATCAAAGGAGAGAAATTTCTCGAAAATTTTCCGATTTTTTTACCTATTCGTGTCTGTTCGCTTTACAAAAACAAACATACGTTCGTATAATTGGGAGTATAAAGGATTTAAATCCAGACAAACAGACTAGCGGCGCTATAGGAAGGTGAAAGTATGATAAAGGAAACCAGAAAGCGAACAGAGAAAGTATTTGAAGAGTACAACGACTACCAGGATAGAGGCATGGTTAAGTGGTTAACGGCATTCTCAATGGAAGAACTGACAAGGTCCATTTCTGCTGGAAAAGAAGAGGCTCTGAAGGATATCCCTATCCTCGCTCAAATGAATGCAAGTGAAATTGACGAAGTATTAGCGGAGGCTCTGCAGAAAAACAGACCCGTATCCATTCAATTGAATCAAAAAGATTACCTCGGGCGTCAAACTGAATCGATAGTAGGGTATTTCAGAGGCTCTCTTACGGGAAATAAAATCTTCATTAACAATCAATGGATTTCACTGGAATCTATTCGCAATATACAGCTTTTACAAGAGGAAAAATGGTTCCAGATTCACGTCTTTACAAATAATCGAATGCAAATAGCCGGAAAGAATCCTACTCCAACATCTTCCCCTATTGAAGAAAATGATACTTTGGATACGGAAATTACCTGGATTGAGGACTTCAATCAGAGCGAGGAGTGGATAGAGTAGTCGAGGCACCTGGGATATCTAGCCATCTCAGAAATAGGTATGTAGCGTACGGCTGTTCAGCGTTTTTTTCTAGTTTTTGAACTATTTCTTTCCTGATTAAGAAAGCGTATACTTAATTTTAAGGGGGGGATATCATAAAGTTGGAACATTATGCGGAAGTAGTTGATCAGATTTGTTCTAAGATTGCAACTAGTAAGGCTACTATCAAAACGACAGAGACGTATCTACATAAGCAATTACGTTCGGGTGCACCGGTAGAGCAATTCTCTGATCATTATGCATTGCTGGATAGTGAAGAGGGCCGTCTTAGCGGATTGAACGAAGCACTAAAGATACTCCAATCACAATTATTGAAGTACAAAGCCGACCAGCAGTAGCAGCGGTCGGTTACTCATAGGGACTACCTATCAAAATCTACTACGAAAAAAGAAGGAATAAAGCTGACTAAATCAAGCTTTATTCCTTCTTTTTCATTTCTTTAAGACATTTAAACCTCACAGCATAATGTATTAAATTAAAAACACCGATGGGTAATTTAATATGGACCCTGTAGAACGGACACTGAAAAGTGCTACTCTATAGGGTCCACATAAATATAAGGCCGTCCTTTTTATAGACTTTAGATACATCAAATTTTTCTAAACCGTATGTTTTCGATTTTTTCGAGGCTCAATCGTAGTCATGTATCTCGCAGCAATCCTATATTTTTGCATTGATTTCGTATTTTATTTCTGCCATGTAATTCAATTATTTAATCAGTCAGTTGTAAATTTTCCAGATTCTTCTGCAATTCTGTCTGACCAGATAACTTCTTCATACACATTTCCGGCCATTTTTTCCGCTTGCCGCATGACGATATTCAGCGCCTTTAGCGCCTGATCTGGCGGATAGTCATACTTACTAAGAAGCCTTTTAATCACACGTCTCATGCTGGCTCGTGCGCTTTTACGAACACTCCAATCAATGGTGATATTGTTTCTTATGGCTAAAGTCAGTTCATGAGCGATTTTCTTAAGCGTCTCATCTTCCATGAGTTCTTTTACGATATTATCCGCTGTCAGTGCATCATAAAAAGCAATTTCATCGTCACTTAGACCCAGTTCAGTTTCTTCCTCACGCATCTTTTTAATGTCATGAGCCATTCGAATAAGTTCTTCAATCACTTCAGCATTTGTAAGTGCTTGGTTGCGATACTTATTTAGAGCCTTCGTCAGCCTTTCCGAGAACTTTTCTGACTTCACAAGGTTTCTCTTTTCCATGGTTTTGATGTTACCTTCTAATAATTTTTTAAGCATCTCCACAGCTAAGTTCTTCTGTTTCATTTCCTGAACTTCTTTTAAGAACTCTTCAGAAAGGATTGAAATATCGGGCCTCTTGATTCCCATAGCATCAAATACATCGATAACATCCTCTGAGATAATGGAACGCTCCAGCATTTGATGGAGTCTTGCTTCGATTTCTCTTTTTGATAATGGTGTTTTGTCTTTTTCCTTCAGCTTAACTAGACTTGCTTTAACGGCTTTAAAATAACTGACTTCAAGAGCCTTTTCTTTCCCCTTCTCAGTTGCAGCACATAGCGCATGAGCCTTACCTAGTTCAAGTGCTATCTTTTTAAATTCCTTTTGTTCCTCTTCTTTCTTTCCGAGAATGAAGTCCATACCACCTATAATGGTCCTCATTCTTTCCACTTGGGAGTTGCCCATGTATTTCGAATAATCATAGCCATGCATCATATCCCTTAAGATTTCCAGTTTTTCAAGCATAACAGCAACAGCGACATCTGTATCAATACCGGTATTTTGACGATCCGTATTGGTGTATTGTTTTAAGGCGCTCTTTAAGCTTTCTAGAATACCAATATAGTCCACCACCACACCACCAGATTTTTCTTTGAAGACGCGATTAACCCTTGCAATGGCTTGCATCAGGTTATGGCCTTTCATAGGTTTATCAATATACATGGTATGCATGGATGGCACATCAAATCCCGTAAGCCACATGTCTCTTACAAGCACAATTTTTAACTCATCGCTATTGTCTTTCATGCGCTTTGCCAGTAAATCTCTACGCTGTTTACCACCTAAGTGCTTCTGTAACTTCTCATTATCTGCCGCACTACCGGTCATAACAACTTTGATTTTCCCTTTATCAATATCATCATGATGCCAATCCGGTCTCAGCGCTGTTATAGCATCATAGAGTTCAACACAGATTCTGCGGCTCATGCAGACCACCATAGCTTTTCCATCGATACTCTTCGCTTTTTCCTCGTAGTGATTGACGATATCTTCAGCAAGTTTTTTGACTCTATTTGGAGATCCCACAATGGATTCCATTCTGGACCATTTGGCTCTGTTTTTATCTTTCTCAAATTCTTCCTGGCCTTCTGTAACCTCTTCAAATTCATCATCGATTTTGGTCATTTCTTCTTCATCTGTTTCCAGTTTAATGATGCGGTTTTCATAATAAATTCGAACCGTTGCTTCATCTTCTACTGCCTGAGTCATATCATAGGTATCAATGGTATGACCAAATATGGCTACAGTTGATCGATCTTCAAGATCAATCGGTGTTCCTGTGAAGCCGATAAAGGAGGCATTGGGAAGCGCGTCTCTTAGGTGTTTTGCGTAGCCATAATTCACTTCACCCGTTTTAGTATCCACTTTGGCCTCTAGCCCATATTGGCTTCTGTGGGCTTCATCGGCGATGATGATGACATTCTTACGATCAGTAAGTACTGGCATCTCACCTTCTTCTGGTTTGAACTTTTGTATGGTGGTAAAAATAATGCCACCGGACTCTCTATCGTTTAAAAGGTCATAAAGCCCATTAACCTCAGTGCTATTTCCATTGGCATAATTCGTTCTTTGATTATCTGATAGTTTCCTTACAGTTGCTTGTTTTGGCGTCTGACGCAGGATATCTTTCGATTTGGTGAAGGTTGTAAAGAGCTGATCATCCAAGTCATTTCTATCGGTGATAACCACGATAGTTGGATTGTTCAGTTCTCTCACAAGTCCACCAGTATAGAACACCATGGAGAAACTCTTCCCAGAACCTTGAGTATGCCAAATAACCCCAATCTTCCGATCGCCGTCTTCCTTCGTCGCTTCTTTTGTTTTTTCAATGGCTTTCTTAACAGCAAAGTACTGATGATATGCTGCCAGAATTTTGATGATGGACTTTTTATCCCCTATTTTCTTCCCATCGATATCCTTGTCCGGTTCTTTGGACTCCTGGAAAATAATAAAATTGTGCATGATATCCAGTAATCTTTCCTTTTGGAACATACCATTTAGCAGTACTTCATATTGAGGTTGTGATAAAGGCGCGATATCTTCTCCATCTGCGGTTCTCCAATTCATAAACCATTCTTCGTTGGAGGTAATGGTTCCAGCTTTTGCATTGATCCCATCTGAGAGGATACAAAAAGCGTTATAGTTAAATAGAGACGGAATATCTCTCTTATAAGTCTGTATCTGGTTATAGGCACTATCAATCCCTACATTTTCGTCACTGGCAGACTTTAATTCAATGACCACAAGAGGAAGGCCATTCACAAATACAATAAGATCTGGTCTTCTCTCTTCATTTTCAATGATGGTAAATTGATTGACGACCACGAACTCATTATTACTCATATTTTCAAAGTCTATGATATAGGCTCTTTTGGTGCGAATGTGGCCACCTTCGTTAAAGGATACTTCTATCCCTTCTGTCATTAACTGATGAAAATAGCGATTGTTTTCTTCTAGCATTGGGCTATTGAATGTAATCAGTTGACGATAAGCGTCATCAAGCGCCTCCATTGGAAGATCTCGGTTGATCTTAAAGAGTGCGTCTTTCACTCTTTGTGAAAGGATCACCTCGCGATAGTCTTTCCGCTCTTCATAATCTCCACCTAAAGAGATGTCCGGGCCAAAGGCATAATCGTAGTCCAGACTCTGTAATATTTCGATAGCTGCTTCTTCCAGCATCGCCTCTGTAAAAATACCATTTTCACTACTCATCACTACCACCTCCCAGACAATCTTTTATTTCCAAAATAGCTCTTTGATTTGCTTTTATTGTTTTATTGATCACCCCGCACCTCCACTTCTCCATTCATCAAATTGACCCTGAATGAGTGTTATTTGAACAGCTTTTTAAGTGTCTTGAATATATCAAAGGATGTCCGATTGTATACTTTGTTGTAAACTGCTTTCTTGGGATTTCTAAGAAATCCGTATCCCCGCAGCATCTTGATCCCAGCTCGGTGCGCTACCTGCCTTTTGATACTGGTTCTTGCAGAAATTCTTCTCTTTAAACTTGGTTTTCGGAACCCAAACTTCATGATGCATAACCATCTTGATCTAATGGAACTCTTATTTCACCGGACATAAGCTTGGGTAGGAGAGTATCTCTAGTCGCTTTTAAAACTGCATTCTCTTGTTCTCGAGCAATAAAAGTATCACTTATATCACATAAGAGATCGTCGATTTTTGTTTGTAATGATATATCGTTAGGTAATGCTATCATTAGCCTATACGTATACTCTTTATCTGTATGAGGTATTGCAGATCCGGTAGTATGAGTTTTTATATCATTTTCAAAATATTTAATCGCGTAAAATAAGAACTGATTTGAAACCTTCTGGCTAATTAACTCAAGTTTGGCTAAAGTTGATGCCACAACTCCTTTTTGACCAAAATATACAGCACCTGAACTTGCACCATCCATTACCATTAAAACATCTTCACTATTGGCTTCAATAACTTTTTCTTTTGAACAAAATAAAACAGAATTTCGATTTAGCACATCTATTGTTAGATACTTTTCTGAATCCTTAAATTCGCATTCCGCTATTGTTTTAGGCTTTTTTCCCTTAACAAACCTAAATATATCTCTAAATTGGACAACTTCCCAACCCTTAGGAATCGTCCCTAGCTCGCTTTCAACCATCTCTCCACCACTAGACTTATAAGGTTCTCCATTTTCATTTGGAAATTCGAAATCTACAAACCACTGCTTGAAAATTGCCTGTGCCATATTCTCAAGGGTTTTGTTAATTTGGTTGTTGACTTCGATTTTATCGTCTAACGTTGAGAGGATGTGGGCTATTGCTTTTTGTTCCCTTAGCGATGGAATGCCAAACTCTAAACTTTTCATAACTGAGCCGGATATTTCTTTAAATGTTGATCCATTGGCATGATTTTCTATTATATCTATGTTGTTTTTCAATAAGTAATATGTAAATATATTATCGTGTTCATCATTCACAATAATACTCTTAAACCCTTGGTTTGTAGTCACTTCATTCCTTGCTATAGCAACATAACCAATGGGTGCTCTTGAAGTAAATAAAACGGTTCCTTTAGGAAGAAGTTTTGCACTGGAGTTATCTAATCCAACCTGGCTAATGTTTCGTTCTCCTCTTGAAATATACATGCCTGCATGAGAAGATAAATCTTTGGGTGTTATCCAAGGGACATCTCCGTTCCAGTATTCCTCAATCTTTGTTTTTGGTGTTCCACCAGCAACTATTTGACCTATCTCTGATAGTTTCATTCTTCTAAACAAATTTCCCACCACCTAACTGTCTTTTATTAAGATCATAAAAGTTTTCCAATGCATAAACTTTTGTGATATAAAACCTCTTCTCATAAAAGCTATACTCAACATAAAGTATAATTTCTTCATTTTCTAAATCAATATCTTCTTCTTTTTCAGAATTTGATAATGTCAAGCTAAGTTGAATATTGATTTCAAAATTAATATTCTCTTTAGAACTAATATCTGTAGTTTCAATAACATTCTTAATTTCACTATCCCTAACGTCACTAACATCAAAAATTTGTGAACCGATTTTTTTGTATAACTCAGTTTCAAAAATCACATCTTTTACTAGTTCGAAGTTTGTCAGAAGTCGTATCTCATCGTAATACTTAACTTCATCTATTTCTATTTTACGAAGCTGATTTACAGTCTTTTGAATCTCTGCAATTTGTTTTATCACATCAACTTCTTTATTTAGCAATATCAAATCATCTCTAAAAAGATAATTATATTCTTCTGCAAGCACATCGTTGAACAATCCATCTCGAGAATATAAGATCACTTCATATTCAGAACACTTCGCCTTAAATTCTAAGATACTCTCCCATATTAGAGCATCTTTAAATCCCTTATCACTTTTTTTGTCAATCCCTTCAAATGGGGGGATTTTAGAAAAAGCACGTTTTACGATTGATTTAAATCTTGTTTCACTTGGTAATTCTATACTGATAACATTCATTGAATAGTTATCAAGTTTTTTCTTAAATACTTCAACTTGCTCATTTAAATACAAATCATAATCAAACTCTGAAATTTCATACTGAATGTTAGGAAACTTAAAAGCTTCTAATAATTTTTCCAACTCTTGATTCTTTCGGTTGTATGATTGTATCCTTTGTTGATATAACTCGTTCCAAGCAACATCAGGTATTGCAATAGTAATATGTTCAATAAGATCTCGTTCTTCAATCTCATCTACGATATTTTGAAAAAGTCTATTAAACTTAAATTCACAAAAGTCACATCCATTTTCTGCTTTTTCATATATAATATTAGTATCAAATATTATGACATAATTATTGGGGTTGCTAAAACTCATAACCAATACCCCCAAGATTATTTCTAATCTCTTCTTCTAGGTGTCGGGATTTGGCAAAGAGTTCAGCCAGTTCTGCTGTCATATTCTCCATTTTTTCATCAAATGAAATGCCATCATCTTCTATATCTTCAATACCTACATACCTTCCAGGGGTTAACACATATTCATGTTCTCTGATTTCTTCAATTTTGGTAGACTTGCAGAAACCCTTGATATCTTCATATTCCCCATCGATATTTCGCCATTCATGATAGGTTTCGGATATCTTAGTAATATCTTCTTCCGTTAGCTCTCTATGTCTTCTGTCAATCATTACACCTAGATTTCGAGCATCTATAAAGATAACTTCGTGCTCTCTTGATCTGAACTTCGGATTATCTTTCTTGTTTCTGTTGAGAATCCATAGCGAAACGGGAATGCTTGTTGAATAGAACAGTCTATCAGGAAGGGATACAATGGCATCAACCATATCCTCTTCTAATAAGTTCTTTCTAATTTCACCTTCATTTGAAGTGTTCGTACTTAGTGATCCATTAGCAAGAACAATTCCTGCGCTGCCATTTGGCGCTAAGTGATAAACCATATGTTGAAGCCATGCATAGTTTGCATTACCTGCAGGAGGAATTCCAAACTTCCATCTCACATCATCTGTCAGTTGATTGCCACCCCAGTCACTGATATTAAAAGGCGGATTAGCAAGGATAAAGTCGGCCTTTAATGTCTTATGCAGATCATGATGGAAAGTATCATCGTGGTGTGGTCCTAGATTAGCATCAAGCCCTCTGATAGCTAGGTTCATCTTACAAAGTTTCCACGTTGTTGCGTTCATTTCCTGACCATAAATGGATAGATTTTCGATCTTCCCTTGATGATCTTCCACAAATTTCTCGCTCTGTACAAACATACCCCCGGATCCACAACAAGGGTCATAAACCCTGCCTTGGTATGGCTCGATCATGTCAACTAAGGTTTTAACGATGCTGGTTGGTGTATAGAATTCTCCGCCGCCTTTTCCTTCAACGCTGGCAAACTGCCCAAGGAAATATTCATACACTCTGCCAAGCAAGTCCTTTTCTCCGTTTTGATGAAGCTTAATGGTTGAAATAAGATCAATCAATTCTCCAAGTCTTCTTTTGTCTATTTCTGGCCTTGCATAGCGCTTATCCAATACACCCTTTAGAGATGGATTCTCTTTTTCAATCAGAATCATGGCATCATCAATATACTGACCAATCTTAGAATCTTTTGCATTGTCTTTGATAAATGACCATCTGGCTTCTTTGGGAACCCAAAAGATATTCTCTGCTTCATACTCATCTCGGTCCTCTTCAAAGCCTGCACCTTCTTCTACAAGCGCATTAAACTTTGTTTCAAATTTATCGGATATGTACTTAAGGAAGATCAGTCCCAGTACCACGTGTTTATATTCACTGGCATCCATGCTGCCTCTCAGCTTGTCTGCCGCTTTCCAAAGTGTCTCTTCAAATCCAATGTTTCCTGTGTTTTCAGCCACTAATATTCCCTCCAAATGTTTAATAGTTATGATCATCAAAGACTTCAAATATTTCACTTTCAAAGCCTTCTTGTTCCGGTTCGCTGCTTACCCAATCAGGTAAGACTTCGTAATAGTGGGCCAATGCTTCAACCGTTTTGTGTAGAATGGATTCATGCTGCACTTTTTCAAGTAGTTCTACGATCAGCTTATAGGTCTCCAAGTACGGATTATTATCTACTACATCCATCGTGGCCTTAAACTTAGATACCAGCTTGGCCTTTTCTATATCTCGCTCAATTGCATTCATTTCTTCTTTATCATAGATGGGAACTTCAACAAGATCATTAATCTCTCCCAAAGAAAACTGCTGTTCATGCTTATTGATTACAGGCTTCAGATCTCTTTTCAGCTTTTCCTTCTGGATTTCTAACTGATCAATTTCACTAAGCTCATGTCCAAAGTAGGACTGATCAATACCAAAGAGTTCTTCTAAAACCGGTAGATATTTCTTTGGAATGTTCTGTCGCCCTTTCACCCACATGTTTATATTTTGTTTTTTTATGCCAAGTTTTTCTGCAAGTTCTATATGTTGAAGATTATAGAGGTTTAAAATATATTCTAATCCTATCAAGTTCTCACCTCCTGGTGCAGGGCCAGACTCTCACCTAATATTTATTGTACTTCTTTTTATTGTCTCAGTAAATAAAAATGTAGATATTTTCAAATTTTTTTACAATAATTCTATCCCCTCACCACGTTTTTGACAGTAATTCTATTAACTCGCAAGTCTTAAAGTAAATCTGGCCACTCAACCTTACATTCTGGTATTCTTGGATAAGTTTCATGAAATAAAAACCATGTGTGATCATTCCTCCAGCTTTTATCCAAATCTCAAATCACGGAATGTTTTTAAGTTACTTATGTTTCTACACTCTTATTTTCCCACCCTATACAGCTGAACGATAATGTAGTACTCAGTACTCCTTAAAAAAGAAGGGACAAAGCCATTTTATAGCTTTGTCCCTTCTTTTCCCCCTACTCATAGGTATCATTTATTCATCTAATCTATTTTCCGGTTACATTCATCATACCCACAACCTGATTCAGATGGGCAGACACTTGCTCCAGGAAAGCTTTTTCTGATAAAACGCTAATCAGTAGGCCTTCCTGCTGCAAAGCTTCCACCTTTTGCATCTTCAGACTTCGCGGATCTTCTTGAAAGAGATTGGTGTTCGCCTTCCCTATCACTAGGATTGTTGTGTCCTTGGTAACCGCTGCTTGCGGCTTCCCTCCTAAGGCAGTGACTAATGCCTGCGCTTGTTTCCGCGACAACGTATCCAACCTACCCGTAAATACAATTTTTTCGCCCCGCAACATATGCGCGTCCCCCCCTTGTTCACCAGCTATTTACTAATCAGATCCGTTCTTTTCTTCTATTTTACCGCTATCGGAAGGGGTTTCGCAATAAACATCGAACATATATTCTGATTCCTGGTCAGAAATTTGCTCTTTATTTAAAAAGGAGAGCTTAAATAAGGTTTTCTAACAAAAACAGAGCGAAAATAAAGGGTTTTGAGGCCTTTTCAAATTCAAACACAGATCCCTTATCCATCAGCTGACAAAAAATCTCCCATCCTCACAGTCGATTCCTCAAAAAAAAAGAATAAAAGCAGTTCATAATCATTTTTTCGTTTTGTGTCGCCATACGCCCTGAACGATCCTGCGGAGCCGGATCAGGGCTTTACCATTTCGGACTGTTCCATGGCAATCGACATGCGGGAGGCCCCTCCTTCGGTCCCACATGCTGCTATCCGGGAACAGAAATCAGAATCAAGAACCGCAAAAACTTTTTTCTCTTCTCCTACATTTCCTTCCGTCGAATCCAAAAAACTTTTTGTCTAAAGAGTCTCTACCCACTGAAGTGGCAAGAGGCTCTTTTTTCTTGATTTCGATTTCCCCTCATAATTACTGGCTAGCCAACAAAACGGAAAAAATTCAGCTTTTAGCTCTCGCTTAGGCGTCACAAAACAAAAGGAGGAAATAAAATGACTGAAGGAAAATCAGAATTACTCAGTGTCTATATCACCGGGATTTACAAAGGAAGAATTACAGCAGATACGGAAACCATTGCCCACGTTGTAGCCGGAGCCCTTCCCTATGAAAATTACGCTATCGTAAAGGGATTTAACAAATTAGTCCTCACTACATTCGGGAGTTTTTTGAATAATGTATCGGACCAAGAATGGTTGAAACAAGAATTGTTGCCCATCCTGATTCCCTTGCAAATGGGTCAAGAAGACATTAAAAAAATCACCTACCAATAACATAGGGCTGAATTTTCCGTTTTGAAATTTAATAGAGAGAAGGAAAAGAATATGACTAAAAAAGTACAAGTGGAATGGAAACAAGAAGTGGTTACGGAGATTGTACGCGTGAAACAAATCGTAATGGAACGCCCCATACAATACCAGGACAACATTGCTTCCACCCATGAGGCGGGCCGGTTCGGGGCAACCGAGATTGGAGACGAAGCCCAGGAGGT
>ERZ1023652.252-NODE-252-length-11645-cov-10.388435_pt1 | contig 11645 bp, 7 predicted proteins | sample MGYA00520879_ERZ1023652 | MGnify/ENA primary metagenome ERZ1023652 (study PRJEB33180, sample SAMEA4044469) | wastewater metagenome | place: Denmark | collected 2016-04-02 | study: EMG produced TPA metagenomics assembly of the PRJEB13832 data set (Local...
ATAGCAGCCGCCACACACCCCCCCACCAGTGCGGGCAACCACAGCCGCGCCAGCCACTGCGGCTGTACGGTGGCAGCCACCACGGCGATCTGGACCATGGTGGCCACGCACGAAAGCACGGCAGCCCCCGCATGGGCGCGCGGCGCGCTGTGCCCGGTGCGCACCTCCATGCCCAGACTGGCAATGGTGGCCGTGCTGGACACAAACCCCGATGCCAGCGCCGACAGCGCCAGCGCATGGCGGGCCTGCATCAGGCGCTTGGCCACATGCGCAAGAGACTGGATCACCAGCAGCACAATGACCAGGCGCACCATCACCTGGGGGTTCAGCACCCCCTGCCACAGGGGGGTGTCAGGCGCCAGCGGATACACCAGCAAGGCCAGCGCAGCCAAGATGAGCCCGCTGCGCACCTCGCCGGGCTGAAGCCACTGATTGGCAAACTGGTGCAATGTGTCCCGCAGCGCCATCAAGCCGGTCACCACCACCGCCAGGGCGGCAGCCAGCAACTGGTCGCGTGCGCAGGTCACTCCGATCAGGTAGGCCAGAAGCAGGGCAATCTCGGTGGTCACGCCCGGGTCGCCCGAGCGGTCCCGGGCATAGGCCACCACCGTCAGGGCCGCCACCAATGCCGCACCAACCGCCATCAGGGCAGGAATGCCCGTCAGGGCGGCGGTGGCACCGCCGATGGCGGCGAGGGTGAACGACCGGACCCCGGCCAGTGCCCGGTCGGGCCCCGCCCCCTTGCGACGCTCGCGCTCGATTCCCATCAGCAAGCCGCATCCCGCCGCGCTCGCCAGCACGGCCAGCGCCGTCGAAAAACCTGCAAAATCCTGCATGGGGCTTGTGCACCTTTCTTTACAGACCCTACAACATGGTGACAGAAATAGCACAAAACAACCGGCGCCCCGTGCCGCCCACCATGCGGAGTTGCCCTTAGGTTTCGCGTCAGGTCAATCGGCTATAACTGGTTCAACTGGCCCCCGAACATGCACGAACTGACCTCAGAAGCCCCCATTTCTGGACCCCAAGGCTCCAGCAACGCGTTGCTGCGGCTGATCGCCGACTCCGTCCCGGCCCTGATGGCCTATTTCGACCTGCCCGGCCTGCGCTGCCAGTTTGCCAACCAGGGGTATGCCGCCTACAACGGGCATTCCGTCGCATCCATTGTGGGCCTGACCGTGCAGGAGGCCATTGGCACCAAGGCATGGCTGGCCATACAGCCCTATATCGAGCGCTCGACCCGCGGGGAGCATGTGAAGTACATGCGCGAACAGACCATCCCCAGTGGAGAGTCCCGCATGATCGAGGTCAACCTGATCCCGCACTTCAGCCCGCAGAAACAACAATTGGGCTCGTTCGTGCTGATCACGGACATCACCGACCGCTGGCAAGCCGAGAGTACCGTGCGCCAGAGTGAAGAGCGCATGCGCAAATTCACCGAAATCACCGATGAGGCCATTCTCTTTCACCGCGACGGGCTGATCACTGACGGCAACGACGCGTTGACGCGGCTTACGGGCTACACCCTGCCGGAAGTGATGGGTCTGTCGATCTTCAACTTCATCAGCCATGAGTGGCGGGCCGTGGCCTATGAGTACACGCGCGCAGGCCGCGAAGACCCCTATGAGGTGACCATTCGGCACAAGGACGGGCATACCATCCCCGTCGAGGTGGTGGGCAAGACCATGCCGCAACTGCATGCCGACTACCGCGTGGTGGTGGTGCGCGACATCACGGCCCGCAAAGAGGCACAGGAGCGCGAAACCTTTCTGGCACTGCACGACACCCTGACCCAGCTGCCCAATCGCCGCTTTCTGATGGAACAGCTGGGCAAGGTGCTGTCGATGGCACGCCGGCGCAAGTTCATGGTGGCGGTGTTGTTCATCAACCTGGACCACTTCAAGACCGTCAATGATTCACTGGGCCACCACGCCGGCGACCAGTTGCTGTGCGATGTGGCCGAACGCTTGCGCCAGAGCGTGCGCGACACCGATCTGGTGGCGCGGCTCAGCGGAGATGAGTTCGTGGCGGTGCTGACCGACATCCACACGCCCGACGATGCCGCCATGGTGGCCGACAAGCTGATCGAAACCATGCGCAGCGCGTTCACCGTGGGTCAGCTGCCGCTCACGATGTCGCCCTCCATCGGCATCAGCTTGTTTCCGGGCGACGACACCACCGTCCAGGGACTGCTGCGCTGCGCCGACACGGCGATGTACCACGCCAAGGACAGTGGCCGGGGCAACCGGCAGTTCTATCAACCCGGCATGGACGTGCACGCCACCGATGTGCTGCAGCAAGAGCGCCAGCTGCGCGAGGCCATTGCCAGCAATGCCTTCGTGCTGCACTACCAGCCGCAGATCTGCCTGGCAGACGGCTCACTGAAGGGCTTTGAGGCGCTGGTGCGCTGGCGCCACCCCGAGCGGGGCCTGTTGGGCCCGGACAAGTTCATCACGTTCTCCGAATCACGCGGGCTCATCACACCCATTGGCCGCTGGGTCATGCACGAGGCCTGCCGCCAGCTCAAGGCCTGGCAAAACGAAGGCCTGGCCATGGTGCCGGTGGCCGTCAACCTGTCGGCGCTGGAGTTTCGCCAGCGCGACGTGGCGGGCGAACTCGCTGCCGTGCTGCATGCCACCGGGCTGGAGCCCCGTTTTCTGGAAATCGAGCTCACCGAATCCGTGCTGATGCACCACACGGGGCAGGTACTGGAAACCCTCAACGCCATCAAGGCACTGGGCGTGGGCGTCACCATTGACGATTTCGGCACGGGCTATTCCTCGCTGGCATACCTCAAGCGCTACCCCATCGACAAGCTCAAGATCGACCGATCTTTCGTGATGGACACCCCCCAAAGCGCCGACGACGTGGCCATCGTCACCGCCATCATCCAGATGGGCCACAGCCTGCAACTCAAAACCGTGGCCGAGTGCGTGGAAACGGCCGAACAGAAAGAACTGCTGCACCGCCTGGGCTGTGACCTGGTGCAGGGCTTTCTGGTGTCGGCCCCGATGGATGCACAGGCCACCCAGCGCTGGTTGTCACCACAGGGCTGACCGGAGCGCAAGGCTGTCACACGCGCCCCATGCGCATGTGGACAATAGGCCCATGCCCCAGATTACCGACTTCATCGCGCCCACCCGCCACACCGACCCCGCCGATGCGCTGGCCCAGATCCAGCGCATCTACCAGCAACAGATCGGCCACCTGCGCGCGGCCATGCAGCGCTTTGTGGCCGGCGACACCCCGCCCGCCCCGGTGCGGGCGTTTTATCCGTTCGTGCGCGTGCACACCACCACGGTGGCGCGCGCCGACAACAAACTGGCCTACGGCTTCGTCGAAGGCCCCGGGCGCTTTGAGACCACCCTCACGCGGCCCGACCTGTTTGCCGACTACTACGCCGAGCAGTTTCGCCTGCTGCGCAGCAGCCACAACGTGGACCTGGAGGTGGGCACCAGCGCTCACCCCATCCCCATCCACTTCTCGTTTGCCGAGCATGACCATGTGGAGGGTACGCTGACGCCCGAGCGCCGCATGTTGATGCGCGACCTGTTCGATTTGCCCGACCTGGCCGCCATGGACGACGGCATTGCCAACGGCACGCACCAGCACCGCCCGGGCGAGGCGCAGCCCCTGTCGCTTTTTACCGCGCCGCGCGTCGACTACTCGCTGCACCGACTGCGCCACTACACGGGCACGGCGCCCGAGTGGTTCCAGAACTTCGTGCTGTTCACCAACTACCAGTTCTACATCGACGAATTCGTGCGCCTGGGCCATGCTGAAATGGCCAAGCCCGACAGCGAATACATCGCCTTCATAGAGCCCGGCAACGTGGTCACGCGCCGCACGGGGCTGCCCGCGCAGGCGGGCGACGAACTGGGCACACAGCCCCCGCGCCTGCCGCAAATGCCGGCCTACCACCTCGTGCGCGCCGACCGCAGCGGCATCACCATGGTCAACATCGGCGTGGGCCCGGCCAACGCCAAAACCATTACCGACCACATCGCCGTGCTGCGCCCGCACGCCTGGCTGATGCTGGGCCACTGCGCGGGCCTGCGCAACAGCCAGCAGCTGGGCGACTACGTGCTGGCCCACGCTTATGTGCGCGAGGACCATGTGCTCGACGAAGAGCTGCCACTGTGGGTGCCCATCCCCGCGCTGGCCGAAATCCAGCTGGCCCTGGAGCAGGCCGTGGCCGACGTCACGCAAATGGGACGCGACGAGCTCAAGCGCATCATGCGCACCGGCACCGTGGCCAGCACCGACAACCGCAACTGGGAGCTGCTGCCCGACAACCTGCCCCAGCGCCGTTTCAGCCAGAGCCGCGCCGTGGCGCTGGACATGGAAAGCGCCACCATTGCCGCCAACGGTTTTCGTTTTCGGGTGCCCTACGGCACGCTCTTGTGCGTGAGCGACAAACCCCTGCACGGCGAGATCAAGCTGCCCGGCATGGCCAACCACTTCTACCGCGAGCGCGTTCAGCAACACCTGCTGATCGGCATGCGCGCCGTCGAAATCCTGCGCACCGGCGGTGTGGACCGCCTGCACAGCCGCAAGCTGCGCAGCTTTGCCGAAGTGGCGTTCCAGTAAGCGCCCCGACAAAAGCCCGGAACATCGGGCTTTTGCTATTTATTCAATAGCTATTAGCGCTTGCTGCATAAGCGCTAGAGCCACTTTTCATGCATATTCATGCCTGCGCCTCCGGCAGGGGCACCGGGGTGGGGGCGTCATCCTCCTGGTACAGCAGGCGGGCCGCTTCGCGTGCGGCCACACGGCCCTCGTCGGTGGGCACCACCCACACCTGCACCGCACTGCCCTCGGCATGGATGGCGTGGGCAGCGTCGCCCGGCGCGCTGGCATTGCGCCCCGCATCCATGCGCACCCCCATCCAGCCAAGCTGCTCGCACACCTGGGCGCGCAGCTGGGCGTCGTGCTCGCCAATGCCGCCGCTGAACGCCAGCACGTCAAGCCCGCCCATGCAGGCCACCATGGCGCCCGATTCACGCACCACGCGGTAGGTGAACTGGTCGATGGCACGCTGCGCGGCAAGGCTGCCGTCGGCGCGCAGGCGGCGCATGTCGGCCGAGATGCCCGACACACCCAGCAGCCCGCTTTGCTTGTAGAGCAGCTTCTGGATGCGGTCGTGGTCCCAGCCCTGCTCCATCAGGTAAAGCAGCACGCCGGCGTCGAGCGTGCCGCTGCGCGTGCCCATCATCAAGCCGTCAAGCGCCGAAAAACCCATGGTGGTGGCCACGCTGCGCCCGCCCCGGGCTGCGCACAGGCTGGCACCGTTGCCCAGGTGGGCCATGAGCACGCGGCCGTGCGCGCGCGGCGAGTGCTCCAGCAGCGTGCCCATGATGTATTGGTAAGACAGACCGTGAAAACCATAGCGGCGCACGCCCTGCTCCGTCAGCGACTGCGGCAAGGCAAACGCGCGGGCCACATCGGGCAGCCCGGCGTGAAAGGCGGTGTCAAAACACGCCACCTGGGGCAGCGCCGGGAAGGCCTGGCGGAACGCGCGAATGCCCGCCAGGTTGTGTGGCTGGTGCAGCGGCGCCAGAGAGTTCAGGCGCGCCAGGCGCTCCAGCACCGCGTCGGTCACCAGCACGCTGTCGCTGAAATCCTGGCCGCCGTGCACCACGCGGTGCGCCACGGCTGCGATGCGGGGGGCGCCCTCCAGGCCTGCCAGCAGCGTGCGCAGGCAGTCCAGTGCCTGAAGAAAGGGTGTTGCGCCCGGGCCGCCCACGGCCTTGCGCTGGCGCTGGCCTGCGAAAGTCCAGGCCATTTCGGGCTGGCCGCCGGGCTCCAGGCCCTCGATGGTGCCACTGAGCACGCTGGGTCGCACCCGCCCGCCCAGCAGGGGGTGGAGCGAGAACTTGAGCGAGGACGAGCCCGCGTTGACGGCAAGAATGGCCATGGCAAGGAACCGCTTTCAGTCTTTGATGGGTGCCGCTGCCTTGGGCGCACGCACGCTCCGGGCGTCGTAAGCAGCCAGCACCGCCAGCAGGGCCGACGAAACGCGGGCCGTGGGGCCGTCGGAGCGGCTGGTCAGGGCGATGGGCACGCGCGCGCCCAGCACGATGCCCGAGCCGGAGGCGCCCGCCAGGTATTCGAGCTGCTTGGCCAGCATGTTGCCGCTCTCCAGGTCGGGCACGGCCAGGATGTCGGCGTCGCCTGCCACGCGCGACTCGATGTGCTTGATCTCGGCCGCCTGGGCCGAGATGGCGTTGTCAAAGGCCAGCGGGCCGTCGAGCAGGCCCCCCTTGATCTGGCCACGGTCGGCCATCTTGCACAGCGCGGCGGCATCGATGGTGGACGGGATGTTGGGGTTGACCGTCTCCACCGCTGAAAGAATGGCCACCTTCGGAGTCTCCACGCCCAGGATGCGCGCAAAGTCGATGGCGTTCTGGATGATGTCCACCTTCTCCTCCAGGCTGGGGCGGATGTTGAGCGCGGCGTCGGTGATGAGCAGCGGCTTGGGATACAGCGGCACATCAAAGCGGAACACATGCGACATGCGGCGGCCCGTGCGCAAGGCGGGCTGGGCGAGCACGGCCTTGATCATTTCGTCGGTGTGCAGGCTGCCTTTCATCAGCACCTCGACCTCGCGGCGCGCAGCCATGCTGGCGGCCAGCTCTGCCGCTGCATGGCTGTGCTCTACCGCGTGAATCTCCACCCCTTCGAGGTCGATGCCCGCCTCGGCCGCCACGGCGCGGATGCGCGCCTCGGGGCCCACGAGCACCGGCACGATCAGGCCGTAGCGTGCCGAGTCCATGGCACCGCTCAGCGAGCCCGCATCGCACGGGTGCACCACGGCGCAGCGCACGGCGGGCATGCCGTCGGCCAGCGACAGCAGCTCCTTGAAGCGCGCCTCGGGGTCAAACAGCTGGATCTGCGGTGCATTCACCTTGGGAATGCGCACCTTGGTGGTGGGCGGCAGCACGCGGGCCGTGCCGTGCAGCACGCTCTGGCCCTTCTGGTTGACCACCGAACAGTCGAGTTCGATGCGTTTTTTCTCGTCGTCCTTGCTCGCCACGGTCACTGTCACGGTGAGCGTGTCGCCAATGCGCACCGGCTTGGTGAAATGCAGCACCTGCTCCAGATAAATGGTGCCGGGGCCCGGAAACTGCGTGCCCAGCAGCGCCGAGATGAGTGCGCCGCCCCACATGCCGTGGGCGATGACGCCGTGAAACAGCGTGTCGTTGGCGTATTCGGGGTTGAGGTGGGCCGGGTTGGTGTCACCCGAGACGGCGGCAAAGGCCTGGATGTCGGCCTGCGTGAGGGTGCGCAGCAGGCGCGCGCTCTGGCCCACGCTCAGTTCGTCGTAGGTGACGTTTTCAATCCATTCGGTGTTGGGTGCCATGTTCATGTGGTTGCATTCCTTGGTGACGGATGCGATTGCAAAAGTGTGTGCCGGTTCCCAGGGAGCTTCAGGCGACTGCGTGGCAGCCGCCATCGACATAGATGGTCTGCCCGGTCATGCCCGAGGCGGCATCGCTGCACAGGAAGACGCTGAGCTGGGCGATTTCGTCGAGTGTGACCAGGCGCTGGAGCGGCGCCTTGAGCACCGCGTTGGCCATGAGTTCGTCAAAACTGGCGATGCCCGAGGCGGCACGCGTGAGGATGGGGCCGGGCGAGACGGCATGCACCCGAATGCCCTGCGGGCCCAGCTCCAGCGCCATGTAGCGCACCAGAGATTCGAGCGCGGCCTTTACCGGCCCCATCAGTCCGTAATTGGGCACAGCCTCGTCAGCGCCCAGGTAGGTCATGCTCAGCAGGCTGCCGCCCGCCGCCATGTGCGGCACGCACAGCCGGGCCAGCTCGGCAAACGAGTGGCACGACACCTCCATGGCGCGCGAGAAGCCCTTGCGCGAGCTGTCGATCACCTGGCCGTGCAGGTCATCCATCGGCGCCCAGGCGATGGAGTGGATCACGAAATCGAGCTGCCCCAGGCGCTGCGCGGCGCGCGCCACCAAGGCTTGGAGCTCGCCGTCCTCCTCGACATTACAGCCCACCAGATCCACGCCCAGCGGCGCGGTCAGCGGCTCGACAAAGCGGCGCGCCTTGTCGTTGAGGCAGGACACCACCAGTTCGGCGCCCATCTGGTGCGCCAGCTGGGTGCAGCCCCAGGCAATGCTGTTTTCGTTGGCCAGGCCCAGGATCAGACCCTTTTTGCCGGCCAGGCTGAATGCGTTGTTGTTTTTTGTCATGGGTGCAGTGTTGAGGGCGCAGGAAAAAGGCGCTTGGCCAGGCAGTGCCCGGCCAGCGCGCGAGGTGTTTAACGTGGATCGACTGGCCGACGCAGCCTGCTGCCCGCCACGCCCTTCTTAACCGGCCTGAAATCTCGGCATGTGGATCGCCTGGGGGCAGGCACCGTGGTGCGGCACGCGGAATGCACTGCCACCCGTTTGTGCGCAAGCAAGTCTTCAGTCGGCATAGCGCACCATGACGTATTGGCCGGGTGCATCGCACAGCACATGGGCGGGGTCGATGGGGGGCGGCGCCACGGGCTTGCCCGAACGCTCCTTGAGCCAGGCGTCCATGGCTTCCCACCAGGAGCCCTCGCGCACCGGGGCGCTGGCTTCCCATTCGTCGGGGCCCGTCCAGCCATTGCCGTCTTCGGTGGCGGCGATCTGGTAGCTGCGGCGCGGGCGGCCAGGCTCTGAGACGATGCCGGCGTTGTGTCCGCCCGCCGCCAGAATGAAGGTGACATGCGTGTCGGTCTGCAGGTGGATTTTGTAAACCGAGCGCCAGGGCGAGACATGGTCACGCGTGGTGCCCACCACCAGCATCGGCGCATGGATGTCCATCAGCGCCACGCCCACGCCGCCCACGCGGTACTGCCCCGTGGCCAGGGCGTTGTTGAGGAACAGCGACGACAGGTATTCGGAGTGCATGCGCGCAGGCAGGCGCGTGACGTCGGCGTTCCAGCTCATGAGGTCAAAGTCCACCTCGTCCTGGCCCAGCAGGTAGCGGCGCGTGCTGCGTGACCACACCAGATCGCGCGCATTGAGAAACTGGAACGAGCCGGCCATGGCCTTGCCCGAGAAATAGCCCTTGCGCTCCATGTCCTGGCGCAGCGCCTGGATCTGGTCGTCGTCGATGAAGACGCCCATCTCACCGGGCTCGCTGAAATCGGTTTGCGCCGCCAGCAGCGTGACCGAGGCCAGCTCGGGCATGTGGGGCGGAAAGGCAACATGCTCTCGCGCCGGGCCCTTGCCCTGATCTGCGCGGCTTTCGTGCCCCAGGGCCGCCGCCACCATGGCCAGGAAGGTGCCACCCAGGCAGTAGCCCAGCGCGTGGATGCGCGGCGCTTGCGTGCGCTCTTTGACGGCCGCCATGGCCTCCATCACGCCCAGGCGCAGGTAGTCCTGCATGCCCAGGTCTCGGTCGGATGCGTCGGGGTTGCGCCAGGAAACGATGAACACCGTATAGCCCTGGCCCACCAGATAGCGCACCATGGAATTGGCGGGCGAGAGGTCCAGGATGTAGTACTTCATGATGCACGAGGGCACGATGAGCAGCGGCTCCGGATAAACCTTGTCGGTGGTGGGTGTGTACTGGATCAGCTCGATCAGGTGGTTGCGAAACACCACCTTGCCCGGCGTGGCGGCCACATCCTTGCCCACCTCAAAGGTGAGAGGCTCCAGCGTTTGCGGGTCGGCATCGGGCGGCGCGTGCCGGTGCTTTTGCAGGTCTTTGGTGAAGTTCTGGTAGCCCGCCAGCAGACTTGTTCCGCCGGTTGCGCGCGCCCGGTGGTGTGCCTCGGCATTGGTGGCGGGCCAGTTGGAGGGCGACAGTGCATCCAGCGCCTGGCGGGTGAAAAAATCCACCACATGCTGGTGATGGCGCGTCAAGCCATCGACCTGCGCCGCCTCGCGCCACCAGGCATCGCGGGCCTTGAAGCCTTCCTTCAGGGCACTGAACGGCCATTGCTGCCAGCTTTCATCGCGAAAACGTGCATCCTTCTCGGGCAGCGGCAGGCCCTGATCGTCTGCCTGCGGGCGCGCCGCAGCCAGCCAGGCCTGCTGCGCCAGCGCCAGGGCGCGCTGCCCCAGCACCATTTGCCGCCCGGGCGACAAGGCCAGGTGCATGGCCCAGTCGGCCGCCGCCAGCGCCATGGACACCGGCGAAAGCCCCATGTTGGCGCGCGCCAGCTGCGCCTGCACTGTCTCGTCCAGGGCCCTGGCCGCCTGGCGTTGCCGCTCGGATATTGCTGCGGGGGGAGGCAGTGGATTCATATGTTGCTTTCCAGACCATGGGTAGATAACTGAATCACAGGATACCCAGATTGGTACCCACGGCGATTTCAAAAATATGGCAATTTCATGAAACTGGATAACCGTCAATTCATTGCACGTTCACCAAAATGCTATTTAATTCATAGCTTATAGCGCTTTCAGCACGGGCGCCGAACGCCGATTTGGTTCAAAATCTCTTCCCATGGACAAAACCCTCGCGCCCCCAACCCAGCCCTTGTTCGAGGCAAGCCACCTGAGCAAACGCTACGGCGACACCACGGTGGTCGACGATGTATCTTTTGCCATTGCCCCGGGCGAATGCCTGGGCGTGATCGGCCCCAATGGCGCTGGCAAAACCACCACCATCCGCATGTGCCTGGGGCACACCGCCCCCGACGGCGGCACGGTGCAGTTCTACGCCGGCGCGGCAGCAGACCCGTTGCAGATGCCCCGCGACGCCCTGGCCATCAAGGCCCACCTGGGCGTGGTGACCCAGTTCGACACACTGGACCCCGACTTCACCTGTGCCGAGAACCTGCGCGTATTCGGCCGCTACTTCGGCATCAAGGGCGCGGTGATGGACGAGCGTGTGCCCCGCCTGCTCGAATTTGCTGCGCTCACGCACAAGGCCAACGCCAAGCCCGGTGAGCTGTCGGGCGGCATGAAACGGCGCCTGTCACTGGCCCGCGCGCTGGTCAACGACCCGCGCCTGCTGCTGCTGGACGAGCCCACCACCGGGCTCGACCCGCAGGCGCGCCACCTGATGTGGGAGCGCCTGCAACTGCTGCTGCAGCAGGGCAAATCCATCTTGCTCACCACCCACTTCATGGACGAGGCCGAGCGCCTGTGTTCGCGCCTGCTGGTGCTGGACCACGGCAAGAAAATCACCGAAGGCCGCCCGCGCGAACTGATCGCCCAGCACCTGGAGCCCGACGTGGTGGAGGTGTATGGCGTGGGCGCCGTGGCCCTGGCCCATGACGCAGCCCTGCGTGCGCTGGCTGCCCGCGTAGAGGTCAGCGGAGAGACCGTTTTCTTCTACACCCAGAACGCCCAACCCCTGCTGCAGGCGCTGGGGCAGCACGGGCACCTGCGCACGCTGCACCGGCCAGCCAACCTGGAGGATTTGTTCCTCAAGCTCACCGGGCGGCAGATCCGGGAGGATGGTTGAGCGCGCACAGGCTTGCGCAATGGGTGTTCCCCAGCGACAAGGCTGGGGTGCGAAGGTGATTGAGCGGCTGGCGCACGACTTGCGCACGGCGTTCCCCGAGATGAAGGGGTTTTCGCCGCGCAACCTCAAGTGCATGCGGTCTTTTGCCCAGGCGTGGCCGGATGATGAATTTGTGCAAGCGGTGCTTGCACAATTGCCCTGGTATCACCAGCTGGCGCTGCTGGACAAGCTCTCCA